>Ga0265293_10001007_pt1 | contig 63728 bp, 62 predicted proteins | sample Munlanlewell138R_FD_192505 | JGI IMG/M metagenome (GOLD analysis project Ga0265293, IMG submission 192505) | Leachate microbial communities from a municipal landfill in Southern Ontario, Canada - Leachate well 138R | ecosystem: Engineered > Solid waste > Landfill > Unclassified | place: Canada...
GAGACGTTCGACCAGCTCAACGAGCGAGGCACCGGCGTAGGCGAGGCACTGTCCAAGCACCTTGGCATCCCGTTGGCCGAGGTCCGAGATAGGGCCAAGGAGATCTCGTTCGATGACTTCGCCACGGCGATGGAGAAGAACATCGGCGGCGCGGCACAGAAGGCAGGAGACACGTTCCAGGGCGCGATGTCGAACATGCGCGCCGCTCAGGGACGTCTCGGCGTCGCGATCCTAGAGGGCCCGTTCAAGGCCGGACCGCGGGTGATCGGCGCGGTCACCACTGCCATAGACGGGCTGACGGACAGGGTTTCGGCGTTCACGGGGTATCTCTACAGCGGCGAGGTCACGGAGGCGTTCACCGAGGCGTTCGGCGACGGTGACCTCGCGCAGGGCATCATCACCGGTGTCGACCGTGCCCGCTCGGCGATCGCCACCGCCAAGCAGGGCATCACCGACCTGAAGCGGGCGTGGTCCGGGGACACCGCCGCACCGGAGTGGGCGCTCAAAGCTGTTGACCTGGCGCGGTCGTCGTTGGAAAGCCTGACCAACATCTTCGGGTCGCTGCGCACCACCATCGGTGAACTACTCCCGCAGATCGGGCGGATCGCGGAGTCGATGGGCAAGGCCGTCGGCACCGTCGGCATCAGTACGTGGATGATCCTGCTCGAATTGCTGGAGGCGCTGGTGCCTGTCATCGGCACGGTGCTTGTCGGCACATTGGAGACGTTGGCGAACCTGATGGAGGACCACCAGGGCATCGTGACCGCGGTGGTGGCGGCGTGGGTGCTGCTCAAGACCGCGTTCGTCGGTGCTGCGATCGCAGCCAAGGGCTTGGCGGTGCTGACGACGGTGACGGGGTGGCTCAACGGCACCCGGGCGGCGGCGGCCGGCGCGGCGACGGCGACGACGGCGGCCGGCACGGCAGCCAAGAACTCTGGCGGCCGGTTCGCCGGACTGGCGGGCGCGCTCAACCCGATGAACGCTGCGCTGGGGATCGGCATCGTCGCGCTCGGCCACATCATGCAGAAGAACGCCGAAGCGACCACTGCGGCCAACAATTACGCCGAGGCGGTTGCTGCGTCGGAGAAGGCGCAGCGTGACCTGAACACGCAGTTGATCGAGTCGAATGGGCTGCTCAACGAGCAGACGAACTTGTCGGCGCAGCAGGCCGTCGGCGCGGTGACCGACCAACTGCAGGCCGAGACCGAGGCGGCGAACTCGTGGCTCGACGGCTGGCGCGACGAGACCGGCAGTATCTGGGGCGGGCTGGTCAACGCGGTCCGCGATCAGGTGCTCGGGCGTGACCCGGAGCAGACGCTCGCCCAGATCAAGATTGCCGACGCCGAGGACGCCCAGGCGGCCGTCGACGCGGTCAACAACCTGAAGCTGTCGCAGGAACAGCTGACCTCCCAGATCACCGGCAGCCAGGCCGATTTCGATGCCCTGACCGCGCGACTGGTCGCAATGGGCGAGGGCGGCGCGATGGCCGCGGCGCGGTTCGCTGAGGTGCGCGGCGAGATTCTGCAGGCCCAGGAGGTCGGCGCGCAGATCGGGCCGGTGCTCAACCAGGTTGCTGAAACCCTCGGTGTCACCGTCGAAGAACTCACCGGCCGTATCAGCACCGCGTTCGACGCGGTGCCCACCGACGTGCCGATCGCCGTCGACGCGCACGGCGCCGAAGCAGTGCGAAACCTGCTCTCCGATATGGGCGCCGAACTGTCGGAGATCGACGGCCGGATGACGATCGTCAACCTGCAAGACGAGGCGGTGCAGCAGGCCCTTGAGGTGGTGCGTGGCCTCGGCTACGACCTGGAGACGTTGCCGACCGGCGAGGTGAAGGTCCGCACCGATCAGTCGGTCCAGCAGGCCGAGCAGGAGCTAAATCGGCTGACCCGCGACCGCGCGGTGAAGATCACCGTCAACGGTGTGGAGTCGACCGTCACTGGCGGTGGTTTCGCCGATGGCGGTGTGCTGCCCGGATATTCGCCAGGTGTCGACAACATGCTGGTGCCGATGTCTGGTGGTGAGGGCGTCATCATTCCCGAGGCGATGCGCGCGCTCGGCGCCGGCTGGCTGTACCAGCTGAACAGTCGGTTCCGGCCCGGGCTCAGCCGCGCCGGCTACGCCGACGGCGGTGTGGTCGGCGCTGCGGGCATGTCCCCGATGGCCTCCGACATCGCGACGGCGATGGCGCCGGTGGTGTCGCTGCTGACGCAGATCCTGACCGTGCTGGGAGGCAAGGCGCCCGGTGATCTGGCCGAGCAGATCGGTGACTCGACAGCGACCGCGCTGGCCACCACGACCGGCATCGGCGCGCCCGGGGCAGGGCTGACTGCCACGGAGCAGAAGCTGGCCGACGCCGCGGCGCTCGGCAAGCTGGATTTACGGTTCCCGCACGAACGCGCCGAGGACGCGCTGGCGATCAGCAAGGAGCGCGCCGAGGCGGCGCTCGCGGGGGCAGTGGGCGGCGCCGCGGGCGGCGTCGGTGCCGACTACTCGAAAATTGCTGCGGCGCTGGCGGCGTTCGCACAGACCGGCAACCTCACCACTGAACTCACCAGCCTCGGGCTCAGCGCGTCTGACCCGGTGGTCAAGGCGATCGTGTCGGCGCGGAACAAGAAGAAGGGCGGCCTTAGTGGCGACGCGATCGCCGCGCTGGTGGAGCAGGTCATCGGTGGTGGCGGCTACACCGGCACCCTCGATTCTTCGAACAGTTCGCTGATCAGTTCGCTGCAGAAGTTCCGCGACAAGCTGGGCAAGGCGCCGAGCGGCGGGGACGTGGCAGCGATGCCGCTGCTCGGCGGTGATGCCAACGCGTTGATCGCGTTCGCGCAGCAGTCCAGTGGCGGCAAGTACAAGTGGGGCGCGTCCGACCTCGCCAAGGGCCTGTCTGATTGTTCCGGCGCGGTGTCGGATCTGGTCGAGCTGATCACCCGCGGCAAGGCCGGACCGGAGAGACTGTTCTCCACCGCTGACGCCGGCGAGGTACTTAAGAGCTTGGGTGCGGTTGAGGGCGCGGTGCCGGGTGCGTTGCAGATCGGTTGGGACGCCGGCCATATGCGGGCGACGCTGCCCAACGGGGTGGCGTTTGAGTCCGGCGGCCAGACAGGGCAGGGCGCCACCTACGGCGGTGCCGCACGGGGCGCAGAAGGCATGCCGAACATCATGTCGCTGCCGGTCACTGGCGCGGGCAGCCTCGCGTCGACGGTGTCCGGCATGACCGCGGACATGTGTGCGTGCGTCGGTGACCAGATGGGCGGCATGTCGCTGCTCGGTGGTGCGCCAGGGCAGCAGTCCCCGGAGATGCAGGCACTGTCGCAGGCGTTGACCGGCGCGGTGAATGCGGTTCTGCCGCAGTTGATGACCGATGCGATGAATGCGGTGTTTGGTGCGGGGTCGCGGCCGGTGCCTGTCGAGGTCGCGGATGCGCGGAAGCTGATCGATGAGGGCAACCCGATGGCGGCTGCCGCGCTGCTCGGTCTGCAGGTCGGTGACTACAACCGCACCGGGTCGCAGGGCCAGGCCGCCGATCTGACCGTCTCCGATGGGCCGGCGTTCAATGCGCGGGGCCAGATGTATTCGGACACTGCAGCGTTGATCGATCGGTCGTTTACGTCGCTGTGGGGCCAGATGAAGGCCCAGTTTGACCAGATCAAGGACGTGCTGACGCAGGTCCGGGACCAGCTGGTGCAGATCGGCACCCAGTTGGGGCAGGCGGCAGCCAACGCCGGCACGGGTGCTGCGGGGCAGGCGATCGCGGGCATGGCGTCCGGCGGCGCGGTGTTCGGCGGTGTCCCGGGCAAGGATTCGGTGCCGGCGCTGCTGATGCCCAACGAGCACGTGCTCACCACCGACGACGTTGCACGGATGGGTGGGCAGCAGGGCGTCTATGCGTTCCGGCGCGCGCTGGCCCGCCACGGCGGGGTGCGTGGCTTCGCCACGGGCGGCGGCGTCATCGTCAACGACACCGTTGGCGCGGAGTTCTTCGGCGTCTCCCAGATCCCAATCATCGGCGCCATCGTCAACCTGCTGGTGCGAGTCCTGTTGGCGGTGCTCGGTGTGCAGATCGAGGCCCGCGACACCCTCAACGAGATGACCGACGAGTTCCGCGACTTCCGCGGCGACTTCCAGGCTTTCGACGCCTCGGGCCGGCTGCTGAACGACACCAGCGCGCTGGTCGACCGGTCGCAGTCGTCGGAGGAGCTGGCCGCGCAGGAGCGGATCCGCATCCTGAAGATCGTCATCCAGGCGCTGATCAAGTACATCATCGAGAAGGTCGTGGTGCCGCTGGTCAAGGCGGTGGCAAATTCACTGCTGTCGGCGGCCGGTTCGGCAGCCGGCACCGCCATCACGGGTGCGTCGATGGGTATGGGCGGTCAGATCGCGGGCAGCATGGTGTCGTCGTTGATCACCGGGGTGGGCAGTGCCGGCGTGGACGTCGTCTCCGAGCTTGCGTCGGAGATCGCGGTGAATCTGTTTGAGGTGCTGATCGACATGATCGGTGACGGGCTGCTGTCGTACTTCCCCGGCCTGACCGGTGGGGTGTTCGGCGGCGGCCTGATCGAGAACCTGATCGCAGGCCCGATCAACGCAGCGTTGGAGGCGCCGCTGGCGTTGATCGGGCTGCTGACTGGCGGTATCGGTGCGCTGTTCGCTCCGCTGCTCGGCCTGCTCGGCGGCGCCGCGGCGTTCGATGAGGGCGGCCTGGCGCTCGGCAAGGGCTGGATGCCGAAGGCGACGATCCGGCCCGAGCGGGTGCTGTCGCCGCGGGAGACGGCAGCGTTTGAGCGGATGGTGGACCGCGAGTTCGGTCCCGGCGGCGGGTCGACCACCACGGTGCACGCCGATATCCACATGCACGGCACCGAGGCCACGCCAGAAGCTGTCCGTGACCGACTAGTGGAGTTGATTCGCTGATGGGTGCCTACAGGGGTTGGTTCGCGCTCAACGGTGTCGAGTTCGCCAACAGTGCCCGCGTCATCGCGCACCTGGGTGGGGACACCCCGGTCAGCGACGCCGAGTTGTTCGGCACGGCCAGCACCGACTGCGGCATGGTCGAGTCCGAGGACTACCCGGGGTTCTACGAGATCCCCGACTCGTCGGTGGAGGTCGAGCCCGGGCTGCTGACGCCGCCCAACGGTGCGCGCCGCTACGGGCCCGGGTTGTTTGAGGTCGACGGGACGTGCTGGGGGCCGGCGGCGATCTGCGCGTCGTGCTCGACGTCGGTGGGCTACGACGATTCGTGGCCCGGGCAGCGTGAGTTCCTCGGACACAACGTGTATCGGCCGGAGTTGGCGCCGTGGTACAGCACCGAGCTTCCTGAGAGCGGCGAGTTCGGCGGGGTGTGGGTGATGAGCGTCGACGGGCTGGGCCCGACGCCGGTGGAGCGTCCGATCACCCAAACCTCCGGCCCGGGCGCGGTGGCCGGCCCGCACCGCGACGCGTCGCGGACGCTGGCTTTCGAGGCGCTGCTGCTGGCCTGTACGCACGCTGGCGTCGAGTACGGGTTGGACTGGCTGGCGTGCCTGTTGCGCGACGCTACGAGCGACACACGGTCGACGCTGCGGTACCTGTCGGCGTCGCCGGCGCACTCCGCGGTCGACCCTGCCTCGTTGGTGCGTGAGGTCCACAACGTGGTGCTGACGAAGGCCCCGACGGTGTCGGCGGAATTCGTCACCACCAACCGCCGCCATGAGCAGGCCAACCTATACCGGGTGACGTGGGAGATGGCGGTGCTGTCCCCGTATGCGTATCTGCCGGAGGTCGTGGTGCCCGTCGATTGGGACGAGATCGCGCGGCAGCCGGTCAACTGGGTGCATGCCGCCGATTGCGACCGCCCGGATACGTGCGCGGAGATGCCGGTGCTGTTCTCCACCGACTGTGTGCCGGAGGAGATCGACGTGCTGCGGACCCCGCCGCCGGTGTGCGGTGGCTGCCTGCCGGTCGGGGAGATCGATAAGTACAGCTTCCGGGTGCCGACGATGGACTATGCGTTCCGGTGCCGCGAGACGGCGGTGACGACGGTGATCCGCAACGACGGGGAGCAGGCCCTGACGTTGCAGGCGTTCTGGCGGATCTGCGGCACTGATATCCGCTGCGAGGACAACCGATTCCCGCTCCAGGTGAGCGGGCTGCCGCCGACTGCGGAGTTGGTGCTCGACGGGATCACCGGCCGCTACTGGGTGAACTACGACGGCCGCCGGCACCACCCGGTGGGGATCGTCGGCACCCCGAACGGGGCGCCGTGGCGGCCGCCGATCATCGACCGCGAAACCTGCTGGGACTTCATCGTGCAGACCGCGTCATCGAGCACCTTCGAGGTGGAACTGACGCTGGCTGATCGGGAGCCGTGATGGCGATCATCAGCGATGAGCAGATCGTGTCGCTGCACACCATCGGCGGGGTGCAGCTCGACCAGTTTCTCGGCAACTCCCATGTGGGGTTGCAGTGGTCGCGGGAGCAACGCGAAATCTCGACGCTGACGATGACGGTGCCGTCGACGTTGGATGTGCGGCGCGGGTTGACGATTCAGCCGTGGCTGCACTGGATCAGCGTGTGGAACGACCAGGGCACCGAACTGTATTGGACCGGGCCGATCGATCGGGTGCGCGCGAATCGGCGGGACATGGTGATCACCGCCGCGGATGTGTCGGTTCTGGCCGGCGCGACGCGCTGCCCGCTGACCAAGCAGTGGGACGCCGCTGACCCTGCGACGATCGCCGGCGAGCTCTGGGAGGCGATGGTCCGCCACCACGGTGTCGAGACCCGGCCGATTCAGAAGCTGGACCCGCGCGGCGATCCGTTCGACTTCACCGCGGTGGCCGACGAAGAACTGATGGATGAGACGATCGGCCGGCTGGTCGACCTCGGCCTGTATTGGACGGTGGTCGCCGGTGTGCCGATCCTCGGGCCGGCCGGGTTGAAACCGTTCGTCGAGCTCGGGGAGCACGACTTCGTGGGCGACGGGTTCGCCCTGGTGCGCGATGGCCGCGAATCGTTCAACGACGTGCTTGTGCGCGGCGCAGACAACCTGGCCCGGGCCAGCGTGCCGATGGCGGGGTTGCGGCGCCAGACGATCGTGAATGTCGATTCCATGTTCGGGGTGTCGAACGTGGACCGGGCCGCGCACCAGTACGTCCGCTATACGGGGATGGTCAAGGACACTGTCGTCGCGGATTCGGCTGTGCTGCACCCGGATGCGCCGCTGCGCATCGAGCAGCTGATCCCGTCGGCGCGGGTGATCGTTGACCAGTACGGGCTGCTGACGCAGATGGAGATCATGTCGGTGAACGTCGAGGCAGGGTCGGTGTCGTTGCGGTTGCAGCAGATCGATGACGACCTGCCGGAACTGGTGGAGATCAACGGCGGGCCGGGAGGTGTGCAGTGACGAGGACGGCGGTCGTTCCGGGGCGGTCGGTGTTGTCCGATCAGGAGTGGGCGCGCACCGTGGAGCAGCGGCTGCGGGCGCTGGCTAATCCGCAGACGCAGCGGGTCGGTGAGTTCGTGCTGTCCAGCCGGGGCGGCCAGTTGGTGGCTACGCGGCCCGGTCAGGCCCCGTTGGAGGTCGGTGGGGTCGCGGAGCCGGAGGTCATTCCGCTGGGCCCGGACCGCGGCGGCTACGCGATGGACCTTGAGTCGCTGGCGGAGGCGGTCGGTTACCCGGAGGACGCGCCGCGGCCGGAGTCGGAGAACGACATTCGGCAGTGGCTGCTGTCGAACCTGTTCGGGCCGATCAGCGCGTCGCGGGTGCCTCGGCTGCCGTGGTCGCATCTGTTCGACGGTGTCGCAGAGCTGTTGGCGGACCCTTCGTTCGACAATGCGTCGACGTTCTTCGGGGCGGTCGGCATCAGCCACGACGCAGCGTTCGGGCGGCTCAAGCCGGGGTCGGGGCGGGTCACCGCGGACGGGACGACGCACACGTTCGTGTCGAATGCGATCGAGGTGGATCAGGGCGAGTTGCTGCCGGTCGGGGTGTGGACGTTCTACGAGAGCGTTGTGGCGGCGGCGAATTCGGATGCGATCCGGGTGTCGGTGCGCGCGTATTCGGTCAACCCGGAGACCAGTGTGCGCACGCATGTGGGCACCGAGTTGATCGACGCCGTGGCGTCGCCGGCGGGTGAGTCGGCGGATCACCCTGACGCCGAGGACGATTGGGTGCACCTGGAGGGCGCCTACGCGGTGCCGCTGGGGGTCAACGAGGTGGTCGTGGAGGTGACGGTCACCCCGGATGCGACTGCGGGTGATGTGTGGGTTGATGATGCGTCGGCGAAGAAGACGCGCGACGGGATGCCGCAGGCGTGGATCAAGAACCTGATCCCCGATCTGTCGTCGCTGTGGAATGGGCTGACCGGCATGGTCGACCAACTGCTGACCCACCTCGGGCTGCCGTTGGTCGGGGACTTCTGGGATCGGCTGTTCGACCTCTCCGACGAGATCGCGTGGATTCAGGACCGCGCCGAGAGCGCCCGGGAAGACCTCACGACGCTGCTGTCCGATCTGCTGACCAACCCGGCCTCGGTGCTCGGGTCGATCCCACAGACATTGGTCACTGGGCTGTCCAACGTGGTGTCGCAGTTCAACCAGGTCCGCGACATCCTCGCCGGCCTGGTCGTCACCCCGGTCAATGATGCGATTCAGGACATCAAGGATGCCTGGTCAGGTGTCCACACCGGGATCTCCAATGTTGTCGATGACGTGCGCGACACCTGGCGCGGGTTCTGGAACGGCATCTTCCGCACCCCCGGCGACACCACCCAGCGCAGTGCCGCCGAGGTGCAGGAGGCCGCCGAGACACTGTCAATGGAGGTGGACTCCACACAGAACAGCACTGTCTATCTGCAGACGCTGCTGACGCTGCTGACGCTGCCGCGGTACACGCCCCGCTGGCTTTCGTCGGGACCGCAAGACGACGCCGCGTTTCCGCTCTCACTCATCAACGGGACCACGATGCCCGCGCTCGGGCAGCTGGTGTTGATCCCGGTGACCGCGGAGGCGACACGGACCTACGAGTCGATCAAGTTCGGGATGTCCTCGTTCACGATGACCTCGCTGCACCTAGGGGTCTACGAGTACAACGACGGCGACCTGGTACGGATCGTCAACCTCGGCGATGTCAAGTCGGAGATGTTGGCAACCTCGTTGCAAGCCGTCAACCTCGACACCCCTATCTCGGTGAACAGGGGCCAGACCCTCTACATCGGGATCTTGCAAGTCGGCGGGACACCGGCAGCGATGCGGTGCTGGAACGGTTTCTCCGGCGGGATCATCGAGCCGGCGCAGGAGATCCCGAACTGGGTGGGGTCGAAGTACGGCTCGGGCTTGTCGTCGCTTCCGACGTCATTTTCGGCGGGCGTCATCACCGAACAGGTTCCCCCGATCTGGGGCGCGATGGGCGCCGAAACGGGCGTGCCAACGATCAACCCGCCGGTCCACTACACCGACAACTTCAACCGCGCAACGCTCGGCGCGCTGTGGATCCCAGAATCGGGGGCCCCGGCCATCCGGTCTTCGAGTCAGTACGGGACGCGCGCGGAGCCGTACGACACGCCTCACATGGCCAGCTATGCACTGCCTTACAGCACCCTGGACCAGGAGGTCTACGGGTATGGCGACATCAGCGATTCCGCGCGGTACAACCAGACGCAATACGCAGCGGTGTGCCTGCGGTTCAAGGACAAAAACAATTTCGTTTACCTGCGGGAGCACGAAATAGGGAACGCTTTCAGTTCCACTTTTGTGTATCGGATTGCGACGTGCATCAATGGCGTACATGCCACGCGGTCGGAGTGGAACGGCGGGTCTGGCGGCGCCACCCTGACTTTTAGGGCAATCGGTAATGCCTACTACCACAGCGACTTCCATTCGTGGGTTGACTCAGGGAATGTATTTGAATACACGAACGCGAATAACAAAGCCGCGGTTATCACGACGTCGTATTCGGCGGGCGGGACACAGCTGGACAACTTCTACATGAAGGACATTTAAGATGCCGGAAATTACGCAGACCGTTAACGTCCTCGCTTGGTTTATCGGCGCGGCGTCAGACGGATTCGGAGACTGGGCGGATCTGGTGACGTGGTGCCAGGACACCGAGGGCATGTCCTGCACGATGAGCGCTCGCCTCGATGGCACCCTGCGTATTCAGGTCGAAGGTGTCAACCACGCGACGGTGTACCCGTCGCCGGGGCAGTGGGTCACCTTCAACACGTTTGCATTCGAGGTGCTCGACGCCGACGAGTTCGCGGAGAAGTACGGCACCGCATGACCGGATGGTTCCCGGCGCCGGTTTTCTACCCGCCGTCGCGGCCGCGCGGCTGGTTCCCCGACTTCACCGAACCAGACCAACCACCCACCGAGGTCGGCTGGTGGGCGGTGCTCACCCTCGACTTCACCCAGACGATCCAGTGGGTCAACGAGATCGAACTGCAGGCGCTCAAGGCACTTGGGTTGGTGCAGTCCATTCACGCGACCCGCGAGTTGGCGCTGCAGAAGATCGGGATGCTGGCCCTGGCCCGGAACGTCACTGTCTCGACCGGACTGGAATTCCAGGGCATCTACCAGCTGAGTTTGGCCCTGGCCGTCACCGTCAACCGTGCCCTGACGATCAGCCGTGTCACTGGATTCGACCTCGCCCCGACGATGTTGGACCTCGGCCGCGTGCTCGAGCTTCAGCGGGTGGCCGAGGTCGACCTGCCCCAGCAGGTTGCGCTGAGCCGGGATTTGGCGCTGACCAAGCTCGCGCCGATCGCACTGCCGAGGGCGATCACCGCTGGCCGTGCGCTGACGGTCGAGAAGGTGCTGCCGTTGGCGCTGGCTGCGCGCACCGCGACTTACAGTCGCGGGCTGGCGTTCGGGTTCCCGCCGATGGCCTCGACCACGCAGCAGTGGCCCAACCCGGGCTCGTTCTCCGACGCCTTCCCCCGCTGGTGCGACTTCATGGACTACATAACCGTTGGCGCCGGCGCCGGCGGTAACGGCGGTAGTGCTTCCTTTGCAACGGGGCACGGCGGCTACGCGGGCAGTTGGGCCTCGGGGACACTCCAGCGTGGTGTGCATATTCCGTGGTCCACCACCACGATTCCGCTGTCGGTCGGGGCTGGCGGCACGCGCGGTAGCGGCGGTGTAGTCGGGGGATTGGGTGGAACTGGGGGCGCGAGCAGTGTCGCGGCCTCTGCAGGGTGGGGTGGGTTGTCTGCCAGCGGCGGTGAGCCCCGTGGCCTGATCGGACTTCTGCACCGCCCAGGCGATGGCCCCGGTAACCACACCTACAACGGAGTTTCGTACATCGGTGGCGCGGAGTCGCTCAACGGTGCTGACGGCAATGCACCTGGCGGTGCGGGCAGTGGCGGCGCGGGCGGACTGTTCTCAGGCAGCAACGGCGGGGCCGGCGCGCCGGGGCGAGTATGGCGAAGGGCGTATCAATGATTGTTCTCGAAGTGCCGTGCCCGCTGTGCGGGTTCATCGTGGACGTGACCACCGAGGAGACCGCCCCGGGCCGGATCACCGCACCGTCGCTGATCGATACGGTGAGCCAGCACGTCATCGATGTGCATGAGCAATCTGTGAGCGGAATGTGAATCACCCCCGCTCCGTACAGTCCCCGCCATGCCGACCGGGATCAGCACCTATCTCGCCAACAAGCTGCTCGATGAGGTGTGCCGCAACATCAACTACGTGCCGCCGGCCATCGTGTACTTCCAGGCGCACACCGGCCAACCGGGCGCGAACATGACCGCCAACGTCGCCAGCAACGCTGGCCGGGTTGCCACCACATGGACAGCCGCTGCGGGCGGTCAGACCAACCTCAGCAACAACCCTGAGCACATCCTCGGCGGGACGAACACGATCACGCACGGCAGCTTCTGGGACGCGCCGTCGGGCGGCAACCCGCTGTGGAGTTCCGACGCAACCGTGTCCAAGGGTGGGGTGGCAGGCGACATCATCCGCGTGACGACCGCGCCGCTGTCCCTCGGGCCCATCGCATCGTGAGAAAGGACATCGTGGACGCACTCGACTGGGCGACGCAGTGGGAGGTCGCGGACCTGTCCGCTGACCAGATGCCCGCCGAACCGATCCCGCCCCCGCAGCCGTACGTGGACGCCGACGAGGAGGCGGGTGCGGCCTACGTCGAGTCGTTGGCGCTGTACGAGGACGCCAAGCGCAGCTACCAGCACGCGCTCGACACGGCGCTCCAGGCCGCGCAGTGGATCACCGTCCGTCACCCGGCCAACGACGAAGCCGAGGCGCGCCGCACCCTGGCCGAACTGCGCGCCGTCAACGCCGGAAACCGGTTGGCACGCAACTTCGTTCTCGTGAGCGCCCCGGCCCGCGTCTGGACAGTCACGGAGTAGCCGTGGCGTACTTGGAGTTCACCGAGCCGAACGTCTGCATCAGCGAGAATCTGACGACGGACGACGCCGGCCAACTCCGCATGCAGCCGTGGGCGGTGGTCCGCAACGTGGTTGACGTGCGGGCACTTTCGGGCGGCGACGGGCCGATCGTGGCGCCGCTGACCGCTCTCCCCGGAAAGCTGCTGATCGACCGTAAGGCGTCGTGGAAGAACACCACTCCGCTGCCGCAGCGGGTGCTGGTCCGCGTGACCCGCGGGCCCCGATACTGGCTGACGTCGAATCCGAACGCGATTCAGTTCCGGGACCGGTGGAGCCTCGCGGTCGACCGGCCGGCCGCGATCCCCGTCACGACTGGGATCTACAACTCGCAGTGCGGGTCTGCGATCGACCTCGGCACGAACTCGGTCGCTGAGCCGCACCCGGGCCGGCAGTGGCGGTGGTCGGACATCAATAGCAGCGACGAGTGGGTGCCGCAGCCGGTCGAGCCCGGTTCGACGCTGAATCTCTGGTATCGCTGCTATGTGTGGACGCCGCCGCCGTGGTCGAACAACGCGAACAAGAATCAGCCGCAGCATGAGGCCCGCGCGAACTGGGCCCGTATCCAGATGATGGCGTTCCCGCAGCAGGGGAATCTGGTGGTCGGATGAGCATCAAGGTCTGCAGTTCCGAATACATGCTGTCGACGGTCGGTGGCCTCGACATGCGCCGCAACTGGTTCCCGCAGATCGTCGCTGAGCGGTTCCTCGGCTCCACCAAGGACGGTCCGATCACCCGCGCACCAGACCCGGTGGCGATGATCGACGGTGACCTGACGTGGTTCAACAACACCGACGACCCGTACTACGTCACCGTTCAGGTGCTCCGGGCGCCGCGCGCTGTCGTCGCGCAGTCGCCGGTGACCGTGGTGATCCACGACGCCTGGTCGCACGCTGTCGGTCGGGCCCCGGTCGCGGACTACCCGTCGGTGATCCAGGATTCGTTCGGTGGCCGCGTCCAGGTCGACCGCCCGGAGATCGCCGCCGCGGACCTGCGCTACGGCCGGTACTTCGCCGACGGTGATGCCACGCAGTCGTGGGTCGATGTCGGGGAGATCCCGCCGCAACAGTCCATGCACTTCCGCTACATCGCCTCGGTTCAAACCCCTGGCACCTGGACCGCGCCGAGCGAGTTCGAGCCGCGGTGGGAGGCACAGGCCCGCTGGACGCGCCTGCTGGCGTTCGCTACTCCGATCGGATCAACGTGAGCAACGAACACTTCTCCATCACCGATGACGCGATCGCGCCGCAGCCGTGGATGCAACTGCGCCACCTCACCGGCGCTGAGACCGCGAGCGTGTCCAAGACCTACGACACCTCGGGCGGCGGCAACAAAAACGAGCCCGTCCACGCGGTGCTGGTGTCGTGGACAAACAACACCCCACTGCCCCAGTTCGTCTACGGCATGGTCACCCGCGAAGGCGCCCAGGTCGCGTTGCAGGCCCGCTCCCGCGGCTACCTGCTGACCTCGCACGGCCAGGACATCACCGCCACCCCAGAGATCCCGTCGTCGTGGGACATGGTGGAGGTGTCGCGGTTCGGTGTGGGCGGCGATTTCGGCAAGGGCGGCGTGCTGGCACTCGGAACGGGATTCGGTGTCAGCGAGGTCCGGCAGAACTCCAGCAGCGTGCCGCTGATGCCGCACCTGGCCGGCTGGAACGTCGTGCAGCCTGGGCGGACCTACCACGGCCGCGTCGAGGTCCGGTTCCGCACGGACTTCTGGGAAAACACCATGATCGATGGCGGCGATCAGGGCACGGTGTCGGGGTTCACTTCCGGCGGCACCCGACTGGACCTGTACGCGGCGCCGGCGATCATCGACCCCGGCCCGCGGCTGGTCCCGCAGCTCGTTGGTGTCGAGCATTCCATCAATTTCGGGTTCCCCACCGACGTTGACGTGCCGGCGGGGACGGCGGCTGGTGATGTGATGATCGCGATCCACGCCAACCAGGGCGGTCTCTACGACGGTCTGGCGCCGCAGCAGCCCGGGTGGGAGTTGGTGCATTCCCGCGACGCCGGGTTCGCCAACTCGCACACCAAGGTCTATCTCCGCATTGCCGGCGCTGATGAGCCGGACTCGTACACGTTCAGCAACAACCTCGGCGCTGAGGCGATCACCCAGTTGATCGTGCTGCGCGACGCTGCCGCCTCGCTCGATGAGGGGTGGCAGTTCGCGTCGAGCCTGATGAGCATGTTCTGGTGGGACCGTCAGGAGGGGCACATCGCGCCGAGCGTCGACCGCGCCGGCCAGTACCTGATCGCCGTCTCGTATGTGCCGCACGCGGTCTGGCAGGAGCCGATGACGCAAGCTGGGCCGGAGGGGATGACGGTGGTCAAGCAGAGCGTCGGCAACTTCAGCAACATGACCAGCGCGGTGCTCGCCGCGCCGCCGCGGCCGACCGGGCAGCGCGCGTTCCAGCCCGACAAGCGTCCCGACTGGGCCGGCCGGTCGATGACCCTGACCATCCTCGTCCCCGGCACCCAGCCAGGGACGTAACCCCCGTTTCATCGCCTCGGAGGTACCGCTGTGTTTGATCCCCCACCCGGCTACGACGACATGTTGGCCGACGCCGAGCAGTGCATCCGCGACCCTGGCCCGTTCCGTGAGCTCGACGTCGAGGACGTCGGGATCGTGATGGCGCGGCGGCCGCTGCCCAACGCGGTGCCGGCGTTCGCCATGGCGGCATCGCCGAACACGAAGATCAGCGACGAAGCCCGCCAGGAGTACCTGACGCTGTTCGTCACGAACCACCTGCAGCCCGGCGAGTATGAGCGGGTGCTGGTCAACATGATGGAAGGGGATGCGCCTGCGCACGCGGTGCATCAGATCGCCTACTCGTTGGCGACCTGGGGCACGGGCCGCCCTACACGGCCGTCAGCACGCTTAGCGTCCTGACGGCTCACCACTGGCGGATGCTGCGGCAGCAGATCAGCACGACCGGCATCACTGATCCGATGCTGCTGCCGTCGATGCATTCGGTGCTCGACTTCATGGAGAAGACTGCGCTGGAGTCGTTCACGACGGGCGACGCGGACAAGGACCGCATGGACCGGGAGTTGTTCCTCGACAAGCTGTACGCGCCGACCGCAACCGACCGGCGTCTGGGCCGCGGCCTGCCGCGGCGTGTTCCGGCTGGGTTCGAGGACGCGGGGCAGATCGAAGCGGATTTCGATTCGGCGATGCGCGCGCTGACGGGTGCACGCTGACCTCATAGCCTCGCCGGCATGCAGCTCATTCCGTATCTCGACCTGGAGAAGCCGGCCGGTGAGCGGCTGCCTCCGCAGATGCGTGAGGAGATCGCGGAGGTTGCGCCGTCGACGCTCAACGATGGGCAGGTCACCACACCGAAGCTGCGGGACCGCGCGGTGGAGTCGGCGAAGATCGGGCTCGGCGCCGTGCAGGCAGAGAACATCGGCGGCAAGCAGGTCAAGACCGGCAACCTTGATGACGGCGCGGTCGGCGCCGAGCAGATCGCGCCGGAGGCAGTCCAAGCCGAGCACGCCGGCACCGGGGTGATGACGGTCTACGACGCCGGGGGCAACCCCATCGAGGCGCGCACCGTCGTGCTGACTGCCAGTGAGCACGCTGCGCTCACAGACCCGGACCCGAATACGTTCTATGACGTGACGGATGACTGACCGATGCCGAACCGGTACATCGGCGGAAAGCTAGTCCGCAGGCGGTATTTCGGCGACCGGGAGATCAAGGCCCGCTACCTCGGTAACCAGTTGGTGTGGTCGGCCTCGGGGATCCGCGACGACTTCAACCGCGACGACGCGCCCACCCTCGGCGCGGGCTGGGTCGACCACGGTCCCGCGTCGACGTACAAGGCCGGCGTCGTCAACGGCATGTGCCGGCTCGCGGTCCCAGACGGGCTGCTGGCGCTGGCGCTGATCACGTCGCGGCAACGCTGCGTCATCGACACCCTGGACCGCGACGACGGTTACATCGAGTTCCGGGTCGGCTCCCAAGGGTCGGGCCCGTCGATCACCGGCGACCTGTGCCGCACCACCGTGTTCGGGCGCGTCTCCAATGCCGCGTTCACCCACGGTGTCGGGATCGGTGTCGATTCCTCCACGATCCGGCTGGTGCGCCGCGTCGCCGGCTCTGAGTCCGTGGTGGAGAACTTCGGTGCGTTCTCGGCCGGCGACGTCATCCGGCACCGCTTCCAGGGCGATCTACACACCGTCTACCGCAACGGCAAGTTCGTCGGGGAGTGGGACGACGACGAGCAGACCGCGGCGCGCGGCGCGGGTTTCCGGTCGCTGGGCGTGGTGGTGATGGCGTCGAAGGATCTGCTCGGGCCACGTCGGTTCGGGCCGGCGCTCGACTATGTGGAGATGGGCTGATGGTGCGCAGGAAGTGGCGTCAGTGGGTGTTGGCGCTCGGCGCGGGGGTCGGTGCGGGGCTGGTGCTGACGTGGGCGCTGGTGTTGCGGCTGTTCCCGCTGCTGGAGCCGACCACGGTGGGTTTCGACGCGCCGCACATGGAGTTCCGGCTGAAGCTGCACTACTAGCCCGGGTCGGGGTTGCACCCGGGGTTCATAGCGTCGGCGCCGAACCACTGAGTGGGAGGGCCCCGGACGAATGCCTGTTCTTCGCGTGAACGTCGACTACTTCTGGTCGATCGCCAAGCCCCGCAACCGCAAGCCCTACGGCTACGGCGGTGTCTGGGTGCCCCACGACGTGAACCGGACCACCGACTGCTCGGGCATCGTCACCCACGCGCTGGACGCCTGCATCAACGGCCCGAGCATGAAGTGGTCCCGGCACGGCATCTCCACCGAGGCTTACCGCTACGTCGGTGACCCGAAGCTCAACCCGCGCGGTCCGTTCGGCACCATCCGCGTCGCGCACTGGCGGGATATCCCCACCGACGCTGCGGTGAAGATCGGCCTGCAACACGGTCCCGGCGGCGGCGCCAACTCCCACATGGCCTGCACCATCGAAGGCGTCTCCATCGAGTCGCGCGGCGGCTCAGTCGCCAACGGCGGCGGCCAGTGGATCGGCGGCAACGCCCGCGCCTACAACAACCCCCTGTTCCACGACTGGTTCTACCTGCCCGGTCCGATCATCGGCTCGGGCACCGTCACCCCGCCGCCGGCCACCGCACCCGGCTCGGTGTACCTCGGCCGCAACTGCGCGCGCTACGAGTGCAGCGGCGACCGCGTGAAGGCGTTGCAGGAACGGCTCAACCGCGACTACCCGGCTTACTCAGACCTGGCCGAGGACGGCGAGTTCGGGCCGCTGACCGAGGCGGTCGTCCGAGAGTTCCAGCGCAGGTCGTTCATCACCATCGACGGCATCGCCGGCCCCGCCACCCTGGCCGCTCTGCGGCTGTCGTTCCAACCGCAGGAGGTTCCCAACGTGGCCCTGACCGACCGTGAACTGCTGGAGAAGATCGCCGCTGACACAGCGGAAATCCGCGCCCAGCTGGGCACCGGACACCCGGACTGGCCGCCGCTGGGCGACGACAAGCAGGGCCGGCCGCTGACCCTGCGTAACGCCGTCGCCAAGGCCCTCGGCGTGGACATCTGATGCCCGAGTTGAGGCTCGGCTACCAGGGGCCGCTCTACGATCCGTGGTACGACTGGGCGACCCGCTATGCGGCCAGCTACGCATTCCTGCTGGGCGCCAAGGACGGCTACTACGGGGCCGACGAGGCTGCCTTCACACGCGAAATGCAGCGCCGCCTCGGGCTGGTGCAGGACGGGATCTTCGGCGACCGGCTCGCCTCCGCGGTGGGCTACACGTGGCCAGGCGCGGCCACGCCGCCCGTAGTCGAGACGCGCCGACCGATCTGGTTCTACTCCAATCCCGGCAGCGGCGCCGGATGGGACATCGGCCCGGGGTTCGTCGTCGGTGAAATGGTCGCCGGCAAGCGGTGGAATCACCCCGGCCGCCAATCACTTCGGATCAACCACCAGCCGGTCGGGTCGATCATCGGCGGCTACCTCGGCCTGATGGGCGGCGACCCGAAGCACAGCTATCTCGACGTGATTGCCGACCAGAAGCGCGAGATCGCCCGCCTGCTGCGCGTCAACCCCGACGTGATCGCCGCGCTGCACGCCCGCGAATCCGACCCCACCGCGGCGGTCGCGGTAGAGCTGTGGTTCCAGGGCTACAGCCAGAAGGCCGACGGGGTACTTGAAGCGGTCGCTGAGTTGTTCGGCGATGGCGGCGAATTCGCGGTGATCCGCGATCGCATCAACGGCGTCATCGTGCACGGCAACCCTGCCGCCCCGGGGACCGGGATCGCACGCAAGACGTTCCCCGCATGGCTGGACGCGATCACCCACAACATCAACACCGACGACGACTTCTACGCGGTGGCCCGCGACCGGATCCGGCCCCTGTTCTACGAGTGGTTTATTCGCGCGGAAACCGAGTTGCCGTTCGTCGTCTACACCGCGCAGATCATCCTGCCGGCGCTGCTGAGGCTGGTCGCGCCGTTCCTGGCCGGCGCCGGCGGGCTCGGCAACCCGATGATCGTCACCGCTGCCACGCAGGCAATCTCGATGGCGACAGGCGTCGGCGGCGGGCTGCTGTCGGGCATCGTCGGCCAGGTGACGCAGACCAACGAGAAGCCCAACCCTGACCTGATCGAACTGCTGTCGGTGCAGGGCGTGCTTACCCACCTCGGGGATCTGATCGAGCTTGTGCGGGCGCTGCCGGGGTTGCAGTCCCACGGCGCCTACCATCTGCCGCGACCGGAGTTCGGCGGCCGCGACGGGCAGATGGTGGCCTACGACATCGTGGCGAACTTCCGCCGCTGATCAGGCGTCGGTGCGCGGCCGCTGCCGCTGCACCATGCCGACCGCGAACAGCACCACCACCGCGGCACCGGACAACACCACGGCAGGAGTGCGGGCGTCGCGCGCGTCCTCGCACGCATCGGCCTGGGTGCTCTGCCGGTAGTTACGCATGCGTGCCGTGTCGAGGTCGCCGCCGCTCTCCAGCAGCGCGGACCGCAGCCCCCGTCGGGACGCCTCGCTGTTGGCCTCGGCGTCGGCGCGCGCGGTGTGGGTATCGGTCGGTGCCAGCCAGCTACCGCACACGATGCCGTCGCGGTTGTTGATGTTCCACAGCGCGAAGTAGGCGGTGAGGATGAGCGCGACGATGGCCAGGGCCAACGCCTTTCCGCCGGGTTGGTTCCACAGTCGCATGGGCGCAGCGTAGCTCAGGAGACCGCCCGCAGACGTGGGCTCGGCTGCACCGCCCGCCACGGATCCAGCGTGGCGATCGCTTCGTGGCGGCGGGAGTCGGGCACCTTGGTGTAAATCTGGGTGGTCGCGAGCGACTTGTGGCGCAGCAGCTCTTGGACGACGCGGATGTCGATGCCGTTGTCGACCATCGTGCTGGCGTACCAGTGCCGCAGGGCGTGCGGGGTGCCGCGGACCCCGGCGCGGCGCATCGTGCGGCCGATGATGTCGGACACCGACTTGCTGTGGATGTGCTCGCTTTCGTGGCCGCGCATCGGAAACCACCACCCGGAGGCCGGCATCTCGGAGGCGACCTCAACGAGGATCGGGTGCAGCGGCACCGATTTGAGTTTGCGGCCCTTGCCTTTCACCCACAGGACGCGGCTGTCGGGGTCGATGTCTTCGCCGCGGATCTTGGCGATCTCGTGGACGCGGAGGCCGGCGAGCAGGGCGAGCAGGATCATCCGCCGGGTCGAGGTCCACATGCGGGTACGGAGCAGCTTGGCGACGTCGGCGTCGGACACGGGGCGCGGTTCGCGGTCGGGTGCCCGCGGTGTGCCGACCTTGACCATCGGGTTGTCGACGCGGCGGTCGGTGAGTTGCAACCACTTGAACCAGGCCGCCAGGTACGACGTGTAGGTGCAGGCGGTGGAGTCGGACCAGTCGTCGTGGTGTCCGGCGATCCATTCCACGATGCCGACGGCGTCGATGGTGATGGGTTGCTGGCCGGTCTCGGCGTACAGGAGGTTGATCACCCGGACCCGTTCTTCGATGGTTCGGCGGGACAGCCGCTGAGCGACCTGCCAGACCTGCCAGTCCGCCACCCCGAGCGCAGTCGTCGTCGTTGTCATGCCCACCGATATTGACCGGAAAAGTGGGGTTGGCACGGCCGTACCGCTTGCATCGTGATCCATTTGTCATCTCCCCGTTATGCTCAAATCCGCCCCTTGACCTGCGTAAATACGGCAAGCGATGCGTTGCTCCCCCCTCAAGGGCAACGTAAACGCTGTGAACTTACTGTGAGCATGCTGGGCGCTTGCGCAGCAAGCCAGGGCACCTTTCGGTGGGGCCGGGAACGGCCTGTGCGGGCAAATGTGCTGTGCCTTGCCCCGACCATCCGGCTGGGCCTGCGCGACGCTCACGCCGCGCCTGCGTGGTCGCCGGCCGCTTTCCTACGGAAGTTCAAGGGCCGAACTACGGTCTGGTAATCCGCAGGTCGCAGGTTCGAGCCCTGCTGGGGGCACCAAGCATTGGCTTCCGCGGCTCTGGCCGGATTCTCAGTCCCCACTGGAGCCGCCCGAGCAGCGGGGCGCCCCTCCCGCGCCGAGGGTGGAGCTGTTGTACCGGTTCCGCGAGTAGGCCCGCGAACAAGTCAACTTTGGGCGCGGGCGTTGCGGCCGACCGAAGCCGCTGCCCAGCCCAGCGCCGCAATCTCAGGCGGCCTTGTCGTCGTTGTCGCGCTCGGGCGCCTCGTCCGCGCTCGCCGGCCCCTTCTGCTCGCGCTCGTCGGGCTCGGCGCCCTTGGCTGCGTCGTCGGCCTTGGGATCCTTCTTGGCGTCCTCGCGGGCGTCCTCGCGGGCGTCCTCGCGGGCCTCCTTCTTGAGGAACTTCTTCACCGCGCTGCGCAGCTCCTTCTTCACCTTCTTGACGTCGAGCTTGGCGTCGGCTTGGACGGCAGCCTCGGAGTCGACCTCCTCGGCCGGGCCGACGGCAGCCAACTCCTCGGCGGGCTGTTCGGATGGCTCCTCGGACAGCGCCTGCTCGTCAACCTCCACCTCCACCTCGGCCTTGACGCGCTCGGCCAATACCGGCTCCGGCCGCGGCTTCGGCTCCTCCTTCTGGACGACATCCGCGACGACATCCGCGACGACCTCGGCCGGAGCGGGCTCCTCGATGAGCGGCGCCACCGTCGGCGCCGCCGACTTCCCGAACACGTTGTCGATGCCCTCCCCGACCGCGACGACGAGATCCTCACCCACCTCGAGCCAGTTGTTGAAGGGATTGAAGGGCAAGAGGGACAACGGAGTTGGCTTGTCGGGGTCGCCGCTCCAGTCGTAGCCCAGGTCGATCAGCACCTTGGCCACCGGCTCGAGCAGGTCGACGAACGGTTTCACGATGGCCGTGGTGCCGGTCGATTCGGCCAGGCTCAGGATCAGATTGGCCAGCGGCAGCGAGGTGGCCGGGATCATGATGTATTTGTTCGGGCTGCTGGGGTCGTTGCCGCCGTAGCGGATGTTGTCCGGATCGGCCAGCGCCGCAGCCAATTCCGCGTCGGTGTAGCCGTAGGGCATGGTCCCGTCGGGGTCGCCGCCGTTGGGCGCCAGGTAGTAGCCGTGCACGTTGTCGAAGGCCGCGATGGCGTTCAGCATGGCCAGCGGGTTACCCCAGTACCGGGGCGCGTAGACCACCGGGTCGTATTCGAATCCGATGTTGGTGATCGGGATCCCGCTGTCGGTGATCATCGGCGGGCCGAAGGTCGCGTCCAGCAGCAACTCGCCGAGGATCGAGATGGGCCGCAGCCGTTGCCACAGCCCGCCGTCGGGGTTGGCGATGTTGCCGATCATCACGACCTGGAGGCGTTCCTTGATCGCCGGGTCGAGCGCGGCGAGGTTGCGCAGTTCATTGGACACCACCGCGCCGCCCTGCGAGTAGCCGAAGATGACCAGGTCCTCATCGGAATCGGCGGCCCACTGCTCGATCACCTCGGCGTTCAGCGCGCTGACGCCCTCGGCCACCGAGACGTTCCACTTCTCGCAGCGCCCGGGCTCGCACCAGCCGGGAAAAGGCATGGGCCAGAACGACGCCGGGTAGTTGATGCCGATCAGGTCGGCGTCGGAACAACCGTTCGCCACGCCGTTGTCGAAGCACCGCGTGTTCGTGAGGTACCGGTTGACGGCGTTCTGCATGTAACCGGGCACCACGTTCGCGTCGGGGTCGCCGGTCCCCGGGACGATCAACGCGGTGGCCGCCAACGCGACGAACGACGTGAGCGTGCCGGCCACCGCGACGGCCACGACCCCCACCAGCGCAAGTATCAGGACGAAGATCGAGCGAACGGCTCGTCGCATTTGGGAACCCCCCAGGCTGCGTCAATGAATGAATTCGCCAGACGGGCAACCACACCCGACACCGGGCGAATATTGCACACTGCGGTAGCCCCTGTACCGAAAATGCGCAACGACGCCGCTCAGTGCAACGCCACGACCGGCGCGGGGTCGGGAGCGCCCGCGCTGCGCTGGGTGGAGGCGCCCAGTACGAAGGCGACCACCCCGACAACCGCGGCGATCAACAGCACCGCGATCAACAGGATCAGCCGGCCGCTGCGCCGCGGCCGGGGCGCGACGACGAGCGGCACCGGTTCGGTCGGCGGGTTCCACAACTGCGACGCGGGCTGCCCCGGCAGCGGGACGATTGGAATGGGGCCGGTGGCGGGGTCGCCGTAGACGTTGGCCAACTCGGCGCGCATCACGTCGGCGCTGGCGAAGCGCTGGGAGGCGTCCCGCGCCATTGCGCGGTCGACGACGGCCGCGAGTTGCGGCGGGAGGTCGGGGCGCAGCGCCGACACCGGCGGCGGCGGATTCTCGGTGATGGCGTGGGCGAGGGCGACCAGGTTCTCCTCGGGGAAGGCCCGGCGCCCGGTCAGGGCTTCCCACCCGACCACCCCCACGGCGTAGAGGTCGTCGGTGACCGTCGCCGGGTTGCCCGCGAGGCGCTCCGGGCTCATGTAGGCCATCGTCCCCATGATCTGACCGGTGTCGGTGCGGTGGGTGTCGGGCCCCTTGGCCAGGCCGAAGTCGGCGACCTGCGCGGTGCCGTCGGCGGTGAACAGGATGTTCGCGGGCTTGATGTCGCGGTGCATCACGCCCGCGGCGTGCGCGGTCGACAGCGCCGCCAGCACCTCGTCGAGCACCTTGCGCACGTGGTCCGGCGCCATCGGCCCCTGCGCGATCAAGTCGCCGAGGCTGCTGCCGGGCAGGCGTTCCATCACGATGAACGGGGTGCCGTGGTGTTCGCCGCTGCCGTACACGGCGACGATGTTGGGATGCCGCAGCGCGGCCGCCGAATGCCCCTCGGCCCAGAACCGGCGCAGGTAGTCGGGGTGGGTGTCGTAGCCCGGGTAGAGCAGTTTGATCGCCACCGACTGCCCGGTCTGGGTGTCCCAGCCCTCCCGCACCTCGGCCATCCCGCCGCGACCGAGCGTCCCCCGCAACTCGTAGCGGCCACCGAGCAGTTCGGGGGCGATGAACATGGGTTCTACCGTAATCGGCAAAGGCCTACTCACAGCCGAGACGTCCGCGTCAGTGTTCAGCGCCCGTCGTGATAGCGGTGCCGGCGCTCCCAGCTCCGACAGGCGGCCTCGATGCCCTTGAGCACCAACACCGCATACGCGATAGCCAGTGGAGTTCCGATCAGCCACGCCATGGTCATGTCATCACCCTGTCGATCCGACGCCGTCCATCAGATGCGTCGTTCCATCAGATCACGCAGCGGCGCCTCCGCTCGGCCAACGCGCCGGGGCAGGTCAGACCTCGGGCCAAGTCAGACCTCGGGGCAGCCGATGCAGGGGATTCGGTGGCTACCGGGTATACGTCGGTCGTATCTTGAGTCACGGCAAGATCCCCGGCGGTCGAGTAAATTTGACCACGCCCGTTGTCAATGTGTGTCGAATGTAGGAGTGATGTGACGTCCGGTCAACGCCAGCGCCGCTGGACCGGTGTTCCCCTTGAGGATCGCCAGCTCAAACGGCGTGACGAACTGCTCGCCGCGGGCATCGCACTGCTCGGCGGCGAGGGTCGCCCCACGGTGACGGTGCGCGCGGTCTGCCGCGGCGCCGGCCTGACCGAGCGCTATTTCTACGAGAGCTTCGCCGACCGCGACGAATTCGTCCGCGCGGTGTACGCCGAAGTTTGCCAGCAGGCGATGGCGGCGCTGATGTCGGCGACCACGCCCCGCGAAGCGGTCGAGCGATTCGTTGCCCTGATGGTCGACGACCCGGTCCGCGGCCGGGCCCTGCTGCTGGCCCCGGAGGCCGAACCGGCACTGGCCAATTGCGGCTCGGAATGGATGCCCAACTTCATCGAACTACTGCAGCGCAAGCTGACCGCCGTCACCGACCCAGCCATCCAGGCCATGACCGCGACCAGCCTGATCGGTGGTTTGACCGCGCTGTTCGTCGCCTATCTGAACGGCCGATTGCCCACCACCCGCGAGCAATTCATCGACTACTGCGTGGCCATGTTGATGGACCGCAGCGGGGTCGCGGTCCGTGCCGGGAATCACGGTTGACAGGCCGTCGGGAAACTTGATGTCACCGGAGTACACAGATATATTGACTGCAACCACGAGATACAGATAACTGGGAGGTGTCGTGTCGCAAGACCTGACCGACCTACAGCTTCTGCATGAGCTCGAGCCTGTAGTCGAGCAGCAGATCAACCGTCATATGAAGATGACGAAGGACTGGAACCCGCACGACTACGTCCCCTGGTCCGACGGCAAGAACTTCTACGCCCTGGGCGGTCAGGACTGGGATCCGGAAGAGTCGAAGCTCTCCGAGGTGGCGCGCACCGCGATGGTGCAGAACCTGCTCACCGAGGACAACCTGCCGTCGTATCACCGCGAGATCGCGATGAACTTCTCGATGGACGGCCCGTGGGGTTTCTGGGTCAACCGCTGGACCGCGGAGGAGAACCGGCACGGCATCGCGCTGCGCGACTACCTGCTGGCCACCCGCGCCATCGACCCGGTCGAACTCGAGATCACCCGCATGGAGCAGGTCACCCGCGGCTTCTCGCCGGGCCAGAACCAGCAGGGCGACCTGTTCGCCGAGAGCCTGTTCGACTCGGTGATGTACGTGTCGTTCCAGGAGCTGGCCACCCGCGTCTCGCACCGCAACACCGGTAAGGCCTGCGCGGACCCCGTCGCCGATCAGCTGCTGCAGCGCGTGTCGGCCGACGAGAACCTGCACATGATCTTCTACCGCGACGTCAGCGCCGCCGGCCTGGACATCGCCCCCAACCAGGCGATGACCTCCCTGCACCGCGTGCTGAGCAACTTCAAGATGCCCGGCTACACGGTGCCGGACTTCCGCCGCAAGGCCGTCATCATCGCCGTCGGCGGGGTTTACGACCCGCGTATCCACCTCGACGACGTGGTGATGCCGGTCCTGAAGAAGTGGCGCATCTTCGAGCGCGAGGACTTCACCGGCGAGGGCGCCCGGCTGCGCGACGAGCTGGGTGTGCTGATCCAGGAGCTCGAGGACACCTGCGAGAAGTTCGAGGTCGCCAAGGAGCGCCGCCTCGAGCGCGAGCGCAAGGTGGCCGAGAAGAAGGCCGCGAAGAAGGCGCTGGCATCAGCGGCCTCCTGACCGACCGCCGCACCGCGGAACACGAACCGGACCGATCTGCTCTGCAGATCGGTCCGTTCGCGCTGCCCAGTCCCGTCGTCCTGGCCCCGATGGCCGGTGTGACAAATGTCGCATTCCGCACACTGTGCCGCGAACTCGAGCTCGCTCGGGTAGGCACCGTCAGCGGGTTGTACGTGTGCGAGATGGTCACCGCCCGCGCGCTCGTCGAGCGTCACCCGGTGACCATGCACATGACGACGTTCGCGCCGGAGGAGTCGCCGCGCTCGCTGCAGCTCTACACCGTGGACCCGGACACCACCTACGCGGCCGCGAAGATGATTGCTGACGAGGGTCTGGCCGACCACCTCGACATGAACTTCGGCTGCCCGGTTCCGAAGGTCACCAAGCGCGGCGGCGGGGCCGCGCTGCCCTACAAGCGCCGCCTGTTCGGCCAGATCGTCGCGGCCGCCGTCCGCGCCACCGAGGGCACCGACATCCCGGTGACGGTGAAGTTCCGGGTGGGCATCGACGACGAGCACCTCACTTTCCTCGACGCCGGCCGGATCGCCGAACAGGAGGGTGCCGCGGCGGTGGCACTGCACGCGCGCACCGCGGCCCAGCGCTATTCGGGTGCGGCCGACTGGGATCGGATCACGCAGCTCAAACAGCACGTGCGGACCATCCCGGTGCTGGGCAACGGCGACATCTTCGACGCCAGCGACGCGCTGGCCATGATGGCGAGCACGGGCTGCGACGGCGTGGTCATCGGCCGGGGCTGCCTGGGCCGGCCCTGGCTGTTCGCCGAGCTGTCCGCGGCCTTCACCGGCCGCGCCGCGCCGACGCCGCCGAACCTTGGCGAGGTCGCCGATATCGTCCGCCGGCACGGCGAGTTGTTGGCCGCCCACGTCGGCGAGGACAAGGGCATGCGGGACATCCGCAAGCACGTCGGCTGGTATTTGCACGGCTTCCCGGTGGGATCGGATCTGCGCCGGGCGTTGGCGTTGGTCAAGACCCTCGCCGAACTCGACGAGTTGCTGGGCCGCCTCGACGCCGACGCCCCGTTCCCGCCCGTCGGCAGCGGTCCGCGGGGGCGGCAGGGCTCGCCCGCGTCGGTGTCGCTGCCCGAGGGCTGGCTGGCCGATCCCGACGACTGCACGGTCCCCGAGGGCGCCGACGCTATGCACTCCGGTGGCTGAATCGAGACCCTCTCGACACCACCGCTCTCAGGAAGTCTCAGTAACATGTGTGGACCTGTTCCAGTCCGCCGCCAGTAGCGCGGCACCCGCCTGGACTGCTAGAGACATAGATGCACCCGCGTTCGTCAGCGTCGACAAGTGCGGGCGAGGCGGCACGCGCGTGCGCTGAGCAAGACCTCACGAGAGTCGGAGACCGGATACGAACATGAGTGACGGCGAGAACGCCACTCCTGGTCGCCGTGCGCCCGAACCTCACGGTGACAACCAGTGGCTTACCCGAACTCCGCGGCCGAAGCCAGACGCCGCGCCGTGGGAGCGCACCGCAGACCCGGAACCGGCACCGCGTAGCGGCCGGGCGGGCAACCCGGTCGACGGCATCACCGTCGCGGACCTGATCGCCCGCGTCACCGGCGACGTGCCCCCCACCCTGCAGCCGGGCGCCCCGGAGGACCCGGAGCCGGCCGCCGACGAGACCGAGGTGGCCGAGCACGAGGTGGCCGAGCACGAGGCGGTCGAGCACGATCCGCCGACCGTGCCGGTGCTCTCGGCCTACGCCGCGGAGATCCCCGACCTCGAAGACAGCGACGACGCGTCCGCCACCACCGTGTTGGCGGCGGTCACCGAGGAGCCGCCGGGACGGGTCCGCCCGGCCCACATCGGCCGCCGCACCTCCCCCACCGCACCACACGACGCCCACCCGCGCCGCCGCAAGACGATCCGGATCGCCGGTCGCTCTGTGGCGGCGTTGCTCGCTGTGCTGGCGCTGGTGCTCACCGGCGGCGCGTGGCAGTGGACCACCAGCAAGAACAACCGGATGAACAACATCGCCGCGCTGGATCCGAACTCCCGCGACATCCTCGACCCCAACGCCCAGTTCGGCGACGAGAACTTCCTCATCGTCGGGGTGGACAGCCGGTACGGGCAGAACAGCGACATGGGCGCGGGCGACACCGGCGACGCCGACGGCGCCCGCTCCGACAGCATCATCCTGGTCAACATCCCCGCCAACCGCGAACGCGTCGTGGCGGTGTCGTTCCCGCGCGACCTGGCGATCACCCCCATCCAGTGCGATGCCTGGGACGCCTCCACCGGTGACTACGGCCCGGTCTATGACGAGGTCTCGGGCACCTACGGCCCCGAAGAGGTCTACACCGAGACCAAGCTGAACTCCGCCTATGCGTTCGGCGGCCCCAAGTGCCTGGTCAAGGCCATCCAGAAGATGTCCGGCCTGTCGATCAACCGGTTCATGGCGGTCGACTTCGCCGGCTTCGCGAAGATGGTCGACGCGCTGGGCGGGGTGGAGGTGTGCACCACCACGCCGCTCGAGGATTACGAGCTGGGCATGGTGCTGCCGACCGCGGGCCGCCAGATGGTCGACGGGACCACCGCGCTGAACTACGTGCGCGCCCGCCAGGTCACCACCGAGGTCAACGGCGACTACGGCCGGATCAAACGGCAACAGCTGTTCCTGTCGTCGCTGCTGCGGTCGCTGATCTCCAAGGAGACCTTCTTCTCGCTGAGCAAGCTCAACAACGTGGTGAACATGTTCATCAACGACAGCTCGGTCGACAATGTCAGCACCAAGGACCTCGTCGATCTCGGGCAGTCGCTGCAGGGCGTCTCCGCCGGCAGGATCACCTTCGTCACCGTGCCCACCACCGGTTACGCCGACGAGTGGGGCAACGAACAGCCGCGTACCGCCGACATCCGGGCGCTGTTCGACGCGATCATCGACGACGACCCGCTGCCCGGGGAGAACGACCAGAACGCGACCGTCGCGCCGATGACCAACAGCTCCTCGGAGATCCCGGAATCGTCGGCGACGGGCACCAGCACCGAGGCCCTGCCGGAGAGCACCGGCACCGAAGAGCCCACCACCACAACCGAGATCGTGCACGCGGTGACCACCGAACCGGGCGAGATCGACGTGCACGTGGCCAACTCCACCAGCGTCGCCGGGCTCGGGTCGGCGGCCAGCACCGAGCTGCAGCTGCACGGCTTCAACGTCGACACCCCGGACGACTACCTCGAGGCGCTGCCGGCGACCACGGTGATGTACTCGCCGGGCAACGAGCACGCCGCGGCCACTGTGGCCGCCACGTTGGGCGAGCCGCGGATCGAGCGGGTCACCGGGCTGGGCCAGGAGGTCCAGGTCGTGCTCGGACCCGACTACGCGACGGTCTCGCCGCCCCCGCCCAGCGGTTCCCCGATGACGGTGACCGTGGCGCACGTGGACAAGAGCACCCCGACCTATCTGCCCGAGGATCTGACCATCACCAACGGCGCCGACATCAGCTGCGAATAGCCCCGGTGTGGGGGTTTCACCAGCCGTTCACCACGTCATTTGTGCCGTTTGCGGTGCCAAACCTCTAGGCTTGACACATGCGTACCGCGTACCAGGACCAACTCGAGGACCTCACCAACCAACTCGGCGCAATGTGCGAGCTGGCCGGGGCGGCGATGGAGCGCGCAACCCAGGCTTTGCTGCAGGCCGACCTGGTGCTGGCCGAGCAGGTCATCAGCGATCAGGATGTGCTGGGCGAGCACAGTGCGCGCACCGAGGAGGCGGCCTTCGTGCTGCTGGCCCTGCAGGCGCCGGTGGCCCGCGATCTGCGCTCGGTGGTCTCGGCGATCCAGATGGTGGCCGACATCGACCGGATGGGCGCGCTGGCCGTGCACGTCGCCAAGATCGCCCGGCGCCGCCATCCCGTGCATGCCCTACCCGAAGAAGTCAACGGTTATTTCTCCGAAATGGGCCGCGTCGCAGTGGAATTGGGTCGCACCGCGCAGGAGGTCCTGCTGACCGGTGACATCGACAAGGCCGCCCGGATCCGCGCCGAGGACGACGCGATGGACGATCTGCACCGGCACCTGTTCAACGTCCTGATGGACCGCGAATGGAAGCACGGCGTGGCCTCGGCGGTCGACGTCGCGCTGCTCAGCCGCTTCTACGAACGCTTCGCCGATCACGCGGTGGAGATCGGCCGACGGGTCATCTTCATGGCCACCGGCGAACTTCCCGAGTACGAGGAACTCCCGCCCGAAACGTGGCGCGACTAGCTTGCACCGAAACGCTGAACCTAGGGTGTGATGGTGCGGACCTCCTACCGTGAACAACTCGTTGCCCTCGCCGCGAAGATCGCCGAGATCTGCGGGCTGGCGACCGTCGCCATGGAGACCGCGACGCGGGCGCTGCTGCGCGCCGACCTGGTGCTCGCCGAGCGGGTGATCCGCGAGCACGACCAGATCGTCGACGCCTGCATGGCCGCCGAGGAGGCCGCGTTCGTCCTGCTGGTCCGCCATCAGCCGGTGGCCGGCGACCTGCGCACGGTCGTCACCTCGATCCAGAACGTCTTCGACATCGAACGGATGGGCGTGCTGGCCAAGCACGTGGCCCGCATCACGGTGCGCCGCCACCCGGAGGTGGCCGTCCCCAGCGAGGTCGCCCACGATTTTGCCGAAATGGGCCGGGTGGCAGTCCAATTGGGCAACGCCACCCAACAGGCACTGTTGATGCGGGACGTCGAGACGGCCACGTCGATCGACGACGAGGACGACGCGATGGATGCCCTGCACGCGCACCTGTTCGTCGTGGTGATGGGCCGCGAATGGCAGCACGGCGTGCCCGCGGCCATCGACGTGACCATGCTGGGCCGCTTCTACGAGCGGTTCGCCGACCACGCCGTCGAGATCTGCCGCCGGGTCAACTTCCAGGTGCTGGGCGAGACCACCGGCAGCGACGAGGCCCGCACCTAGCGCCGCGGGCAGACCCGCGTTGCAGGCATGCGGACACCGTTTCGACGGTGCGTGTCGAGCGGGTTACAGCTTTGCCCGAATACTCCCCCGGCGCGGCGGGCACAACCGATTCTTCGCGAAATGCGGTAGCTGTTCATCTTGCGTTCATCGAATGTCCCCCGACTCGTCGCGTGTCTTTCCTACGTTTTGCCCGTACCGAAAGACATCCTCGCTCTGAAGTGATCGGAGAAAAATGCGCAACTGGCGTTCAGCGGCCGCACTCACCGCGTCGGCGTCCCTGTTCCTCGTGGGCTGCGGCGGCGGTGACAACGGCGACAGCGCGGCGGGCGGCTCGGAGGACGGCGGCCTGTCGGGCACCATCCTCATCGACGGGTCCAGCACCGTTGCTCCGCTCTCGGAGACCATCGCCGAGCTGTTCCAGCAGGAGAACTCCGGGGTGCGCGTCACCGTCGGCACCTCCGGCACCGGCGGCGGCTTCCAGAAGTTCTGCAACGGCGAGACCGACATGAACGACGCCTCGCGCGCCATCAAGGACTCGGAGATCGAGGCCTGCGAGGCCAGCGGCATCGCCTACGACAGCATCACCGTCGCCAACGACGCGATCTCGCTGATCGTCAACCCGGCCAACCCGGTGCAGTGCGTCACCCTCGAGCAGGCCCAGCAGATCTGGAACGCCGGATCGACGGTCAACACCTGGGGCGACATCACCGGCCTCGAGCTGCCCGACGAGTGGAAGTCCAACCCGGTCAACCTGTTCGGTCCCGGCACCGACTCGGGCACCTTCGACTTCTTCACCGAGGCCGTCAACGGCGAAGAGGGCGTCATCCGCGAGAACTACACCGACATCGGCGAGGACGACAACGCCGCGGTGACCGGCATCTCCGGTGACCCGAACGCCATGGGCTTCATCCCCTACTCGTTCACCCAGGAGGTCGGCGACCAGGTCAAGCCGCTCGAGATCGACAGCGGCACCGGTTGCACCGCGGGCACCCTCGAGACCGTCCAGGAGGGTAGCTACACCCCGCTGGGCCGCGAGCTCTTCGTCTACGCCAGCGACAAGGCCCTGCAGCGTCCCGAGGTCCTGGAGTTCATGAAGTTCTACATCGACAACTCCGACGCCGCCGCCGAGGCCGCCACCTACATTCCGCTCACCGATGAGCAGAAGGCCGAAGCGCACGCCAAGATCGACGAACTCGCCGGCGCGTAGCGAGATCACCCGAATATGCCCGTAAAGGACGAGACCGCCAGCGCACCGGGGACACCCCCGGTGTCGCTGGCGGCCTCCAGCCCCCGGTACGCGGAGAAGGCCATCAAGGCCGCCTTCGCCCTCTGCGCGGCGCTGTCGGTCGCCATCACCACCGCGATCGTCCTCGCCCTACTCTTCCCGACAATCGGTTTCTTCCAACACGTTTCGATCGTCGAGTTCTTCACCGGCACGTCCTGGCGGCCCGCCTTCGCGGACCCGTCGTTCGGCGTGCTGCCGATCGTCATCGGAACCCTGACCGTCGTCTTCTGGGCGCTGCTCGTGGGCATCCCACTGGGCCTGCTCGCGGCGATCTATCTGTCCGAATACGCGCCGCTGCGGGTCCGCCGGATCGTCAAGCCCATCCTCGAGGTGCTCGAAGGCATCCCGACGGTCGCGATCGGCATGTTCGGCCTGCTGTTCATGCGGCCGTTCCTCGAAGACCTCTTCCCGTTCCTGAAATGGCAGGCCTTCTCGGTCGGTGTCGCGGGAATCATGGTCGGCATCATGATCATCCCGCTGATCACCTCGGTGTCGGATGACGCGATGCGCTCGGTGCCCAACGGTCTGCGCGAGGGCGCCTACGGCCTGGGCGCCAACAAGATGCAGGTGTCGCTGCGGGTGGTCTTCCCGGGTGCGATCTCGGGCGTCATCGCGGCCATCGTGCTGGCCACCTCGCGCGCCATCGGCGAGACCATGGTGGTGCTGATCGTGGCCGGCCAGACGCCGCGCTTCGGCTTCACCTTCACCGGTTCGGTGCAGACCATGACGGCGTTCATCGGCTCGACCGCCACCGGCGACATCGCCACCGGCACCATCGTCTACGAATCGATCTTCGCCGTCGGCGCGCTGCTGTTCGTCATGACGCTGTGCATGAACATGTTCGCAATCCGCATGGTGCGGCGCTTCCGGGAGGTCTACGACTAAATGCCTGCTGAAAAGCTCCGGACCGAGCGGGCCAGGCTGGCCACCGCCGGCGCCCGCGCCGTCGTCGAGAGTTCGCTGAAGAGCAAGTCCCCGATCGGCAAGGTCACCAATCAGCTGTTCCTCGCGGTGATGCTGCTGGCGATCGCGGTCGCCGTGACCGCGCTGGTCGGCATGATCCTGTGGGCCCTGATCAAGGGCTGGCCGCGGCTGGACCTGAACCTGTTCACCAACGCCCCGTCGACGATCAACCGGGACACGGCCGGCTTCCGGCCCGCGATCCTGGGCACCATCTACCTGATCGCCGGCGTTATCCTCCTGATCGTGCCCATCGGCGTCGCCTCGGCGGTCTACCTCGAGGAGTACGCGGACAAGACCAAGTGGTACAACCGCTTCATCGAGCTGAACATCCAGAACCTGGCCGGCGTGCCGTCGATCGTCTTCGGCATCCTCGGCATGGCCTTCATCGTGCGCGGCCCGCTGAGCATGGGCTTCGTGGCCGCCGCCGGGTCGATCACGCTGGCGATGCTGGTGCTGCCCACGGTCATCATCACCGCCCGCGAGGCCATCCGGGCCGTGCCGTCGTCCATCCGCGACGCGTCGCTGGGTCTGGGCGCCACCGAATGGCAGACCATCAGCAAACAGGTCCTGCCGATCGCCATCCCCGGCATCCTCACCGGCGTCATCCTGGCCGTGGCCCGCGCCATCGGCGAGGCCGCCCCACTGCTGCTGGTCGGGGCGACCACGTTCATCACCTTCAACCCCAGCTTCTTCGAGGGTGGTTACACCGCGATGCCGGTGTTGATTTACAACTACATCCAGCGGCCTCAGGAAGAGTTCCATATTCTTGCGGCAGCAGGCGTGATCGTGATGTTGGCAGTGCTGCTGGCAATGAACTCGTTTGCGATCTGGCTGCGCAATCACTACGAGCGGAAGTTCTGATATGACCCAGGGACCAATCGCGCCCGCGAGCGGAAGCAAGCAGATGACCGATAGCACCCAGGCCGACGCTCGCGAAGCCGGAGCCATTCCGCTGGACAAGCCGTCGGCCCGCGAGAACCGCGGTGGCGGTGGCCGACTGGTGTTCACCGTCAAGGACATGGACGTCTGGTACGGCTCGCACAACGCGGTCCGCAACGTCAACCTCGAGATCGTCGAGAACGACATCACCGCGCTGATCGGGCCGTCCGGCTGCGGCAAGAGCACCGTGCTGCGCTGCTTCAACCGGATGAACGACCTCGTGCCCTCGGCCCGGGTCGACGGCGACGTGCGCTACCACGGCATCGATCTGTACGGCAAGGAAGTCGATCCCATCGAGGTCCGGCGCCGGATCGGCATGGTGTTCCAGAAGCCCAACCCGTTCCCCAAGTCGATCTACGACAACATCGCCTACGGCCCCCGGGTCAACGGCATGAAGGGCAACATGGACGACATCGTCGAGGAGGCGCTGACCGCCGCGGCGCTGTGGGACGAGGTCAAGGACAAGCTGAAGGACAGCGCGCTGGCCATGTCGGGCGGTCAGCAGCAGCGGCTGTGCATCGCGCGCACCATCGCCACGCGTCCCGAGGTGATCCTGATGGACGAGCCGTGCTCGGCGCTCGACCCCATCGCCACCTCGAAGATCGAGGAACTGATGCGCGAGATCGCCTCGCAGTACACGATCTTGATCGTCACCCACAACATGCAGCAGGCCGCTCGCGTGTCCGACAAGACCGCGTTCTTCACCGCCGAGGTGGACGACAAGGGTGTCCGGCACGGTCTGCTGGTCGAGTACGACGACACCGAGAAGATCTTCTCCAACCCGTCGGACCGACGCACCGAGGATTACATCTCCGGTCGCTTCGGCTGACCCGCGCCGCCGAAGCAGCCCGCCCCGGTCGCCGGGGCGGGCTGCTTTGTTTCGGGCGTTACTGTCAGATCTCAGCCGTAGGCGGTGTCCACGCTGAACACCTCGAAGCCCAACCGCTCGTAGGTCTTCACCGCGGCGGTGTTGTCGGCCTCGGTGTAGAGCAGCACGGTCGAATCGGCACCGAGGCGCGCCGCGAGGTGGTGCAGCCCGACCAGCGTGAGCACGCCCCCCAGACCCCGCCCCTGGGCGGCCGGGTCCACCCCGACCACGTAGACCTCGCCGAGGCCGGGTCCGTGCACCTTGGTCCAGTGAAATCCGAGCAGGCGGTCAGTAGCGTCGTCGAACGCGAGGAACAGGCCCTCGGGGTCGAACCAGGTCTCCGCGCGGCGCTCGGCGATCTCGGCCTCGGTCCAGCCGCCCTGCTCGGGATGCCAGTGGAAGGCCGCGTTGTTGACCCGCAGATACTCGGCGTCGTCGGCGGGACCGGAATAGGTCCGCAGCCGCACCCCATCGGCCGCGCGCACCGGCGGCAGGTCGCGCAGCGGTCGGCGCATCTGCAGCAGTTCGCGCACCACCGACAGTCCCAGCGCGCGCGCCGTGGCGCGGGCCGGCTCGAGGTTGCCGTGCGCCCAGATCCGGGCGCCGTCGCCGCCCTCGGTCAGGCCCAGTCGCGCCATCGCCGAGCCCAGCCCGCGCAGGCGCGCCTCCGGATGCACGACGAGTTCGGCCATCGCCGGCGCGTCCTCGGTGGCCGCGGCGAGGTTGAGATAACCGAGGACCCGCTCACCGTCGACGGCCAACAGGTGTCGGGTCCGGTCGGCGCCCAACTCGCGCAGCACCTGATCGCCCACCGGGGCTACGCCGTCGACGGTCTCGGCCGCCTCGATCAACTCCCGGATCTGCTGCTGGAGGGCACCGGAAAGGCCGGTCTGCCAATCGATTTGGGTCACTGCATATCCGCCAACGAATCGGGTACCACCAGGGGGCCGGCGAGGTCGTCCTCCTCGTCGCCGACCTCGTCGGGACCGGGCGACGCGTTGCGGCCCCGGGCGGGGCGCACCGCCTTGTAGCCGACGTTGCGGACGGTGCCGATCAGCGACTCGTGTTCGGCGCCGAGCTTGGCCCGCAGCCGCCGGACGTGCACATCGACCGTGCGGGTGCCGCCGAAGAAGTCATAACCCCAGACCTCCTGCAGTAGCTGGGCGCGGGTGAACACCCGGCCGGCGTGCTGCGCCAGGTACTTGAGCAACTCGAACTCCTTGTAGGTCAGGTCCAGCGGCCGACCGCGCAACCGCGCCGTGTAGGTCCCCTCGTCGATGACCAGTTCGCCGAGGCTGACCTTGCCGGCGCTCTCCTGCAGCGCCGCCCCGCCGCGACGGCTGACCACCAGGCGCAGCCGCGCGTCGATCTCGGCCGGGCCGGTACCCGGCAGCAGTATCTCGTCGATCCCCCATTCGAGGTTTACCGCAACCAGTCCGCCCTCGTTGACCACGGCGACCACCGGAACCGCGGTGCCGGTGCTGCCCAGCAGACGACACAGGCCGCGGGCGGCGACCAGATCGGTGCGCGCGTCGACGATCGCGACGTCGGCCGAACCCGCCTCCAGCAGGGAGGACACCTCGGTGGGGGCCGCGCGTACCTGGTGAGCCAGCAGCGACAGCGCGGGCAGGACGGATTCCGGACGTGGGTCGACGGTGAGAAGCAGCAGATCCACTAGGTCCTCCAGTCACCGGGGGATCACTCCCCAGATTCATGGCCGACACATCGTCGTTACCGACCGAATTGGTCTAACGATAGCCTGCCACCTGCTGATCCTCCGGGTTGCGCAACAATGACCGCGTGCGGAAACTGCTGACCGGAATCGGTGCGACCGTGCTGACCGTCCTGTTGGCGGCCGTCGGCGTCGACTTCGGGGCGGCCATCACGGCCGAGTATCGGCTGTCGCGCGCGGTCCGCAGCGCCGCCCACCTCAGCTGGGATCCGTCGGTGGCGATCCTCGGTTTCCCGTTCATCCCCCAGGCCATGCGGCACCACTACGACGAGATCGAGATCAAGGCCACCGACGTCGCCCATCCGCATGTCGAGCGGGCGGCCCTGGAGGCCACCATGCACTCCATCGGGATCGCCGAGGCGTCGTGGCTGATCCGACCGGACGCGAAGTTGCCCATCGGGAAGCTGGAGAGCCGGATCATCATCGACTCGGCGCATCTGGGCCGGTTCATGGACCTCAAGGACCTGATGGTCGAGGCGCCGACGGTCGAGACCAACGACGCCACCGGCGGCACCACCGAATCGGGCATCTCCGGCAGCCAGGGGTTGGTCTTCACCGCGACGCCCACCGCCTCCGACTTTCCCGAGAAGGTCAGCGTCGCCGTCGACCTCTCCCTCGTCGGCCCCGACCGCACCACCCTGGTGTTCACCCCCACCGGCGTGCTGACCGGGCCCGGGACCGCCGATCAGGAGGTGCCCGACGACAAGCTGGCCGCCGTGCTCGACGAGTTCCGCGCCACCCTGCCCGATCAGCGGTTGCCGTTCGGGGTGGCGCCCACCAGCCAGGGCGCCCGCGGCTCCGACGTCATCATCGAGGGCATCACCGAGGACGTCACCATCACGCTGGCGGAGTTCACCCAGCGATGAGCGCCTCCACTGGCCTGATCATCGTCGTCATCATCGCCGTGCTGGGCCTCGGTGTCCTGGTGGGTCGGCTGCTGACGCTGCGATCGGGGAGGGTGCGCGCGGCCACCGAGGCCGCCGACGTCGACACCAGCGGGCTGGGCCTGTCGACCACCGGACCGACGATGCTGCACTTCACCGCGGCCTGGTGCGGGCCGTGCGTAGCGGTGCGGCGGGTCATCGAGACGGTGTGCGCCGACCTGCCCCAGGTGGCGCACGTCGAGATCGACCTGGACGCCAATCCGGATGCGGCGCGGCGCCTCTCGGTGCTCTCGCTGCCGACCACGATCATCTTCGACGCCGACGGCCACCCCCGCTACCGGACCACCGGTGTCCCCACCGCCGGTGACCTGCGGTCGGCGCTGGAACCACTATTGGCCTGAGTGCGGAGTCATTGGGTAAGCTGTCGGGCGTGCCAGCCCGCCTCGAGCCGATGCTCACCAAGCGCCGCGCAGTGGATCTGTGCCGCCTTGCGGGTTGTTGCTGTTGTTGTAGCCGCTGATCAGCCGCGCGTTCGTACGCGTCGCGCCGGTGAGCAGCCTGGCGCTTGCTGACCCCAGCCCATCCGTACATCAACAGGAGCATGTTTATGTCAATCCCGGTGCCGAAGCCGACTACCAGCGACGGCCTCGTCGACGCTCGGGGTCCGCGCGCGACCGTCCCGTCCGTCCGTCCATCCCCCTGAACCAACCCGATCCACCTTCGAAAGGACCACTTCATGGCCCGTTCCGACGTCCTGGTCACCACCGACTGGGCTGAGCAGAACCTCGACGCACCGAACACGGTGTTCGTCGAGGTCGACGAGGACACCAGCGCCTACGACACCGGTCACATCGCCGGCGCCGTGCGGCTGGACTGGAAGGACGACCTGCAGGATCCGATCCGTCGCGACTTCGTCGATGCGGCCGGGTTCTCCAAGCTGCTCTCCGAGCGCGGCATCGGCAACGACGACACCGTGATCCTCTACGGCGGCAACAACAACTGGTTCGCCGCCTACGCCTACTGGTACTTCAAGCTCTACGGCCACGAGAACGTCAAGCTGCTCGATGGCGGCCGCAAGAAGTGGGAACTGGACGGCCGGCCGCTGGTGACCGACAAGGTCGAGCGCCCGCAGACCAGCTACACCGCCAAGGACCCGGACCTGTCCATCCGCGCGTTCCGGGACGAGGTCATCGCCGCGATCGGCACCAAGAACCTGGTCGACGTCCGCTCGCCCGACGAGTTCTCCGGCAAGATCCTGGCTCCCGCGCACCTGCCGCAGGAGCAGAGCCAGCGCCCCGGGCACGTGCCGGGCGCCATCAACGTTCCCTGGAGCAAGGCCGCCAACGAAGACGGCACCTTCAAGTCCGACGAGGAACTGGCCAAGCTCTACGCCGACGCCGGTCTCGACGGCGAGAAGGAGATCATCGCCTACTGCCGGATCGGGGAGCGTTCCTCGCACACCTGGTTCGTGCTGCAGGAACTCCTCGGACACAACAACGTCAAGAACTATGACGGCAGTTGGTGCGAATACGGCTCCCTGGTGGGGGCCCCGATTGAATTGGGAAGTTGATATGTGCTCAGCGCCTACCCAGGGCCAGGCCCTGCCCGCGAACGTTGACGTCGAGAAGGAGACCGTGATCACCGGCCGCGTGGTCGACGGCTCCGGCCAGCCGGTCGGCGGCGCCTTCGTGCGCCTGCTCGACTCCTCCGACGAGTTCACCGCCGAGGTGGTGGCGTCGGCGACCGGTGACTTCCGGTTCTTCGCCGCGCCGGGCTCGTGGCGGCTGCGCGCACTGTCGAAGGTCGGCAACGGCGACGCCGTGGTGGCCCCGACCGGCGCCGGTGTCCACGAGGTCGCCGTCAAGGTCGCCTGACCCGATCCGGCCCTCCGCTTTCCGCGAGCGTGCGTGGTATGAGGCGACACGCCTCAAAAAGTGAGATTTCCCGCACGCTCGCGGGGGGCACCCGGGGCAAATCGGCTCCTACGACGAACTAGACTCATGCCCGTGGTGTTGTTCTTCGAACTCATGCTCGTCGCGGCCGTCGTGGTCATCACGTGGTTCGCGATCTACACGCTGTACCGTCTGATCACCGACGAGTCCTGACCCGCCGATGACCGGCGGCAACGACGTGCCCGGCGTGGACCCCGGCTCGGGTGACCGCGCGGTGGCTGCCGCCGCCGACCGGGCTCAGGAGACGGCAGCGCGCAACGTACCGACGTTTGACGACCTTCCGCTACCCGCCGACACGGCAAACCTGCGCGAAGGCGCCGGCCTCGACGACGCGCTGCTGGCCCTGTTGCCGCTCGTCGGCGTCTGGCGCGGTGAAGGCGAGGGCCGCGACGCCGACGGCGACTACCGCTTCGGTCAGCAGATCATCGTCTCCCACGACGGCGGCGACTACCTCAACTGGGAAGCCCGCTCCTGGCGGCTGGACGACGCTGGCGAATACGCCGCGACCTCCCTGCGCGAGACCGGGTTCTGGCGCTTCGTCAACGACCCGAACGACCCCAGCGAATCGCAGGCCATCGAACTGCTGCTGGCCCACTCCACCGGCTATGTCGAACTGCTCTACGGCCGCCCGCTGAACCAGGCCTCCTGGGAGTTGGCCACCGACGCGTTGGCCCGCAGCCAGTCCGGTGTGCTCGTCGGCGGCGCGAAACGCCTCTACGGCATCATCGAGGGCGGCGATCTGGCCTATGTTGAGGAGCGGGTCGACGCCGACGGCGGCCTGGTCCCGCACCTGTCGGCCCGCCTGTCGCGCTTCATCGGATAGTCAACCAGCACCGTCTAGCTCGGGGAGATCTCTATGCGTCTGCGCCATGTCCAAGCGTTCAGCGTCGCGGGTCTGGTGGGCCTGGCGGCCCTCGTCGGCTGCGGATCGGAGTCCTCGGACCCCGCGGAGACCACCGGCGAGGAAACCACGGTGACCACGACCGTCGAGCACGGATCGTTCGCGAACTGCCTGAGCGAGCATGGCGTCGACGAGTCGGCGGCCTCCCCCGTCGGCCCGCCCGCCGACGTCGACCAGGAAACCTGGGACAAGGCCATGGAGGCGTGCAGCACCCTGGCCCCCGGACCGGCCGGCGAGTAGTCAGCTCAGCGTCCGCGGACGCGTCCCATCGGACAGCCAGCGCCGCTCGAGCTCGTCGAGCACCCCGTCGTCGCGCAGCGCCTCGACGGCTTGCGAGACGCACCCGGTGAGCCGACTGTCCTTGTCCAGCACCATGCCCAGCTGCTCGACGGGCTCCCCCGACGTGGGCAACTGCCCCACGATGAGGCTGTCGGCCAGCTCGGCCTGGATGGTGATTGCGGTGGGCAGGTCGAGCACCAGCGCGTCGATCTGACCTTCGGCCAGCGCGCGCTTGGCCTCGACGTTGGTGTTGTACACCGCCACCGGCTCGAGGGCGCCGACCGAGCGTGCCGCCCCCGAACTCGTGGTGCCCACCTGTGCACCGATCCGCAGCGGGCGCAGGTCGTCCTGGCTGGTGGCCGCCGCGGCCGGCGAACCACGCAGGGCCACCACGGCCTGCGTCACGTCGTAATAGGGCGCGGAGAAGTCGACGATCTCGCGGCGTTGATCGGTGATGGAGAACTGGGACAGGTCGGCGTCGAAGGGCTTGGCCCCCGGCGCCATCGCGGTGTTGAACGGGATCCGCACCCACCGCACCTGCTCGGGCCCGTAGCCGAGCCGCTCGGCGACGGCATAGGCGACCGCCGATTCGAAACCCTCCCCGTTGGCGGGGTTGTCGCCGATGTACCACGGCGGATAGGCGGGCTGGTCGGTGCCGAAGGTGAAGATCTCCGGATACAGCGTGGCCAGGTCCTGATGCTCGCACGACGGCGCCGCCTGCGGTTGCCCGCTGGGGATCGCGCAACCCGACAGGGTCGCGAGGGCCATCCCGACGGCCACACCGAGGACGGACTGCGTGGCTGCCCACCGATGACCCATGGCGGCATCATCGCGCATCCGCACGGTCGGTGTCATCCGACCCGAACATGGGGCGGCCCCCGAGCCATGGGTCCACAGTCGGACGAACTGGGGGCTCGGGGGCCGGGTGGCTGCTGGAATTCGCCCGCGCGTCGCAGGTGATTCCTCGCCTGGCGCTGCTAGCGGACAGCCACCTCACATGTCCATAAGTCACTCAATTTGTCGGACCACCTCCTTCCCTGTGTACGGCCGACCGTACTTGAGGACCGCGCGCCCGACAAGGCATTTTTGCGCCGTCAGCGGTCGTTGACGACCGCGGCGTCGACCAGCCGCCCGAATTCGGCGGCGATCGCGCCCGCCGCCGGCAGCCGGCGCCCGTCCAGGGTGTGCACCCGGGCCCCCAACGTGATCGCCGAGACCAGCCAGATACCTTGCGCCGCAGCCAGATCCGACGGCCGCAGCGGTTGGATGTCGCAGTCGTAGCCGGCGTCGCGGGCCACGTCGAACAGCGCCTGCTGGGTGGTGCCGCGCAGGATCGGGTACCACGGCGGCGGCGTCAGCAGCGTGGTCCGGCCGTCGACCTCGGTGGCGATGACGACGGTCGAGCGTGGACCCTCCAGCAGGTATCCGTCGGTGCTGACGAAGATGACGTCGTCGGCGCCCAGCCGCGCCGCGTGCCGCAGCGCGGCCATGTTCACCGCGTAGGACAGCGTCTTGGCGCCGGCCAATAGCCAGGGCATGGCGTCGGTCCCGTGGGCGGGCAGGCCGCGCTCCAGGGTCACCACCCCGATGCCGTCGCGGCGCGCGGCGGCGATCCGGTCGGGCAGCGCGCCGACGGTGACGTAGGCGGTGGGCGTCGCGCCGTGCTCGCGGCCCCGGCTGTAGACCAGCCGCAGCGCGCCCTCGGCCGGGGACTGCGCGGCCCATTCGGCGGCGGCCTTCTCGATGCCGGCCCGCCAGGCGCTCAGATCCGGGGCGGGCAGGTCCAGCAGTCTGGCCGAATGCGCGAGCCGGGCCAGGTGCGCCTCGGTCAGACAGGCCCGCCCGTCGCGCACCAACAGGGTCTCGAACACGCCGTCGCCGCGCACCGCGGCCAGATCGTCGGCGTGCAACAACGGCGCGCCGGGATCGCGGATCTCGCCGTCGAGGGTGACTACCACCGCCATGGCGGCCAAGCCTATCCCCGTCGTCCGTAGAGTTGACGTGTGACAGCCGTTCCCGTTCCCGCCCCCGAAACCGACCCCGACGCCGGCGCGATCTGGCACTACGGCGACCCGCTCGGCGAGCAGCGCGCCGCGGCCACCGAGGCCGTCGTCGTGGACCGCTCCCACCGCGGCGTCCTGCAGCTGACCGGCCCGGAGCGCCAGAGCTGGCTGCACACCATCTGCACCCAGCACGTCGCCGAGCTGCCCGACGGGCAGAGCACCGAGAACTCGAGCCTGGACGGGCAGGGCCGGGTGGAGGACCACTGGCTGCAGACCGAACTCGGCGGGGTGACCTACCTCGACACCGAGCCGTGGCGCGCCGAACCGCTGCTGGCCTACCTCACCAAGATGGTGTTCTGGTCGAAGGTGGAGCCCGCCGCTGCCGACCTGGCCGTGCTGTCGCTGATCGGCCCGCGCCTCGCCGATGCGGGGCTGCGGGAGGCGCTGGGCGTGACCGAACTCCCGCCGACGATGACGGCCGTGGCGCTACCCGACGGCGGGTTCCTGCGTCGGCTGCCCAGCGCCGACGGCGGCCCCGTCGAGCTGGATCTGCTGGTGCCCCGCGCCGACAAGGCGGACTGGCTGACGCGGCTGGAGCGCGCCGGCGCCCGGCGCGCCGGGGTGTGGACCTACGAGGCACACCGCGTCGCGGCGGTGCGGGCCCGGCTGGGCGTGGACACCGACGAGCGCACCATCCCGCACGAGATCGGCTGGATCGGCGACGCCGGCCTCGGGGCCGTCCACCTCGACAAGGGCTGCTACCGCGGCCAGGAGACCGTGGCGCGGGTGCACAACCTGGGCCGGCCACCCCGCATGCTGGCGCTGCTGCACCTCGACGGGTCGACCGACCGGCCCGCCACCGGGGACCCGCTGACGGCCGGCGGCCGCGCGGTCGGCCGGCTCGGCACGGTCGTGGATCACGTCGACGAGGGGGTGATCGCGCTGGCGCTGCTCAAGCGCGGCCTGCCCGCCGACACCGAGCTCAGCACCGGCGGCGAGGTGGCGGCCACCGCCAGTATCGACGCGGATTCGCTGCCCCCGGCCGACACCGCCGGCGCGGGGAAGCTCGCCGTGGAACGGCTCCGCGGCCGCCCCAGATGAGGTGTGACGCCCGCGGCTACCGGGCCTACCAGCACTCCGCGGCGGGGCACGGTAAGCTGGCCGCAGGAAAATAATTCACACTCAGATCGGAGCCGCCTGCAATTGGGCCGCTCCGTTATTGCGCGAGGGGGTTCCCCCATGGGCCGAGGCCGGGCTAAGGCAAAGCAGACCAAGGTTGCTCGAGAGTTGAAGTACAACACTCCGCAAACCGACTTCGAGCGTCTTCAGCGGGAGCTGGGAGGGTCGTCCGACAGTGATCGCGACGATGACCTCGCCGACGATCGCTGGAGCGATGAGGACAGCTGGCGGCGCTGAGGCGCCGCCCCCTCCACGCCGCTAGAATCTCGGGTGCCGCCCCACCAACTTCGCACGCTGGGCATCTTTCTTGCCCTTCTGCACGGTGCCTAGGACCCAGCAGTTCAGATGGCGGGCGGTCAGGATCGCCAGCGCCCGGTCGGTATCCTCCGGCGCGACCACGGCGACCATCCCGACGCCCATGTTGAACGTCTTCTCCATTTCGGCCCGCTCGATGCGTCCGCGCTGGGCGATCATGCCGAAAACCGGTGCGGGCGTCCATGTCCCCCGGTCGAGTTCGGCGACCAACCCGGGCGGCATGACACGTTCCAGGTTGCCCGCCAAGCCTCCACCGGTGACGTGGCAGAAGGTGCGTACCTGGGTCTCGGCGGCCAGCGCCAGGCAGTCCTTGGCGTAGATCCGGGTCGGCTCGAGCAGTTCCTCACCGAGCGTGCGACCGAACTCCTCGACGTGTCCGGCCAGGTTCATCCGGTCGATCTCCAGCAGCACCTTGCGGGCCAGCGAATACCCGTTGGAGTGCAGCCCCGAGGAGCCCATCGCGATGATGACGTCGCCGGGCCGGACCCGGTCCGGGCCCAGCACGTCGTCGGCCTCCACCACACCGACGCCGGTCGCGGAGATGTCGTAGTGGTCCGGGGCCATCAGGCCGGGGTGCTCGGCGGTCTCGCCGCCCAGCAGGGCGCAGCCGGCCTGCACGCAGCCCTCGGCGATGCCGGCGACGATGGCCTGCACCCGCTCGGGCACGGTGCGCCCCACCGCGATGTAGTCCTGCAGGAACAACGGCTCCGCACCGCACACCACGAGGTCGTCGACGACCATGGCGACCAGGTCCAGGCCCACGGTGTCGTGCTTGTCCATCGCCTGCGCGACGGCCAGCTTGGTGCCCACGCCGTCGGTGGAGGAGGCCAGCAGCGGCTCCCGGTAGTCACCTCGCAGCGCGAACAGCCCCGCGAAGCCGCCGATGCCGCCGCGCACCTCGGGGCGGGTGGCCCGGGCCGCGAGCGGCTTGAACAGTTCTACGGCGCGGTCGCCGGCCTCGATGTCGACCCCGGCCGACGCATACGAGATGACATCAGATTCAACGGGGTCTTGAGCACGCTCGATCATCGGTGCTCAATCTACCGGGCGGGTCTCCCGCCCGTCCTCCGGCTACTCGGTCAGGGCCGCCGCAGCGCCGACGCGTTGTCGTTGTCGGCCTGCACGGCGCCGACGGCGGGGCCGCCGGTGCGCGCCGCATTGGCCAGCATGTGCTCGATGACGTTCTTGCCCAGCGCGGACTCGCTGGGCAGTTCGATGGGGTAAACCCCGTCGAAGCACGCGCAGCACAGCCGGGAGGCGGGCTGCTCGGTGGCGCTGATCATGCCGTCCAGCGAGATGTAGCCCAGGGTGTCGGCGCCGACGGCGTGCCGGACCGCGTCGAGCATCTCGTCCTGGGTGCCGTCGACGTTGGCCGCGTTGGCGATCAGCTCGGCCGGCGACGCGAAGTCGATGCCGTAGAAGCACGGCCATTTCACCGGCGGCGACGCGATCCGCACGTGCACCTCCACGGCGCCGGCCTCGCGCAGCATCCGGATCAGCGCCCGCTGGGTGTTGCCGCGGACGATCGAGTCGTCGACGACGATCAGGCGCTTGCCGCGGATCATCTCCCGCAGCGGGTTGAGCTTGAGCCGGATGCCGAGCTGACGGATGGTCTGGGACGGCTGGATGAAGGTGCGGCCCACGTAGGCGTTCTTCATCAGGCCCTGCCCGAACGGGATGCCGGACTCCTGGGCGTACCCGACGGCGGCCGGGGTGCCGGATTCCGGGACGCCGATGACCAGGTCGGCATCGATGGGCATCTCGCGGGCCAGCTGGCGGCCGATGTCCACCCGCGCCGAATGCACCGAACGGCCGACCAGGGTGCTGTCCGGGCGGGCCAGGTAGACGTACTCGAAGACACAACCCTTGGGGGTGGGGTTGGCGAACCGCGAGGACCGCACGCCGTCGGCGTCGATGGCCAGCAGCTCACCGGGTTCGATGTCGCGGACGAACGACGCGCCCACGATGTCCAGGGCCGCGGTCTCCGACGCCACCACCCAGCCGCGGTCCAGGCGGCCCAACGCCAGGGGCCGCACGCCGTAGGGGTCGCGGGCGGCGTAGAGGGTGTTCTCGTCCATGAAAGTCAGGCAGAACGCGCCGCGCACCGCCGGCAGCAGCTCCAGGGCGGCCTGCTCCAGGCTGGAGTCGGCGGCGCCGTGCGCCAGCAGCGCGCCGAGGATGTCGGAGTCGGTGGTGGCCGCCGGTGCCCCGCGCATGTCGATCAGCCCGGCGTCGCGGGCGCGCGCGGCCAGCTCGGTGGTGTTCACCAGGTTGCCGTTGTGTCCCAGCGCGACGCCGGTGCCGGCGGTGGTGTTGCGGAAGACCGGCTGGGCGTTCTCCCAGGTGGTCGAGCCGGTCGTGGAGTAGCGGCAGTGCCCGACGGCAACGTGGCCCTGCATGGCGGCCAGCGTCTGCTCGTCGAAGACCTGGCTCACCAGCCCCAGGTCCTTGAAGACCAGTACCTGGGAGCCGTCGGCGACGGCGATGCCGGCAGCTTCCTGTCCGCGGTGCTGCAGCGCGTACAGGCCGTAGTAGGTGAGCTTGGCGACTTCCTCGCCGGGGGCCCACACTCCGAATACGCCGCACTCTTCGCGGGGGGCATTCTCGAGTTCGATCGGTTCGTTGGTCACGTTGCGGGCTGCTCCCTGAGGCGGGGTGGGTGACGTGGTTCAGTCTACGGCCACCTGACGGCCAGTAAAGCCATCGGCAACCGATTCTTTGCAGGCCAGGCAGTTTACGGTGGGCAATGTCACAATCCCGGCCGGGCCCGGTCGCCCAACACTGGCACCGGACGGGTGACCTCCCCTGACTTTTCTCGAGCCCGAAACCCCCTGTGCTCCAGCAGTTTTTGCGCATCCAGCCGAGATATTGCCTTGCGTCGGGGCGCCGGGGGCGGCATTGTTGCGCCCGCGCTGTCGCAACGGGGGTTGACGGAGGTACGAGTGCACACGGCCCAGTCCGACCCGGCGAGCCCGCCAGCAAACGCCGAGGATGCCCCGGTCCCGCCCTGGCGCCCGGCCACCCGGGTCGCCTTCCGGTTCTGCTTCGTCTACTTCGGCCTGTTCTGCCTGCTGTTCGCGCAGATCACCTTCGCCTTCGCGGGGATCCTCGCCACGCTGCTGCCCGATCGCGCGGTGCTGTGGCAGCTGGTGCTGCTCGACCCGGCGCTGAGCTGGGTCGGCCGCACGGTCTTCGGGGTCGACGCGCAGCTGCGCCCCGATTCCGGCAGCGGGGATCAGGCCGTGATCTGGGTGCTGGTGTTCTGCCTGCTGGTGGTGGCGGTGCTCGCGACGGCGGTGTGGTCGGTGGCCGACCGGCGCCGGGTCGGATACCCCCGGCTGCACGCCTGGTTCCTGGTGTTCGTCCGGCTGTGCCTCGGCGGACAGATGCTGTTCTACGGGATGGCCAAGCTGATCCCCACCCAGATGCCCGCGCCGGCGCCCAGCGCGCTGCTGCAGCCCTACGGCGAGTTCAGCCCGGCCTCGGTGCTGTGGCTGCAGGTCGGCAGCTCGTACCCGTACGAGATGTTGCTCGGCGGCGTGGAGGTCCTCGGCGGGCTGCTGCTGTTCCTGCCGCGCACCGCGACGCTCGGCGCCCTGCTCAGCGCGGCGAGCATGGCCCAGGTGTTCCTGTTGAACATGACGTTCGACGTCCCGGTGAAGATCCTGTCCTTCCACCTGCTGGCGTTGAGTCTGGTCCTGCTGGCACCGCAACTGCAGCGGCTGGCCAACCTGTTGGTGCTGCAGCGCCCGGCCGCACCGGCGACCCAGCCGCCGTTGTTCGCCTCGGCGCGCGCCAACCGGATCGCCGTGGCGGTGCAGGTGCTCGTCGGCATCTGGATATTGGTCGGGACCACGTCGATCAGCTGGGACGCGTGGCGCAGCTACGGCGGCGGCAGCGCCAAACCCGAGCTGTACGGCATCTGGACGGTGTCGGAATACGTCCGCGACGGTGCCGTGGTGCCACCGTTGACGACCGACGACACCCGCTGGCAGCGGCTGGTGTTCGACGCCCCCGAGGTCGCCGCGGTGCAGAAGATGGACGGCACGCTGCAACCGGTCCAGGCCGCCGTCGACGTCGCGGACCGGACGTTGCGGCTCGACGGGGACCCGTCGGGCACGTTCACCTTCACCCGCGCGGGCGACGAGCTACAACTGGTCGGCACCGTCGCCGATCAACCGGTCACCATGACCTTGCAGCGCACCGACCCGGACGGTTTGCCCCTGTTCAACCGGGGCTTCCACTGGGTTCAGGAGTATCCGTACTTCCGCTGACCACCGGCAGCCACTGGGCGATCTCGCCGGCGCGCGGACCGGAGAGCGACAGCCCGCCCTCGGCGACGGCCTCGTCGACCTGCACCAGCCCGGTCGCCAGCCGCAGCCAGGTCCGCGGGTCGGTCTCCACCACATTCGGTGGGGTCCCGCGGGTGTGCCGCGGACCCGCGATGCATTGCACCGCGACGAACGGCGGGACCCGCACCTCCACCGACGCGCCCGGGGCCAGCGCCGCCAGGGTCCGCGCGGTAAGCCGGACGGCGTCGGCGAGTTCGGCGCGTGCCGGCGCGGCCGCGGCGGTCTCGTCGCGCAGCCAGGCGGCCACCGCGGCGACCGCGGCCCGGGTCTTTGTCGGATCAGCTTTGCTACGGGCGGCCATACCCTAGGTTCTCAGACCATGGCCGGGGCACTGCGGACCTCGACGCGGCGGACGCTCGGCGCCGGGTTGGCGGCGCTGGTGCTGCTGGTGGCCGCCCTCGGGTACGGCCAGTTCCGCGGGGCGTTCACCGCGACGACGCGCCTGACGCTCGACGCCGACCGCTCAGGTCTGGTGCTGGAACCCGGCGCGAAGGTGACGTTCAACGGGGTGCGGATCGGCCGGGTGGTCGCCGTGGACACGGTACCGGCCGGCGGGGCGACCGCCGCCCGCCTGGCGGTGGACGTCGCACCGCGCTACGCCGCGATGCTGCCGGCCGACGTCGTCGCCGACATCACCGCCACCACCGTCTTCGGCAACAAGTACGTTTCGCTGACCTCTCCGGAAAACCCGTCGGCGCAACGCCTTTCACCCGACGATCCGATCCGGGTGCGGTCGGTCAGCACCGAGTTCAACACGCTGTTCGAGTCCATCCTGGCCATCTCGGAGCGGGTGGACCCGGTGCGGCTGAACGCGACGCTGTCGGCGGTCGCCGAGGGCCTGACCGGGCTGGGTGCACGGTTCGGCGCCGCCCTGGCCGACGGCAACGCCATTCTCGACGAGGTCAACCCGCGGCTGCCCCGATTGCGATACGCCACGGCCCGATTGGCCGACCTGACCGAGGTCTACACCGCGGCCGCGCCGGATCTCCTGGACGCCCTGGCCGGCGCCGCCACGACGGCCACCACCCTGAACCGGCAGCGTGACGCGCTGAGCGCCGCCCTGCTGGGCGCGGTGGGCTTCGGCCGGACGGCCACCGAGACCTTCGAGCCCGCCGGGCCGTACCTGGTGGCCGCCGCCCGGGACCTGTTGCCGACGGCGCGCGTGTTCGACGAGCACAGCCCGTCGCTGTTCTGCACGCTGCGCAACTACGCGCAGGTCGCGCCGCGGGTGGCCGGCGCGTTGGGCGCCAACGGCTATTCGCTGAACAGCTTCAGCGGCGGCGGGGTGACGGGCGCCGAGCCGCCGTACATCTATCCGGACAACCTGCCGCGGGTCAACGCCAAGGGCGGTCCGGGTGGTCGGCCCGGCTGTTGGCAGTCGATCACCCGCGAACTGTGGCCGGCGCCGACGTTGGTGATGGACACCGGCGCGAGCATCGCGCCCTACAACCACCTCGAACTCGGCAGCCCGTTGCTCGTCGACCACGTGTGGGGCCGGCAGGTGGGCGAGTACACCATCAATCCCTGAGGCGGTTTCGCTCAGCTGACCCAGGAGTACTCGGGTCCGTCGGCGCCGACGGTCCGCTCCAGCGCCCGGCGGATGCGCTCGGTGTCCGCGGCGGTCCAGTCCGGCGGCGGCGCGACGGCGACCCAGCCGTCGAGGATGACGTTGTCGTAGTTGTGCCCGTGGCCGGCGGGCATGTCCGCCGCGTTGAGCATGTCGGCACCCACCTGCGAGAACGTGACGAACGGGTACCACTGCATGGCGGCGGTGCGGTCCTGACCGGGCGGCTCGACCAGCCAGTCCGGCCGGGAGAACAGCAGCTTCGGCGACCACCAGACGATCGGGTCGGAGGCGTGCTGCAGGAACAGCACGCGGGTGTCGTCCCACGGTTCGGCGGTGTCGCGGGCGACCTCCGCGGGGTCGCCGGCCTGGGAGAACCGGACCGTGCGCCCGTTGTCGTAGCGCGGCGCGACCTCGGTGGTGCGGGGGTCGCGCCGCTCGATCAGGGCCCGCCACAGCGGGCTGGCCTGCGGCGGCCCCACCCACAGCACCGAATCGAAGCCCATCAGCGCGATGTCCGGCAGGTAGCCGAAGGCGCTCTGCCCCGCCATCGAACCCAGGCTCTCGCCGTAGAGCATCAGCTTGGGCCGCTGCTGCTCCGGCAGTTCGGCCCAGCGGTCGTGCACGGCATCGATGAGCATCTGGCCCGAGCGCATCGACTTCTGCTGATCGCCGAGGAAGGAGATCCAACTGGGCAGATACGAGTACTGCAGCGCCACGATGGCGGTGTCGCCGTTGTACATCAGCTCCACCGCCCGCGCCGCGACCGGGTTGACCCAGCCGGTCCCCGTGGTCGGGACGATCACCAGGACCTCGCGGTCGAAGGCGTTGGTGCGGTGCAACTCGCTGAGCAGCACCGCCAGCCGCGCCTCGTCGGTGTCGGCGGTCTGCAACCCGGAGTACACCCGGATGGGTTCCCTGGCCGGGGTGCCGTTGATCCGGGTCAGCTCGGCGGCGTCCGGCCCGGCGGCCACGAAGTTGCGGCCCTGATAGCCCAGCGAGTCCCAGGACGCGAAAGAGTCCGGGCTGCCCGACCTTTCGGACTCGAGCGGCTGCTCGACGCCGTCGCGGGTGGCGGTGTTCTGCGGCTGGAACACCCGGCTCGCGCCCGCGAGGAAGCCGCGCAGCAGCACACCGTTGATCAGCGCGATGACCAGGATCACCACCACCGCGGTACCGATGAACTGGGCCACCTCGCTGTTGAGCCGCCAGCGTCGGATCAACAGCCGCGCAACCAGTTTGGTGAGGTCCAGCAGCACGCGGAAGACGGCGATCAGGGCCATCGCCACCGCGGCGGCGACCACCAGCGTGCGGGTGTAGCCGGCCGTCCCGGGACCGGCAATGCCCATCAGCTCGGACACCTGGCGTTGCCAGCGGGTGGCCGGCACCACCATCAGCACCGACGCCGTGATCGCGGTGCCCACCGTCGCGACCTTCAGCGCGGCCTGGGTGCGCACCGACGGCGGCCACCAGCTGCGGTTGCGTAACACGAAGCGGCGGAAACCCTTACCGATGAGCACCCCGATGCCGTACCCCAGCGCCGCGTTCATGCCACCGATCAGCCCGGCGAACTGCCAGCTGCGCGGCAGCAGCGATGGCGTCAGCGACAGGCAGAAGAACAGCGCGCCGAACGCGATGCCGGCGAAGTCGAGTCGAAGCAGCCCCCACGCCCATACCACCAGCGAGTGGGGTCCGCTGCGCTCGACGGGCCGGGTCATTACGCCGGCATCATCCGAACAGCTTCGGGAGTACGCCCTCCCACGTCGCTCTGAGCTCGTCGAGCGAGACGGTGAACTGACCCTGCACCTCGACCGCGGCCTCCGCACCGGGTGCCCCGGTGTCGACGACGCCGATCCGCTCCGCGGGCAGCCCCCGGGCCTCGCACATCGCGCGGAACCGGCTCTCCTCGGTGCGGGGCACCGCGACCAGCGCGCGCCCGGCCGACTCGGAGAACAGCAGGACAAAGGCGTCGGCATCCTCAGGAAGCAGGATGCGGCAACCGGTTTCGCCGGCCAGCGCGGACTCCACCACCGCCTGGATCAGCCCGCCCTCGGACAGGTCGTGGGCCGCCGACACCAGCCCGTCGCGGGAGGCGGCGGCCAGCACCTCGGCCAGCAACTGCTCGCGGGCCAGGTCGACGCGCGGCGGCACGCCGCCGAGATGATCGGCGGTGACCTGCGCCCAGATGGAGCCGTCGAACTCGTCGCGGGTGTCGCCGAGCAGGAACAGGGTCTCCCCCGGCTCGGTGCCCAGGCCGGTCGGGATGCGGCGGGTGACGTCGTCGATGACCCCGAGCACGCCCACCACCGGGGTCGGGAGGATCGGCGTGGCACCGGTCTGGTTGTAGAAGCTGACATTGCCGCCGGTGACCGGAATACCCAGGGCCGCACAGCCATCGGCGAGGCCGCGGACCGCCTGGGAGAACTGCCACATGACGCCGGGGTCCTCCGGCGAGCCGAAGTTCAGGCAGTTGGTGACCGCGACGGGCGTGGCGCCGGTGACCGCGACGTTGCGGTAGGCCTCGGCCAGCGCGAGCTGGGCCCCGGTGTACGGGTCCAGCTGGGTGTAGCGGCCCGAGGCGTCGGTGGAGATCGCGATGCCGCGCCCGGTCTGCTCGTCGATGCGCAGCACCCCGCCGTCGGCGTGCTCGGCCAGCACGGTGTTGCCGCGGACGTACCGGTCGTACTGCTCGGTGATGAACGCCCGACTGCACAGGTGCGGGCTGCCCAGCAGCGCAAGCAGAGTCGCGCGCAGTTCCGCGCCGGTCTGCGGCCGCGGCAGGCTCTTGGAGCTGTCGGCGATCAGCGCGTCCTGGCTCTCGGGCCGCTGCACCGGACGCTCGTAGACCGGGCCCTCGTGGGCCACGGTGCGCGGCGGCACGTCCACCACGGTCTCCCCGTGCCAGGTGATGTGCAGCCGGTCGCCGTCGGTCACCTCACCGATGACGGTCGCCAGCACCTCCCACTTGCGGCAGACCGCCAGGAACGCCTCGACGTTCTCGGGCGCGACGACGGCGCACATGCGTTCCTGCGATTCGCTGGACAGCACCTCGGCCGGGGTCATGTTGGCCGCGCGCAGCGGCACCTGCTCCAGCTGGATCGCCATGCCGCCGTCGCCCGCAGAGGCCAATTCCGAGGTGGCGCAGGACAATCCGGCACCGCCGAGGTCCTGGATGCCGACCACCAGGCCGGCGGCGTAGAGCTCCAGGCAGCACTCGATGAGCACCTTCTCCATGAACGGGTCGCCCACCTGCACCGCGGGCAGTTTCTTTCGCCCGGACCCGGATTCGTCGCCCGCGAAGGTCTCCGAGGCCAGCACCGAGACGCCGCCGATGCCGTCGAGCCCGGTGCGCGCGCCGAACAGGATGATCTTGTTGCCGGTACCCGACGCGAAGGCCAGGTGCAGGTCCTCCTTGCGTAGCACACCGACGCACAGCGCGTTGACCAGCGGGTTGCCGGCGTAGGACGCGTCGAAGACGGTCTCGCCGCCGATGTTGGGCAGGCCCAGCGAGTTGCCGTAGCCGCCGATGCCGCGGACCACGCCGTCGACCACGCGGCGGGTGTCGGGGGCGTCCGCCGCGCCGAAGCGCAGCTGGTCCATCACCGCGACCGGGCGCGCGCCCATGGCCATGATGTCGCGGACGATGCCGCCGACGCCGGTGGCCGCGCCCTGGTAGGGCTCCACGTAGGACGGGTGGTTGTGCGATTCGACCTTGAACGTGACGGCCCATCCGTCGCCGATGTCGACGACGCCGGCGTTCTCGCCGATGCCCGCGAGCATCCCGGCGCGCATTTCCTCGGTGGTGGTCTCCCCGAAGTAGCGCAGGTGCACCTTGGAGGACTTGTAGGAGCAGTGCTCGCTCCACATCACCGAGTACATCGCCAACTCGGCGTCGGTGGGGCGGCGGCCGAGGATCTCCCGGATCCGCGCGTACTCGTCGTCCTTGAGCCCTAGCTCGCGAAACGGCTGCGGTTGATCGGGGGTGGCCGCGGCCAGCTCGACGGTGTCGACGGCGGGCGTTTCAGGACTGAGACCGGACTTCACGGCCACAGTCTAGTAAGCCCGCGCCGCCGCGCCCGCTTCGCCGCGACCGGCGCTCACCCGACGCAGAACAGGTTGCCGTCCGGGTCGGCGAGGACCACCCAGCGGAAGTCGTCGCCGAAGGAGTGCCGGGCGGTCTCGGTGGCCCCCAGCGACACCAACCGCTCGACCTCGGTTTCGACGTCCTCGGCCTTGAAGTCCAGGTGCAGCCGGTTCTTGCCCGGCGTCGGATCGTCGACGTGTTGGAAGCCCAGAGTCAGGCCGCCCGGTAGCGCGACGGTGACGAACTCACCCGGCACCAGCGCCGCGGCCTCGGCGCCCAGCGCCCTGGCCCACCAGTCGGCCAACCGGTCCGGGTCGTGGGTGTCGATGGTCAGGTTTTCGACAAGCAGCGCCATGGTCGGTGACTTTACGGCCGGTCTCCGACAGCGGCCAGAGATTACGCCGACCGTTGGGCAACAGCGGCGAATCGCTACCACAATCAGCGATTACCTGTAACCATTTCGCTTCGTACGTAATGTGAGGTTCCCGTCACGTTACAAATTCACATACGAAAAGGATGCTCATGCGCAACGTAACGAAGAAGACCGCGGCCGTTTCGGCCCTCGCCCTCGGCTTCGCTCTCGCGGGCGCCGGCTGCACCAGCGAAAGCACCGACGACACCGCCGCCACCACCACCGAGACCGAGATCATCGAGGAGACCGAGGTAATCGAGGAGACCACCGAGGTCGAGGTCACCGAAACCGAGACCACCATCGCCGGCGCCGACGGCACCGAGTACGTGGTCTCCGGGGTCCTGTTGGAGAAGTTCGAGAGCCTCGACGCCACCGCGCAGGGCGCGCTGGGCGCACCGATCGCGGCGCAGGAGACCAACGAGGACGGCGGCGTCTACCAGCAGTTCGACGGCGGCGTGATCATCAGCTCCGAGGAAGGCACCTACGTGGTCTGGGGCAAGATCCGCGACCTGTGGAACGAACTGGGCGGATCGCAGGGCGACCTGGGCTACCCGACCAGCGACGAGACCACCAACGAGGCGGGCCAGAAGCAGACCACGTTCCAGAACGGGACCGTCACCTGGACCGAGGGCGACGAGCAGGCCGTCCTGGTCGAGGACACCGCCGCCGAGACGCCGGCGGAGACCCCCGCCGAGACCCCGGCCCCGGCACCCGCGCCGGGTCAGTAACCCCGGGTCAGCCCGGAACGAGGAAGGCCCGCAGCGCGGCCGTGTACGCGGCGACATCCCGGGAGCCCATCAGCTCCCGCGCCGAGTGCATGGCCAGCTGCGGGGCCCCCACGTCGACGGTGGGGATGCCCGTGCGCGCGGAGGTCATCGGGCCGATCGTCGAACCGCACGGCAGATCGGCGCGGTGCTCGTAGCGCTGCAGCCGCACCCCGGCCTGCCGGCAGGCCAACTCGAAGGCGGCCGCGGTGCGACCGTCGGTGGCGTAGCGCAGATTGGGCTGCACCTTGAGCACCGGGCCGCCGTTGACGACGATCGGGTGCCCCGGCTCGTGCCGGTCGGCGTAGTTCGGATGGGTGGCGTGCGCCATGTCGCCGGAGGCCACCATCGACGCCGCGGTGCGCCGCAGGAAGTCCTCGCGGCCGCCGCCGGCGGCCAGCACGATGCGCTCCAGCACGGTCACCAGCAGATCGGATTGCGCGCCGTGATCGGAGGTCGAACCGACCTCCTCGTGGTCGAACAGCGCCAGCACCGGGACGTGTGAGCCGGGCTCGGCGCCGATATCCAGCAACGCCTCCAGCCCCGCATAACAGGTCGCCTGGTTGTCCAGCCGGGCCGCGCTGAGGAACTCCCCGTCGGCGCCCCACACCGTGGCGGGGGTGAGGTCGTGGGTCATCAGGTCGAAGCCCAGCACGTCCGCCGCGTCGACCCCGGCGTGCTCGGCGACGAAGCCGACGAACGAGGCCGGCGCGTCGCCGAGCGCCCACACCCCGTTGACGTGGCGCTGCGGGTCCAGCTTCAGGGCGGCGCGGTCCTCGGCGAGGTGGATCGCCAGCTGCGGCACCCGCACCACCGGGTCGTCGATGCGCACCAGCGGGTGCTCGATGCCGGCGCCGGCGCGCACCGACAGCCGTCCGCTGATCCCCAGATCGCGGTCCAGCCAGGAGTTGAGCCAGACGCCGCCGTAGGGCTGCAGCGCGACCACCCGCCAGCCCGCGACCACCCGATCGGGGTTCTGCTTCACCCGCAGATTCGGGCTGTCGGTGTGTCCGCCGATCACCCGGAACGGACGGTCGGGGGCCCCGGAGCTGTCCCACGCCACCAGCGATCCGGCCCGCACGGTGAAGAAGCGGCCCGCCGCCGGCCAGGCGTCGGCCTCGGCCAGCTCGGTGTACCCGGCGGCGGTCAGCCGGGCGGCGGCGGTGGCGCAGAGGTGGAACGGCGACGGCGACGCGTCGATGAACTCACAAAGCCCTTGGGCGCTGGCGGACATGCTTCCATCTTCGCCGCTGCGCGCGGCGGCGGGGCTCCGGGGTGTCAGCCCGTGGCGGCGAGCACCGAGTCCAGCGCCGAGTAGAACATGCCCAGGCCGTCGTCGGACGGGCCGGTCAGCGCCTCGGTGGCGTGTTCGGGGTGCGGCATCAGCCCGACCACCCGGCCGTTGGCCGAGGCGATCCCGGCGATGTCACGCTGGGAGCCGTTGAGGTTCTCCACGTAGCGGAACACCACGCGGCCCTCGCCCTCGAGCTCGTCGAGCACGGTGTCGCTGGCCACGTAGCGGCCCTCGCCGGACTTCAACGGCACCAGGATCTCGGCGCCCGGTTCGTAGCGGGTGCTCCAGGCCGTGTTCGTCGCGTCGACCCGCAGCCACACGTCGCGGCAGATGAAGTGCAGGCCGATGTTGCGGGTCAGCGCGCCGGGCAGCAGACCGGATTCGCAGAGCACCTGGAAGCCGTTGCAGATGCCCAGCACCGGCATCCCGCGTTCGGCGGCCGCGACCACCTCGCCGAGCACCGGCGCGAACCGCGCGATGGCCCCGGCGCGCAGGTAGTCGCCGTAGGAGAAGCCGCCGGGCACGATCACCGCGTCGACGCCCTTGAGGTCGGCGTCGGCGTGCCACAGGCTCACCGACTCGGCGCCCACGGCCCGCACCGCCCGCGCGGCGTCGACGTCGTCGAGGGTGCCGGGGAAGGTGATGACGCCCACCCGCGCGGTCACTGCGGCTCCCGGCTGATCGACCAGTCCTCGATCACGGTGTTGGCCAGCAGCGACTCGGCGATCTGGGCCAGCGTGTCGTCGTCGACGCTGTCGTCGACCTCGAGCTCGAAACGCTTGCCCTGCCGGACATCCGACACCCCGGCGTGGCCGAGCCGACCGAGGGCTCCGACAATGGCCTGGCCCTGCGGGTCGAGGATCTCGGCCTTGGGCATGACGTGCACAACCACCCGCGCCACGCGCGACTCCTTGTTCATTGGGGTTGGAGAACGGCTCAACTCTACCGTTGCCTTCTGGTGAGTAAACGTGAGTGTGCTCGTCCATCAGGCAGCCTCGCCTTGCGGTGAGGCGCTCCCATTGCTGGATTCAGGCTTCACTGCCACCAGCGCCGCCGGGGCGGTCGTCTTACGGTCGGCTCCACCATTAGCGAAGCAGGCACTCTGCTCCGAGCGCGCATAGCGCGCGAGGTTGATCGCAGCGTTGAGATCACGGTCGATGACCAACCCGCAGTCGCAGACGTAGCGACGTTCTGACAGGCTCAGCTTGGCTTTCACCGAACCGCAGCCAGAACATGTCTTCGAGCTGGGATACCACCTGTCGGCCCGCACCCGCACCGAGCCATACCAGGATGTCTTGTCGTCGATCTGGCGGAGGAACGCGCCCAGGCCGGCATCAGCGATCGCACGGTTCAAACCGCGCTTGCGCGCCCCACCGGAGGCCATCATGTTCTTCACCGCGAGCGTCTCGGTGCCGATCACTCCGAATCCCTGGGCGAGCAGGGTGGTCAGCTTGTGCAGCCGGTCGCGGCGCAGGTTCGCCACCCTCACATGCTGTTTGGCAATGCTCTGCTGTGTGCGCAACCACCCGTTCGACGGCTCTTGCTCAGCCTTAGCCACCGCGTCCCACCGCCCCTGCTGGCGAGCGGCCTTACGCTGCAGCGCCCGCACCTTGCGACTGGCTCGCTGGAGTTCTTTCGGTGCGCGGACCCGCAATACCTCCTGACCCTCTGGTGTGGCCGCGACGATCAGGTCTTTGACACCGAGATCGACACCGACCACCGGGGCAAGGCGTTTGGTATGAGCGCGACGGCCAACGCCGCGTTTCACCACGACCGTGAAACTGACCCGCCAACCCCCACGCTCGAACCGCACCGTGGCCCTGAGGATCCGCGCAGTACCTTGCTCCAGGCGACGCGCGAGTTTGCGGGTGGATTCGTGCACGCGCACGGTGCCGATTCTCGGCAACCTCACGTGGTGGCGGTCCGCCTCCACGCGGATCCCGCCGGTGGTGAACGCGAACGACCTGGTCGAACGCTTCGACTTGAACGACGGGAACCCCATCCGCGGGCCGCTACGTGCACCCCTACGGGAGTCTTCCCAGTTCTTCAACGCCACCGACAGGTTCTTGACCGCGTTGGCGTACGCCTCTTTCGAGTTCTCACCCCACCATGGCGTCCCGTCCTCGCGGACCGCCACCCGGTGTTTGCGCTTGTTGAAGTCGTTGCGCAACGACTGAAACGACCACGGCAGTGTCGGCGTGAGATCAGCCTTGGCGATCCCGTAGGACCTCTCAGCCTCGCGCTGATCCAGATTGGCTTTCACCGCCCGCAACATCGTGTTGTAGGCGAACCGCGCCCCGCCCGCGTGCGATTCCATCGCAGCAGCCTGCGCCTGGGTCGGGTCGATCGCGTACTGATACGCCTGTAACACCCACCCGTCGGGCACCTCGAACTTCCCCGCCATCACAGCCCCTCGGACTGCCCCGTGGCGGTGACCGCCCACATCGCCCGATTCCCCCCCCGCCACGACGGCCGAACAGGCGCGCGCACATCGAGGGCAGCACCTCGATCATGGCCCCGACCAGATCGTCTTCTGCCTTACCCCGGTCGGTCACCACGATGCGACGCCCCTGCGCCGACAGGGCCGCCTCCAGATGTTCGACCCCGAAGCGCGCCAGCCGGCCACGATGCTCCACAACCACCACACTCGCAGACAGGTCAGACAAAATCCGCCGCATCTTCGGACATTTCCCGTCCAGCCCGGACCCGACCTCGGTCACCACCTCGCCCCACCACGTGCCCGTTATCGGTAGCTCAGCGGATCAGGCGCGCGACCTGCCGGTCCAGATCCGCTGCTGAACATGCGACGACACCCGTGCCTACACCACCACCCGCCCAGCAGTCGACACCTCAACCACACCAACCCAAATCGCGCCCCCGAGCCCAAACGGCGAGCCGGCACCGGCATCCGGCCCCCACGCAACCACCGATACCCAGGCTGCGGATGCACACCCCGCGTGCACGCCCACACACTCAAAGAAACACACACTCGATGGCGTTTATCCACATATCACCGAACAGTTCAAGACCCACACGAGCCCAGGTAGGCGCCGCACAGCGGGGCGTCGATGGCCTCCAGGACGCGCTCGTCGGGCACCATCGGCCAGCGCACCGGCGGGACCCCGCCCGCGCCCGGGGCGCTCCACAGCACCAGCTCGGCGATCGAGCCGTTGGCCGGATTGACCACCAGGTACTGGCGGACCACCTGGGGGCCGCTGATCACCGCGGCCATCCGGTCGATGCCCAGCGTGGTGATCGACGGCGAGTACTCCGGGGCGCCGGCCTGGCAGCCCCGCAGCGCCGCCACCGCCGCGACATACACCTGATTGGCCAGCTCACCGGCTCGCCAGGTCTCCCCGCGCCAGTGCAGCACCTGCGCCTGCAGCTGCCACTGGCCCTGCGGATGCGCGACGACGGCCTTGGCGGCCACCGCGTAGTCCCGCGGGTCGTCGCGCTGGCGCGGGGTCCGGCACAGTTCCTCGAACTTGAAGCGGCTCTGGACGGCCGGCCGGGCCACGTCGGCCAGTCGCGGCCAGTGGTAACGGCTGTTCAGCGGGAGCGACCACGACGCGGGCCAGGCTGTGTCGGGGATCTCATCGCAGGTGGGAGGGCAGGTCTGCGGTTCGGCGGCCGCGGGCGGAGTCACCACCGCGGCCACCCCGACCAGTACTCCCGCCAGCATGACTCGAAGCACTTAACCTCCCCGGGCCAGCATGCGCTGCACAATCGTAAGCATGGAACTGACGCACTTCGGGCATTCCTGCCTTCTCGCGAGCTTTCCCGGCACCGAACCGACGAGTCTGCTGTTCGACCCGGGCACCTTCTCCCACGGTTTCGAGGGCGTCACCGGGCTGTCGGCCATCCTCATCACCCATCAGCACCCGGACCACGCCGATCCGGAGCGGCTCCCGGCGCTCGTCGAGGCCAATCCGGACGCGGCGCTCTACGCCGACCCGCAGACCGCGGCCCAACTCGGCGGCAACTGGCGCGCGGTCCACGTCGGCGACGAGTTGACCGTCGGCGGGCTGCGCATCCGCGGCGCGGGCGGGCGACACGCGATCATCCATCCGGAGCTGCCGGAGATCGACAACATTTCCTACCTGGTCGGCGACGACGAGCACGCAGCCCGGCTGATGCACCCCGGGGACGCGTTGTTCGTGCCCGACGAACCCGTTCACGTGCTCGCGACCCCGGCCGCGGCGCCGTGGATGAAGATCTCCGAGGCGGTGGACTTCCTGCGCGCCGTCGCGCCCACCCACGCGGTGCCCATCCATCAGGGCATCATCGCCCCGAACGCCCGCGGCATCTACTACGGGCGCCTGACCGAGATGACCGAGACCGACTTCCGGGTGCTGCCCGAGGAACGCGCCATTTCGCTCTGATGACGCGGGCACCGCACTATTGTTTGAGCGATCGCTCAGCACGACGGTGTGGGACGGAGATCGCAGATGAGCACGGACACGGCCACCGACGCCGCGGTGTATTACGACCCTTACGACGTCGGCATCGTCGCCGACCCGTACCCGGTGTACGCGCGGCTGCGCGAAGAGGCGCCCCTCTACTACAACGAACGCTACGACTTCTGGGCGCTGTCAAGGCATTCCGATGTGGACCAGGCCCTGGCCAACTGGGAGACCTTCTCCAACTCGCGCAGCGACATCCTGGAGTTGATCCAGTCGGACTTCGACATGCCCAAGGGCGTGATGATGTTCGAGGACCCGCCCATCCACACCATGCTGCGCGGGCTGATGTCGCGGGTGTTCACCCCGCGTCGGATGGCGGCCATCGAGGACCAGATCCGGCAGTACTGCATCAAGTGCCTGGACCCGCACGTCGGGTCCGACGGGTTCGACATCATCGCCGAACTGGCCGCCATGATGCCCATGCGGGTCATCGGCATGCTGTTGGGAATCCCGGAGTCCGAACAGGTTTCGGTGCGCGACGCCAACGACGCCAACCTGCGGACCAAGCCGGGCGCGCCGATGAAGGTCGCCCGCGCCGATCGCATCGCCGACGGCCGGATCTACAGCGACTACGTGGAGTGGCGCGCCCAGAACCCGTCCGACGACCTGATGACCGCGCTGCTGGGCGTCGAATTCACCGACGAGCACGGCGAACACCGCAAGCTGCACCGCAAGGAGGTGCTGCACTACACCCAGGTGGTTGCCGGGGCCGGCAACGAGACCACCGGCCGGCTCATCGGCTGGCTGGCCAAGGTGCTCGCCGAGCATCCCGACCAGCGCCGGCAGGTCGTGGCCGACCGCAGCCTGCTGGGCGCCACCATCGACGAGACCCTGCGCTTCGAACCCACCGGACCGCACGTCGCGCGGTACATGGCACGCGATTTCGAGTGCTACGGCACCACGGTGCCCGCCGGCAGCGCCATGCTGCTGTTGTTCGGCGCCGCCAACCGGGACCCGCGGCGCTTCGGCGACCCGGACACCTACAACATCCACCGCGGCAACATCAGCCATCTGACCTTCGGCAAGGGGTTGCACTACTGCCTGGGCGCGAACCTTGCGCGGCTCGAGGGCCGCGTCGCCCTCGACGAGCTGCTGAACCGCTGGCCGGAATGGGGCATCGATTACGACACCGCGCGCCTGGCCCCCACCTCGACGGTGCGCGGCTGGGAGCACCTGCGCATCACGTTCTAGTTCAGCCCGCGGCGCGCCCGGCGGCCCGGCCGGAGAAGATGCAGCCGCCCAGGAAGGTGCCCTCCAGCGCACGGTAACCGTGCACCCCGCCGCCACCGAACCCAGCGACCTCGCCGGCCGCATACAGTCCCGGCAAGGGTGTCCCGTCGGCGGTCAACACCCTGGAGTCCAGGTCGGTCTCCAGGCCGCCCAACGTCTTTCGGGTCAGGATGTGCAGCTTGACGGCGATCATCGGGCCGGCCTTCGGGTCGGTCAGCCGGTGCGGGGCCACCACCCGCGCCACCCGGTCGGGCAGGTAGGCCCGCGCCCCGCGGATCGCGGTGATCTGCCCGTCCTTGCTGTAGGCATTGACCACCTCGCGGTCGCGAGCGGTCACCTCGGCCTCCACGGTGGCGTAATCGAGGGCCGCCACGTCCGGCAGCGTGTTCATGGCCGCCACCAGCTCGGGCAGGGTGGCCGCCTGCACGAAGTCCACCCCGCGGTCCACGAACGCCTGCACCGGTCCCGGCGCGCCCGGGCGTACCCGCGAAAGCACCTGCCGCACACTGCGTCCGGTCAGATCGGGGTTCTGCTCCTGACCGGAGAGGCCGAACTCCTTCTCGATGATGCGAGCGTTCAGGATGAACCAGGTGTAGTCGTGTCCCGAGCGGGCGATGTATTCGAGCGTGCCGAGGGTGTCGAAGCCGGGATACAGCGGGCCGGGCAGCCGCTTGCCGGTCGCATCCAGCCACAGCGACGACGGCCCGGGCAGGATCCGGATGCCGTGATCGGGCCAGATCGGGTCGTAGTTGGTGATGCCCTCGGTGTAGTGCCACATCCGGTCCCGGTTGATGACGCGGCCGCCGGCGGCCTCGGTGATGCCGATCATCCGGCCGTCGACATGGGCGGGCACGCCCGCGAGGAGCTGATCGGGGACCCGGCCCATGCTGGCGGGCCAGTTTTTGCGGACCAGCTCCGGGTTGCCGCCGATGCCGCCGCTGGTGACGATCACCGCCGATGCGCCGAACTCGAACTCGCCGACCGCCGTTCGCGACGAGGCCACCCCGCGGGCGGCCGTCGTCGGCTCCAGCACCGTGCCGCGCACGCCGGTGACGGCGCCGTCGTGCAGGATCAGCTCGTCGACCTGGTGGCGGTGCGCGAAGCGCACCCGCGGGTGGCCGCGGAGGCGACGGGCGAAGATCTCGACCAGCGCCGGCCCGGTCCCCCAGGCGATGTGGAAGCGCGGCACCGAATTGCCGTGGCCGCGGGCGTCGTAACCGCCGCGCTCGGCCCAGTTGACCATTGGGAAGATCCGCAGCCCGCGCTCGCGCAGCCAGGACCGCTTCTCCCCGGCGGCGAAGTCGACGTAGGCCTGCGCCCACCGCCGCGGCCAGTGGTCCTCGGGACGGTCGAACCCGGCGGTGCCCAGCCAGTCCTGCA
>Ga0265293_10001008_pt1 | contig 63591 bp, 69 predicted proteins | sample Munlanlewell138R_FD_192505 | JGI IMG/M metagenome (GOLD analysis project Ga0265293, IMG submission 192505) | Leachate microbial communities from a municipal landfill in Southern Ontario, Canada - Leachate well 138R | ecosystem: Engineered > Solid waste > Landfill > Unclassified | place: Canada...
CCAAATGTGGGGTGATGTTCATCGCGGCGCCGACTTCGGCGCAGGTGCGGCTGAATCCGGTGATCAGGGCGTAGCCGGGGTCGGTGGGGTCGTGGCCTTCGGCTTCGGCGGTGCGTAGCCACAGCAGCGCGGCGATCGCGCCGGTCCGTCGAGCGTGGGTCGCCGATTCGGCGCGGTGGGTGTCTTCGACCACCGCGAGCAGCTCATCCGGCGAGCTCGACTCGAACATACGTTCGATTCTACACGGCCGTGGAAGCCGTGTCGAGAAGCTTGTGGTGGACGGCACGAAGTTGTGCAGAATCGCAAAATCAGAGGGGCGCCCCCGGCATGATTCGAACATGCGACACCGGCTTTAGGAGAGCCGTGCTCTATCCCCTGAGCTACGGGGGCAGGGGACCTATCGAAATAGGTGTGGAAAACCCGCGGGACGATTCATGCTAGTCGGGGATCGACCAAGGAGTGGCGTCGGGGCCTTCGCAGGGGTGGTTCCTGTGTGGCGGGCGAGTCGTGTGCGGTGTGTGAGCTGGGTGTGACTGGCTGGAGGGCAGACGTGTCCCTGTTGGGGTGCTCAGGCCGCTGCGGGTTGTTGGTGTCGTTGGTGGATGTATGCGGCGATTGCGTTGCGGCCCAGTGCGAATCCGATCATCACACCGTGTTGGCGGGTGGCGGTGTGGGCGGTCATGCGGCCGCCGTAGAGGGTGCGGTCGAGGGTGTTGTTGAGCGATTCGGCGTCTTCGCGCCAGCCGTAGCAGCGGTCGTAGACGCTGTCACCGTCTTCGGTTTTGGTGTGCTGGCGGAGGTGTTCGGCGCGGTTGTAGCCCCTGGCGGCGTCGTCGTCGGTGGTGTCGATGCGTTGGTGGTGCACGGTGCCGCAGGTGGTGGCGAAGTCGATGTACCACCGGTAGGTGCCGGCGCGGTTGCGGCGGGCGTAGACCTTGGCGATCGGTAGGGGCTGCAGGTGGGTTTCGCCGGTGTCGAGGATGGCGCGTTCGTGCAGGCGTCCTTCGTCGGTCCACAGCGCGTGGGCGTCGCCGCAGGGGCAGTCGATGGTGGTGAGCGGGGTGGGTTTGGCGGTGCCGGCGTGCGGTGGGACGAGGACGGTCAGGCCGGCTTTCATCGCGTGGTCGATGTGTGTGCCGCGGAAGGCTCCGTCGTAGCAGATGCCGTCGATGCGCAGCTCGGGGCGGGCGGTGAGGCGATCGAGCATGGCCAGGGCGACACCTGCTTCGCCTTTGTAGCCCTTGCCGGGTGGCACGGGGGTGGTGTCGAGGACGACGCGCAGGTTGCGGGTGTTGTCGGGGCGGGTGCTCATGATGGCGAACTTGGTGCCGTAGCGGAATTCTGGTGCGTCATCGCCGTTTTGGATTTCGAGATGCGCGTTGACGGTGGATTTGCCGTTGGCCGCCTTCTTCTCGATGGTGGATTTGCGTTCGGGCGCGGCGACGACGGTGCCGTCGCCGACGATGAACTGTCCGCGTGTGGGGTTGGTGCGTGAGACCGGGCTGTCCGGGTTGAGGCAGCCGAGCCGGCGGGCGAGCGTGGCGGCGGTGTCGAGCAGGCCTCGGTGCAGCGCGTCGACATGGGTGTCGAGGCGGTCCTGGGCGTAGGTGTGGTGGTGGCGCCGCGGGGGTGTGGCGCGGGCGGTCTTTCCGTTTGCCGCGGCGTGGTGGCAGATGATGTCCCAGTACTCGGGATTGGCCATGATGCGGGTGGCGTGGTTGGCGCTGCCGAACGCGCCGTGCAGGACTTTGTGAATGACTGACACCCACGCCGGGTAGTGCGCGGGGCGGCCCGGTGAATTGTGTGGGCGATCGGGGATCAGGTCGCTGATCGCGTACAAGGCCGAATACGAGGCGACGGCTCGGACCTTGTCGATTTCCAGCAGCGTGTGGTCGAGCGGGGTCGGTAGGGCCTGGCGGTCTTGTTGGTTGAGGCGGCGGGCACCGTACGCGTCGGCGGCGCGGGGACGCCGAGGCGACGAGCGGTGCTGGGTGGGCATGGCCGGTCAGTCGTCCTGGCACCACCGGTAACCGATGAGGGCCGCGGTGCCGTCCAGGGAGCCCGAACCGGTGAGTTGGGCTGCGGCTTCGATGCGGCCGGTGTCGTCGAAAACCCGCCGCGCGGCGTGAGCGGTCAACGAGGACGGCTTGATTCCGGCGGTTCCGGTCAGCCCCGCACGGGTCAGGACATCGCGGACCGTCACGCAGACCCGGGCTTGGCGCTGGGCATCAGATCCGTCCGAGCCGGTGCAGAGGATGGTCTCGGCGCACGCGCCCAGTTCGGTGAGGTGAGCAATGCGTTGGTAGATCACCCGGCGAGCCCACGTGTCCAAGGGCAGGCTGCGAGCGCGGTGTTTGGAGGAGCCGTGCGCCCATGCGGTGTGGACGGTGGTGTCGATGTCGTTGATGCGGATGTAGCCGAGCTCGCTGGTATGGGCGCCGGCCAGCAGCAGCGCGGTGGTCGCGGCGTGGCGGGTCGGGGTGGCGTGCTCGGAGAACAGTCGCACCAGCGCGGCCTCATCATCGTGCAGCGGCCGCAGGGTGGAGGCTTCGCGATCGGGCACCGCGATACCGGTGGTCGGGTCATCGAGGGTCAGGCTCAGGCGTCGGGCGGTGCGGAAGAACGCCCGCAGTGCGGCACGGCGGTTGTGCATGGTCGCCACCGCGGCCGGCCCGACCACACCGTGCCGTGACCGGCCTTTGGCGGCAACGAATTTGGTGACCAGGTCCATGTCGGCGGCGTCGAGGGTGGTGATGTCGTGGGCGGCGGCGAACCGGGCGAACCGGCGGGTCAGCAGGGCGAACTTGTCCAGTGTCTGCTCGGACATTGTCCCGTCGACGGCCCAGGCGGCGACCACGGTGTCGACGGCGGCGGCCAGGCTGCCCTCAGCCATGGCGGGCTCCCAGGGCAGCGGCAGCGTCAACTGCCTGATCATGGTTGTGGTCCCCGGTCAGAATTTGCTGTGTCACGGCGGCACCCTCCCATGTGGTGCGTATATGCACCAAACTGTCGGGGGTGATACTCGGCACAGATGCCGACATCGCCGACCGGCGCTATCGTCGGCTCATGTCGCGCGGTCATGGCGATCGGCCGCCGGTTGCCTACTTGGCGGACGGCGTGTGGCCTGACGGACATCTCGTCGCCGATGCTCCCCCGTCGGCGTCGGCGGCGCTGCACCTGGCCCGAGAGCTGCATGTCGCGATGGAGGAAAGTCGGACCGGTCAGCGTGCCTTGGCCGCGGCGACCGGAATCGCGCACACCACCATTGGTCGCATCCTGGCCGGCACCGTGCTGTGCGACATTGGGACGCTGGCCAAGCTCGAACACGCTCTCGGGCGACCGTTGTGGCCGCACGCTGGATTTGGTGACACCTGACACGTGTGGCACGATACAAATCGTGAAAGCGATTGTGTGGGATGACACGCCGAGTGTTGCGCTTGACTCGTGTTACATGCGGCAGAACAATGGGGAACACGCAGACGCGCACACCCCGGCGCAGATGTAAGGCAGGTGCGGTAATGCCCAAGACCAGCAAATCGTTGAGGGACCTGATCGAGATCGCGGTCATGCGTCACAATGGGGCATCCGGGCGGCGTTTGGCTGATATCGCTCAGCAGGCCGGCCACGATATTTCCCACGCGACCCTGAATCGTCTGCGGCAGGGCTCCTACGCGTCTCAGCCCACCGACGCGTCAATCCGGGCGATCGCGTACCTGGCCGAGGTGCCCGAAGCGGTGGCGTTCGCCGCTGTCGGGGTCCGGCCGCCGATGAGTGAGCAGTACCAATTGCCTGCCGAAGCGCAGCGGATGGATACCCGCCAGCGTCGGGCCCTCGATGAATTGCTGCGCGCGTTCGTCGTCCCCCGGGAGCCGGTGACGATGCCGGGTTTTGGCGCATTGCTGTCTGCCCGCGATCAGCTGGACGCGGCGGTGGCCGGGGCCGCCACGGAGGACGGCCCGGTCATTGCTGCCGCCCGCGCGGTCATCGCAGCAATCGACGACGCCACCCTGTCGTTGTTCGGCGGTGCAGGCAACGGCTCAGATGATCTGTCCGGCGATCGGTATTGGCCTCCGGCCGATGGGGCTGCGCCGGCGGTGAGCGTCGCCGGCTGAGGCTGACCGGGAGGATCCCGCCGGGGCGAGGCGGCCAATTAGAGGGGGTGGACGGTGTTGCCGGAGTTGGGGCCGGACGGGATGCTGCCGCCCGGGCGTTACCGGGCGACTCACGACGAAGTGCAGGCCAGGTTTGTTGACGGCCGTGGCCGACATCGCGCCGAGCTATGGCGAGATTGGGAGGTGACGACCAGAATGCTCGGGCGTCGCATCCCGCTGAACGCCGCGTGGCTGTATGGGCCCTTCCTGTCCGATGCTGACGATCCTGCCGTAGTGCAGTGCGTGTATTGGGCCGAAGACTATGAGCTGGGAAAGGCGCGTCTCGATCCGGCGGTGGCGAAGTTGTTGCGTGCGTTCGCGTTACCGGGTGAGGTGCGGCGGGCTGTCGGTGTGAAGGTGGAAACTGCGGTGGCGGCCTGGCATTGTCAACCCGACATGCGTAACCGCGATGAGTACTTCGCGCAGTACGCGACGCGCCGCGGCGAGGTCGATGACCTGCTGCAGCGTGTCGCGTCCGGTCCGCGCGGAGCCGCGCCGGTGCGCGAGGATGCGGTGCCGCGACGAGGGTATGTGGAGGTGATCATCGGTGGCTATTGCTGACGACGACCTCGACAGGATGGAATCGGAGATCGTGGCCGCGATGAGCGACCCCGGCATCGACGAGCGCGTGCCGGACTGGACCACTGCCGATGACCTGTCCCGGATCGGGATCGAGGCACTGACCGACGCCGACCCCTTGGGACGCGCCCTGTCCTCGCACGGCAATATCCGTATCACCGGCGACGGTGTCACCGGCTCGGCGGCCAAAGTCAATGAGGTCGCCCGCGTCATGACCGGCTTTCAACGCCTCGCCACCGCCGTCGGCGCCGCACAAGCCGGTGATAAAGCGTTGGGCAAGAAACCCAATGCCGATGTCAAACGTCGCACCGATCTACTCCTGACCGCAGCCCCGGCACCCGGATCGATCATCCTGACGCTGACCCCGGCTCTCTCGCCGGTCGAAGAGGCGGGCACGCCGGGGATGCTCGATGAGTTCGAGACCGACGACCAGATGCTCGACACGGCTGTCGGCGCGGCCATCGATGTGTTCACCGCGGGCAACGACATCGGACCGGCTCCTGAGCAGTCCGCCTTCGTCCACCAACTTGGCGACATGGGCCCCCGCACCGCTTCGGCGGTGCGGGATTTGGCAAAAACGTTGGAGCGCGCCGGATTCGACATCGACATCGACTGGCGCCAGCCCGCGCGGTCGACACGACGGGTCAGCGTCACCGCCCGCGCTGCCCGTCATATGGCCTACGTCGTCGAACACGCCAACCTCGACGAACAACCCGTGGCCATTGTCGGCGAATACCTCACGGTTTCTGCGGTGAGTTCCTGGGTGATCCAACAAGACGACGGGGATGCCGTCACAGTCAAGCTCGGCCGCATCGACCCGAGTCAAACCCGTGGCCTGGCCGTCGGCGAGCGTATCCGTGTCCAGGCCATCATGAAAACCGAGACCACCCCGGGCGGCAACACCAAAACCACCTACACGGCACAGTCTTTCGAACGATTCTGACCCGCTGGCCTAGCCAGGTGAAACCCGGGCCGCCCGACCACGGGGCGGCATACGGTCGCTCGCCGGGGTCAGTTTCGTGCCGCTGACATCCTCGCCCGCGCTACCGGAGAAGGCATCGTCCCGGGTTACACGCGTTCTTCTGCGGGGTCCGCCGATAGGGGCAGAAATTCGTTGTTCCACAACACCAATGGCGGTGCAAGCAGGAGAATCCAAGCAACGGGCTGCCTGACGAACCGCATGACATCGCGGTATCGGGAAGCCAGAATGATCGCGCCGGCGGTAACGGCTGGAAACGACGTCAACGCCAGGACACGAGTCTGGTCCTCGGCGAGCACTCCGCTGGTCAACCAGAGAACGACGGCGGCCGCCAACATCGCCCGCTGGCGACGCTCCCATGATCTCCAGGCGCGTCGTAGGCCGAGGACGGCAAAGATCCACAAGCCCCCGAGGGCGGACCACAGCAGGATCGGAATCGCGGTCGCAGCTGAGGCCAAGAGGTCCAGTCCCTTGCCGTCATCGAGGAGGTAGGAGAGCCGATTCCCGGACGCGGCACCGGTTTCAGACAGGAGCAGTTCCAGGATGATCTTGCCGGACGCGAGGCCGGCGAGAAGGGATGCGGCGTGAGGAGACCATCTGGCGCCGCGCCAGAGTGCTGGGATCAGCAGTAGCACCAGCAAGCCCACCACGGATTGTTCGAAGTTTTGGAACCCCGCCAGTGCCGCGGCGGCGAACTGGGCTCGCCGGCCGCGGTCGAACGACATCAACACCAGCACCCACGCCAGCATCGAGAACGCGTCATACATCCCGACCCAAAGCAACAGGACCGGGGTGATCGGAGCAAGCAGCAGGATGCACCCGGCCAATATGCTTCGGTGGAGGCCGATCCGGCGGGCCAGCCACACCGCCAGTATCGCGGCGACCAGCAGCAGGCATGCGACGTGGAGGACGAAGAACGCCGTGGGAGTCTGGGCTGGCAGCAGTTTGTAGAGCATTTGCCCCAGCGGCACGCGCAGCGTGTAGGCGAATCCGGAATCGATTGTCGCAGAGGGCCAGTCAGCTGCAACGGCAGCAAAGCCATGCAGGTTGGGCACCTCGCGCGGCGCGGTGCGCCACAGCACCCACATGGCGACGGCAGCCAGCACCATGGCGCTCAGGGCGTAGCGGCGCAGCACCGGACGGCGAGTATGCGCACGTGCTTGCGCGGCGCGGGGCGCAGGTGGCGCCTCGCGGACAGGCGTCGTGGTCATCGCCGACCAGCGAAAGCCAGCTGGGCGCTATATACGGGATGCAGATGTGTCGTTGGCGCGAGAGGTCGAGTGATCGGGCTGGAGGTGTTGCGCGCTGCCGGGGCAAGGTTCCGTGTGGCGCCACCGAGGTAGCCGGGTGCCTGGGTGGTCCTTGTTACCCGTATCGGCCAGGGATGCCTGGTATCAGGGTGTGCCATGTGCCTCCTATCCCACTGGGGCCATCCCCGGACGGATGAACGCCACCTGCATGATCTACTCTAACGTAAGGTAAGAGTTTGGGTTGGTGGCCGCCAACTCCCCCACACAGGACCGCGAGGAGATCAGCGATGACCGGAAACGGCGACGAACTCCGACGCGGGGTCCCTAAACGTTTTATGTCGGTGACCGCTTATGGCTGCGCTCATCCGGAGGCGGCGTTTCCCGCAGATCCCGCCGATCGGGCGTCGTTGCGGCGATTCGATGCGGTGGGCCAAGGCATCGAAGACGATCTCATCGAATGCGGCGTGCAGATGAGTCTGGATTTCCTGCCGGGAGGCGTACCGGCTGCCGACCAACCGGACCGGTTGGGCAGCGTGGTCGCGACGGTGTGGGGTACCGGTCCGGTATACGTTCTGGCAGAACATGTGCCGCTACGCGCGGCGTGGGCAGCAATCTGGGCCCAGTGGCCGATGACATTGTCTGCTGTGCAGTGGGCGCTCACTGATGTTCACCGTTACCGCGTGATCGCAGACCCGGTGGCGGAGGGTTCGGTCAATGTCGTTGCCGAAGAGCCGATATGCCGGTGATCCTGCTGCGTCACGGCCGGTCAGCCTCCAACACGGCACAGCGCCTGGCGGGCCGCTCCGAGGGGGTCGACCTTGACCTGACGGGGCACGAGCAGGCCCGAGCACTCGTCGACCGTCTTGGGGCGGCGCCCGTCAGGATGATCGTGCGATCCCCGTTGCTGCGTTGCGACCGCACCGTGCAACCCCTGGCAGCCACGCTCGGTCTCGCCCCGATCATCGATGAACGGCTCCTCGAAGTCGACTACGGCACCTGGACCGGCCGCAGCCTCGCAGACTTGAGCAAAGAGCCGCTGTGGGCAGTGGTGCAGCACCACCCGAGCGCGGCGGTGTTCCCGGGCGGCGAAGGGCTTGCGCATGTGCAGGCCCGCGCGGTGGGTGCTGTGCGCGAACATGATGCCCGGCTGGCCGCGCATGCAGGTGGTGACGCATTGTGGATCGCCTGCACACACGGCGATGTGATCAAGTCTGTTCTCGCTGACGCGTTGGGTGCCCACTTGGACAGCTTTCAGCGCATCACCGTCGATCCGGCGTCGTTGAGCGTGATCCGCTATACGCCGTTGCGGCCGTTCGTGATTCACGTCAACCACACCGGTGCACAGCTGGCCGTGCCCGACGGCATTGCCGGGGATGCGGTGGTGGGCGGGTCGACGGGCTGAGCAGACGGTCACGATGATCGGGCCACCCACCGCGATCGTGCCAAGACGGCTGGCGGTGGGTGGTGTCAACGCCGAGTGGCGAGGTAGATGGTGGCGGCTGATCGGCCACGGGTGAGGGGGTTGTCGAACCAGATCTGTTTGGCCTCGACGTTGGTGAACACGGCGTCGAGCACCGCGCAGAAGTCGGCATCGGGTGCGTCGTCTGACCACATGGCGAACGTGCCACCCGGCCTCAGGTGAGCGGCTGCAGCGGATAGTCCCGTGACGGTGTAGAAGTCGGCGTGTGAGCGGTGCAGTAGGTGGCGGGGTGAGTGGTCGATGTCGAGCAGGATCGCATCACATGTGCGGCCGGGGTTGTGGGGTGGCCCGCCGGCCTGATCCGTCGCGGCGGCAAAAAAATCCGCGCACACCAGGCAGACTCGACTGTCGGATGCCAGGCCCGCTGTGTCGGGCAGCAGGTTGCGTTCGTGCCAGCTGATGACGGCTTCGGCGTGTTCGAACACCGTCAGTGTTCGAACGCGGTGGCAGTCCAGGGCTTCTCGGGCGGTGTAACCGAGGCCGAGTCCACCGACGACCACGTCCAACTCATCGCCGGGCGTTCGCGCCAGCCCGTGCCGGGCGAGTTCCCGTTCGGCGACGGTGAACAGGCTTGACATGAGGTAGGCGTCGTCGAGCTTGATCTCATACACGTCGGCGCGCACCGTGGGATCGAAGCGGCGCCGCAGACTGATCAGCCCCATCGGCGTGTGTTGCCAATCCAATTCCTCGAAGCGTGCGCGCATCAGCGCCCCCACCGACTTCTCGATGCTGCGGCAACGTCGGAGTGTGGCGTGGCGGCCGGGGCGGGCTTGGCGCGGTTGTCCGCCCGGTCGGACGGCGGTGGGCTGGTCCAGAGTCGGGCACGTTCGGCGACGACTTCGATCGCGGCGACGTTGGCCATGTCGTCGGCAAGCCATGGGGCCAGCGCGTGCTGCCATCGTGCCGAGATGGGGTCCGGGTGCGGAATGACGGTGGCGGTTCCGGTGATCGATAGCGAGACCGGTGGACCGCAGTAGGAGATGTTGACTTTGGAGTTCGCCGAAATGTGCTCGACCACACGGGATGTGAGCGGCGCAAAGAACCAGAGTGCGCCGTCGACATTGTCGACACAGACCACCATGGGCCGGCTGACCATCCGATCTGCTTCGTCGACGGTGGTGAGCATCACCGCATCCAGCGACGCCAGGACTGGCCCGAGCGCGCGTACATGCTGGGCGGGAATGGGTGTGCTCCGATCATTCGGCGGCAGAAGCGCAGTGGATCAGCCGACGCGGGCCATCGCCTGGGTATCGGGGGTTTCGGTGAACGCCAGCAGGCGCGAGGCCGGCCCCTCGTGGGTGAGATGGAGTTCGTGCATGGCTCGGGTGCATGCGATGTAGAGCATGCACTTGTCCATCTCGGTGGTGTAATTGGTGTCATCGGCGTGCGGGACGATCACGGTGTCGAATTCCAGTCCCTTGGAGATGTGTGCCGAGGTGATGACGGCGCCGCCGGCGAAGGCGGTGCTGTCGTAGTCCAGCAGGGTGAGGTCGCACCCTGCGTCCGCCAACGCCCGATGCAGTGCGTGGGCCTGCGCGGCGGTCTTGCAGATGATGCCCAGGGAACGGTGGGCACTGTGCCGGTGCGCGTCGATGAGGGTCAGCATCTGCGCCAGCTGGCCGTGTGAGTCTGTGCAGGTGATGACCTGTGGGGGTTGTCCGTGCCGTTCGATCGGGACGAGCTTGGTGTTTTTCGAAATGTTCTGGGCGAATTCGGTGATCTCGGCGGTGGAGCGGTAGCTCTTGCACAATTCCAGGCATTCGGCTTCGGGGAAGATGCTGCGGATGGTCGCCAGCGACGAGGAACTGAAGGGGTTGACCGACTGGTTGGAGTCACCCAAAATCGTCATCTTGCAGGAGAACAGCTTGCGCAGCACCGCGTACTGGATCGGGGTGTAGTCCTGCATCTCGTCGACAACGAGGTGGCGGATGTGGCCGTAGGTGTCGAGGCGGTCGGTGCTGAGCATGACATAGATCAGCGGGAACACATCGGCGTACTCGATCTTCTTCCGCCCCAGCGGTTTGAACAATCCGCGCCGTGGAAGTTGTTGGTAGAACCCCTTGTAGATGGCGAGGGCGTCCTTGTACGGAAACATCGCCCGCACCTGTTTGCGGATACCGGTGGTGTCGGCGGCTGACCACTTGCCGCCACGGTCGGTGACCTCGTTCTTGAGTTTCTGGATGGCGGTGTTTGCCACCCGGTCGATGCGGGCGAAGATCGGCAGCGTGGGCCACTCGTCGAAGGTGTCTGCCACCCACTGCGCCGAGAGCCGCTTGTGCTTTTGTGTGATCTCGGCGGGGACGAACGTGTCTGCCAGCGAGGCGATCCAGTCGTCGAGAATACCGACGAACCCGGGTGTTGCCTTGTAGCGGATGCGTTCGGCCGTACCGTCCTCGACGTGTTCGAGGAGACCGGTGACTTGGTCGCTGAACGTCTGGTAGTCGGTGACCTTGGCCAGGAACTTCTCGGCGATCCTGCTGAAGTCGATCTCGGCGATCTGCTGTTCACCGAGTTCGGGAAGCACGTCGGCAATGTAATCGCCGAACACCTTGTTCGGGGACAAGATCATGATGTTGTCGGACGACAGGGTGTCTTTGAACCGGTACAGCAGAAACGCCACCCGGTGCAGCGCGATCGACGTCTTGCCGGAACCGGCCACCCCTTGCAGGATCAGCACCGGCGCCGTCTCATTGCGGATGACGGCGTTCTGCTCACGTTGAATGGTGGCGACGATGTTGCGCATCTTGTCGTCGGCCGATTGGCTGAGCTCTCGCTGCAGGACGTCATCACCGATGTTGAGTGTCGTGTCGAACATGTACTCCAGGCGGCCGTCCTGGATCTTGTATTGGCGTTTGCCGGTGATCACGCCCCGCGCCATCCCGCCGGGGGTTTCGAAAAACGCCTTCCCCGACTCGAAGTCATAGAACAGGCTCGACACCGGAGCCCGCCAATCGTGGATGCGGATCTCGCGGGTGCGGGGATCGAAGAAGTTGTGCACACCGATGTAGTGGGCGTATGTCTGCGCCTGGTCGTGGGGGTGGAAGTCGACACGGCCGAAGTAAGGGGTTTGCAGAAGCCGTGTGACTCGTTCGCGGGTCATGACGGCACGCTCACCGAGTGCGACCGACAGGTTGACCGCCGTGCGGTAATCGGCCTTCTCGGCGAAATCCATATCCCGGCGGTTCTCCCACAAGTGTTCCTTGCGCTCCTGAATGGATCTGGCCGACCGGTCGATCGCGTCGGTGAGCTCAGCCAGTTCGGAGGTCAACAGCCGGATCGTCTCGTCCAGATATTGGCGCTCGTCCTCGTCATCTCGTGGGTGTGTATTCGGCACTGCCACCTCCGGTTCCAACTCGGACACAACCCTACTGTAACGTGAGAGTAGGTGTGCGTTGTCGCGGGGTGTGCTCGACGCAATCCCGTCACTACTCGGCCGTAGTCGGCGCCGGGGCGGTGGCTGGTCAGGAGGTGAGTCGCGGTGAGTGAGGCCCACGGTGTGCACATGCAGATCGGGCAGGTCGCGGCGCGCACTGAGCTCTCGATTCGCACGGTGCGCCATTATGACGAGGCGGGATTGGTGATCCCGTCGGTGCGTAGCGCGGGCGGCTTTCGGCTCTACACCGATGCCGACGTCGACCGGTTGATGCTCGCGCGAAAGATGAAGTCGCTGGGTTTCACCTTGTCGGAGATGAAGGATCTGCTGGCCGTGCTGGATGCCGTCGACGACACGAAAACGTGTGCGGCGCACGGTGAAATGGTGGAGCAGCGCTTGCGTGTCTACCGCGCCAAGATCGATGAGAACGCTGCGCGGCTACGGTCGCAACTCGCTGATGCCGAGGAACTGGCGGGGTGGCTGTCTCGGCGGGCCGAAGTCAACCTCCACGCGGGCCGCAGCTGAGCACAAAGCGTTGTGGGACAATGGGATAGTCCCGGCAGGTGGTAGTGCCGGGGCCGCGGGCGGCGGGGAGGAATTGGGGTGGTTGCCGCCCGCGGCGGTCCGGGACTTGTGGTGAGGTCGGCGGGTGGTGGGGGTTAGTCGACGGCGGCGACCAGGGGTCGTAGGTCGAGGTGGGGGTGGTCGCGTTCAATCATGTGCAGGCGCCAGCGGTCGTCGAACAGGGCAATGTGCACGCCGTCGGTGCGGGTGAGCACTTCCACACCGCGCTGGGCTTGCAGGACGTCGATGTCGGCGGGCCGGGTTTTGCGGGCAATGGTGTAGTTGAGGCGTTCGAGGCTGATCGGTGCGCCGATCTCGCCGGCCATGCGGTGGGCGGCGACTTCGAACTGCATGGGGCCGACCGCGGCGAGCACGGGCGCCTGGTCGCCGCGGCGATCCGACCGCAGGACCTGCACGACGCCTTCCTCGGCGAGCTGGGTGATGCCGCGGCGGAACTGTTTGTGCTTGCTGATGTCAGCCGGGCGGGCGACGGCGAAATGTTCGGGAGCGAAGCTGGGGATCGTCGGATAGGTCACGGGCTGGTCTTGGTAGAGGGTGTCGCCGACCTTGAGCGCTGAGGCGTTGACCAGGCCGATGACATCACCGGGCCAGGCGTCGTCGACGGTGGCTCGGGTCTGCCCGAACACCGATTGGGCGTACTTGGTGGTGAAGGGCCGCCCGGTGGCGGCATGGGTGACCACCTCGCCCCGGCGGAACCGGCCGGTGCACACCCGCGCGTAGGCCAGCCGGTCGCGATGGGCGGCGTCCATCCCGGCCTGCACCTTGAACACGAACGCGCTGAACCCGCCGGCCAGCGGGCGGTGCTGGCCGGCGGCGTCGAGCGGATCTCGTGGCGGCGGGGCGTAGCGGACCAAGGTGTCGAGCAGTTGGGAGACACCGAAGTTCAGCACCGCCGAGGCGAACAGCACCGGGGTGCTGATCCCGGCCAGAAACGTGTCGATGTCGAAGTCGGCGCCGTCGGCGCTGAGCAGTTGGCTTTCCTCGACCGCCCGCTGCCAATCAACCCCGGCGGTTGCCGCGGCCTGCGGCGCGGACAGGTGTTCTTCTGGGGCGATGGTGGCCCCGCCGGCGGTGCGGGTGAACCGGATGTAGGCGCCGCTGGCGCGGTGCAGCACGCCGTGGAAGCCGCCGGCGATGCCGACCGGCCACGTCAACGGGGTGGGTTGCAGCCCGATCCGCTGTTGCAGTTCGTCGATGAGTTCGAGCGGGTCGCGGCCGGGTCGGTCCCATTTGTTGATCACCGTGATGATCGGGATCCCGCGGTGCTTACACACCTGAAACAGTTTGAGGGTTTGGGGTTCAAGCCCTTTGGCGGCATCGACGAGCATGACCGCACAATCGACCGCGGCCAGCACCCGGTAGGTGTCCTCGGAGAAATCAGCGTGGCCGGGGGTGTCGAGCAGGTTGATGACGTACTCGTCGGCGCCGTCGCCGGGCCGGTAGGCGAACTGCAGCGCGGTCGAGGTGATCGAGATGCCGCGGGCTTTTTCCATGTCCATCCAGTCCGACACGGTGGCCCGGCGCCCGGCCTTGCCGTGGATCGCGCCCGCCTCGGCGATCACCCGGGCATGCAGCACCAGCGCCTCGGTCAGGGTGGACTTGCCGGCGTCGGGATGACTGATCACCGCGAACGTGCGGCGTCGCCGTGCCTGCACGTCGATCTGGGCCGCGAGATCGCTCGCAGCGCTGGTCACCGTCACGCCGGTCACCTCACCTTCCCTCCTCGACACCGTCGAGTCGCCCCGGTCCTCCGCGTGGGGTGGGCCACCCATCGCGAAGAACTCTACCCTAACGGTAGAGTAGAGCGGTGTGGCGGTGCGGAGGTTCGCCGGCCGCCCGATGTGAATGAAATGCGCTGGCGTGACCGGTCAGAGCCTGTTGGCGCCCGCATCCCCCGTGAGATGACCGGAGAAACCGTGATGACCAACGAGAATGTCCGCAAGATCGCCGAGGCGTTGATGGGTGTGGATACGGTGATGTTGACCACCGTCGATGCCCGGTGCAACCTGGTGAGCCGGCCGATGGCGGTGCAGGCCAATGCTTTTGACGGGGTGCTGCGGTTGTTCGCGCCGCGTGACTCGCGGTGTGTGGCCAATATCGCCGCCCGGGCCACGGTGAACGTGTCCTATGTGTCGGCGGCGGCATCGTTGTCGATGGCGGGGTTCGCCGGCTTGGTCACCGACCCGGATCGAGTCGGCGCGCATTGGCATCGCGGCCTGGATCGGTGGTTTCCGAATGGCCCCGTCGGGGTGTCGATGATCGAAGTGACGGTGGACGAGGCGCGGCTGTGGCGGGTCGGCGCCCCAGCCGCCCAGCCGGCGGCGGTCTAGCCGCGGCGCGGTGGTCAGCGTCCGGTGGCCGCGGGCTGAGCGCTGCGGGCGGCCAACAGGTCAGCGAGTTCGTCGGCGTAGGCCAGCTGGCGGCGCAACCGCGCAGCACTCTCGGCGACCTTGTCCTGCAGCCCGCCCAACAGTTTCGCGGCGCGGCGCCGCGCCGCTGCCGTGGAGTCGGGATTATCGAGGGTTTCCAGCGAGTCGAGGAGTTCTTTCATCTCGGCGAGGCTGAACCCGAGCGGTTTCATCCGCCGGATCACCAGCAGCCGCGCCACATCGTCGTCGGTGTAGAGGCGAAACCCGCCGGCCGAGCGGGCCGACGGGGTCACCAGGCCGACGTCGTCGTAATGGCGCACGGTGCGAATCGACAGCTCGGTACGCGCTGCGACCTGTCCGATCTGCATGTGGCCGTCTGCACCACTGCTCATGTCGTCTCCTTCACCCACCGGCTGCCCGGTGGCCCCACTGTACTCTGACGCGCAGGGAGAGATGGGCGGCACGCGGTGGCGCCGACTGGATGTCAGTGCCCATCGCCGAGCTGTCCGGTCAGCCGGTCGTGGCGGTGCGCGGAATCGTAGTTGAGGCCGATGATTTCCACGTGTTTGCCTTTGGCGTGGTACTTGGTGGTGATGGCGTCGAGCGCGGCGACGGTGGAGGCATCCCAGATGTGGGAGTCGGACAGGTCGATGACCACGTTGGCCGGGTCGCCGAAGTAGTCGAATTGGTAGACCAGGTCGTTGCTGGAGGCGAAGAACAGTTCCCCGGTGACGCGGTAGACGACGCTGTCGGCGACCCCGTCGGCGTCGGCGTCGGATTCGATGACCTTTTCGACGGTCATGAAATGGGCGACGCGGCGGGCGAACAGGACCGTGGCGGTCAGGGAGCCGACGATGACGCCGTAGGCGAGGTTGTGGGTGGCCACGGTGACCACGACGGTGGCCAGCATGACGGTGGTTTCGCTGCGCGGCATCCGGCGTAGGGTGGCGGGGTTGATGCTGTGCCAGTCCATGGTGCCGACCGAGACCATGATCATCACCGCGACCAGCGCGGCCATCGGGATGTCGGCGACCACGTCACCGAGCCCGACGACCAGGCCCAGCAGGAACAGGCCGGCCAGGAACGTGGAGATGCGGGTGCGCGCGCCGGAGACCTTGACGTTGATCATGGTCTGGCCGATCATCGCGCAGCCGCCCATGCCGCCGAAGAATCCGGTGACCACGTTGGCCACGCCCTGTCCCCAGCCTTCGCGGGTCTTGTTGCTGTGGGTGTCGGTGATGTCGTCGACGAGTTTGGCCGTCATCAGCGACTCCAGCAGCCCCACCAGCGCCATCGCCAGCGCGTAGGGGGCGATGATCGACAGGGTCTGCATGCTCAGTGGCACGTTCGGAAAGAACAGCGCCGGAAGGCTTTCGGGGAGTTGGCCTTCGTCGCCGACGTTGGGGATGTCGATCGAGAACGCGAGGGCGGCCACGGTGAGCGCCACGATGGCGATCAGGGGTGCCGGGATGGCGGTGGTCAGTTTGGGCAGGGCCACCATCATCAGCAGCCCGGCGGCCACGAACGGATACACCAGCCACGGCACCCCGAGCAGGTGCGGCAGTTGGGAGGTGAAGATCAAGATGGCCAGGGCGTTGACGAAGCCGACCATGACGCTGCGCGGGATGAACCGCATCAGCCGCGCTACGCCCAACACGCTGAGCACGATCTGCAGCACCCCGGCCAGGATCACCGCGGCGATCATGTAGTCCAGGCCGTGCTCGCGGGCCAGCGGGGCGATGACCAGCGCGATCGCGCCGGTGGCGGCCGAGATCATCGCCGGGCGGCCCCCGACGATCGCGATGGTCACCGCCATGGTGAATGAGGCGAACAATCCGACCCGCGGGTCCACCCCGGCGATGATCGAGAACGAGATCGCCTCGGGAATCAGCGCCAGCGCCACGACCAGGCCGGCCAGCACCTCGGTTTTGAGGCGGGCCGGTGAGCGCAACGCCGCCCAGACCGCGGTACTCGGATCACCGGCTTCACGCACGGTCACAGCAGTGGGTTGGGCAGCAGAAGACAAAACACGTTCCGTTCAGGTCGCAGCACATTGCGTGCTGACAAAGGTCGATGAGGAAACACACAAACCCGGGGGCGCAACGCTGCGCGGTGCGGTGGCTGACCCGCATTCTCATCCGGTGTCGTGGGCAGGACTGGCCGCCCGGCGCTGAACTCTACCCTTACCGCAGAGTCGAGTGCATCTTTCGTGGCCCAGCTCACCCACCCGGGGTGGGTGTGGCCTCCGGCTCGGCGACCGCGGCGGGCGCAGGTGGGGTGACGAAGACCGCGGCGGCGGCGATCGCCAGCGGCAGCAGCGTGAGGGCGAGCAGGATCGGGCGGTAGCTGGCGGCGTGCTGGCGACCCAGCGCGACGAGCAGCGGCCCGAATGCGGAGGCTCCCACCGACACTGAGTGCACCACCGAGCGGATGCTGCCCAGATGCCTGACGCCGAAACTGCGCGCGAAGGCGACCGCTTCCACGGTGCGCAGCCCGTTGCCGGCAATGCCGATCATCACGCCGTAGCAGATTGCACCCACGCCCGGGGATAGCCAGCCCGCCCATGCCGTGGCAGCGGCCAGGGCCAGCAGGATCACCGCCACCAGAGTGCGGTCCCCGATACGATCGGCCCACCAGCCCAGCACGAAGGCCGCGACCAGGCCGGCGCCGGCCTGAACGATGAACAAGGCCGCCGACTGGCTGGCCGATAGGCCGCGCTCGCCCAGCACCGACTGTTGGTGAAACATCAGCCCGGTGCTGATCATCGAGCACGTCGACACCGCGGCGGTCACCACCCAAAACAGCGGGGTGCGCACCGCCTGACCCAGCGACAGCGCGCCCTCCCCATGGGCAGGGGCCGGTGCGGGGTCGGCGGGATCGGGCTCTGCGGCGGCTGCGCGGGCCGGGCGGGGCAGCAGCAGCCAGGCTGCCGGGATCACCACCGCCCACACCGCAAGCCCTTCGGCGATCCACACCTGCCGCCACCCCCATGTCGAGGCCAGCGGTTCGACCAGCACCGGTGCGGTACAGATCGCTGCCGTCCCGATCGCCGACACCAAACCCACCCCCAGGCCGCGGCGGTGGCTGAGATAGACCGCGACCGCGGTGGTGGCCACCAACGTCAGCGCGCCCTGCCCACACACCCGCACACCCACGAAAGCCGCTGTCAGGCCGATGATTTCCGACAGCGCGCTGGACGCGATCAGCACCGCGCCGAAACAGCCCGCCACCGCCAGCATCACCGCGCGCGGGCCGTAGCGGTCCACCGCCCGCCCGATCAACGGCATCAGCACCGCGCCGGTCAGCGAACCCGCCAGATACGCCGTCGACACCGCGGCCCGGCTCACCCCGAGCTCACCGATGATCGCGTCGACGAACACCGACATCACCGTGGTCTGGCCGGGAGCACTCAGCGCCAACGCCAGCGACGACGCGGCCACCACCGCCACCCAGGACCGGTTCACCGCCGCTGCCGACGCCGCAGTATCCGACGGCCCGCTACACTCTACCCTCACTGGAGAGTAGAGTACGGGATCGCGGTCAGCCGCCGCCCGCCGGGGCGCATCCGCATCGAAATACCCTGCCAGGAAAGGCAATTACATGAGCCAACAGGCTGAATCCACCGGCCGAGCACTGCCGCGCCGATACACGTCCTTGGTCACCTACAACGACAACCACCCGGACGCGGCATTTCCGCCGTCGCCGGCCGAACGCGACGCCTTGCGTCGCTTCGATGCCGCCGGCACCGGCATCGAAGACGACATCCTCGACCGCGGCATGCTGCTGACCATCGACTTCCTGCCCGGCGGGGCTCCCGCACTCGAGGAATTCGACCGGGTCGGCACCGTGGTGGCGTCGTGCTGGGGCAAACCGCCCGTCTACGTCCTGGCCGAACAGCTATCCCTGCGTGCGGCGTGGCGCACCATCAGCGCCCAATGGCCCACCTCACTGTCGGCGGTCCAATCGGCACTGGCCGACCTGCGTCGCTACGGCGGCAAGACCTAGCCGCGACGCCGGGCCGCAGCGCTCGCGCCCGGCGCGGAGTCGCCGTGTGCACCAACGGTTTTCGTCTCGCCCTTTCGCCGATCGGCTACCGGCGAAACACCTGCTCGGCATGGTAGGCGAGGATGGCGCGCGCGGTGTCGGGGGTGTGCTGGCCGGCGAGCACACCGGTACCCAGCCCGTTGGCCAACGCGACCAGCCGCCGCGCCTCCAGGTCAGGCTCGATCCCGGCGGCCAGATCACCGGCGTCGCGGGCCCGGGACAACGCGTCTGCCAGCTGCCCGCACAGCCGATCGATCCCGGCGATGAACGGCCGGCGCGCCAACTCCGCATCGGTGAACGCCAGCATCGCATACGAGGTGCCGACCAGATGAAACACCCGGCTCGCCTCGTCGGTCGGCAACGCCTCGGCCGCGAACGCCTCGACCACCGTCCGCGGCGGCGGCGGGTCACCCAGCCCCTGCAACCGGGCCGCCCAACGCCGATGCGACTGGCCCTCCAAGTAATCCAGCGTGCCCACCATGAGCTGAGCTTTGGAATGAAAGTAGTACTGCACCAACCGCACTGACACCCCGGCCTCGGCGGCCACCGCACGCATCGTCACCGCATGCAGCCCCTCACGGCCGGCCACCCGCACCACAGCCTCGGCGATCACCGCACGCCGCTGCCCATGATCGACCGTGCGCGGCACGACCCCACCTCCCACCACCATCCGATGTGATACAACCGTATCTGATACAGATGTATCACGATGTGAGGACTGGCGATGACCACGCACCCAGACCGCGGCCGCACGGTGATCGCGGTGGCCTGCGCCGCACAGTTCATGGTGGTGCTCGACGTGTCGGTGGTCAACGTGGCACTACCCTCCATGCAGCACGGGCTCGGGTTTTCCGGACCCGGTCTGCAGTGGGTGGTCAACGCCTACGCGCTGCCGCTGGCCGGCCTGCTGCTGGCCGGCGGCCGGTTGGCCGACCTGTACGGCCGGCGACGCGCGTTCACCGCGGGCCTGGCACTGTTCGGTGCGGCCAGCCTGGTCGGCGGCCTGGCCACCTCGCCCGGTCTGCTCATCGCCGCCCGCGCCGCCCAGGGCATCGGCGCAGCGGTACTCGCCCCGGCCACCCTGACCCTGCTCACCACCACCTTCGCCGAAGGACCGCGCCGCACCCAGGCCCTGGCGCTGTGGACCGCGCTCGGTGTGGGCGGGGGCACCGCGGGCAACCTGCTCGGCGGGGTGTTGACCGACCTGCTGTCGTGGCGGGCCACCCTGCTGATCAACGTCCCGATCGCGCTGACCGCCCTGGTCGCGACATGGCGCTACCTGCCAGCCGACGCCCCGCGCGCAGGCGCGCCGCGGCTCGATGTGGCCGGGGCTGTGCTGGCCACCGGCGGTCTGGCCGGCCTGGCCTATACGCTGGCCCGCACCGCCACCGCCGGCTGGGCCGACCCGCTCACCCTGGCCGTGGCGGGCGCCGTGGTCGTGGTGGTGGGCGCATTCGTCGCTGCCGAAGTCCACCGCGGGGCATCTGCGCTGATTCCGTTGCGGCTGTTGAGAATTCGTCCCGTGGCAGCCGGTAACGCCGCGATGCTGCTGGCCGGGGCGTGCCTGAACCCGATGTGGTTCTTTCTGACCCTGCTGATGCAAAACGCCCTGCACTACACCCCGCTGCAGACCGGGCTGGCGTTTTTGCCACACACCCTCGTCACCATGGCCGTCGGCGCCTGGCTCACCCCACGGCTCATGACCCGAATGCACGGACGCGTGCTGATCGGCGGCGGAGCCCTGCTGGCCGCTGCCGGGTTCCTCTGGCAAGCCCACACCACCACCGACAGCGACTACCTGACCGGAATCGCCGGCCCCGCTCTGGTATTCAGCCTCGGCGCCGGCCTGCTCAACACCCCACTGACCACCGCGGTCACCTCCGGGGTTGCCACCGCCGACGCCGGGGCGGCCTCGGGCCTGATGAACACCACCAAACAAGTCGGCGCCACCCTGGGGCTGGCCGCACTCATCACCGCCACCACTCCCGCGCTGCCGACACATGAGGCGACCGCGCCCTACGGGCAGGCCTTTACCCTCATCGCCGCCGCTATGGTGGGGGTGGCCGTGCTCGGATGGCTCGCCGGCACCCGCCCCCTCCCGGCACAACCGCTACCCGCCGCCCACCGCCACCAGGACCAATCGTGACCGTCCGCCGCACCGACAGCCTGCCCGACCCCGCCACCGCACACGCGTGTTTGTTCGGCATCTGGCGGGTCGGCACCCCGCAACGCCAAACCAGCCACCCTCGAAGCCATCGCCGCCGCCTGGCAAGCCCGACCCTGGCCGTCACCCGCGCTGACCTCCTACGCGGTGCTCGCCGGCGACGACGGCGACACCCTGCTCCACGTCACCGCACTCGCCACGACCGCCGGGCAGGCCCGACCCGACCCATCCTGGAAACACGACGTCGACACCGCCGTGCCCGGCATCCAGCGCGCCGGCGTCACCGCGTGCCGGCTGCACCGCGCCACCCCCCGCCACGGCCGCCTCGCCGACGCGACCTGCGTGGTGTTGGTGACCCGAGACTTCGACCCACCCGACCTCGCCGAATGCCAAGCCCTCATCGACACCATGTTCACCGCCGCTACCGAGACCGACCCCGCGCCCGGCATGATCGGCGCGCACTTCTACACCAGCCTCGACGGGGCGCACGTCTACAACTACGCCCTGTGGACCTCAGCGGCCGCCCACCAGCACGCCATCACCCACGTACCCGACACCCTTGCCGACAACGACGACTGGCACCGCGCCCACCACTGGCCCACCCTGAAAACCACCAGCTTCCAACGCTTTACCCCCCGCCTGCACCTCACCCCACCACCCCGCTGACCGCACTCCTGACGGTGACGGCGCCACCAGTCAACGCGAGTGACGATGCCCGGGCGTCGAGCTAGGCGTCCTTGGCTGCGGTACCGGTCACCGATCCCGCAGGCGGACAGGCGAAAACAAACCGCACGACCCAACCGCTGTCGGCAGATTGATCCTCGGCATCGCATGTCGGCACCGTGAATTCGGTGGCCGCACCGAAGTGTTCGCGCACACGCGCTTCGGCCTCGACCGGTGAGAGCCGATAGGTATCGCACAGCTCGGCCACGGCCCGCGCACGTGCCTGCGCCTCAGGCAGCCGGTCACCCAACCGCCGCGTCGTGCATAACTGCCCTCGATCGCCTCCTGGCGGCACGGCAGGATCGCAATCCACGACGAACAACGTGCCCGACAATTCACACGGACTCACCGAAACCCACGACCCCGCAGGGTGATAGCGCACCGACACCTCCGCCTCACACCACCCGAACTCCGACTGCCACCCCACCAGCTGCGCCGTCCGCAACACGCCGCCGGGCAAAATCGCCACCGCGTCGAACAGCGCCTCCCCGCGCGGCCCGGCAAACATCACCGCCGCCCGACCCAACACTTCACGCATATCAAATCCCTCGGGTGGTGGGAGTGCTTCACGTCCGTGACCCGCACCACGGGCCCAGATCACTCTACCCTCTGGTAATAGGAGAGTGATCGCCATGGTGGTCTGGCACGCGGGTGTGCCGTCGCTGCAACGGTCATCGTGTGAGTCGGTGACATCCCGTCGAGCTACGGTGGGGGCGGCGCACGGCACTCGCTTGACACTTGCATCAGTTGAGAGCTGCCGCTCGCCCCGTCGCGAATCAAACCGTCGCACGGGGTATTTCGCTTCCTTCTGCATCCTGCTACCCTCGTTGTCGTGACTGCCGGGTCGGCGCCAAGCCGCACACAGACAGGGTTCCCGGCCGCGCAGTGAGCGCGGTGCGGGCCCGAGGTCCGCCCTCTGAATCGCATCCACATTTCACGGACTGCGACAAGGAGGAGAAAGTAATGCCCTCTGACGAGGTTTCGGCCGCGACATGGGATTTCCACACATGGCGGGATTTCCAGGAACGCCACAGTGTCGGCGTTGTTGCCGATGCGACGGTCGTGTCGGTCGCCTCGGTCGGCGCGTTCGTGGAGATCGAGCCCGGAATACATGGCTTCCTGCACAAGGATTCCTGGGATCGGCCTCTGGAGATCGGGGATTGGCTGCCGGTGCGTATCGCGGAATGGGGACCGCCGCGCCTGAGCGTCGTCCCGGCGCGCTAACGGTTGGTGTGGGGCTGGCTCACGCTGGCCCCACACCACCATCGCAGGTCGCAGACCGACCTCGCCCACAACCTGGGAATGCTGCGCTAGCCATGAAACGACGGAAATTTTCGGACCGGTGAGCCGTCCAGCTCACATCGGTGTGTTGGCTGGTGGCGGTATGGGCGGTCATGTGGCCGTCGTGATCGGTCTTGGGCTGTGGGTACAGGTTATCTGGGGTCGGATTCTGATGGTTACTGTTGTTCCCGGTGAGGCGAGCTGACCTGGCTTGGCCTGATCGGTAACAGGTTGAGCCGACGGTGTTTCCGATTAGGGGTTGAATTTGCGTGCTAGTTGACGCGATGATTCAGGAGCCCATCATGCCGCCGCGGCCCATCATGGCGGGCATGCCGTCGGTGACGAAGCCGGTGACTTCGTGTGCGTGCGCGCGGATAGCGTTGGTTAGGCGGGGGTCGTCAGCGGTTTCGGTGGCAACAACACCGTTGGGGGTCAGCGTGATCCGCCGCTGGTAGTCGGATGCTCTGCGGAACAGGGTGGGCAGGCTTTGGCTCATGCAGGTCACTTCGGCGCCCTGGTCCAAATGCCGATACATCGATGACACGTGGGCGTGCAGTTGCGCGACGAGGTCGGCGGCATCGGACTCGGTGGTGGTGCGAACGCCTCCGGGGATGTCCTCGACGGTGCGCCGCAGTTCAGTGTGGCGGGCGAACATGGTCATGTAGCGGCCCATATCGGTGTCGGAGACCCCACCCATCATGCCGGGCCCGTTAGCGTGACCGGTGGGCATGCGAATGGTGGTGGTGCGCAACAGGTATCCCAGCGCGGCGACAGCGCCGGCGGCACCGAGGAGGGTGAGTGCGGTGCGTCTGGTGAATTCGGTCATGTGCGGCTGCTTTCGTGATGGTGTCCTGCTCGGACCCCTTGGCCGCCGGGCAGGTCAGGCGGTGGCGATTTTGTGGGCGACGACGCGTTCGACGAGGCCGAGTGTGAAGCGTTCGACGCGGTCGACGTCGAAGTCGCCAGTGGCGCGGAGGTGGTTGAGGGGGCGGCGCAGGAAGTGTTCACCGCCGAGCGGAACGGTGAACAGTTCCAGGAACCGCTGCACCGCCCGCACTGGGGCGGCGCTGCTGCGGATGTGGTCGACGAGAATGAGTTTTCCGCCGGGGCGCAGTACTCGGGCCATTTCGTTGAGGGCTTGGGTGTGGTCGGGGATGGCGCAGAGCCCGAAGGTGCAGACGACGGTGTCGAAGCTGGCGTCGTCGAACGGCAGGTGATGCGCGTCGGCTTGCTGCAGGGTGGCGGGGTGGCCAAGCTCGGCGGCGCGCCCGCGGGCGAGGTCGAGCATCTGCTCGCTCCAGTCGATCCCGGTCAGGGCGACGCTGTCGGGGTAGAAGGGAAGGTTGAGCCCGGTGCCGACGGCCACTTCGAGCGTGGTGCCGGTGGCTTGACCGCAAACCCATTGGCGGGAGTCACCGAACAGGTGGCGGTCGAAGAACCCGATCTCACGATCATAGGTGAGGGATTTCTTGTCCCAGTACCGGTTCCAACGGGCGGTTCGATCATCTGTGGCCACGGTTCACCTCGCGTCGGCGGTCAGACGGTCAGGCGCGTCCGATGTGGGGAACAAACCGGCCGACCATCTCACAGTAGTCCCGGTAGGCCTGACCGTGGGCAGCGTTGAGATAGGGCTCTTCGACCACGCGGACCTGCAGTTCGATCGTGGCCAGCAGGACGAGGAACGCGGCCAGGGCCAGCGGGTTGGGTGTCATGAGGGTGATGCCGGCGGCGAAGACCAGCATGGCGGTAAAGATCGGGTTGCGCACCAGCCCGAACACACCATTACGCACCAATGTGGTTGTCTCACTCGGGTCGACGCCGATGCGCCACGATAGACCCATATCGCGTTGGGCATAGAGGGTGGCGGCGATCCCGGCGACCGCGAGTACTGTTCCGCTCGTCTGGATCCACGACGCGTTCAGCGCGGCGACTGGGGCGAGGATCCCGAGCAGTTGCAGCAGGGGTGCGGCCAGGCCGGCGAGGATGGCGGCAATGAACCCCGCGCCGGCCAACCATTCCAGCGACCCCGGCCGCCCGCTGATGCCGCGGAATCCGGTCGAGCCGGTGTGGCGGTATTGGGTCCAGCTGCGCCAGCCGAACCCCAGGGCGGCGAAGATCAGGTAGAGGATGAGTGCGGCGATGGGCATCGGGTAAAACCTCCTGGCCTGATGGACGTGCGTGCAGGTATGGCCGCGGCTAGTTCTTGGCGAGTGCGTCGTCGAGCGCTGCGGTCAAATCCTCGTAGCTGTGGGGTTGGATGCGGGTGTTGTTGAGGAAGAAGGTCGGCGTGCCCTGCACCCCCAAGGCCCGGCCGTCGGCGAAGTCGAGCCGGATGCGGTCCAGGGTGGCGGGATCGGCGTAGGCCGTGTCGAAGGCGGCCATGTCGAGACCGAGTTCTGCTGCGAATCCACGGAATACGCCGTCGGCCGGGGTGTGCTTTTCACCCCACTGTGCCTGGGTGTCATACATCTTGCGATACATCGCCTCCAGGTGGCCCTGCTGGGCGGCGGCTTCCACCGCCCGGGCGGCCCGCTCGGCGTTGACGTGGGCTTGCAGCGGGAAGTAGCGGATCACGAAGTTCACCCGATACCCGTATTCGGCCCGCAACTGTTCGATCGCCGGGTAGACCGCGCGGCAGCCCTCGCATTCGAAGTCGAGAAACTCCACGAACGTCACGCGGCTGTCGGGCACCGCGTTGAGCCGGTGACTGTTGTCGCGCACCACCTGGCCCACCTCGCTGCTGGCGGGCTGTGTCGGGGTGGTCGAGCCGCGGTCGCGTACCGAGAGGTAGACCAGCACACCGATCGCCATGGCGGCGATGAGGAATGCGGTGAGCAGGATGCGGCTGGTGCGAGCCATTCATATGCCCCTTTCGTGGGCGTGGACGATTTGGAAGGGCCGGGCCCAGCTGCGCGCGGGCTGGTGGCTGGTGACGGTCAGCCCGTGCGCGGTGAACGCGTCGGCCAGGCCGGTGCCCAGCACGTCGCGGGCGTGGGGTCGTTCAGTCAAGCGCAGGTAGAGGTCGAAGACGGTGCGGGCGGCCGGTGGTGGGTCGAGGTCGATGGCGATGACCTGGCCGCCGGGGCGCAGGACGCGCAGGGTTTCGTCGATGGCGCGGTGGCGGGTATCGGTGGGTAGTTCGTGCCAGCCGAACACGCTCATCACGATGTCGAAGGTGTCGTCGTCGAACGGCAGTGCCGCGACGTCACCTTCGTGCAGCGCCATGTTGCCGATCCCGGCGCGGCGCAGTCGGGTCCGGCCGGTGGCCAGCATTTCTGGGGAGATGTCGAGTGAATCCACCTGTGTGGTCGGGGATTTGTCGGCGAGTAGGCGGGCGGCGTAGCCGGTGCCGCCGCACAGTTCGAGCACCCGCTGCGGGTGCTGGTCGGCGACGAGCTGAGCGAGCCGGTCGTGCGGATGGCCGGGGATGAACCGGTTGCCGGCTTCGAAGAGGGGTCCGGCGAGGGCGAATTTGAGCCGGTTGCGGCTCCATCCGCGGGTCATGCCGAGTGCCGTTCACTGGCAGTGATCGAGGCTGGTGGTGTGTAAAAGCGTGGGGCGGTGCCGAATCGGTGGGCGCAGTCGGTGGAGCAGAACCACCAGACCCGGCTGTCGTGTCGGCGGTGGGCGGGTGCGGTGGCCGGGTCGATGCGCATGCCGCAGACCGGGTCACGCGGATAGCGCGCGGTGGCCAGCGCGACGGTGTTTAGCGGGATCGGGCCGGTGATGTTGCGCAACGCCGGAGCGCCCATCGGCGTGGTGGGCAGCCCGTGCGCAGCAGCTGCCTCGATGATGCCGTCGGTGATCACGGTCTGGCCGGCACCGGCCAGGGAGGTGATGCGGGCGGCGATGTTGACCGCATGCCCGAAGAAGTCCCCGCCGCGGGCGATGGCGGGGCCGTGATGGATCCCCGCCCGTATCGCCAAGAATCCGTCTTCGCCGGCCACCCCCTCGGCCAGATTGGTGATCGTGTCCATCATCTGGGTAGGTGTGTCGGCGGCCAGCATCACCGCATCCCCGATCGTCTTCACCAAGTCCACGCCTGGCTGTAGGGCGGTGTGGGCGAGGTCGGCCAGCCGCGCCGCCAACCGGGCGGCCTCCTGGTCGCCGCAGATTTCGGTGAGCACGCTGTAGCCGGCCAGGTCAACGAACGCCACCGTCACCTCGACCGTCTCGAAGTCAGTAGTGGTGTCGGGCAGCATCATTGGCCTCACTTGCTGGGTTGGGGCGGGTCTGGCTGAGCCGGGGCAGGAAGCGGCCCACCGCGGCGGTGTAGTCGGTGTAGGCACGACCGTGGACCCGCCGCAGATAGGGTTCTTCCACCCCGCGCACCTGCAACTCGATCCCGGCCAGCGCGATCATCAGCCCAGCGACCGCAATAGGGTTGGGGACCATCAGGGCCAGCCCGGTCAGGGTGCCCAGCAGTGCGGTGAAGATCGGGTTGCGCACGACCCCGAACGGCCCGGTGGTGACCAGCTCGGTGGTCTCGGTCTCGTCGACGCCGATCCGCCACGACGCCCCCAACCCCAACTGGGCCAGCAGCGTCGCGGGATGCCGGCGACCGCGACCACGATCCCGACCCCGTGCACCCACGCCCGGTCGAGGAGGCCCAGTGCCGGCAGCCCGACCAGCGCTGCCGCCGGGGCCCCGACTCCGACCAGCAGATAACCCACGTCGGCGATCGCCAGGGCCCACCATTCCGACGTCCCGTCGGGGTGCCACCGGCGTCGATTGCCGCTGTCGCCGGTGCGGGCCAGTTGGATGCGGCGCCGCCACGCCCCGATCACCAGCATCAACACCACGAACAGGCCCAGCGCTGCGTATGGCATCACCACGCGCTCCTTTCCGGCGGGACCAGCTAACCGTGCCGTTACATCGTTGAGTGTCGATGTTGCCTGGTTTGACCGATCAATGATGGTTGACGCTATCATCGTCGTGTGGCGATGAAAAGTGGTTCGGTCGATACCCCGATGGTGTGTGGGAGTTTGGATGCGGCGACGGCGTTGTTTCACAGCCTGTCCGATGGCACCCGGTTGGCGATCCTGCGCCGCCTGGCGGTCGGTGAGGCCCGGGTGGTGGATCTGACCGGCGAGTTGGGGTTGGCGCAGTCGACGGTGTCGGCGCATCTGGCCTGCCTGCGTGACTGCGGCCTGGTGGATTACCGGCCGCAGGGCCGCGCCTCGGTGTATCGGCTGGCCCGCCCGGAGTTGTTGGAGATGTTTCGGGCCGCCGAAGCGGTGTTGGAGGCCACCGGCAACGCGGTCGCGTTGTGCCCCAACTATGGCCACCCCACCCAGCGGAAGAAGGTTGCTCGATGAGTGAGGCGTGCGGCTGCGGCAGTGACGACCGCGGCGAAGACGACGGGCACGAACCCGAACGGATCTGGGAGGTCAGCGAACTGCGCGCCGCCGCGGTGGCGGGTGTGGTGCTGCTGGCCGGCTATGTGGTCGGCTGGTCCGGCGGGCCGCGCCCGGTCGAGGTCGGCCTTTATGCGCTGGCCCTGGCGATCGGGGCGTGGACGTTCGTGCCCTCGACGCTGCGCCGGCTGGCGAACGGCCAGATCGGGGTCGGGACGCTGATGACGATCGCCGCGGTCGGCGCGGTGATCCTCGGCGAGGTCGGCGAGGCCGCCATGCTGGCGTTCCTGTTCTCCATCAGCGAGGGCCTCGAAGAATACTCGCTGGCCCGCACCCGCCGCGGCCTGCGCGCCTTGTTGTCGCTGGTGCCCGACGAGGCCACCGTGCGCCGTGACGGCACCGAAACCATCATCGCGCCAACCGAATTGCGGGTCGGTGACCGGATGCTGGTCAAACCCGGTGAACGCGTCGCGACCGACGGGGTGATCGTCTCAGGCCGTACCGCCCTGGATGTTTCGGCGATCACCGGCGAATCCGTGCCGGTGGAGGCCGGGCCGGGCAGTGAGGTGTTCGCCGGGTCGATCAACGGCACCGGCGTACTGGAGGTTGAGGTCACCTCCACCGCGGCGGATAACTCGTTGGCCCGCATTGTGGCCATCGTGGAGGCTGAGCAGTCCCGCAAGGGCGCCAGCCAGCGCCTGGCCGACCGGATCGCCAAACCCCTGGTGCCGGCGATCATGATCGCCGCCGCGCTCATCGCCACCATCGGTTCTGTCCTTGGGGATCCGTTGGTGTGGATCGAACGGGCCCTGGTGGTGTTGGTGGCGGCCTCGCCGTGCGCGCTGGCGATTTCGGTGCCGGTCACCGTGGTCGCCGCGATCGGCGCGGCCAGCAAGCTCGGCGTCCTGGTCAAAGGCGGCGCCGCGCTGGAAGCCCTCGGTGCGGTGCGCACCGTGGCGCTGGATAAGACCGGCACCCTGACCGCCAACAAGCCCACCGTCATCGACGTCGCCACCACCAATGGAGCCACCCGCGAGCAGGTACTCGATGTGGCGGCGGCGTTGGAGGCCCGCAGCGAACACCCCCTGGCCGCAGCGATTCTCGCCGCCACCGGCCCCACCCGGCCGGCCGATGACGTCGAGGCGATCCCCGGCGCCGGGCTGACCGGCCACCGTGACGGGCGCCGGTTGCGGTTGGGCCGGCCCGGCTGGCTTGACCCCGGGCCGCTGGCCGAACAGGTCGCCGCGATGCAGGCCGCCGGGGCGACCGCGGTCCTCGTCGAAGACAACAACCACCTCATCGGGGCGGTCGCGGTGCGCGACGAACTGCGGCCCGAAGCCGCGCAGGTCGTCGAGGCGTTGCGCCGCGGCGGCTATCGGGTGGCCATGCTCACCGGTGACAACCACGCCACCGCGACCGCCCTGGCCAAGCAGGTGGGGATCGACACGGTGCATGCCGATCTGCGGCCCGAAGACAAGGCCGCGCTGATTAGTCAACTGCGCCACCACTCCTCGACGGCCATGGTCGGCGACGGGGTCAACGACGCCCCCGCCCTGGCAACCGCCGACCTCGGCATCGCCATGGGCGCGATGGGCACCGACGTGGCCATCGAAACCGCCGACGTCGCACTCATGGGTGAAGACCTGCGCCACCTCACCCAAGCCCTCGACCACGCGCGGCGAGCCCGGGCCATCATGCTGCAAAACGTCGGCCTATCCCTCGGCCTGATCACCGTGCTCATCCCACTCGCCCTCACCGGAATATTGGGGTTGGCCGCGGTCGTCGCCGTGCACGAACTCGCCGAAATCGTCGTCATCGCCAACGGCGTGCGGGCCGGACGCACCAAACCGCTGGCCACCACTCACCCCCAGCCGGCTACCGCACCGTCGGCAGCCGCCGCCACGATCCGTTAAACGGTCTCACCCGAGAGCCGAAGAGGTGTGGTCAGTGAGGAAGTGCGCGGGCTGTGGTGGGTTGACGCCCGGTCGGGCGCGCCGCGTCAGCGGATCAGCGGACGTGCCCAGTTGAGGGTTGCATTCCGTACCTAGGTACGGGTTTATCGTCGAGTTATGACGTTCGATGAGGCCCCCGGTTGGGTGCCCGATTCGTGTTCGTTACCGACCGTGGAGCAACCATTGCGGGTGGCCGAGTTCGACCGGCTGTTCGGTCAATCAGTGCTGGGATGGGACCGAGCCAGTGCCACCCGGTTGGACCTGGTACTCACCGCCGATGCCGAGGACTATGCCCGCGACCTGGCCGCGCGGGAAGTCGGCTGCTGCTCCTTCTTCCGCTTCGAGTTCGATACGGCCGGTTCGAATGTGGTGATGCGCATCGAGGTGCCCGCGTCGCGGGCCGAGGTGCTCGATGCCGTGACGGAGCGGGTCGACGCGGCGGCCGCGCGGGGCCCACGGTGACCGAGACGGGATTGCGCAGCGGGCAGGTCGCCGCCGCGGCCGGGGTGAACATTGAGACCCTGCGCTATTACGAGCGCCGCGGTCTGCTGCGTGAGCCGCAGCGGTCACTGGGTGGGCACCGGTTGTATCCGCCGGAAACGGTCACGATGATGCGGGTGATCAAAGCCGCGCAGCGTTTGGGCTTCACCCTCGACGAAGTCGCCGAATTGTTGGCCGCCACCGGGCTTGGTGGCCGTTCTGACGCGGGGCTGCAGGCACGGGCCGCGGACAAGTTGGCCGAGGTCGACGAGAAACTGGTCGAGCTGACTGCGGTGCGCGACACGCTGCGCGCCGCGCTGGCCGCCGGCTGCGATGATCTCCTCGCGTGCGCCGAGAGTCCTTGCTGCCCATTGCCGTTCACCGCCGAGAACGATAGCAATGTGAGAGGTGGCACCGATGGTTGTTGCACCACCTCAGCATCCGGCCCGGTCGCATAGGGTCATCGATCATGGTGGTGCGTTCAATCCTGTTATTCGTGCTGGCCGCGGTCGCCGAAATCGGCGGTGCGTGGCTGGTATGGCAAGGCGTCCGCGAACAACGTGGCTGGCTGTGGGCCGGGCTGGGCGTCATCGCGCTCGGCATCTACGGGTTTGTCGCGACCCTGCAGCCGGATGCTCATTTCGGCCGGATCCTGGCGGCCTACGGCGGGGTGTTCGTCGCGGGATCGCTGGCCTGGGGCATGGCGCTGGATGGCTTTCGACCTGATCGCTGGGATGTGATCGGGGCCCTGGTCTGCTTGGCCGGCGTGGCGGTGATCATGTACGCACCCCGTGGGCACTGACCCGCTCTTCGCGAGGCGGTGAGGCTGTGATCGAGTTCCTGGCGGAAACGACCGGCAATGTCGTCGGGATCAGGTTCAGCGGCAAGCTGTGCCGAGGCAGCTACCGCGACGTGCTCGCACCGCGGATCGAGTCGTTGTTGGAGCGCAACGCATCGCTGCGGGTGTTGATCCTCATCGACGAATCGTTTGAGGGCTGGAGCGTTCCCGCGGCATGGGCCAACACGGTTTTCGACGTCAAGCATCGCCGGGACTTCGACAAGATCGCGATGGTCGGCGCCCCGAAATGGGAGGAATGGTGCATGAAAGCACCCGCGACGTTGCTGATGCGCGGCGAACTGCGGACTTTTCCCCGCGGTCAACTCAACCACGCATGGGAGTGGCTGCACTCATAACACGACGCTCAACCCGCTGCGGCGTTCGTGGATCGGCTGTTGGACGCCGATTATTCAGGCGTGAGTAAGGCGCTGCACGAATAGACCACCTGACTGATTTGCGTCGGCAGCACGTCGGCCCAAAATCCCGCGAGCTCTCTAATCCTTCCAGGACCGCCCTGCGATTGTGAAAATGCCTCAGGCGTTACGGCAGCATCACTAGCCGCGTATTTCCGGTCAGCCGACCTGCGCCGGATCCACGGCAGCACCGCCGGACCGGTGGGCTGCCGAGTCGACGGACAGGGGAGGTTAGGGGCGGGCCGACGCGGTTCAGCGCGTTCCAGAATCGGCCCACATGCGTTCCGGCACGTGATGAGCAACCCGCATCCGCCAGCAGGACCGGGATTTTAAACAGGTCCCCGGGGGCAGGGGACCGGTTGAAATCGTTGGTCCCCGGGTGGTGCTGCACACCCAGGCCAAGAGCTAAAGGTGTGCTGGCACAGAGTACCGCCGCTGCGGTAGTGGTTGGTCGGCGGTGTCGTGCCGGAGCGTGACGGTCGCCGCTGCGGTCATTCGTTCGTGATGAGGTGGTAAACCCGGAAATGATCCCACGACCCACTTCGTCGGCCCACTGGCTCGGTCCTCTCGATTTCCGCGCTTCCTCTCTGAAGTCGTGTCTGAACCACCTTGTGACCACGGAGAACGAGTTGGCGCAGCACGGGCGGAGCCGTGCGGTTGGCCGCGTAGCGCGCCCAATGCATGTTCTTTTCGATGCCACGCGCCACCTCGGCGTTGATGACCCGTTGTGAAACGATCCGCATCGGTGCGTCGGATAGTGCGGCTTCCCAGGCCGGAATCTTGTAGGAAGGCCGATGGTCGGCGTAGAGAAAATCCCCGCCTGGGCGCAGTACCCGGTTCACCTCGGACAGGAATCGTGAGAATCGGGGATACAGGCAGGCCGATTCGACGTTGAGCACGACATCGAAACTTCGATCCTCGAACGGCAGTTCCTCCGCGTCGCCCGGCGTGAAGTCCAGGCCGGGAAGAACATGTTTTTTCCGGCAGTATTCGATGCCGTCAGCGTTTAAATCCAATCCGGTGTAGGACGCGGGTTGGAAGGTGCGCACCAGGTAGGAGGCACCGCCTCCGTGGCCGCACCCGACCTCCAGCACCCGTTTGCCGCCGATATCAATCTGGCCGGCCGTGATGTGGTAGAGGTTTATGAAATATCGGTTGGCCTCGTCCGCTGCTGTCAGAGGTAAATTCAGTGGCGGGTCTTCTTCGTAGCCGTAGTTGATGAATTCAAGGTCATCGTCCTTGAGCTTGCGCGTCATATACGGGAACGTGAATCGCTGTGCGCGCAACGGTATTTCGTCGATCCGCTTCCGGACCCACCAGTTTCGGGATGCTGCCACATTCATTTTCTTCACCATCGCCATAGCGACAGCAGTGTAGTGAGGGGCCGGTCCGCACGGTGCGCTACATGGCGCATGCTTGTATTTAATTCAAATTGAAATGTGACTTTTGGTTGTACAACGTTGCGCGCACCGGCGCAGGGGAAATCAAAATCGGTAACATGGCCAAAACCGCACTCTTGCTGCAGCTTTCCGGTGCGCCGCCGGGTAACGGCGGCGACGGAACGGGCGGTGATGAATACATGCGGCCTGCGGAAAATGGGCACCCGGTCATGCCGATTCAAAGCCGAATTGCGATGAGGCGCCCCAATCCTGTTGCGCCTGAATTACATTGCGTTGTGCACTAGCGAGCGCTGCCCGTCGAGCGGCAGCGAAAGGGTCTTAGGGGATGGGTCTGATGGCCAGGGAAATTCTGCTCAACGCATTCAGCAACTTCGGCGTCGCCAGCTACGCGCCAGGTCTATGGCGACACCCAGAGGACAAATCCGCCAACTGCACGGATATCTCCTACTGGGTCGAACTGGCCGAGATCCTCGAGCGAGGCGGTATTGACAGCCTCTTCCTGTCCGACGTGCTCGCGGCGCCGAACCTGGAGGGAAGGGAAGCGGGCCTGCGCAGCGGTGTCGGGGTGCCAGCGGGTGACCCGTTCACGGTGATCCCGGCGATGGCCGCCGTGACCGATAACCTCGGCTTCGTGGTGACCGGCAATGTCGGCTATGAGCACCCGTTTCTGTTCGCGCGCCGGATGTCCACACTCGACCACCTCACCAACGGCCGGATCGGCTGGAACATCGTCACCAGCTCTGCATTCTTCACCGAAGACAAGGGCGTCGCCGGCGAACTGGGCAGCGCCGACCGCTACCAACATGCCGACGAGTACGCCGAGGTGTGCTACCGGCTGTGGGAGGGATCCTGGGCCGACGACGCCGTTGTCCGGGACCACGAGTCCGGTGTACACACCCGCACCGACCGGATCTTCGACATCGACCATGCAAGTCCGCACTATCAGCTGCACTGCTTGCACCAATGCGCGCCGTCGCCGCAACGCACGCCGGTGCTTTTCCAGGCGGGTGTCTCGGCGGAGGGCCGCGGATTCGCCTCCCGGCACGCCGAAGCCATCCTTACCGGCAGCCTCCCACGAGAACTCGTGGCGATGCACGTGGCCAGTGTCCGGCAGCAGGCCGCTGAGTTCGGACGCGATCCCCGGGCGGTGAAATGCTTTGCCGCGGTACTCATCATCACCGCCGCCAGCGATGAACTCGCGCAGGAGAAGTACCAGGACTACATCCGTTACGCCGATGCGGAGGGCGGCCGGTTCTTCGCTTCCACCGTGATGGCGCTCGACCTCACCCAGTTCGACTGGGACATGCCCGTGGCAGAGTTGCGCGACAAGGTCGAGCGCCCGATCGAGTGGTTCATCCGGGAAAAGTTGGATGGCTCGCCGTGGACCATCCGCGATCTTGCGATCACGGCATCGGTCGGATTGGGTGCCGAAACCATCATCGGATCGCCGTCGACAGTCGCCGATGAACTCCAGTCCTGGGTCGATGCAACCGATTTGGATGGATTCAATCTCATCGCGGTGACAACCCCGGGCACTTATGCGGATATCGTCGAGCACGTCATACCCGAGCTGCGCAGACGCGGTGTCTACAAGCAGGACTACACCCCCGGTACCTACCGCAACAAACTCACCGGCCGCGGTGACCGCCTGCCGGTGGAGCACCCCGCGGCGCTTTATCGAGTCGGCTGAAGGTCACCGCAACTCCGCGATCACCTTCGCGAAGTACGCCGCGTCCTTGAGCTGCACCGAGAATGACGTCAGCCCGTGCTCATCGCGCAACGCCCGCAGCTTGTCCGCGGACTCGCGGGGCGTACCCGATAGCACTCCGGGCAGCGCCAGGATCTCGGAGTCGGACAGGCCGGGCGCGTAGCGGCGCGGCATCTTCAGATCCGGCAGCCCCGAATCGCCCGACGGCGCCGCGGTTATCGCCAGATCCAGGACTACCGGGCGGCCCTCGGCGGCGGCCCGCACCAACTCGATGCGCTCGGTCCCGGTCACCCCGACAATGTCGGCATGTCGGGCGGCGACCGTGAGCACCCGCTCGCCGCTGCCCGCGATCAGCAGCGGGATCTCGGGATGATGCCGACGCAGGTACTTGGCGACGTGTTCGAGATGGGCGACCCGCGCCCCGGCGCTGGGGAACGGGATCTCGGCGGCCTCGAATTCCTCCCGCACATACCCGGCGCCCAACCCGAGGTCGAACCGGCCGTCGCTGAGCGTGTGCACCTCGGCGGCATCGCGCGCCAGCAGCGCGGGGCTGTAGAACGCCGCGTTCATGACATAAGTGCCGACCCGGATCTTCGAGGTCGCCTGCGCCACGGCGGTCAGCACCGGGAACGGGGCGGGGGCGCCGAGGTGATCCGGGATGTTGAGCACGTCGAACCCGGAATCCTCGCAGCGCCAAGCGGTTTCCCGCAGGGCGGCGCGCGACTGCACGGAGTTGATTCCTACGGCGAAGCGGAAGTCGTCGGCCATCCGCCCGATGCTAGCTCAGCGGTGTGGGCGTGACCGCCCAACCGGTCGTCGGCCTCGAAGAGGGTGACGCGGTCGCGAGGCCGGCGACTCCGCTGCCTACGACGGCGATGGACCTCCGACTGTCATCGATGTTCACCTGAGACATTCGGAGCCGCACTCCGCCCGGATGGGTCGGGGTTCGGCAGCGGCGGGGAGGACTGCGGGTTAGAAGACCATCCCGGCGCCGTAGAACGGATCGCCGTACCACGGCATGGCGTACACGGGCGGCCGCGAAACGATCTGGGTGTTACCGGGGCTGCTGCACTGGGTGGTGGCGCCGCCGGCGAAGCCGCCGCCTTCGCTGGTGACTTCACATGAGGGCTGCAGAGGGTCGGCGGCGGCGGCCGGTGCGGCGATGATGGCCGCGGCAGCACCACCCGCCATCAAAGCGGGAACGATCAGTCGCAGGACGCGCATTGGAGGAACCCCTCTACTGGAAACCTGGATGTCTGCTGAGAGTGTATAGCCCTGCCGGCTCAGAGGTCGGCTATGGGCAGGTCGAGGTTCGGAAACGTGAGGCCGCCATCGACTTCCAGGGTTTTACCGGTCAGGTAGCCGGCGGCGGGGGAGGCCAGATAGACCGCCGCGGCGGCGATGTCGGCCGGCTCGCCGAGCCGCCGCATGGGGGTGGCCTGCTCCATCGGGACGCGCAGTTCGTCGTTGGACGCCACCACGTCGAGCGCCGAGGTCAGGATGGAGCCGGGGGCGATCGCGTTGACCCGGATCCGCGGGCACAGATCCAGCGCGGCCAGCCGGGTGTACTGCGCCAGGGCGCCCTTGGCGGTGCCGTAGGCGGTGAATCCGCGGCTGGCGAGCCTGCCCATGGTCGAGGTGATGTTGATGATGCTGCCGCCACCGGAGTGCTCGAGCATCAGCGGCACCGCCGCCGAAGTCAGCGCGTGTGCCGTGGCGACATTGAAGGTGAAGGCGTCGCGCAGATCCTTCGTCGAGGTGTTCAGCAGCGGCGCCGGCATGCTGCCCCCGACGTTGTTCACCACGATGTCGAGGCGGCCGAACGCCTCGACCGCGGCCGCCGCGAGTTCGGCGGTGGTCTCGGGATGCGCGAGGTTGCCCGCCACGATGTGTGCGCGACGGCCCACGGCCCGGATCTGTTCGGCGACCGCCTCGAGTTCGGGGCGGGTGCGCGCGGCGATGACGACGTCGGCGCCCACCTCCGCGAACGCCACCGCGATCGCCGCGCCGAGGCCGCGGCCGGCCCCGGTGACCACGGCCACCTGGTCGTCGAGTCGGAATTTGTCGAGGATCATCGCGGTCACGCTAGCAAGGCCCCGCACCCCTGGCGGTAGGTTCTTCGCGTGAGTCCGGATCTCGATGCGCGTATCGCGGCCAAGGCGTTGACCGAGTACGACGTGGCGCCGGGATCGGAACTGCGACTGGTCAACCGTTCCGAAAACACGGTCTTCGGCCTGGCCGATGCCGGCGGCGGCGAAACGCTCATGGTCCGGGTGCACCGCCACGGCTACCACGAGCGTCAGCAGATCGAATCCGAACTCGATTGGCTGGCGGCGATTCGCCGCGACGGTGTCGTGGCGGTCCCCGAGGTGCGCGCCGCGCGCGACGGGACCCGGGTGGTCACCGTCGACGGCGTCGACGAGCGGCCCCGCCACGTGGTCTGCTTCGAGGTGGTGCCCGGCGCCCACCCCGACGAGAACCTGCTGACCGACACGGACTTCCGCGATCTGGGCCGCATCACCGCCGCCCTGCACGAGCACGCGCGCACCTGGCGTCGGCCACCGGGCTTCGACCGGTTCGCGTGGGACTGGGAGTCCTGTCTGGGACGCCGACCGCGCTGGGGCAGGTGGCAGGACTCCGTCGGGGTCGGCAGCGATCAGCGGCGACTCCTGGGCCGCGCGCAGGATCTGCTCGAGCGGCGCCTGCGCGACTACGGCGACGGCGGCGACCGCTTCGGCCTGGTGCACGCCGATCTGCGGTTGGCCAACCTGCTGGTGCACGACGGCGACATCACCGCCATCGACTTCGACGACTGCGGATTCGGCTGGTTTTTCTACGACTTCGGTGCCGCGGTGTCCTTCATCGAGGACGATCCGGCGTTGCCGGAGTGGCAGCACGCGTGGCTGGCGGGCTACCGCGAGGCCGGGGCCGTGACCGGCGCCGACGAGGGCATGCTGGCCTCCTTCGTCCTGCTGCGCCGGCTCAAGTTGCTGGCCTGGATGGGGACGCACCGCCACGCGCTGGAGTCCCAGACCAAGCTGACGACCTATGCCGAAGGTAGCTGCGAACTCGCCGAGCGGTATCTGACCTCGGGCGGACGTTTATTGCACCGATAGCGGCCGAAACGTAGTGCTGTGCGAGGGCCTTTCGAGGCCTACCGTTAACCCTATGAAGGTAACCAGCACGGCACCGAAGCTCGCCGCTTCGGCCGTGGAGTTCCCGCCGCACCGACACAGCCAAGACGAGGTGACGGCGCTTCTGGCGGCCACCGCCGGCGAGGCCTTCACGCGCTTCGCGGGCAGCAGCGGGGTGCAGACGCGCAACCTGGCACTGCCGCTCGGACGCTACCGCGAGCTGTCCGACTTCACCGAGGCCAATCAGATCTATCTGGAAGTGGCCCTTGAGTTGTCGGAGCGCGCACTGCGCAGCGCGCTGGCCCAGGCCGACGTGCGGCCCGACGAGGTCGACGTCATCTTCTCCACCACCGTGACGGGGCTGGCGGTCCCCACGCTGGACGCCCGCCTGGCCGCGCGCGTCGGGCTGCGGCCCGACGTCAAGCGGGTACCGCTGTTCGGACTCGGTTGCGTGGCAGGGGCCGCCGGCGTGGCCCGGATGCACGACTATCTGCTGGCGTACCCGGACCAGGTGGCGGTACTGGTGGCCGTCGAACTGTGTTCGCTGACCATTCAGTGGGACGACGACTCGACGGCAAACCTGGTGGCCTCCAGCCTGTTCGGCGACGGTGCGGCGGCCGTCGTCGCCGTCGGTGCGCAACGCGGCGCCCCCGGTCCGCAGGTGCTGGCCACCCGGAGCCGGCTCTACCCGGACACCGAGGACGTCATGGGGTGGCGGATCGGCGCCTCCGGCTTCAAGATCGTGCTGTCGGCGGACGTCCCGGCCGTTGCCCATAAGTATCTCGGCGAAGACGTCAGCCTGTTCTTGGCCGAGTTCGGCCTCACCCCCGAGGACGTCGGGACGTGGGTCTGCCACCCGGGCGGGCCGAAGGTGATCGAGGCCGTCGAGCAAGTGCTGAATCTGGCGTCGACGGCCCTGGACCGGACGCGGAAGTCGCTGCGGGAGAACGGCAACCTCTCCTCGGTGTCGGTGCTCGACGTCCTGCGCGCCACGCTGGCCGAACCGCCGGAACCCGGGTCGCTGGGCATGATGATCGCCATGGGGCCGGGCTTCTGCGCCGAACTCGTCCTGCTGCGGTGGTGAGCGTGTACTTCCTGCTGATCGCCGCGGTGGCGGCGGAACGCCTGGCCGAACTGATCGTCTCGAAACGCAACGCGCGGTGGGCGTTCGCCCACGGCGGCAAGGAATTCGGCCGCGGACACTATCCGGTGATGGTGATCATCCATGCCGGCCTGCTGATCGGGTGCGTGCTGGAGGTGTGGCTGCTGGACCGGCCGTTCGTGCCGTGGCTGGGCTGGACCATGCTGGCGGTCGTGGTGGCGGCCCAGGTGCTGCGCTGGTGGTGCATCGCCACGCTGGGCAAGCGGTGGAACACCCTGGTGATCGTGCTGCCCGAGGCGCCGCTGGTGCGCAGCGGGCCGTACCGCTGGCTGCACCACCCCAACTATGTGGCCGTGGTGGCCGAGGGGATCGCGCTGCCGCTGGTGCATTCGGCCTGGCTCACCGCCGTCGTCTTCACCGTGGTCAACGCGTGGCTGCTGACGGTCCGGATCCGGGTCGAGAACGCGGCCCTGGGTTACACCGATGCCCGACTATGACGCCGACCTGCTGATCGTCGGTGGCGGCCCCGGCGGGTTGGCGGCCGCGCTGCACGCGCGGGCGCAAGGCCTTTCGGTCGTCGTCGCCGAACCCCGGACCGCGCCCATCGACAAGGCCTGCGGCGAGGGATTGATGCCCGGTGGCCTCGCGGTGCTCGCCGAACTGGGTGTCGATCCCGCCGGGATGCCGTTTCGGGGCATCACCTATCTCGACGAGCGGCATCGGGTCCAGGCCTGTTTCCGGGACGGGCCCGGTCGTGGCGTGCGACGCACCACGCTGCACGCCGCCCTGGCGAGCCGGGCCAAAGAAGTTGACACCGAATGGATTCCGGCCCGGGTGACCGAGGTGCACCAGGATGCCGTCGGGGTGGTCGCCGCGGGCGTGCGGGCGCGCTACCTGGTGGCCGCCGACGGGCTGCACTCGACGGTGCGCCGGTTGGTCGGGATCCCGACGACGGTGGGTTCCCCCCGACGCGTGGGTCTGCGCCGGCACTACACCGTGCCCGCCTGGTCGGAATTCGTGGAGGTGTACTGGTCCCCGCTGGGCGAGGCCTACGTGACCCCGGTGGAGCCCGATCTGGTCGGGGTGGCGATCCTGAGCCGCCATCGGCACGACCTGAGTTGGTTTCCCGCGCTGGAACGTCGGGTGGCCGGGGCCCCGCGGGGTGCCGAACGGGGGTGCGGCCCGCTGCGGCAGGTGGTGTCGCGCCGGGTTGCGGGCCGGGTGCTGCTGGTCGGGGACGCCGCCGGCTACGAGGACGCGCTGACCGGCGAGGGGATGAGCCTGGCGGTGAAGCAGGCCGGGGCTGCGGTGGCCGCGATCGTGGCCGACCGGCCCGCGCAGTACGAACGCGACTGGCACCGCATCACGCGCCGGTACCGGTGGCTGACCCGCGCGCTGGTGCTGGGCACCGCGACGAGGGCGGGCCGCCGTGCCGTGGTGCCGGCATCGGCGGCCCTGCCGTTCGTCTTCCGCGGTGCGGTCAACACCCTCGCGGATTAGCGCAACTCGTCCTCGGCGTCGGCGAGGACGTTGAACTCCTCGTCGGGCGAGTTGGCGACCAGGCGGTGCCGGCTGTAGAGGGCGAAGTACAGCATGAAGCCGGCGAACACCGCCAGGGTGAACAGGGCCGCGGTGCTGTTGACCAGGAACGTGGCCACCACCGCCAGTACCGCGATGACCAGGGCGAAGCTGGTGGTCACGATGCCGCCGGGGGTCCGGTAGGGGCGGGGCATCTCCGGCTCGCGGATGCGCAGCACGATGTGGCTGATCATCATCAGCACGTAGCTGACCGCGGCGCCGAACACGGCCATGTTCAGCAGCAGGTCGCCCTGGCCGGTCAGCGACAGGATGAAGCCGATGGCACCGGGGATGACCAGCGCCAGGACCGGGGCCTTGCGGCGGTTGGTGATCGACAGCGCCTTGGGCAGGTAGCCGGCCCGCGACAGAGCGAACAGCTGACGCGAGTAGGCGTAGATGACGCCGAAGAAGCTGGCGATCAGGCCCGCGAGGCCGATGTAGTTGACGACCTTGGCCCAGCCGCTGTCACCGAGGGCCTCCACCAGCGGGTTGCCGGACTCGGACATGGCCTCCGCACCGCCGGCGCCGGTGGTCAGGATGAGCGACAACGTCGCGGTGACCATCAGCACGCTGATTCCGGCGATGATGCCGCGCGGCACGTTGCGCTCCGGGTTCGCGGTTTCCTCGGCGGCCAGCGGCACACCCTCGATGGCCAGGAAGAACCAGATGGCGAACGGGAACGCGGCCCAGATGCCCAGGTAACCGAAGGGCAGCATCGACGAGGCGCCCGCGGCGTCGGTGGGGACGATGTCGGTGAGGTTGGCGCTGTCGAACTGCCCGGCCGCCGCGACGAAGAAGATGATCAGGCCGATCAGGGCGATCGAGGTGATGACGAACATCAGCTTCAGGGCCTCGCCGATGCCGGACAGGTGGATGCCGATGAAGATGATGTACGCGGCCAGATAGACCCACCAACCATCGGTGATGCCAAAGAGATTCAGCGATTCGACGTACGCGCCGATGAAGGTCGCGATGGCCGCCGGCGCGATGACGTACTCGATGAGGATCGCGGTTCCGGTGGCGAATCCGCCCCATGGGCCCAGCGCGCGCCGGGCGAAGGTGTAGCCGCCGCCGGCGGTCGGGAGCGCGGCGGAAAGTTCGGCCATGCCCAGCACCATGGCCAGGTACATGCCGGCGATGATGACCACGGCGATGGCCAGGCCGCCGAAACCGCCCTGGCCCAGGCCGAAGTTCCAGCCGGAGTAGTCGCCCGAGACGACGTAGCTGACGCCGAGGCCGGCCAGCAGCAACCACCCCGCGGTGCCGCGTCTGAGCTCGCGTTTCTTCAGGTAGTCCTGCGATTCGACGTGGCTTTCCACACCGAAGCCGGTGTGTGGGTGGGGACTTGTCATCTAGGGACTCCTCAGGGTTTGTGCATGTGCGCGCCGCGCTATGGTGCACGTCACATCCAGAACAGTTGGATATTGGCACGACCAAATAGGTTGCCGCAACCCCTAGCGCGGTCCAGTTTTCCGGCGGGATGCAGGACCCTCTCTGCGGGCGACGACGATTAATGTTGGCAGTCCATCGCTTCCGCGAGGTAACACCGATGTAAACGGTGGTGTCGGTGAACGGGATCAATGGTCGTGGTTCGAGAACTTTCGTCGGAACCATTGCCATAAATGGACTATCCATTTATGGTGTGGGCATGTACGACTACGGCACGTTCGCCTTCGAGTCCAAAGCGCAGGTGCTGGACCGAGCCAAGACGTTCTGGAACCCGGACAAGACCCAGTTCTGGACGGATTCGGGCGTCGACCTGGTGATCGACCGCCGCGAGGCCTACTTCCTGTGGGACATGGGTGGGCGCCGCCTCATCGACATGCACCTCAACGGCGGCACCTACAACCTCGGGCACCGCAATCCCGAAGTGATGCAGGCGATCTCGGAGGGCATGACGCACTTCGACGTCGGCAACCACCACTTCCCTTCGGTGGCCCGCACCGCGTTGGCGCAGCGGTTGATCGAGTCCGCGCCGGCCTCCCTGAAGAAGGTGGCGTTCGGTTCCGGCGGCGGCGAGGCGATCGACATAGCGCTCAAGAGCGCCCGGCACGCCACCAAGCGCCGCAAGATCGTCTCGATCGTCAAGGCGTACCACGGCCACACCGGCCTGGCGGTGGCCACCGGCGACGACCGGTTCGCCAAGATGTTCCTGGCCGACCAGCCCGACGAGTTCATCCAGGTCCCATTCGGTGACGTCGCCGCCATGGAGCAGGCCCTGGCCGGCAACGACGTCGCCGCGGTGATCATGGAGACCATCCCGGCGACCTACGGTTTCCCGCTGCCACCGCCCGGTTACCTCGAGGCGGTCAAGGGGATCACCGAGAAGTACGGCGCCCTCTACATCGCCGACGAGGTGCAGACCGGACTGATGCGCACCGGCGAGATGTGGGCCATCACCAAGCACGGCATCGAGCCCGACATCATGGTGACCGGCAAGGGCCTGTCCGGTGGCATGTATCCGATCACCGCGGCGCTGCTCAGCGATCGGGCCGCGCAGTGGCTCGACGAGGACGGGTTCGGCCACATCTCCACCTTCGGCGGCGCCGAACTGGGCTGTGTGGCGGCCATCAAGACCCTCGAGATCAGCGGCCGCCCCGAGGTGCGGTCGATGGTGCACTACATTTCCGACATCTTCGACCAGGGGCTGCGGCGCATCCAGGCCGACTACCCGGACTGGTTTGTCGGCATCCGGCAGAACGGCGTGGTGATCGGGTTGGAGTTCGACCATCCCGAGGGTGCCAAGTTCGTGATGCGTGAGCTTTACGAGAACGGGGTGTGGGCGATCTTCTCGACCCTGGATCCCCGTGTGCTGCAGTTCAAACCGGGCCTTCTGCTCGCACGGGAACTGTGCGAGGACGTCCTGGACCGCCTCGAAGTCGCGGTGGGCCGGGCGCGGGTGGCCGCCACCGGACGGAGATCTCGATGACCAGCATTGCGCAGGCCGGCCAGGTGCTGGAGCGGGCCCGTTGGGCCGCCGCCGCCTACGCCGAGTACGACCAGGCGGCGGTGACGGCGATCGCCACTGCCGTCGCCGACGCCGGATACGCGGAGGCCGAGCGGTTCGCCGCCGAGGCCGTCGCCGAGACCGGTATGGGTGTGGTCGCCGACAAGGTGATCAAGAATCAGGCCTGCTCGCGCGGGATCCTGGACCACTACCGCGGCGAGGACTTCGTCTCGCCCCGGGTCGACGCCGCCCGCAAGATCGTGGAGATCCCGCGGCCGGCCGGGGTGGTGCTGGCGCTGACCCCGACCACCAATCCGGTGTCCACCGTGTACTTCAAGGTGCTGCTGGCGCTGCTGACGCGCAACGCGGTCGTCGTCGCGCCGCACCCGCGGGCCAAGCGCTGCTCGGCGGATGCGGCCCGGCTGCTGGCCGACGCCGCGGTGGCCGCCGGCGCGCCCGACGGGATCGTGCAGGTGCTCGACGAACCGTCCATCGAGCTGACCCAGGCCATGATGGCCGACGACCGCACCGACGTCATCGTCGCCACCGGCGGCACGGGTGTGGTCCGCGCGGCCTACTCGTCGGGCAACCCCGCGCTGGGCGTCGGGCCCGGCAACGTGCCGGTGTTCGTCGACGCGAGTGCCGATGTGGCCGCCGCGGCCCGGCGGATCGTCGACAGCAAGGCCTTCGACAACTCGGTGCTGTGCACCAACGAATCCGTGCTGATCGCCGAGGAGGCCATCGCCGACAAGCTGCGTTCGGAGCTGACCCGCGCCGGGGCACACATCCTCGACGAGGACGGCGCGCGGCGGCTGCGGGCCTACATGTTCGCCGACGGTCACCTCAACACCGAGGTGGTCGGCCGCGACGCCAGCTGGATCGCCGGCCAGGCCGGCCTGCGGGTCACCCCGAAGACGCGGGTGCTGATCGCGCCGTTCGACGACGTCATCACCGAGGAGATGCTGGCCCACGAGAAGCTCTCGCCGGTGCTGGGCATGACCACCGCGGTGGACGCGAGCCGCGGCATCCGGGCCGCGCGGGCCGTGGTGCGGATCGGTGGAGCCGGGCACTCGGCGGCCATCCACAGCGAGAACCCGTCCGTCATCACCGATTTCACCGTCCAGGTGCCGGTGCTGCGGGTGTCGGTCAACGTAGGCAACAGCACGGGCAGCTCCGGGCTGGACACCAACCTGGCGCCGTCGATGACCATCGGCACCGGATTCGTCGGCCGCAGCTCCATCGGCGAGAACCTGCAGCCGCACAACCTGATCAACTGGGCGCGCATCGCCTACAACAGCGCCGCCGACGTGCCGATGGGAGACTTCACCGGTATCAACCCGTGGCAGCCGCCGGCCGGACCGGTGCCGCAGTACCCGCGCGCGTCCAACGACCGGGGCGGGCAACCGATCGTGACCCCGACGGCTCGGCCGTCCGACCCCAACCTGGACGCGCTGCGCGCCGAACTGCGGGCACTGGTCGTCGAAGAACTCGCTCAACTGATCAAGAGGTGACAGCTGTGGCCGAATTGCGTTCCTTCATCTTCATCGATCGTCTGCAGCCGCAGACCATGTCCTACCTGGGCACCTGGATCAAGGGTGCGCTGCCGCGGGCCAACATGGCCGCCCAGATCATCGAGGTGGCTCCCGGCCTGGACATCGAGGGCGTCACCGACGTCGCGCTCAAGCACGCCGAGGTCAAGGCCGGAATCCTGGTGGTGGAGCGCCAGTTCGGGTATCTGGAGTTCCACGGCGAGACCGGCGCGGTCAAGGCCGCGGCCGACGCCGCGCTCGACTCGCTGGGTGGGGACATCGACGCCGCGGTGCGCCCGACCATCCTGGCCTCGCGGATCATCTCCAGCATCGATCATCAGCACGCCTTCCTGATCAACCGCAACAAGATCGGGTCGATGGTGCTGCCCGGCGAATCGCTGTTCGTGCTGGAGGTGCAGCCCGCGTCGTATGCCATCCTGGCCACCAACGAGGCCGAGAAGGCCGCCGACATCAAGGTCGTCGACTTCCGGATGATCGGTGCCACCGGGCGGGTGTACCTGTCGGGCACCGAGGCCGATGTCCGCCAGGCCGCCGACGCCGCCCGCGACGCACTGCTGCGGAGCGCCCCGTGAGCATCGACCGCAACGAGTTGCGCGCGCTGGTCCGGGAGGTGGTGCGCGACGCGGTGGCCGGCCTGAACCTGCCGCCCCGATCGGCCCCTCCTGCGTCGGTCCCGCCGCCGGCCACGGTTGCCGAGCAGATCGGGGTCGAGCCCACCGGGCCGCGCGCCGTCGACGGTAAGAACCGGACCGAGACGGTGCGGCTGACCAACGACGCCGATCTGGACGGATTCGTCCGGAAGTTGTTGCGGCTGTTCGAAAACCCGAAAACCCGCGCCGACCTGAAGGCCGGACGGCTACGGTTCGGCCTGGCGGGCGTCCCCGGGACTGCCGGGGGAGGTGCGACCCACCGCATCGATCGGGGTGCGGTCACCGAACGCCACATCGCCGACCTGGCCGGCGGCACCCTGGTGCTGGGCCGCCGCGCGGTGCTGACCCCGCTGGCCCGGGAGAAGGCCCGCGCCATGGGAATCACGATCGAGAAGGAGCGCTAAATGATCGCAGCCACTGTGACGGGCAACGTGTGGGCGTCGCGGCGCATCGAGGGCATCCCGGCCGGGGCCTTCCTGGAAGTCCAGGTCGACGGCACCGACACCCGGATGATCGCGTTCGACGTCCTGGGCAGCGGCGTGGGCGAACGCGTCCTGATCGCCCAGGGCTCGGTCGCCGCCAACTGGTTCACCGGGACTCCGCCGCCGGTCGACGCCCTGATCATCGGATCCATCGACAGCAACCCCAGCGGTTCGTAGCCGCACAACAAATAAGGAGAAATCATGTCCAGCAACGCAATCGGGCTGATCGAGACCAAGGGCTACGTGGCTGCGCTCGCCGCCGCCGACGCCATGGTGAAGGCCGCCAACGTCACCATCACCGACCGTCAGCAAGTCGGCGACGGTCTGGTCGCCGTCATCGTCACCGGTGAGGTGGGTGCGGTCAAGGCCGCCACCGAGGCCGGTGCCGAGACCGCCGCCCAGGTCGGCGAACTGGTGAGCGTGCATGTGATCCCGCGGCCGCACAACGAGCTCGGGGCGCATTTCTCGGTCGCCGCAAAGTAGCAGGCGCACAATGGTTGCGCCCGACAGCAAGGTCGAAACAGCACAACGCACCGACATTCGGGTGTACCTGCTGGTGGAGGACCTGCAACAGCAGTTCGCCGGCTACCTGGGTACACCCACGCGCGCCCGCGGCTATCCGCCTTACCAGGGTGAGCACGCGCTGATCGTCGAGGTGTCACCCGCTCTCGCCATCGAGCGGGTGATCGATCTGGCGTTGCGCGAGGTTCCGGAGATCCAGCCCGGAATCCTCTATGTGGAGCGGCAGTTCGGCGTCCTGGAGATCCACTCGGCCAGCCTGGCCGACGTGCAGCGGGCCGGCGAGGCGATCCTGGCCGGCACCGGCAACAAGGCCGCCGATCAGCTGCGGCCGCGGGTGCTCTACCACGACATCATCACCGACATCACCGATCAGCACGCGGTGATCCTCAACCGGAACCGGCAGGCGTCGATGATCCTGCCGGGCCAGTCACTGTTGGTCTACGAGATGACCCCGGCGCTGTTCGCGGCGGTGGCCGCCAACGAGGCCGAGCGGGCCGCGCCCGGGCTCACCCTCGTCGACGTGCAGATGATCGGCGCCGCGGGGCGGCTCTACATCAGCGGCAGCACCGCCGATGTCACCGTGGCGCGGGACCGGATCACGGAGGTGCTGGCCAACATCGAAGGGCGGGACCACTGATGAGCAGTGACAACGGCGTGATCGCCGACGACATCGACGTCGCTCGGCGGGCCCTCGTCGAATACGACATGTCGGCGGAGGCGTCGCTGCAGCTGCTGAACCTGTCGGAGAACGCCACCTACCTGGTGGACGACGGCGGCACCAAGTCGATCCTGCGGGTGCACCGGCGCAACTACCACCGGGCGCACGAGATCGAGTCCGAGCTGGACTGGCTGCAGGCACTGCAGGTCGAGAGCGACATCTCGGTGCCCACGGTGTTGCCGGCCCGCGACGGACGTCGGCTGGTCACCGTGACCGACAGCGGGGTCGACCGCTACGTCGTGCACTTCGACATGATCGGCGGCGCCGAACCCGACGAGGACTCGCTGACGGTCCACGACTTCCACACCCTGGGGACCATCACCGCCGGGCTGCACGAACATTCGCGGAGCTGGCAGCGACCGGTTGGTTTCGGCCGATTCTCCTGGGACTGGGAGCACAGCCTGGGCGATCAGCCGCGGTGGGGCCGCTGGACCGACGCCGAGGGTGTGGGTACGGCCGAGACCGAGTTGCTCGGGCGCGCGCAGGCGCTGCTGAAGCAGCGGCTCGACGAGTACGGCAGCGGGCCGGATCGCTACGGCCTGATCCACGCGGACCTGCGGCTGGCCAATCTGCTGGTCGATCCGCCCGAGATCACCGTGATCGACTTCGACGACTGCGGATTCGGCTGGTATTTCTACGATTTCGGCACCGCGGTGTCGTTCATCGAGGATGACCCGGCACTGCCCGAGTGGCAGGAATCCTGGGTCGCCGGCTACCGCAGCCGCCGGGAGATGTCCGCGGCGGACGAAGACATGCTGGCGTCCTTCGTGCTGCTGCGCCGGCTGCTGTTGCTGGCGTGGATGGGCAGCCATTCGCACTCGCGCGAATCTGCCACCAAGGCAATCAGTTACGCGGCCGGCAGCTGTGCGCTGGCCGAACACTATCTGAGTTCCAACGGCCGGCGCCTGTACTGAGCCGGGCCGACCACATCTGGGGAAGGGGTTCGAAATGTTCACTTCGCTCGCAGGCCGCACGGCCATCGTCACCGGTGGCAGCAAGGGTATCGGCCGCGGTATCGCGCAGACGTTCGCCAACGCGGGGGTCAACGTGGTGATCACCGGACGCAGCCAGGACGACCTGGACCGCACCGTCGCCGATCTGGCCGACGCGCCGGGGAAGGTCAGCGCCTGCCAGGCCGATGTGGCCAACCCGGAGGACTCGCGGCGCGTGGTGGCCGAGGCCGTGCAACGCCACGGCGGCGTCGACATCGTCTGTGCCAACGCCGGCATCTTCCCGTCCGCGCGGCTCGAGGACCTCTCGCCCGAGCAGCTCGAAGAGGTGCTTGCCGTCAACTTCAAGGGCACCGTCTACATCGTGCAGGCCGCGCTGGCGGCCCTGACCGACAGCGGCCACGGCCGCGTCGTGATCACCTCCTCGATCACCGGGCCCTTCACCGGCTACCCGGGCTGGTCGCACTACGGCGCCAGCAAGGCCGCCCAGCTGGGCTTCCTGCGGACCGCCGCGATGGAGTTGGCCAACAAGAACATCACCGTCAACGCCGTGCTGCCGGGCAACGTCATGACCGAAGGTCTGGACGGAATGGGTCAGGATTACCTGGACCAAATGGCCGCGACGGTGCCCACCGGGCGCCTGGGCACGGTCGCCGACATTGGCAACGCGGCGCTGTTCTTCGCCACCGACGAGGCCGGCTACATCACTGGTCAGAGCCTGGTTGTCGACGGCGGACAGATCCTCCCCGAGTCCCAGCAGGCCCTCGCCGAACTCTGAGGTCGGCTGGCTAAGATTTGGCGGTACCAATAGGCCGTCAGGGAGGGGGAGCCGTGTCCGGCCACAGCGAGGAGTTGCGTCGGCGGATCGTCGCCGACATCAACGCCGGTGCGTCCGGCGAGAAGCTCGGCAGCGAACGGGACCTGGCGGAGAAGTACGGCACCAGCCGCTCGAGCCTGCGGCAGGTGCTGGCCGCGCTCGAGGAGGCCGGCCTGGTGCACCGCGTCATCGGCCGCGCCGGAGGCATTTTCATCAGCCACGGCCAGGTCGAGCGCAGCCTCTCCGACGTCGTCGGGGTGCCGGCGTTCCTGACCAGCCAGGGCTACGTCGCGGGAACCCGGGTGCTCTCGACCCGCATCACCCCCGCCGAACCGCCCGCCCAGACCGCTTTGGGCATCACCGAGAACGACTACGTCGTCGAGATCCAGCGGCTCCGCCTGGCCGACGGCTCGCCGATCTCGCTGGAGAACGCCCAGTTCCCCGCCGACAGCTTCCCCGGTCTGCTGGAACAACAGTTGGGCGGCTCGCTCTACGAAATCCTGGAAACCCAATACGGTTTCGTCACCGGCCGCGCCGAGGAACGCATCGAGGCCGTCAACGCCACCGGCAGCGAAGCCGCCCTGCTGGGCATCAAGCCGGATGCGGCGCTGCTGCTGATCACCCGCGTCACCTACGACCGAAAAGGTACGCCGTGTGAGTACTCCCGGGACCTGTTCCGCGGCGACCGCACGGCCCTGGCGGTCACCGCCAAGGGGTGGGGCATCGCCGCCGACGCGGACGTCAACACCGCATCGGTGAGCCTGCAGCAGCAGGCCGGTTAAGCCACAGCTAGTCCCAGCTAACGGACCGCTAACGGCGGATCAACCGTGGACCAGCCTGCCCGGGTAGCAGCGGGGCGTCTCCGGACGGTCTCTCGATGAAATGGCGTCATCCTCGGGTGACGGATATCCACAGGGTGACTGACGGGCCCGCCCCAGCTGTGTATGACCGTCACCCCGAGGTGACGCGTTTCGGTCGAGGAGCCGCGTGGAGAGCAGCGAACCCTGGCGAAAGAGGACTCCACCAGACGCCTGAGAACAGGCCGCCGACTATTGCGGTTAAGCCGGGGACAACAGCCGGGGCAGGATGGCCTCGAGATCGCGCAACGGTTGTACCGACTTCGCCGCGCGGGCCTGCAACAGCGCGCCCTCGATGGCGCTGATCACCACCGATGCGGTGCGAGCGCTATCGCGCTGACCTGCCGCACGCAGCGTGGTATCGAGTCGCGTGCGCAGGCCGGCGAAGGCGTCGGCGGCCGCGGCTGTGATCGCCGGTTCGTCGGGGCCGGCCAGCGCGGCCGCGGCGATCGGGCAGCCGGCTCGAAAGTCCGAGTCCTCCAATTCGGCGACCCAACCGGTGATCATGGCCCGCAGCACCGCGGCCGGATCCCCGGTCTCGGCCAGCCGGTCGACGCGGGCGGCGACCACCGCCCCCGCGGTCTCGGTGGCGGCCACCATGAGCTCCTGTTTACCGCCGGGAAAGTGCTGGTAGATCGAGTTGCGTGCGGCGGAGCTGCGCCGGAGCAGATCCGACAGCCCGGTCGCGTGAACGCCGCGCTCCTGCACCATCGCGATGGCCGTGCTGATCAGCCGCTCCCGCGGCCCGGGTCTGACCGCGCTCATTTCTTTGCGGTCTTCTTCGCGGGTGCTTTCTTGGCCGCGGTTTTCTTGGCGGGGGCCTTCTTGGCGGCTTTTTTCGCCGGGGCCTTCTTCGCCGGGGCCTTCTCAGAATCGGAAGACCCGCCGCCGCGCCGCTTCTGGACGCTGGCCTCGAGCTTGGCCAGCAGATCGGAGACATCGTCGGCCTCGTCGAGCGCCGTCGGCTGTTCCTCCACGGTGAACGCCTCGCCGCCTTCGAGTTTGGCCTCGACCAGCTCGCGCAGCTGCTCCTGATAGTCGTCCCGGAACTGATCGGGGTTGAAGTCGTCGGCCATCGACTCGACCACCTGGCCGGCCATCTTCAACTCCGCCGGTTTGATCTCCACCTTGGTGTCGAGCACCGGGAAGTCCGGATCGCGGATCTCGTCGGGCCACAGCAGGGTGTGGATGGTCATGACCTCACGCTTGTTGATGTCCATCACCCGCAGCGCGGCCAGCCGGGTCTTGTTGCGCAACGCGAAATGCACGATCGCGATGCGGTCGGTCTCGGAGAGGGTCTTGGCCAGCAGCACATAGGACTTCGTCGACTTGGTGTCGGGTTCCAGGAAGTAGCTGCGGTCGTACATGATCGGGTCGATGTCGCTGGCCGGGACGAACTGCATGACCTCGATCTCGCGGCTGCGCTCCTCGGGCAGCGTCGCGATGTCCTCGTCGGTGATCACCACGCTGCGGCCGTCGTCGGACTCGAACGCGCGGGCGATGTCGCGGTATTCGACCACCTCGCCGCATTCCTCGCAGACCCGTTTGTACCGGATCCTGCCGTTGTCCTTGGCGTGGACCTGATGGAACTTCAGGTCGTGGTCTTGGGTGGCGCTGTAGACCTTGACCGGGACATTCACCAGGCCAAAGGCAATCGAACCCTTCCAGATGGACCGCATTTCTCCAGTATGGACTAACGGGTCTACCCGGGCGTCGGATCGAGTCCCAGCGGGATCTCGGGATCGGCCCCCGGACTGTGGTCGTGGGTGAACACCTGCGACGGGGCGACCTTGCACGAATTGTCCATCGGCGATTGATCGCCCGAGCACCAGGGCAGCAGATTGTCCGGATCGGCCGAGGCCGCGGACGCGCCCAACACTGCCATCATCACGGCGGCCAGCAACACAGCGGCGCGTGCCATACCCGCCACGCTAGCAAGGTATACGTTGGACTTCGATGGGATCGCGGGAATCGCAGGTCAGGCTGACCAACGCCGACAAGGTGCTGTACCCGGAGACCGGCACCACCAAGGCCGAGGTCTTCGACTACTACATCGCCGTCGCCCAGGTCATGCTGCCGCACATCGCCGGTCGCCCCGTCACCCGCAAACGCTGGCCCAACGGCGTCGAGCAGGGCGACTTCTTCGAGAAGCAACTCGCGTCGTCGGCGCCGCAGTGGTTGAGCCGCGGCAGCGTGACGCACCGATCGGGCACCACCACCTATCCGATCATCGACAGCGTCGACGGCCTGGCCTGGGTCGCCCAGCAGGCCGCCCTGGAAGTGCACGTGCCGCAATGGCGTTTCGTCGACGACAAACCGGGCCCGGCCACCCGCATCGTCTTCGACCTCGATCCCGGCGAGGACGTCGGGATGGACCTGATCTGCACGGTGGCCCGCGAGGTGCGCGCCCTGATGGACGACATCGGGCTGCGGACCTTCCCGCTGACCAGCGGCAGCAAGGGCATTCATCTGTATGTGCCGCTCGACGAGCCGGTCAGCTCGCGCGGCGCGTCGGTGTTGGCCAAACGCGTTGCGCAGCAATTGGAACAGGCGATGCCCAGGCAGGTCACCGCCACCATGACCAAGAAGCTGCGGGCGGGCAAGGTCTTCGTGGACTGGAGCCAGAACTCGGCGGCCAAGACCACGATCGCGCCGTACTCCATGCGCGGGCGGGCCCAGCCGACGGTCGCCGCACCCCGCACCTGGGACGAGCTCGACGATTCGGAACTGCGGCAGCTGCGCTTCGACGAGGTGCTCGACCGGGTCGCGCGCGACGGGGATCTGCTCGAGGGACTCGACGGCGCGGTGCCGATGCCGGACCGATTGACCACCTACCGATCGATGCGCGACGACACCCGCACCCCGGAGCCTGTGCCGTCGGCCAAACCCGCTGTGGGGGAGAACAACACGTTCGTCATCCAGGAACACCACGCCCGACGGCTGCACTACGACTTCCGGCTGGAACGCGACGGGGTGCTGGTGTCCTGGGCGATACCCAAGAATCTGCCCGAGAGCCCGTCGGTCAACCACCTGGCCGTGCACACCGAGGACCACCCGCTGGAGTACGCGACCTTCGAGGGCACCATCCCGAAGGGGGAGTACGGCGGCGGCAAGGTCATCGTGTGGGATTCGGGTACCTACGAGGCCGAGAAGTTCCGCGATCCGCCCGAGCCCGGACAGAAGGGCGAGGTGATCGTCACACTGCGCGGGAACAAGGTGTCCGGCCGGTACGCGCTGATCCAGACCGACGGCAAGAACTGGTTGGCGCACCGCACCAAGGATCAGCCGCAGCCGCTGCCGTCGGATCTGGCGCCCATGCTGGCGACCCACGGTTCGGTCGCCAAGCTCAAGGCCACCCAGTGGGCGTTCGAGGGCAAGTGGGACGGGTACCGGCTGCTGTTCGACTCCGACCACGGGACGCTCGCGCTGCGTTCGCGCAGCGGCCGCGACGTCACCAAGGAGTATCCGCAACTGCGTTCCCTGGCCGCCGATCTCGCCGAGTACCACGTGCTGCTCGACGGCGAGGTGGTCGCGCTCGACGAACACGGCGTGCCCAACTTCGGCGAGATGCAGAACCGGGCCCGGGCCACCCGGATCGAGTTCTGGGCCTTCGACCTGCTGCACCTCGACGGCCGCTCGTTGCTCAACGTGAAGTACCGCGACCGGCGCAAGCTGCTCGAGACCCTGGCCGACGGGACGAATCTGATTGTCTCCGAGCGGATCCCCGGCGACGGCGCCGAAGCGCTGCAGTACTCGGCGGAGCAAGGCTGGGAGGGGGTGATCGCCAAGAAATGGGATTCGACGTATCAGCCCGGTCGCCGGTCGGCGGCGTGGATCAAGGACAAGAACTGGTACACCCAGGAGATCGTGATCGGCGGTTGGCGTCAGGGGGAGGGTGGCCGATCCACCGGCATCGGGGCGCTGCTGATGGGAATCCCCGCCGAGGACGGGTTGGATTTCGTCGGTCGGGTCGGCACCGGGTTCACCGACAAGGAACTGGGCAAGCTCAAGAAGCTGCTGGCGCCGTTGCACACCGACGAATCCCCGTTCAACACCCGGCTTTCCGGGCCTGATGCCCGCGGCGTCACGTTCGTCGAGCCCACCGTCGTCGGTGAGGTGCGCTACGGGCAGTGGACCTCGGACGGCCGGCTGCGGCATCCCAGTTGGCGCGGGTTGCGGCCGGACAAGTCGCCGGCGGAGGTCAGACGCGAGCCGTGAGCGCGGCCGCGTCGATCGCTTCCTGCATCCCGCGGGTCGCCAGCACGTCGGCCAGTTCGTTGTCGGTGACCCCCGAATGGCCCTTCACCCAGAACCACTCGACCTCGTGGCGCGCGCACGCCGCCTGCAACCGCTGCCACAGGTCGACGTTCTTCACCGGTTGCTTCGCGGCGGTCAGCCAGCCGTTGCGGGCCCAGCCGTGCACCCACTTGGTGATGCCGTTGCGGACGTAGGTGCTGTCGGTGTAAAGGTGCACGACCACGGGTCGGGTCAGCGCCTCGAGGGCCATGATCGGCGCGGTCAGTTCCATCCGGTTGTTGCTGGTCTGACCGGCCTCCCCGCCGAACAGTTCGCGCACGTGGTGGCGCTGGCGCAGCACCGCGCCCCAGCCGCCGGGGCCGGGGTTCGGGCGGCAGCCACCGTCGGTGTGGATGACCACTGGATCGTCGAGGGACTCGCTCACCCCAGGATTCCCTTCAGCGCATCGAGCACCGCGGGGTCCTCGATGGTCGACGGCACCGGCTCGTCGCGCCCGGCGGCGATGCCCCGCAGCGTCTTGCGCAGGATCTTGCCGGAGCGCGTCTTCGGCAGGCCCGGCACCACGTCGACCAGACGGAACGTCGCCACCGCACCGATCTCCTTGCGCACCAAGGCAATCAGCTCATCGGCCAGGCCCTCGGCCGCCGCGCCGGACTTCAGCACCACCAGCCCGCGCGGCGCCTGCCCCTTGATCTCGTCGGCGACGCCGATCACCGCGCATTCGGCCACTGCCGGATGGGTCGCCAGCACCTCCTCGATCGCCCCCGTCGACAGCCGGTGCCCGGCCACGTTGATGACGTCGTCGATGCGGCCCATGACGAACAGGTAGCCGTCCTCGTCGAAGCGGCCGCCGTCGCCGGTCAGGTAGTAGCCCGGATGCTCGGACAGATACGACGCCTCATAGCGGTCGTCGGCGTTCCACAGCGTCGGCAGCGTGCCGGGCGGAAGCGGCAGCCGGATGCAGATCGCGCCGTCCTGACCGGTCTCGCACCGGCTGCCGTCGTCGGCCAGGATGTGGATGTCATAGCCCGGCATCGGCTTGGTGGGGGATCCCGCCTTGACCGGAAACTGTTCCAGGCCCATCGGATTGGCGGCGATGGCCCAGCCGGTCTCGGTCTGCCACCAGTGGTCGATCACCGGGATCCCGAGGTTCTTCACCGCCCAGTGGTAGGTGTCGGGATCCAGGCGCTCGCCGGCGACATACAGGTACTTCAGCCCGGAGAGGTCGTAGCGGGCCAGGTGCTCGGCGTTGGGGTCCTCCTTGCGGATGACGCGGATGGCCGTGGGCGCGGTGAACAGTGCCTTCACGTTGTGCTCGCTGATCACCCGCCAGAACGCACCCGGGTCGGGGGTGCCGACGGGCTTGCCCTCGTAGAGCACCGTCGTCGCCCCCAAAAGCAAAGGCGCATAGACGATGTAGGAGTGGCCGACCACCCAGCCCACGTCGGAGGCGGCCCAGAAGACCTCGCCGGGGGCAATGTCGTAGATGTTGCGCATGCTCCACAGCAGCGCCACCGCGTGCCCGCCGTTGTCGCGGACGATCCCCTTGGGCTTGCCGGTGGTTCCCGAGGTGTACAGGACGTAGAGCGGATCGGTGGCGGCCACCGGCACCGGCGCCGCCGGTTCGGCCTCGGCCAGCAGGGCGTCCCAATCCAGATCGCGGCCGTCGACCATCGAACACCGCTGCCGTTCGCGCTGCACCACGACGCAGTGCGCGGGTGGATGCTCGGCCATGTCCAGTGCCTCGTCGATCATCGGCTTGTACTCGACGATCCGGGACGGCTCGATGCCGCACGACGCGGTCACCACCACGCTGGGCCGGACGTCGTCGATGCGCACCGCCAGTTCGTGCGGGGCGAAGCCGCCGAACACCACCGAGTGCACCGCGCCCAGCCGCGCGCAGGCCAGCATGGCGATGACGGCCTCGGGGATCATCGGCATGTAGATGACCACCCGGTCGCCCTTGCCGACGCCGAGCCCCCGCAACGCGCCGGCGCACCGTGCCGTCGCGGCGAGCAACTCGGAGTAGGTGTAGGTGCGCTTGGTGTCGGTCACCGGCGAGTCGTAGATCAGCGCGGCCTGATCGCCGCGCCCGGCCTCGACGTGCCGGTCCAGCGCGTTGGCGCAGGTGTTGAGTTCGGCGTCGGGGAACCAGCGGTAGAACGGCGGGTTGGTGTCGTCGAGAATGCGTTGCGGTTCCCGCGTCCAGGTCACCGCTCGGGCGGCCTCACCCCAGAATCCGGCCGGGTCGGCGATGCTCGCGCCGAACGCCTCGCTGTATGCGCTCATGACGGAACCGTACAACGCCGAGGTGGGCGGTCGTGCGCCGATTACACCTTGCTGATGACCTTCTCGGCGAAGCGCTCGAGGTTGCGGATCTTGTCGTCGAGCGGTTCGGTGTCGCGGCCCACGATGTAGGGCAACCGGAAGCCGACGATGACGTCGGTGACGCCCTTGTCCTCGAGGCGTTTGATGCCGTCGGCGGTGTAGGCGTCGGCGGAGATGACGTGGATCTCAAAATCACCGGTACTGCCGGCTTCCGCGCGGTAGCGGGCGAGCTTGGCCAACAGTTCGTCGAGTTCCTCCGGGCCACCGCCGCCGTGCATCCAGCCGTCGTTGCGCGCCGCGCGGCGCAGCGCCGCATCGGCGTGACCGCCGATCAGGATCGGGATCGGCTTCGTGGGCGCCGGGGACATCTTGGTCTTCTCGATGTCGTAGAACTCGCCGTGGTATTCGAAGTACTCGCCGGTGGTCAGGCCGCGGATGATGTCGATGCACTCGTCCATCCGCTTTCCCCGCCGGGCGAACGGCACGCCCATCAGGTCGTAATCCTCGGGCCAGGGGCTGGTGCCCACGCCGAGGCCCAGACGGTTGTCGAACATCGCGGCCAACGAACCGGCCTGCTTGGCCACCAGCGCGGGTGGCCGGATGGGCAGCTTGAGCACGAAGAAGTTGAACCGCAGCGTCGTGGTGACCGCGGACAGCGCCGAGGCCAGGACGAACGTCTCGATCATCTCCTTGTCCTCGAGGAACTCGCGGTTGCCGTCGGGCGTGTAGGGGTACTTCGCGTCGGACTCGGCCGGATAGGCGACGCTGTCGGCCAGCGTCATCCCGTGGTAGCCGGCCGCTTCAGCCGCCTTCGCCAGCGGGATGTAGTAGGCGGGATCTGTCATCGCTTCGGCGTAGGTGAACCGCATGACACCGATACTAGAACACGTTCTAGTTTTGTCGGGTCTAACGTGGGAAATATGCCCACGACATTGGCGAGCCGACTGTTGCGGACGCGCTGGTTGGTGCGTGCGCCCCTCGCGCTGTACCGCGCCCGGCTGGGCTTCCTGCTGGGGCACCGCATGCTGATGCTCGAGCACCGCGGCCGCAAGACCGGGTTGCCGAGGCAGGTGGTCCTGGAGGTCACCGACCGGCCTGGCCCGGACCGCTACGTGGTGGCCTCGGGACTGGGAAAGACGTCCCAGTGGTATCGCAATGTGCTGGCCGACCCGGAGGTCAAGGTCAGCGTCGGGGGTCGGCGCGAGGTGCCCGCCACCGCGCGGGCCATGACCCCCGAGGAGTCGGCACGGACGCTCGCGGAGTATCAGCGCCAGCACCGGATCGCCTGGCGGTTCCTCGGGCCGGTGATGCAGGAGGCGCTGGGCACCGACGACCTGGCGGTGCCCATGGTGGAACTGACGCTGGAGGAGTGATCAGTCGATGGCGAACGGTGGCGCGCCCACCCCGGTGACGGTGTAACCGCCCCACGGGGTGCGCTCCATCACCCGCGCCGGTGCGCTGCTGCCGGTGGTCGACACCGTCACCGAGCGCTGCTTGGTCAGCACCTCGTCGGGCAGTTCGCCGGCGATCGATCCGCGCCAGTGGTAGCGGCCGTCGATCGCGTCGAGATGGCCGGACAGCCGCGCGTGCACGGCGATGTCCCCCTCGGCCAGCGTCAGGGTGGCGGCGCCGTCGTACACGTGCTCGTCGGTGGGAATCGAACCCGTCAGGTAGAACTTGGTCGCCAGTGCTCGCAATGGTCGGCGCCGCAACCGGATCCGCGCCCTGGCCTCGATGCGCGTGGACCCGGAGCGGCGCAGCAACTCCAGGCAGTGGGCCACCAGGCGGGACTGCGCCGTGGTGTCGGGGCCGGGAATGCGGAAGTAGTTCGGCATGCCGTGGACGGCGATCGTGGGCTCGGTCGACGGCCGGGTGTCGATCAGGATGCGGGCGCTGATGCAGCGCCCGTCGGCGGTGGTCAGGCTCCAGCTGTCGGTGCCGGCGTCGAACCGCGCATCGCGCAGGCGGGCCTGATCAGCCGGCACCTCGATGGCGCTGATCGCGCTCAATTCCGGGCCGAGGTCGCAGACTCGCCCCAGGACAATGGATGTCACAGGAAGCCGGCCCGGCGCCACATCCACCGCCCGAACCGGCCCATCAGGCCGATGTCCTCGAAGAACTCCGCCAGCGGGGCGAAGGCCGACACGCACTTGTCCCGGAAATGCGGGTTCGATCGGGCCACCCGGCGCATCCGCTTGCCGTCGAGTCCCACCCGGGAGTACTGGATGGGCAGGGTGAACAGCATCCGGTAGAACGGTCCGCCGGCACCGTGGATGTTGGCCAGCAACACCTTTCGATACCACGGCATGAGCGGCACCGTCTTACGCAGCCCGTCGCGGGCGAACTGGATGTGGCGGGCCTCCTCGGTGACATGAATCCGCATGAGGCGCTGCACGATCGGCTGCAGGTCGGGGTCCTCCAAGGTCTGCCGCTGCAACGCGTCGAACAGTTCCTCGCCGACCAGCGCCGCGCCCCACAGCAGCGGCCCGCGGAACACCAGCGGCAACGAGTTGATGATCATGCGCTGAAACAGCTTGGGCCGCACCGGGGTCCCGCCCACCCGCTCGATGGTCTTACCGAACATCATCATGTGCCGGGTCTCGTCGCCCAGTTCGGTCAGCGCGTAGTGGGTGGTCTTCGCGGTCGGGTTGCGGTGCATCAGGTCGCGCAGCAAGGCCTGGTTGAGGATGTTCTCGAACCAGATGCCCGCCGAGAGGACGTTGACCAACTCCTGCCGGGACAGGTCGATCTGCTGGGACCGGCTCAGCGCCTCCCACTCCGGGGTGCCGTAGAGGGTGACCATCTGCGGGGGCAGGAAGAACTTGTCCGGGTCGATCGGCGCGTCCCAGTCGATGTCGACGACGGGCTCGTAGGACCGCTTGACCGAGCCCTTCAGCAGGCGTTCGGCGAATTCCTCACGGCTGGGCGGTGACTGTGGCAGTGACGTGGTCATGGGCGACGGGAGTCCCTTCGTGTGACGTCCGTTGACCTGAAGGTTAGACCGCTTTGGAATAAAGTCAATACCGGCGGTACCGGGTACTTTGAAATCGTTATCGCAGCGCCCGTGACATGCGCCGACGGGCTCGGCAGACTGTACGAATGCCCGAATTACCCGAGGTGGAAGCCCTGGCCGAGTACCTGCGCGGCAACGCCGTGGGCCGGCCGGTGGGCCGCATCGACGTGGCGGCCCTGTCGGTGCTCAAGACCTTCGATCCGCCGCTGACCGCGCTGTACGGCCAGGCGGTGACCGGCGCGAGTCGCTGGGGCAAGTACCTGGGCCTTCAGGTCGGTGACCTATACCTGATCACGCATCTGTCGCGGGCGGGTTGGCTGCGGTGGTCCGACAACCTCACCGCCACTCCGCTCAAGCCCGGGAAGGGGCCCATCGCGCTGCGGGTGCACCTCGGAACACCCGGCGCGGCACCGGGATTCGACCTGACCGAGGCCGGCACCCAGAAACGATTGGCGGTGTGGCTGGTCGACGACCCGACGAAGGTCCCCGGCATCGCCAACCTCGGCCCGGACGCGCTGTCGCTGGGTCCGCAGGACCTGGCCTCGGTGTTGAAGGGCAATACCGGGCGGCTCAAGACCGTGATCACCGATCAGAAGGTGATCGCCGGCGTCGGCAACGCCTACAGCGACGAGATCCTGCACGTGGCGAAGCTGTCGCCGTTCGCGACCGCCGGCAAGTTGACCGAGGCGCAACTCGGCGCGCTGCACGACGCGCTGATCTCGGTGCTCACCGACGCCGTAGGGCGCTCGGTGGGGCAGCAGGCTGCGACGCTGAAGGGCGAGAAGCGCTCGGGGTTGCGCGTGCACGCCCGCACCGGTCTGCCGTGCCCGGTCTGCGGGGACACCGTGCGCGAGGTGTCCTTCGCCGACAAGTCTTTCCAGTACTGCGCGAAGTGTCAGACCGGCGGCAAGGTGCTGGCGGATCGACGGATGTCGAAGCTGCTCAAGTAGGAATCTGGAGTCAGAGGTTTCTCGCCGCCGACCCCGGGGTAGACCAAGCGGCATGAAACTCTCAGCATTGACCCCAGCACTGTATGCCGGCGCCGCTGCTGCGGCCTTCGCTTTCGCCCCGGTGGCCATGGCCACGCCGGCCCCGCCGCCGTGCGTCAACCCGGACGGCACTGCGTGTGCCGACGTCGGCACCGCGGGTCCCGGTGGAGCGGCCGGGCAGATCCCCGGCGGCCCCGGTGGTGAGGCCGGTCCCGGTGGCGCCAGCGGCGCGATTCCCGGTGGCCCCGGCGGAGCGGCCGGACCCGAGGGCGCGACGGGCAGCGTTCCCGGTGGTCCCGAGGGCACTGCCGGTCCCGGTGGCGCCGCGGGCAGCATCCCCGGCGGGCCTGCCGGCACGGCCGGACCTGACGGCGCCGCGGGCTGCATCCCCGGTGTCGGCTGCGCCACCATCCCGGCACCCTGATCGGTGACCGGTAGTTAGACCCCTCCAAGTCGGACGCGGCCGTGCTGAAGCGCGGTCGCGTCCGCTTTGGTCACTGGGCTCGGCCGCGTTCGGCGCGGTAGCGGCGCACCAGGGCGTCGGTGGAGCTGTCGGACTGGGCCTGTGGGGCGGCGTCGTCGGTGAGGACCGGCAGCAACGAATTGGCCTGGGTCTTGCCCAACTCGACGCCCCACTGGTCGAACGAGTCGATGCCCCAGATCACCCCTTCGGTGAACACCTGATGCTCGTAGAGGGCGATGAGCTGGCCCACCGTCGACGGGGTGAGGCGATTGGCCAGGATCGAGGTCGACGGCCGGTTGCCCGGCATCACCTTGTGTGGCACCACCTGCGGCGAAGTCCCCTCGGCGGCAATCTCTTCGGCGGTCTTGCCGAACGCCAGCACCTTCGTCTGGGCGAAGAAGTTGCTCATCAGCAGGTCGTGCATCGAGCCGGCGCCGTCGGCGGTGGGCAGATCATCGGTGGGTTGGGAGAACCCGATGAAATCCGCCGGCACCAACCGGGTGCCCTGATGCAGCAGCTGATAGAACGCGTGCTGGCCGTTGGTGCCCGGCTCGCCCCAGAAGATCTCCCCGGTATCGGTGGCCACCGGGCTGCCGTCGGCACGCACCGACTTGCCGTTGGACTCCATCGTCAGCTGCTGCAGATAGGCCGCAAATCGCGACAGGTCGTTCGAATACGGCAACACCGCACGCGATTGCGCGCCAAAGAAATTCGAATACCACACGCCGATCAGGCCGAGCAGCGCCGGCGCGTTGGCCTCCAGCGGCGCGGTGCGGAAATGCTCGTCGACAATGTGGAATCCGGACAAGAAATCGGCGAAGTGCTCGCGGCCGATCGCGGCCATCACCGACAGCCCGATCGCCGAGTCCACCGAGTACCGCCCGCCGACCCAGTCCCAGAAGCCGAACATGTTCGCGGTGTCGATGCCGAACTCTTCGACCAGCTTCGCGTTGGTCGACACCGCCACGAAATGCTTGCTCACCGCGTCCTCGCCGAGGGCGTCGGTCAGCCAGCGCCGCGCCGCGGTCGCATTCGTCAACGTCTCCAACGTCGAAAACGTCTTGGACGCAACGATGAACAGCGTGCTGGCCGGATCCAAACCGGCCAGCGTGGCCACCAGATCGGCCGGATCGACGTTGGACACGAACCGCGCCGAGATCCCGGCGTCGGCGTAATGGCGCAACGCGTCGTAGACCATCACCGGCCCCAGATCCGAGCCGCCGATGCCGATGTTCACCACGGTCGTGATGCGCTCACCCGTGGCCCCGGTCCAGTCCCCGGACCGCAACCGGTCGGTGAACTCGCCCATCCGGTCCAGCACCGCGTGCACGTCGGCGACCACGTCCTGGCCGTCGACCGTCAGGTTCGCCGCGCGCGGCAACCGCAGCGCGGTATGCAACACCGCGCGGTCCTCGGAGGTGTTGATGTGCTCCCCGGCGAACATCGCATCGCGGCGCGCCTCGAGCCCGGCCGCGCGCGCCAAATCGGTGAGCAACCGCAACGTCTCGCGGTCGACCCGGTGCTTGCTGTAGTCGATGTAGAGGTCACCGACGGTCAGCGCCAGTTCCCGGCCGCGTTCGGGATCCGCGTCGAAGAACTCCCGCAAATGGGTGTCACCGACCTGCTCGTGATGACGAACCAACGCCGCCCAAGCAGGCGATTGTGTGACCTCGGTAACCATGTTCTCGACCTTAGTGAATGATGGGGGGATGGACACCACCAAGCTGCTGTCATCGGTACCGACGGGCCTGTGGATCGGGGGTGTCGAACGCGAAGCCGCGGCGCAGTTCGACGTCTTCAACCCCGCGACCGGTGAAGTGCTCACCCAGGTGGCCGACGCCACTGTCGCCGACGGGATCGCCGCCGTGGAGGCGGCGACGGCCGTGCAGGACGACTGGGCCGCCACCCCGCCGCGCGAGCGCGGCGAGATCCTGCGTTCGGTCTTCGAGACCATCACCGCCCATGCCGACGACATCGCCGCGCTGATGACCCTCGAGATGGGCAAGGTGCTCGCCGAGAGCAAGGGCGAGGTCAAGTACGGCGCCGAGTTCTTCCGCTGGTTCGCCGAGGAGGCCGTGCGCATCGACGGCCGCTACACCGGCAGCCCC
>Ga0265293_10001009_pt1 | contig 63549 bp, 55 predicted proteins | sample Munlanlewell138R_FD_192505 | JGI IMG/M metagenome (GOLD analysis project Ga0265293, IMG submission 192505) | Leachate microbial communities from a municipal landfill in Southern Ontario, Canada - Leachate well 138R | ecosystem: Engineered > Solid waste > Landfill > Unclassified | place: Canada...
TCCCATTTTGTAGGATGAAGCTGGAGCCTCATCCCACCCAGACTTCAACCAAGCCAGAAGGCCTTTTCACCTTTTTTGGTGTGTTGCTAACCGTTAGCTTACAAACCTACAACGCCGCCCAAAGAAATCCGGTGGAGAGTTTGCGGAATGAGTGAGGTGGTTTTTATTGCAAAACAAAAGAACTTTTATGGGCTGGATGAAGCTCTTTCTGGGTGGGATGAAGCTCCAGCTTCGTCCCATTTTGTAGGATGAAGCTGGAGCCTCATCCCACCCAGACTTCAACCAAGCCAGAAGGCCTTTTCACCTTTTTTGGTGTGTTGCTAACCGTTAGCTTACAAACCTACAACGCCGCCCAAAGAAACCCGGTGGAGAGTTCGCGGAATGAGTGAGGTGGTTTTTATTGCAAAACAAAAGAACTTTTATGGGCTGGATGAAGCTCTTTCTGGGTGGGATGAAGCTCCAGCTTCGTCCCATTTTGTAGGATGAAATTGGAGCTTCATCCCACCCAGACTTCAACCAAGCCAGAAGGCCTTTTCACCTTTTTTGGTGTGTTGCTAACCGTTAGCTTACAAACCTACAACGCCGCCCAAAGAAACCCGGTGGAGAGTTCGCGGAATGAGTGAGGTGGTTTTTATTGCAAAACAAAAGAACTTTTATGGGCTGGATGAAGCTCTTTCTGGGTGGGATGAGGCTCCAGCTTCGTCCCATTTTGTAGGATGAAGCTGGAGCCTCATCCCACCCAGACTTCAACCAAGCCAGAAGGCCTTCTCACGCTTTCCGGCGTACTGATAACCGTTAGTTTTCAAACATTTAGTGCCGCCCGCAGAAATCCGGTGGAGAGTTTGCGGGATGAATAACCCAACTTCTTCAAATTTATCAATCAAATTGAATCTGCCTCGAAAAAAATGAATGCAGATGTTTGTATCAAGGAGATGTTTCATTAGAGTTGAATTTTTGCTGATTTATCTACCCTTGAATCTCTAATCTCTTTGATGATTGCGTCAGAATCTCTTGAACCATTCCAGGCTCCATAAAAACTTCGCAAATCAAATTCTGGGTGGGATGAGGCTCCAGCTTCGTCCCATTTTGTAGGATGAAGCTGGAGCCTCATCCCACCCAGACTTCAACCAAGCCAGAAAGCTTTCTCAGCTTTTTTGGTGTGTTGCTAACCGTTAGTTTAAACCGATAGCGCAGCCCGACGAAATCCGATGGAGAGTTCGCGGGATGAATAACCCAACTTCTTCAAATTTATCAATCAAATTGAATCTGCCTCGAAAAAAATGAATGAAGATGTTTGTATCAAGGAGATATTTCATTTCTCTTTGATGATTGCGTCAGAATCTCTTGAATCATTCCAGGCTCCATAAAAACTTCGCAAATCAAATTCTTTTAGCTCCTCTGTTTCAGTCGATTCGGTAAGTTTAATAATTAATCTTTTCTTTGAGTTGATATCCAAGCTTGTCAGAAACTTAAAATATTTATCAATCGTCATATCTGTCAGCGCAAGCTTCATATTAAATCTTTTCCCAAAGATAATTAAGTTTGCTTTAATCATTTTTATGTGTACACAATACTGGCATGCTTTTTCAGTCTATGCGTAATTTATGTCTTGCCAATTCGCACTTGTGCAGGGCATGGATAAAGTCTAAATCTTATAAATCAAATCCATAAAACTACAATAGCCATTCGCTTTTTTATTGTCAACTTTGTAGTCAATTTCAAAGCATAAACTGATGTCAACAAAAGATATTGATTCCATTATTTTGCCTTTAGAGGACATGAATAGTGAGCATTGCGCGCTCATTATTGATAAAGGACTATCACAGATAAAAGGCGTAGAAAGCCATAAAGTAGAGCTGAATAACCACAGGGCGATACTTGAAACAAAAGATGCGGAAGCCGTAAGAGGATCTATCAAAGCCATCCGGGATTTGGGTTATGGCGTAACAAGCGTGAAACAAACTTTCCCGGTTTTGGATATGAGCTGCGCTTCCTGCGCCATCAGTGCAGAAAGTACCGCACAAGCCACGAAAGGCGTGATTTCTGCTTCCGTCAACTTTGCCACAGCAACGCTATCGGTTGAATATCTGCCCAATATGACCAATCCGGCAGACATACAAAAAGCGGTTCAATCTGTGGGTTTCGATTTATTGCTCGAAGACGAATCTACACAACAGGAAACTTTAGAAGGCATCCACGATAAGAAATTTAAGACGCTGAAAAAGAAAACTATCTGGGCTATAGTGCTTTCGCTGCCTGTGGTGGTGATTGGCATGTTTATGATGAACATCCCCTACGCCAACGAAATCATGTGGGTGTTCACGACTCCGGTGCTGGCTTGGTTGGGGAAGGATTTTTTCGTCAATGCGTGGAAACAAGCCAAAAATCGCTCTGCCAATATGGATACCCTGGTTGCTCTGAGTACCGGTATCGCCTATTTATTCAGCGTTTTCAATATGCTTTTTCCAGAAGTTTGGCATTCAAAAGGTTTGGAGGCGCATGTGTATTTTGAAGCCGCCGCCGTCATAACCACCTTTATCTTATTGGGTAGGCTGTTGGAAGAAAGGGCCAAAGGCAACGCTTCAACGGCTATTAAAAAATTGATGGGCTTGCAGCCAAAAACGGTGGTGGTGCTGCTTCCCGATGGACAAGAAAAGCAAATCGCCATCGCGGATGTGAAAATTGGCGATGTGCTGTTGGTGAAACCCGGCGAAAAAATTGCCGTTGACGGAAAAGTGGTTGCAGGTAATTCGTATGTGGACGAAAGCATGCTGAGCGGCGAGCCTGTTCCGGTCTTGAAAATTGAAAATGAAAAAGTGTTTGCCGGAACCATCAATCAGAAAGGAAGTTTTCGTTTTGAAGCCGAAAAGGTGGGCAAAGAAACCATGCTGGCACAAATCATCAAAATGGTTCAGGATGCCCAAGGCAGTAAGGCTCCCGTACAAAAACTCGTGGATAAAATCGCGGGTATTTTTGTTCCGATAGTGATAGGAGTTTCTATCCTCACTTTCATTATTTGGATGATTTTTGGAGGCGATAATGGTCTGGTACACGGGCTCTTGGCGGCCATTACGGTACTCGTGATTGCTTGTCCATGCGCTTTGGGCCTGGCCACGCCAACTGCTATTATGGTAGGAGTAGGGAAGGGAGCCGAAAACGGGATTTTAATCAAAGATGCCCAAAGCCTCGAACTGGCCAAAAAGGTGAATGTCGTAGTTTTGGACAAAACAGGAACCATCACCGAAGGTCGGCCGCAGCTCACTGATGTGCAATGGCTGAACGATGATGATGCAACACGACAAATTTTATTCAGCTTGGAAAACCTATCTGAACACCCATTGGCTGAGGCGGTTGTGAAGCATTTAGCGCCTGTGCAGACCGTACCGCTAACCGCTTTTGAAAGCATCACAGGCAAAGGTGCCAGCGCAAATTTCGAAAATGAAAGTTATTGGGTCGGTAACAGCAATCTATTGGTCGAAAATAATATTTCTATCGCCGATGCGCTAATGCAAAAAGCCGATGAATGGGGCAAACAAGCCAAAACCGTGATATGGTTTGCAAACAGCAAAAATGCCCTTGCGGTCATGGCCATTTCCGACAAAATAAAAGAAACCTCCGTAACTGCCATCAAGCAGATGCAAGAGATGGGAATCAGTTTATATATGCTCACCGGCGATAATGATACCACTGCGAAAGCCATAGCGCAACAGACAGGCATACAGCATTATAAGTCAGAAATGCTACCCCAGCAGAAAGCTGATTTTGTAAAAGAATTACAACAGCAGGGCAAAACCGTTGCGATGGTTGGCGACGGCATCAACGACAGCACCGCCCTGGCAACCGCTGATGTAAGTATCGCGATGGGAAAAGGCAGCGATATCGCCATGGACGTGGCCAAGATGACCATTATTTCATCCGATCTCAGCAAAATCCCGCAGGCTATCCGCCTCTCTAAGAGAACGGTGACTACCATCAAGCAAAATTTGTTTTGGGCGTTCATTTACAACCTGATAGGTATTCCAATCGCGGCAGGAATCCTCTATCCTTTCAACGGATTTTTGCTCAACCCGATGATTGCCGGAGCCGCGATGGCCATGAGCAGCGTGAGTGTTGTAAGCAACAGCCTAAGACTGAAATGGAAGAATATTAGTTGAAATTCAAAAATTCCGAATTCAAAAATTCAAAGATTGAATTTTGTATTGCTCTATCTTTGAATCTTTAAATTTTTGAACCTGCCTTCCTGCGGTCCTGTCTGACAGCCAGGCAGGCAGCAGGCAGGTCGTTGAATCGTTGAATCTTTAAATCATTGAATCTTTAAATATAAAAATAATGGAAAATAAAATTCAAAAATTTCAATTCAAGACAAACATCAACTGCGGTGGATGCATTGCTAAAGTAACTCCTTTTTTGAACAAAGCCGAAGGTCTTGAACATTGGGAAGTGGACACGACCAGTACAAACAAAATACTTACGGTAAATTCGGATGGTATCAGCGAACAGCAAGTGATAGATATCGTTAAAAAAGCGGGTTACAAAATTGAAGTGTTGGAAGAGTAGGCTTATGGTTTCTGTGGATGTTGGCATGGATTACAAATTCGTGTCAATATCCACATGATATCAATTTTCAGTTCAAAGCATTACCATTGCGCTGGTTTTGCTTATTTAAGAATGATAGTTTATAAATCTTTCTTTTAAATAGTTTTTTTCTTACTGGCATAACCCTATCTTTGCGGGTAGCCAAACCAAAAACATGAAAGAGAGATTTCGAGTAGTTTTTTTGTCCCTTTTCCTATTTACCAACATTGTATCTGCACAAGAATACCATTATGACCATTATACCACTCGTGACGGTTTGGTGCAAATGCAAGTGATGACACTTTTTCAGGATAGCAAAGGCTATCTTTGGGCAGGAACCAAGCAGGGAGCCAGCCGTTTCGATGGCGTCAACTTCACTAATTATACCCAGCAAAACGGGCTGCCGCGTTCTTATGTGCATTATATCACCGAGGATTCTTTAGGGCGGATTTTATTGCTCACCAGGGCCGGTCTTGCGATTCTCAGTGACGATGGAATTCGGGCTTTTCCTACCTCAGTTTTTGATGGTGTAGAACAGTATTTCAGCCCTGTTGTCAAAGAAAATGATAGCATTTTTATCTATACCATCAACAACAGCAATCAGTTAGAAGCTTATTATTTCGATGGGGAAGACTATATATTAAAGGAATCTTATTTTTCGCCTTTAGTGCTTAATCCGAGGATAAGTAATATGCATATTTATTACAATCAACCAGCGGATGTTCTATACGTCGCTTCTAATGAGCGAGGGTTAAATGCTATTGAAGATGGCAAGATCACCAAAATTGCTGAACTGGACGAAGATGTTTATGCTATTGAAATAGGCTTAGATGGTAAAATCTATATTTCTTATGGCCAGAAGCTCGGGCTTATTGCAGATGGAAAGTTGAAAATAATTTTTGATTTAGACACTCCTAATCCCTCGGAGTTGTCAAGTCATATCGCGGTAAACAGTCTGGGAGAAATATACTACCACAATAATTTTAATAGGAAATTAAACATTTTGAGGAACAATCTACTTTATATAGAAGCGTTTGATCTCGGAATGATAAACAAACTGCTCTTTGACAGAGAAGGAAACCTCTGGATTGGCACCGAAAAAGGCTTATACCGTAACTCTTCCCGTGCTATTTTGAATTTTATCCCCCAACCGGGTGGAATCAATGAGATGGTTTGGTCGGTAATGGAAGATAAAAATAATAACATCTTGTTTGCGGGCCACGAAAAAGGTCTTCAAACCTTTAAAAATGGCTCATTTACCACACTGCATCCAGAGCGATATCTCAGCAAAACGAAGTTTGATCTCACGTTTTATATGGGAGGTTTAAAAGCTTCTGATGGAAACGCTTATATAACAGTAACAGAGCATGGAGCTATGCGTTACGATGGGTCAACGTTTTATAATGCCATTCCTGATAGCTTATCAAAAATATCTTTTATTGTTTATGAAGCACCCGATGATAAAGCACTACTTTTTGGGACAAGTGCAGGTTTGTACAGGATTACCAATGAAGAAATTCAGCATTGGGACACCAAGCCGGGAAATGGTAAAAGTCGCCATATCGTTGCTGTGGTTAAAGACAAAGAAGATCGAATCTGGATGGGTGGGTTTAATGGCCTTAGCATTTTGCAAAATAATCAAGTCGTCCATCTTCCTACTGATGAACTAACTTTTCCGCATGGAGCAAATGCCTTGCTGCGCGACAGTGCTGACAATATATGGATGGGGAGCCACCAAGGTTTATTTCTGTATAATTATAAAAATTTTACAAAAATTGACTACCCTAAGCTTGAAACTACGGTGGTTTCATTGGCTATGATTGGCGATTCAGTGCTGATGATCGCTACGATTAAGGATTTGCTTTTAATGGATTTGAATGCTTTCTATGACTTCGCAAAAGTTGATATCACCCTAGTAGGGCCTGATAAGGGATATCACGCCCTTGAGCCTGGGCAAAATGGCTTTTACCGCGATTCAAAAGGCTTTTACTGGCTCACCAATAGCGATATGACGATACGCATTGATCCGAAAGAACTTTATACAAACAAAATCCCACCGGCATTAATGCTTCAGTCGGTTTCGCTGATGGACGATGAAATGAACTGGAATAAAGTTGATACCAATCAGTTCAACGCTTCAAAATTCTATTATGAGAAAGGCGAAAAAAACCTGCGATTTGATTTTATCGGCATCAGCCTGCGCGATCCTCAGGGCGTTACCTACAGCCATTTTCTAAAAGGCTACGACAAAGGTTGGTCAAGTCCTAATGGCGAAAGATCAGCAACTTACACAAACCTTGAGCCAGGAAAATATACGCTCTTAGTTAAAGCCGCAAACACGGATGGCGTTTGGTCAAAAGAAATTTTATACAGCTTCACAATTATCCCTGCTCTACATCAACAGCTTTGGTTTAAAATTTTCGGTGTTATTCTCGCCGCAAGTTTATTGCTAACTATCGGTGCTATTGTTACAATCTATCGCAAGAAAAAACAGGAAGAACAACAAGAGATTGAAAAACAAATAGCCCAGTTTCAATTGCTGAGCATTAAAAATCAAATCGATCCGCATTTTACCTACAACGCTATGAATGCCATCGCTGCTGCTGTTATCAGAGAAGAGAAAGATGTTGCCTATCTCTTTTTCGTAAAACTTTCAAGGCTTATGCGCGGAATTTTACAATCAAGTGAAACGCTGACACGCAGCATGGAAGAAGAAATTGCCTTTGTTCAGGATTTTTTAGACCTGCAGAAATTTAGACATAAAGACCGTTTTGAATATGCATTTGAAATACAAGAAGGGGTTGACCTTAAACAACAAATCCCATTAATGACGATACAAACCTTCGCTGAAAACGCTGTCAAACACGGCTTTTACAATATTGAAAACAAAGGCTCACTTACAATTTCAATAAAACATAACAACGACTTCCTTTTGATTAAAATTGAAGATAACGGTATAGGCAGAGCTAAAGCAAAAGAATTAAACAGCCATTCTACCGGAAAAGGACTTGTGATTTTGGGCGGGTATTTCGATTACTTTAACCGTTATAATGAACGTAAAATATATTGGAAATCAACTGATCTCTATTCCGGTGATGGACAGGCTTTAGGCACAGCTATTACAATTTTCATTCCTAAAGGATTTGTTTTTAATGTCTAAGGCTTTCGCTCGATTTAAACATAAAATAAACAACACTTAAACAGTGATAAGTTTGGACTTGAGCGCAAATTTAGCGCTGCTTTCAATGCTTCTAAAACAACAACATCTTTGGATTTTTTAGCTCTAAAAAAAATCCCGTACTTTTGGCGTGCAGAATACGTAATCATTATGCCTCATTTATCTATTGTAAGTCCTGTTTATAGTGCTGAGAAAATCTTGCCCGTGCTGGTGCAACGAATTTCGCAGGTCGTGAGTGCAATCACCAACGACTTTGAAATTGTGTTGGTTGACGATCGCAGTCCCGATAATTCTTGGGCTGTTATTGAAGCACTTGCACTTGAAAATCCCACCATAAAAGCCATTCGTTTGAGTAGAAACTTTGGACAGCATTACGCCATCACTGCCGGTCTGGATCATGCCAAAGGTGAATGGGTTGTAGTAATGGACTGCGATTTGCAGGACAGACCCGAAGAGATTCTGGCTTTGTATAAAAAAGCACTCGAAGGTTATGATATCGTGCTGGCGAGTAGGGCTGTACGCAAGGATAAACTTGCCAAGCGCTTGTTTTCTAAGTACTTTTATAAAACCTTGAGCTACCTCACCGGTTCGGAACAAGATGCTACGGTGGCCAATTTTGGCATTTATCACCATAAAGTTACCGATGCTATCCGGCAGATGCGCGAATCTATCCGCTACTTTCCTACTATGGTGCAGTGGGTTGGCTTTCGGGCAGCAAAAATCGAAGTGCAACATGACGAACGGTTTGAAGGCGAAACGAGCTATAACCTGCGTAAACTCTTGCGCCTGGCAACGGATATTATCTTAGCATTTTCAGATAAGCCACTACGCATTCTGATAAAAGGCGGCATATTAATTTCTACTATTTCAGTCGCTGTGGCTTTTGTTTACCTGATTCGTTATTTCCGAGGTGAAATTGAAATTATGGGATACACCAGCCTGATTATCTCAGTTTGGCTGCTTTCAGGTGTAATTATTGCAACGCTGGGCGTAGTCGGACTTTATATCGGAAAAATTTTTGAAGGCGTCAAAAACAGGCCAATTTACCTGATTGAAAAGAAAATCAATGATTGAAAAACTAAACTGGGATTCTGAATTTTTTGGCTATCCTGTTGGTAAACTTTATGTTGAAACGCCTGAATCATTTGATGAAGAAGCATTTGTGAAGGCAGCCTCAGCTTATAAGCTGGTTTATATATTCGCGGAAAAACCATTGAATTATTCTCGTTTTGCCCTTCCTGCGGATGTGAAGTTGACCTTTCAAAAATTACTAAAATCACAAATAGCAGAGACGAAATTGCAGCTTTTTGTTCCGGGTTTACATGATTATGCTGACCTGCAAAAGCTTGCTTTTCAGAGCGGCGAATACAGCCGATTTAGAACTGATCTAAACTTTGATCCAAAGGATTTTTACCGCATGTATGAAATCTGGATCAGAAAAAGTCTTGATTCGGAGCAGTCTGTGGTGCTTGTTGAAGAAGTTGATAACCAGCTTGCCGGCTTTGTCACTTTTGATTTTATTGATTCTGAAAGGGCTGCTATTGGCCTGATTGCCGTTGATAGTGACGTACGAGGGGAAGGTATTGGTCGCAAACTGATGGCGCAGGCTGAATTTGCAGCATTTAAGGCAGGTAAAAAGCAATTTAGGGTGGCTACGCAACAGAAAAATAGGTTAGCAACAAGCTTTTACGAAAAACTGGGCTACACCTTAGTTAATCAAATAATAATCTATCATTATTGGAATTTATGATCCCGTTTAATAAACCACATATTACCGGACGAGAATTGGAGTTTATAAGTGATGCCGTGGACTGCGGACATATTTCAGGCAACGGAAAATACACCAAACTTTGCCAGCAATTGGTTGAGCAACAATGGGGATTTCACAAATGCCTGTTGACCACTTCTTGCACAGATGCCCTCGAGATGGCTGCTATTTTATTAGACATCAAGCCTGGAGATGAGGTGATTATACCTTCGTTTACTTTTGTGAGTACTGCGCTGGCTTTTGTGCGGCAAGGTGCGAAAATTGTTTTTGCCGACAGTCGTTTCGACCATCCGGGTATTGATGAAGCAGCAATTGAAAAACTGATCACCAAAAAAACACGGGCAATCGTGGTGGTTCATTATGCCGGTGTGGCAACTGATATGAAACTGCTGATGGAAATCGCTAACCGGCACCAAATTCCCGTGGTGGAAGATGCGGCACAAGCCATTGACAGTTATTTCATTAACGGTGACAGCAAACAAGCTTTAGGAAGTTTCGGTGTGCTATCGGCTTTTTCTTTTCACGAAACTAAAAATATCCAAAGTGGCGAAGGCGGTATGTTGGTCATTAATGACCCAAAGCTTGTGAAAAGGGCAGAAATTATCTGGGAAAAAGGTACAAACCGGGCAGAGTTTTTCAGGGGCGAAGTCAATAAATACGGCTGGGTTGATACCGGAAGTTCTTTTTTGCCGGCAGATACTATTGCGGCTTTTTTGTACGCCCAACTGCTTGATTTTAAAAATATTCAACTAAAAAGGATTGAACTGTGGAATAACTATCAGCGGCTTTTTGAAAGCTGGGACAGCGATCGCGTCAAGCTGCCGCTTATACCGGATTATGCCACCAATAACGGACACATGTTTTATGTTTTGTTGGAGAGCTATGACCTTCGTCAAAAACTCATTCAGCATTTGAAAGCAAACGATGTGTTGGCGGTTTTTCATTATTTGCCTTTGCATGCCTCACCCTATTACATGGATAAACATGATGGCCGCAAACTACCCAATGCCAGCTATTTTGCTGATAACTTACTGAGGTTGCCACTCTTTTATGAGCTTAGTTTTGAGCAACAACAATATATTTTTTCGCTAATCAGCGCGTTCATCAAGCGTAATTAAATATGAAATCACCAGACTTCCCTCAATTTCAGCGCCGATGGAAAGTGGGAGCAACGATTGTGAGTTTGTTGCTATTACTTGTCTTTTTGGTTTCTATTATTTTGCGGCGCTTCAATGGCGACGAGGGAATTATTGGCGAATGGGCTTATTGGCTCGCAAATGTCGGCGAAGCCCGGTCAATGCTGTATTACAGTTATTTTGGCGAGAAAGCCTTGTCGTTGCCCATTTATCACAAGTTTTACACGATTTTGCTCGCTGGAATAATAAAACTGTTTGGCTTTGAGCCGTTTTTTTTACGGCTGATTTCTTTGTTTTCTTTTGTTGGTGTTGTTTGGCTGAGTAAAGTTTATCTTAAACAAAACCGGCTTACTGCCTTTTCACTTCCTATTTTGATTGGGATATACCTGGCGCAGTCGTTGTGGTTCAACTTTGCTTTTGTGGCAAGGCCTGAGGTGATGATGGCATTTTTGGCGTTGTCAGTTTTTGTTTTGCTAAAACAATTTTCCGTCAGCAGACACTGGAAATGGGCATTGTTCGCGGGTTTGGTGAGCGGGTTTTCTTTTTATACGCACCTCAACGGATTGGCTATTATTGCTGCTGGCGGACTATTTTTACTCTTCCGTTTTCAATGGAAAGCTGTTCTTGCTTATGGCTTTAGTGCTTTTCTGGTAGCCAGTTTATTTGTACTCGATATCCCCGGAAATTATTTGGGTTTGTTGCACGAGCTTTCGCAGGCGCCTGATGTTGAGAATAGTAGTTTTTCGGCTACTCGTTTGCTGATGAAGCTATTGACGGAGCATGAAAGATTTTTTCATAATGCAGGACTTGCAATTTTTTCGCTGACAGCGCTATTGAGTTTGGTCTTTGGCTGGAAGTATCAAAAAAAGCAAAATGCTGATTTATTGATTTTTACAGCTTTGCTTATACTCAGTCTCAGTTTATTAACGCATGGCAAAACACCCAAATATTTGTTGTTTTATATGCCGTTTATGGTTTTGATAATCCTAAGCGGCTTACAATATTTGTTGGCCACAGAACGCAAAACCAAAATCCTTGTCATTGCTGTTTTTCTGCTTGCCGGAGCAGTAATTTCAGTGGTTGATTACGCGAAAGAATATCCTTATTTTGTTGACGTGAAAGCACGCAATCAGGCTATGGCCGACAAAATGGAAACTGGAAAAACAGTTTTAGCACACAATGGATTTGTATTTGGACAAATTGAGAATTTTGAAATACGAAGTCCCATAATTTTCTTTTTTACACACGACGGCTTTGCTGAAAACAATCAGGAAGATCGGCTCGAATACCTTACTTTTGCCCACGAAAAAGGATATGATTACGTGGCTATCGACATGATCTTGGAACGCAAAGAAGTTAGAAACTTTATTCTTTTTCAGCAATTAAAAATCGGTGATACACTTGCAGGCTTTGAGCTAGCGTATAAAGATTCTGATTTTCTTGTTTTTAAACACTTGGACTAAATTCTCTGGACAACCTTAAGAATAGCATCAATTTATTAATGGAAAAATTCATTTTATGACTTACGATTTTGATAAACAAATAGACCGCAGCGAAACATCAAGTATAAAATACGACCTGCGTAATACGATTTTTGGCACAGGAGAGGTTCTTCCGATGTGGGTGGCCGACATGGATTTTGAGACGCCGGATTTTATTCGTGATGCCGTGAAAGCCAGGGCAGAGCATCCGATTTACGGTTATACTTTCAGAAGTGATAGCTATTTTCAGGCTCAAATCGATTGGTTCAAAAAACAGTACAACTGGGAAATTGAAAAGGACTGGATCGTGTTTTCTCCTGGAATCGTTCCGGCTTTGAATATGGCTGTCTTGGCTTTGACAAACCGGGGCGATAAAATCATTGTTCAGCCACCTGTTTATTTCCCGTTTTTTACGGCTGTTTCTAATCATAACCGCGAATTGGTAAACAATGAACTTATTAGGGAAGAAGGCACTTACCGTATGAATTTTGACCAATTAGAAGAGCAAGCCGTTGATGCCCGGATGCTTATTTTGTGTAACCCACATAATCCGGTAGGCCGTTCCTGGCGCAGGGAAGAGCTGGATAAGCTGGCCGATATTTGCGTGCGTCACAATTTGCTGGTTATTTCTGACGAAATTCATTCCGACCTTGTTTTACCTGGTCATAAACACACGCCTTTTGCCTGCGTTCATCCCGGATTGAAGTCTTCCTTGCTTACGATGCACGCCGCCAGCAAGACTTTTAATTTGGCTGGTCTGGCCACTTCTTCTGTGATTATTGAAGATGAAACATTGCGCGACCAATTTAAGCAGTTCGTTGACTTTTTGCATGTCGGGATGGGTAATATTTTCGGAGCTGTGGCTACTGAAACTGCATTCCGTGAAGGCGGCGAATGGCATAAACAGATGCTGCGTTATGTGAGCGAAAATGTCAATTATTTTACTGATCAATTGTCCGTGAAACTGCCTCAGCTAAAGGTTTTTAAGCCGGAAGCAACGTATATGGTTTGGCTCGATTTTAGTGCCTTTGGTCTAGACGATGATGCACTCAAAAGCTATATCATAAAAGAAGCCGGCTTGGGTTTAAATGCCGGAATCGACTTTGGCTCAGGAGGTTCTGGCTTTATGCGCATCAATTTAGCTTGTCCGCGCCAAACTGTTGCGTTGGCAGTGGAGAAATTAATTCTCGCTTTTTCAAAACTTTCTTAAAAATGAAACGTATAAGCAAGCGATAGAGCGCGTAAAACATGAAAAAACTATTGCTTGTTGCTTCATTGATCCTTGTTTTCGCTACCACTTTTGGTCAGGGAGAAAAAACTGCTATGTTCAAGTTGCGCGGGGGTGTTTCAGTTCCGTTTGGTTCGTTTGGGAAGAATAGCGGCACCCTGGATTATTCCGGCTTTGTTACAAACGGTTCAAATTTTGGTGCTGAGGCGGTGTATTTTTATGGCAAAAATGTTGGATTTGGCGGACTGCTTTCTTATAGCAACTTTAAGATTGATAATCATAGGTTTGCAGGTGCTTTTATCAATTCTAATATAGATTACGATACAGCCTTTATAAATGTGAACCCGTTCAAAACTTTCGTTGGAGTAGTGGGTTTTTATTTTGACTTGCCTGTGTCGGATTATTTTGCTTTTACGCTGAAGATGTTGGTTGGTTCGCATATTGTACGAAAACCAGAAGGCGTGGTTAGTGTTGACGATAAAGCCGGTACGCGTTCAATATTTACAGAGACCTCTGTTGTTGACTCACAATTCGCCCTTTATACGAGTGCCGGCATGCGTATCAATCCATATGATAATTGGAATCTTACTATTGAAGTAGAATATGTTGGCTCCAAAATGGAATTTAATTTTCAGAAAAATGGAACTTCTACCCGAAGCAATGCCGCGGTTAAAACCCTCGTTATTTCGTTTGGTGTCGCCTATTTTCTAGAGTGAAAAATAAAAAATTTAACCCATGAGACTTTTAAAATTTGTTGGATTAGTACTTCTATTTTTTCTTGCTGTAGCCCTGGTTTTGCCTGCGATAATGCCCAAAAATGCCACCACCAGTCAGTCAGTTCAAATAAATGCCAAAGCGCCACATGTTTTTCGATTGGTAAACAAACCTGAAAATTGGAGACTTTGGAGCCCGTTTGAGCTTGATAATTCGGAAATGACTTCTTTTTATGAAGGACCGGAGCAAGGTGAAGGTGCCTCACATCGCTGGGAAAGCGAAAATATGGGAAACGGGAGTATGTTAATTCTACAAAGTGAGGCTTATGAATTTATACAAAGCAAGCTTGATTTCGGTAAAAATGGACTGGCTATCGACGAATGGCAGTTTAAGGAAAATGAAGCTGGTGTAGAGGTTACTTGGACGCTTAACCTGAGTGAGTTAAGTTATCCTTTTGGAAAATATTTTGGCTTTTTCCTTGATGGGCTGATGAATCCTATGCAGGAGAAAGGACTGAAAAAACTTAAAGAAATTGCTGAAGCGCAAGCAGTGCTTCCGGAGATTTTGGATAAGGATATCGAAAGTCTCAACTGTTTAGCCATTACAGATTCCGTTAGCCTGGAAGAGCTTCCTGTTTTTATCACACAGAATAGTAATTTGCTGGAAGATTATTTCCGTAAGGTGAATCTGGAGGTTTCGGCGGATAAATTTATTTTTTACCGGCGCGCTGATACAGGAAAAATAGGGGTGACACTGGCTTTTCCGGTGTATGAGGAAGCCCGTGAGTATGGCAAAATCATTAGCTTCAAACGCCCGGCCGGAAAAGTAATTCAAGCAGTTCATCAGGGTAATTACAACACTATTGAGAGCTTACATAACGAAATGCAACACTATTTACGAGATCAAGAGTTACCTACGGATCTTCCTTGTATTGAGCAGTTTGTGAAAGAAAATGATACGACAAGGAAAGTTATTTTAAGCTACTATACTTCTATTTTATAGCTACACCATTCCCCTTTGTTACTAGGCTAATCAAACATTCTTTTTTGAAAATCGGCATAATTTTTCGCGACTGAACATTTTCACACCCAACACGGTTTAAGCAGAATGGCAAACAGCAATGGATTGATGGAAGAAAATGAAACAGTAAAAGCAAAACTAAGTTGGCAGGGCTTAAAACGACTGCTCTCGTTACTGCGGTTTATGTGGCCTAAAAAGTGGGCTTTTTTTGGTGGACTTACCGCTTTAGCTTTATCCAGCCTTGGAACGCTGGCTTTCCCGATGTTGCTGGGCGATCTGCTGGATGCTGCTAATCCCGAAGCCAGCTTGCAGCGCATCAATCAGTTAGCCCTTATTCTGCTGTTGATATTTGCACTGAATGCCGTTCTATCTTACTTCAGAATCTATTTGTTTGCCATCGTCACCCAGTTTATGCTGGCACATTTGCGTCAAACAACATATAACCACTTGATTAGATTGCCTATGCGGTTTTTTTCTTCGCGCAGGGTAGGTGAGTTAAATAGCCGTATTTCGTCTGATATTTCAGTGCTTCAAGAGACTTTTACCTTCACCGTGGCGCAGTTTATTCGGCAGATGATCGTAATTATCGGTGGCATATTTTTGCTTACGCTGATATCTTATCAACTCACTTTTTTTATGCTGGCTTTTGTGCCACTGGTAGCTATAGCTGCCCGAATTTTCGGTAAAGCAGTGCGGCGGCTTAGTAAAGAAGCACAAACGCAGGTGGCCTCCTCTCACGTAATTGTGGAAGAGACTTTACAAGGAATATCAAATGTAAAAGCCTTTAATAATGAGGCATACGAGAGTAATCGTTATGCTGATGCCACCAATAAAGTGATAGATATCGGCCTAAGAGGTGCGCGTTGGCGTGCGTTGTTTATTTCGTTGATCGTTTTTAGCTTGTTTGCCAGCATTGTAGGTGTTATCTGGTTTGGCGTGTATCTGGTAAATCAGGGAGCGGGAATTAGTTCCGGTGATTTGTTCAAGTTTATTTTATACACCTTATTTATAGGCGCTTCCATTTCGGGCATGGCCGATTTGTATTCGCAGGTGCAAAAAGCGATTGGCGCTACCGACAGTCTGCTCGACTTACTTGAGGAAGAAACGGAAGCACAAGTGGCAGCTGATTGCGGTGATGAAAAACTGCTGAAAGGCAATCTGCGTTTTGATAGCGTAAGTTTTTCGTATCCTTCACGGCTTGGTCTTGAAGTGTTGAAGAAGATCAGTTTTGAAGTGAAGAAAGGTCAGAAGATTGCCCTGGTAGGTGCGTCAGGAGCCGGTAAAACGACGATAACCTCTTTAATATTTCGGTTTTATGATCCCAACAACGGACAGGTGCTACTTGATGAAATCCCTGCTACAGCATTGAACCTAAACTGTTTGCGCAGGCAGATGGCTATCGTTCCTCAGGAAGTTTTGTTATTTGGAGGCACAATTGCCGAAAATATCGCTTACGGTAAACCCGGAGCAAGTGATGAAGAAGTGCGGCTTGCCGCTGAAAAAGCCAACGCGCTAAGCTTTATCAATACTTTCCCTGAAGGCTTTGAAACGGTGGTGGGCGAGCGTGGTGTGCAGCTTTCGGGCGGTCAAAGACAGCGGGTTGCTATTGCACGCGCCATATTGCGCGACCCAAAAATATTGGTGCTTGATGAGGCTACCAGCGCACTCGATACTGAGTCGGAAAGCCTGGTGCAGCAGGCGTTGAACGAGCTGATGAAAGGCCGCACTTCAATTATTATTGCCCACAGACTGTCAACAATTCGCGAAGCTGATACGATTTTAGTGCTGGATCAGGGAAAAATTGTAGAGTCGGGAACACATGAGGAACTGATCGCAAAAACAGACGGAAAATATTTTGCTTTGCAAAACGTGGCTTTTTAAGGCATCTCCAACACTCTATTCCTCCAAATCTCCATCAAACCAAGTTGTTCAGCCCGAAATCATCTTCATAAATTCCGTTTCAGAGATAATCTTCACGCCCAGCTTTTCGGCTTGTTCTTTTTTGGCCGGCCCCATATTCTCACCGGCCAGCAGGTAAGCTGTTTTCTTGCTTATAGAACTGGAGTTTTTGCCGCCGTTATCATCAATCATTTGTTTTATTTCGTCGCGCGAACGACTAAAAATACCACTCACTACAAAAGTTTGGCCACCAAGTTTAGCATTTTCCAGATTGGCCTTTTGTTCCTGTTCAAACTGAAGTCCCTTTTCTTTAAGTCTCTCCACGAGCTGGATATGCTTCTCATCCCGGAAATACTGATGCACCGATTTGGCAATTACATCGCCAATTTCATCTATCTCAATCAGCTCTTCAATCGTTGCTTGCGCAATCTTTTTGATAGAAAGCAAAGCATCTGCCAGCTTTTTAGCTACTGTTTCGCCAACATAGCGAATGCCCAAACCATACAGAACACGGTGAAAAGGCACTGTTTTGGATTGTTGTAAGCTCTCGAGGATATTTTTGCTGGTTTTCTCCCTGAAACTAACCTTGCGTATGATGATGTTTCCGGGATTATCTTCGTCGGGTGTTTCTATAATCTTTTCAAGACCAAATAGTTGATCGTAGCTTAGGTCGTAAAGATCAGCTGCGTTTTTAATCAATCCCTGGTCAAAAAGTAGCGCTATTCTTCCTTCACCAAGCCCGTCTATATTTAAGGCTTTTCGGCTGATAAAATGTTCTATTTTTCCCTTTATCTGCGGTGGACAACCGTCGCTATTGGGGCAATACCAAGCTGCTTCGTCCTGTTCGCGGACAAGTTCTGTGCCGCATTCCGGGCAATTTGTGATAAATTTCACGGGCAGACTGTCTGTTTCACGTTGCAAGGTGTTTACTGAAGTTATTTTCGGAATTATTTCGCCGCCTTTTTCTACCATAACAAAGTCGTGCTTGTGCAAGCCAAGTTGTGCTATAAAGTCAGCATTGTGTAGGCTGGCACGTTTCACGGTGGTTCCGGCCAGCAAAACCGGTTCTAAGTTTGCAACGGGAGTTACTGCGCCCGTGCGTCCCACCTGAAAATCGACTGACAAAAGTCTGGTTTCCGCTTCTTCTGCTTTGTATTTGTATGCAATAGCCCAGCGCGGCGACTTGGCAGTAAAACCCAATTGCTGTTGCTGCGTAAAGCTGTTCACCTTGATAACGATGCCGTCAATATCAAAAGGTAAATCATGCCGTGCCTGTTCCCAATCGTCAATAAATTCAAAAATTTCTTCCTGATTTTTGCATAACGCGATATTATTTGGGATACGGAAACCCCAGCTTTTGGCTTTTTGGAGGCTGTCATACTGTGTTGCTATTCGCCTTTCCTCATCAGGAAGCATGATATAATACAACCAACAGTCGAGCTTCCTTTTGGCCACTTCTGCAGAATCTTGCAATTTGAGCGTGCCGGCTGCCGCATTTCGCGGGTTAGCAAATAAAGGCAGGGCTTGCTTTTCGCGCAATTTATTTAGCTCAAGAAAACTACTTTTGGGATAATAAATCTCACCTCGTATCTCAAAATTCTTAGGGAAATCACCCTGCAAACGCAGCGGAATGCTTTTGATGGTTTTTACATTGGCTGTAACATCATCTCCTTGATTGCCATCGCCACGCGTGACGGCCCTTTGCAAAGTGCCGTTCTGATAATTCAGACTGATGGCTACACCATCATATTTTAGCTCACAAACAAATTCAAGTGTTTCGTTTACAGCTTTTTGCGTTCTGCTGATAAAGTCGGTAATTTCAGCTCTGCTGTAAGAGTTAGAAAGTGAAAGCATCGGATATTGATGCGCTACCGTTTCAAAATTTTTGGTGATATCGCCGCCCACACGCTGCGAGGGTGAGTTGGGCGAAACGAGCTCCGGAAATTGTTTTTCAAGCGCAATTAACTCTTCTAGCAATGTGTCAAAATCGAAGTCGCTGATGGAAGGTTGCGCCAAAACGTAATAGCTGTAATTGTGTTGCTCAATCGTTTTGCTGAGCGCTTCAATCTGTCGTCGGGCTTGTTCTTTTTCCATGAAGTCGAGAAATTTTTAGTGGCTCCAAGCTTTGCTTATTTAGTCCTGTAGTGTTCCGGAATACGGGCTTTATTACGGTATATATGTATTTTTTCGTTGGCGTTTATTGGATTCAGCCAGTGAATAAATCGGTCCATATTGCCCGGGTAAATTGTAATTTCAAATTCGAGTCCAGGCAAGATTTCTTTCATGGAATCCACACGCTTTTGCAGGTCAATATCCTGAAAGAAAAATACAAATTGAGGCTGATTTTCTATCTTATCCCATCCTTTTATTTCTGCCAGTGTTTGCGGTGAATCAGATTCGAGCAGATAATCGTAATCAGGCCAATGTCCGGCATAAAAAAGTGGCGGAAAACGCAGCACATTGCTATTGATATCTTCCGTGACAAAGTAGTTGGCTTTCGGGTAATTTTGCAGGTAAACCATGCTTTCTACCCTGGCTTTTTTTCCATACATGGGCGTAAACAACACCAACAAAATGATATTTATCACCCAAAAGAAAGTCCAAAATCCTTTGTGTAATTGTTGACGTTTTTTCCAAAATGTTGAATTAGCGACAAAATGATCCCATCCACTTAGGCCTAAAACCAACAGCAAAGGCACTACCGGCAGGATAAAACGTTCCTGTTTGTTTGGGAAAATGGAATGCATCAGCAGGAATAAAAATACAGGGAAAAACAGCAAAAAATGCCGTTTCCAATCACGGAAAAATCCAAACAGCAGCATCACACTCACTGGCGGAATGAGCAAGCCAAGCAGCACGGTAATGTAATGATACCAAGGCATAGTATGGTATTCGTAGGCGTGGCTGAGGTTGTATTGTACGTAGGCTATAAGCTCGGCAAAAGGTGTTTTCCAGACAAAAAAGTCAATGATTCCCTGAAAAATTACAACAGATATCAGGAAACCAAATGCCGTGGTCAGCATGCCTTTGTAATTGCGTAAAATCAGCAGTGCCAGACCGATTCCACCGGTAAAAAACAGGGTTTGATAACGCACTGAGAAAGCCAGTCCGAGAAAAAAACCGGCAACCAAAAAAGAGGTTTTGTGGTAGCCTGGCTCATTGCCTTTGCGGATAAGTTCCTGACGTAGAATTATTAAGCTTCCATACATCAAAAACGGAATGCTGACCATTTCTACCAGGTTGCGTACACTCAAAAATGGCATAAACCAAAAAACTGCCAGCAGCAGCGCGGCTTTGTAGGCTGTTTGTTTTGTAGAAATTAGGCTGGCGATGCGGTAGCCGAAAGAAATAACCAGCAACGAAAGTAATACGTGAATAATTCTGACGAAAAACATTACCCATTGTGGATTGCTGATGCCCAGCATTTTAAGGAAACCAAGAAAAAGGTAATGAAAGCCTACATAAAAGAAGCTATGACCTTCAGGACCTGTGTTTCCGGGACTTCCGGGGAGCCATTTCTGCACATCATAGCCGTCAATCCAGGATGCGGCTGGCTCAATCACTAAGAAATGATCGTCGTGCATGCCAAATCCTTTTGAGAAAATTGCGGCAATTAGTCGCAAAACCAAGCCTATCAGCATGATGAATAAAAATGGATGCTTCTCTTTAAAACGAACTAATTGTTTTATCATGCGGAAAGTATATTCAGGTATTTAATGACAAAAATAGTATTTTATCAGGCAGTTTACACAACTCTTTAAGTTGCTTCATCTGATTTTTACTTTTTTTCGTTTTTGGAGGCTGTGGTCTGTTGCAAAAGTGCTTCTATAAGCCTGATATTTTCTGATTTTCCAAACTGACGCAAACTACGTGCTGTGGCGGTAAAATAGCTATGACTGCTCAAAAACTGTTGCTGAAAACGGTACCAGCTCAATAGGTCGTGGGTGTAGTTTTCTGTTTTAATCCATTCCAGGCGCAGCTTATGCGAGATGATAAAATAATCATCACGTCCCAAGTAATCCAAATCAGCATCGCATAATATCTGTGCTTCAACAGTTTGTGGCTTTTGTGGCATAGCCGTTGCCAGAATCATCTCACCAATGCGTTCAATTTGCTTTTCATGAAAGCCAAACTGTGGTAAAAGCTCGCCAGCAATGGCTACCGAAGCGCCCTCATGGTCTGCTAAAGAGCGTGTCATGCCAGTTTCGTGCAGCACGGCGGCAGCCTGAATCAGTTGGGCTGTTTCAATATCCAGCTCGAAATGGGGTATCAGATTTTCAACGGCATTCATCACGTCGCGTGTATGATCTACGGTGTGATAGACATACGTTTTTGCAGTTTTTTCATGGAGCAGTTGCAGAACGGTTTTTTTGAGTGATATTATGTCCATGGCTATATTTTTTGGATGTATAAAGTTTGCAGGGCATAGATTTTAACGGAATTCACACGACCTTTCACCTTTACTTCATCCAGATATTTAAAAGTATAAATTTCAGGATTTTGTAACTTTTGGAGTGTTGTTTCAGAAAAAATTATCTTCTCATCAAAGCTTCTGGTAAGCCCTTCGATGCGGCTGGCCAGGTTTACGGCATCAGAAATTACCGTGCCTTCCATCCGTCCTTCGCCTCCTACCATGCCAAGCATCAGGCTTCCGGTGTGGATGCCTGTTCCTGTCGCAATAGGTTTCATGCCGCTGCTGACCAACTCAGCGTTAAAATCCTGAAGACAATCCTGCATTTCGAGGGCAGCATTTAGCGCGTGTTCAGGCTTATCATCAAATAGTGCCATAATAGAATCGCCGATAAATTTATCGATAAAACCCTGATGTTTTCTAATAACCGGCTCCATATGTTTGAGGTAGGCATTCATAAAATCGAAATTGGCTTTAGGGCTAAGTTGCTCTGATAGCGCAGTAAAGGATTTTATATCTACAAAAAGCACGGTCATTTCTTTTTGTATCTGATCGCCAAGCATAACTTCGGTGATATGATGTTTTCCAAGCATTTGCAAAAACTGCTGTGGCACAAAACGCTGGCTGGCTGCTGTGGTTTGTTTCAACTCACGGATGTTGGCCGTAATTCTGCCAGCCATCTCGTTGTAACCTACCGCCAACTTTCCCATCTCGTCTGTGGTGCGTACTACAGCCAGTTGCTCCAGCTCTGTTTTATCCCTTTCGCGCATCTTTTGCAGCATTTCCTCAATCGGGATGATGATGCTTTGGTTGGTCCAGTTGACAAAAAAGAAGAGGTAGATAATACTGATCAGGATGCCTGAAAAAATCCCAACAAACATCAACAGGCTGTCGATGGCGTTTACATAGAACAGCTTAGCGCTGAGCAACATATCGGCATTGTCGATAATGTGCAGGTATTTTCCGAAAAGCACTTCGGCCTGTTCGGGGCTTGGCTTGTTTTCTATAGAAGTTTGGATGCTGCTGATGCTTAAAGATAGATAGAAAATAACGATGGAAAGCGGCAGCAGCGTGGTCATAATACTATTGATCCAAAGGTGATGCACCAGGTGATTTCCAGATTTATCGATTGGGCTTTTGTAAAGGCTCACCGAATCGTAAACATGCTCAAGATATTTGAATCTCACCCTGAACCGAAACCAGAAAAACATGAAAAAGACGGATAAAAAGCTTGCGAAAACGGCGATAAAGAAAAATTGGCGATAAAACTGTTTGCTGGCAGTGCTTTCGATATTGGCACCAAAAACCTCGATACCCATAAAAACCAGGGCTATTCCAAAGCTGAAAGATAGAATTGCACTGTTGATTAGTGGGACATGCAAAAGCCATCTGCGACAGAAGCTACTCAGTTTCTCACCCGGATTTTTCCCTTTTCTTTTGTTTTTGAAAAAGCGTTGAAACGGATAGTTAAACGCAAAGCCTAATAAAAGAGCAACGATTAACATCCTGAATAAGAGGCTTACAGCATTTCCGAAACGAATTTCTTGTGTGTTTGGGGTGGCTTCAAATTTCCTGTCTGGCTGTGGCGGCTGCTGCTGCACATTTAGGCTGTCAATTGAAGTTTCTGATTGATCAATCGTTGCTGATTTTTGCGCTGTACTGCTGTACTGTTGCACCGTTTGTGTAAGCCCTTTTTCTTCGAGCCAGTATGGGCCATACTTAAAAAGCATGATCAACGAAATGGGAAATACCAGCATCAGGAAGAGCAAAAGGCTTGTCAAATATATCCTGAAGGAGAAATAAGCCGGTATTTTTTTTGTTTCCAAAATACTAAAAGCGTTTACCAATCAACCGCTTTGCGTCGGATTGGCATTGTCATGCAGCGCGCTCCGCCACCGCCACGGGAAAGCTCATCGCCTTCGATAGTAATCACATATTTGGCGTAATCATCAAGCTTAACTTTATTTTTTAGCACATCTTTGGCTTTAAATATTTCAAAGCCATGATGATTTAACTCATTCATAGTATAGGTGTTACGGCCATATCCTATAACTTTACCCGGTGCTATGGCAAAAAAGTTAGCACCGCTCTGCCATTGTTCACGTTCCATGATAAAGATGTCTTTACTGCCGCCGCAGAGCACGGGTTCTAAATCCATACCCAGTTTTTTAAGGGCATCGAGCATGTCTTTTTCTTCCCTGATTTGAACTACTTTATTGTCTTCAATAATAATATGTATGGTGAGGTGGCGACTTGAATGAAGAATCAGCGGCTCAAAAATCATGCACTTGTCTTTGTCAAGAAAAGTGAAAACCATATCAAGATGAATAAACGATTCGGGCTGGTAAGGTAATTCCTGTAGGATAAGGTGCTTGGTTCCGGGCTTTGTTTTGAGATGCTGGAGTAGGGCGTCGATGCCTTGACTGCTGGTGCGTCCGCTTATCCCGCTCAGGAAAATATCTTCACGCGCAATAATAACATCGCCGCCTTCGATACTGGCTTTGCCGCTATTGTCAAAACTTTTTACCGGATTCACAGTTTGGGTAATGAAGCTGGGGTGGTGATCGAAAATAGCTTCCATAATAAGGGCTTCCCGTTCGCGTACTTTGCTGGCCATGTGGCTAATCATCACTTCGTTGTTCATGGTAAATGCAGCATCTCGGGTAAAGAAAAAGTTAGGCAGTGGATGCAGCGAAAAGCGTTCGTCGTCAAGGTATTTTGTTAGCGTATTTTTTTGCATTTCTACGCCTTCAAGTAATTGACGGGCAAGCTCTTGGTTGTTCATGTTTGATAACAAGGAGCAGGCATCAACGACTGGTTCGTGTCGGCAAATACGGCTTATAAGACTGTCTTTTACCTTATCGATATTGAGAATATCGGTAAGCAAATCTTTTACATCAAAAACCTTCGCTACTTTTTCAAGTATGGCTTTAAACTCGTTGTATTCGGGCAGTGCTACACTGAGGTTGAGAATATCGCTATAAAGGGCACGGGCAGCATTTTCGGGTGTCATATTTTCCACTTCCGGTCCGGGTGTGTGGATGATTACGGCTTCAAGTTCTCCAATTTCCGACTGTACGTTGATGTTTATCTTATCTGTTGACATGGGTTTCGACTGTTACAAATTACTGCTTATAAATTAGGTGTGCAAAATTAGCTAAAAAAGCCGGATATTTTATTGTGGGATTTTTATGCTAAGCCTGCATCCAATTAGCCGTGTACGATAGCTTTGCCAACAAAGTAAACTATTTGATTATCACGATATTTGAACCGGAATATTAAAATAATCTAACGCGCAGTTTATGCAGGGTTAAACCCGATAATGGTATATTGGTTTCCCTGATGATTTAAAAATTTCAAAAAGTCGTCCTTACTTATTACTACCGTAGCCGTGTTGATATTAGGATGAAAACTGATGTTTTCAGCGATCATAAGGTCTTCATCGATAAATAGTTGCACATGTTTTCCTGTGTCGTTAATCAGCCCGAAAGGAGATACGCTTCCAGGTAGCAAGCCAAGGTATTTGAGCATGCGCTTTTCGGACGCAAAACTAAGTTTTCCTTGTTTTAATAATTGTTCTAACTGTTTAATATTGAGTTGCTTGAGGTAATGAAAAATGACGAGATAGTGTTTATTGCCCTTGTGATTTCTGAAAAACAGGTTTTTGCAATGCACGGCATCAATATTTTCCCAGTAGGGCAGGGCGTCTTCCACAGATGGAGTGGGCGGATGATCATAGCTACGATACGGAATATGTAATTCATTTAAGCTTTTATATACTTTGTCAGGATTCATTTCAGTTTTTTTTTCTGTGTAAAACTTTGCGCTTTCTTTGAAGCTCAATATGTCCCAAAAGCTTTTCAGGACTGCATTACAAAGCTACAAAAAAATCGTGGCGCTTTGGATAACATCTGAAGTATAAAAAGAATCCTCCATAAATCAAGATAGGGTCTGCTGCAATTATTGAAGTTTATATCTATCATTAAATTTCGGCCATCCGCTAATATGAAAGCATTCTAAACAAGGCTTCCTTGCTAAAACTAAAAGCAGAAAATCTTCCTTAATTCAGTTGACTTCTTACCTTTGTCAGCTAAAAATTAAATCCTTATGTCCTTTTCAACGAATAACAGTCCATTACCACAATTCAGTGATATCGTCAATGCTCAGTCGGAATTGAAAGGTGTTGTAAAACTTACACATCTTGAGCGCAGTAAGTCCTTTTCCGTTATGTCGGAAGCTGATGTTCACCTGAAGTTAGAAAACCTGCAAAGCACAGGATCCTTCAAGGTAAGAGGAGCTTATTATAAGATAAAAAACCTTACGCCGGATGAGGCTGCCAAAGGTGTGCTGTGCGCCTCGGCTGGTAATCATGCGCAGGGCGTGGCTTATGCTGCTTCACTCTTAGGTGTAAAAAGCACAGTTTTTATGCCTGTATTTGCGCCCCCGCTCAAGGTTATTGCTACGCGTGCCTATGGTGCTGAAGTAGTGCTTTCCGGCGATACTTTCGATGATGCTTTTGCGGCAGCCGTAGAATTTGGTGAAAAAACCGGTGCGACTTTTGTGCATCCGTTCAACGATCCCTATATAATTGCAGGACAGGGTACTATCGGGCTTGAGATTTTTGATCAGCTGCGTGATGTGAACGATGTTCTTGTGCCTATAGGCGGTGGCGGTCTGATTGCCGGTGTTGCTATAGCCTTGAAGCAGTTGAATCCACGCATCCGCATTATAGGTGTGGAGGCCGATGGAGCGCAATCCATGAAGGCAAGTGTTGAAAAAGGCGAGCTGGTTACGCTTAACTCGGCCAATACTATCGCTGATGGAATAGCAGTAAAATCACCCGGAAACCTCAATTTTGAAGTTACACGCAAATTGGTTGACGAATTGGTAACCGTGAACGATGCCGAAATGGCCCGCACAGCCTATATGTTGCTGCAACGCGCGAAAATACTTACAGAACCTGCCGGCGTTGCTGCTGTGGCCGCTGTATTGTTTCATAAAACCAATATTAAAGGCCGTAAAGTTGTGCCTATCATTAGCGGTGGTAACGCGAATATGTCCATCTTGGAGCAAATTCTTGATAAAGGTGTGATGGATGAAGGCTTGCGTGCTCGCATTCAAGTGTTGATCCCCGACCAGGCCGGAAGACTGAAACTGATCATAACGATCCTGGACAGGATGAAAGCCAGTATCCACGAAATTGAGCACGAAAGATCCACCACAAGTGTACCGGTTGGTTATGTGCAGGTTACCATCACTTTTAATCTGCAGGATACATCACAATTGGCTACGCTGTGCAACGAACTTGAAAAACAGGGAATGCAATACCAGGTTCTGCGCTAAAAAACGTAATATCAGTATAGTTCCTTGTTAAAGTTTTGTTTTTATTTCGGGTAAATGCTTTGGAACTGTTTTATTCGTAGAATTGGTTGCTTAACTAGAATAATTGATCGAATTGTAATTATATTTGTAAGCTAGGCCAGTGCCGAAATATTACAAATGTATAAACTATAGGAGCTACTGTAATTGTATGTTTTGGAAAAATCATATTCCAGCTTTAACATGGGGACGTGCCTATAGTTTAAGTTTTTTAGGCAGCGATGCACTTGCCGGACTAACGCTTGCTGCCTATGCTATTCCTGTTTCTTTAGCTTATGCATCGATGGCTGGTCTGCCCCCTCAATACGGCGTTTATGGTTATCTTTTGGGTGGAATTTTTTATGCCCTCATAGGAGGTAGCAGGCAACTTGCTGTAGGCCCAACTTCAGCGATATCTTTGCTTATTGGAGTAACGGTGGCGGGTTTGGCACAAGGAGACGCTCAACGTTGGGTTGATATTGCATCGCTAACAGCCTTAGTTTTTTCCGGGATGTGTATGCTAACCTATTTTTTGCGATTGAGTGGCGTAATCAATTTCATTAGCGATACGGTGATGACAGGTTTTAAGGCGGGTGCAGCACTGGCCATTGTTACAAGTCAGTTGCCCAAACTATTTGGCGTATCAGGTGGCGGCAATAACTTTTTCCAGCGACTTATAAGCCTGTCGCAACAATGGCCACACTACAATTATTATGTGCTGGCTTTTGGACTGGCAGTGCTTTTGTTTTTGATTATTGGTGAGAGATTTTTACCCGGAAAACCTGTTGCAATCGTTGTGGTTGTGCTTTCTATTTTGATTATTTCTTTCACGCCCGTGGGCGGAATGGGCTTTAATACGGTGGGTTTAATCCCGGCAGGCTTGCCAAAATTTCGCTTACCAACGCTCTATGCAGGAGACTTAGATGATATTTTTACGCTGGCCTTCGCTTGTTTCTTATTGGCCTACATCGAAACTGTTTCGGCGGCTAAAGCTATGGCGCAAAAGCATGGATACAAAATCGATCCTCAACAGGAATTGTTGGCATTGGGTGCAGCAAACCTGGCCACAGCTTTCGGGCAAAGTTATCCGGTTAGTGGTGGCTTGTCGCAAACTGCTGTAAATGACAAGGCAGGAGCCAAAACGCCAATCTCACTCGTTTTTGCTTCAATTACAATCGCGCTGTGTTTGTTGCTGCTCACCGGTTTACTGAAAGACTTGCCCAATGTTGTGCTGGCGTGTATTGTTATTGTTGCGGTGAAAGGACTTATCGATATTAAAGGCTTTGCCCATCTTTGGAAAACCAATAAGACAGAGTTTTATATTGCATTAACGGCTGTGGTTGGCGTATTGATCTTTGGTATTCTTGAAGGTGTTCTGATTGCCGCTATTGTTACTTTAGCATTAGTAATAAAATCAGTATCAACACCTTATGTAGCTATTTTAGGTCGAATACCGGGAACAAGACGCTATTCGGATGTGGTACGAAATCCCGACAACGAATTATTTCAGGAGATATTCCTTTTCAGAGTCGAATCTTCTATTTATTATTTTAACACCGATTTTATCGAAAGTCATATTCAATCCCATATTAGTAAGATTAGTCCGACTCCAAAAACGGTTATTTGGGATCTAAGTACTTCACCTCAAGTAGATCGTGCCGGTGCTAAAATGATCGGTGATTTATTTCAAGATTTAAAAACGAAAGGCATAAAACTCCAGATTGCAGAGGCCAGAGCTAGCGTGCGGGATATCTTACGCCATGAAAAAATTGATCTGTTGACAGGAAAAATTAGCCGCCAGGTTTCGCTTAATGATATGGTAGAAGAGGAGTTGAAGCTTTTATAGAAATAATTTTTTTTGTCATAGTTAAACAAATCAATGTAATGTGTTGAACTTGAGTAATATACTCAATGCTGGATAACGGTCACCAATAAAAAAAAGCCGCGAGTTTTTTATAACTCGCAGCCGGTAAAATACTTGGTTTACTATTTGTTTTTTAGCTTACGCTTAAAATCTTTGAAGTCAGCTTTGAGCTCTTCACCTTTTTCTTCCATATTTTCGACAGTTTCGTTTGTCCAAGAAGAAATCTTGTCTGATAATTTATTTATGTCACGCCGAATATCGTCCATCTTATCATTGAACTTTTTTGACGCTTCGTCACTTTTATCATCCATGTCTTCTTGCATGTTTTCCATCTTTTCTTCGAACTCAATCAGCCGCTTTTCCAGTTTGTCAACAAACTCAGGATCATCTTCCGACAAGTCTTCAATATCTTCTTTGAATTTTTCAAATTCAAGCTCTGCTTTTTCTAAACGATCATCTGTTTTGTCCTTTGTGTTTGGCTGGCAAGAGACTAAAAATGCACCTATTAATGCTAAAATGGTTATTGCAAATGTGAATTTTGTTTTCATTATTTTCATTATTTTAGAATTATTTTCCTTTTACTGCCTAAAAGATAGTGCCAATTCCTAAAGATAAACCTTTTTTCTGTTCTATTTATTTGTTGTACAAGTATTTGACTTCTGAATAAATTTTTTAAATTAGTTTTTCAAAGGCGATTAATCTTTATAACGCTGTGGAGTTACTTACTCAATATGTAGAAATTATACGCTTAACTTTGGGGAGCTAACTTAAGCATAATCCCGCTAATTTATAAAAACAGACTTCGGATTTAACTATCAGATTGTGTGCTGGTTGTATCTTATTTTGCTATAAAATAACCTTTTGAAAAGAAGGCTATTAGGTTATCCTTTTATAAGCAACTCAATAAAATCACTGGACAAAGGCTTTTCCAGATAGGCCTCAACGAATGGATATTTCATCGCTTTATAACGGTCGTCTTTTTTGCGGGATGAGGTGCACACATAAACTTCAATGACCTCACTTAGTTTTTTCAACCTCTTTTCAAAATATTCAAGAAACTTAAACCCATTCATTTCAGGCATATACAGATCGAGCAATATATAATCTGGTAATTCCTCTTCTTTTAAATTCTTCAGGTATTTAATACTGTCTTTTGCGTTGTTAAAATGGACAAGGTATTTCGATAATTTTTTTCTTTCCAAGATGGTGCTGTAAACATTTACCAACTCCTCGTCATCATCTATAAACACCACTTTTTTATAATCGTAAATTTCCTCCACTATACTGTTTTTTCCTATTTATATTCAACATCTGTTCCAAACTTCGACAAGCTCATCCTGATGCTTACTGATTAAAGTTTGATGTCGTACAATTTAATTTTATTATACAAAGTTTTCCTGTCAATGTTCAAAAGCCTGGCAGCCTGAGATTTATTATAACCGGCCTTATGAATAGTTTCTATAATAAGTTGTTTTTCTATTTCAGAAGAAGCATTTTTAAGTTTTGAATTTGAGTTTGATGCTGTGTCTGAATTGGTATCCTCCCGGCCAATTTCTTGAGAAAATATAATTTCAGCTGGAAAGCATTTACTGTCTATCTCATCACCTTCAGCCAATAAAACAGCTCTTTTTATTACATTTTTTAATTCACGCAGATTTCCGTACCAAGGATAATTAATTACAATAGAATGGGCTTCTGGGGTCAGCCCGATAATATTTCTGTTGAGTTGTTGGTTGGCCATTTTAATAAAATGTTTTACAAAAACCTGCAGATCCTCAACACGTTCCCGAATTGGCGGCAGGTCAATTTTGAATTCATTGAGCCGGTGATAGAGATCTTCTCTAAACTTGTTCTCATTTACTTGGCCCATCAAATCTTCATTCGAGGCCGCAATAATTCTTATGTCAACGGGTTTGGCTTTGTCGTCGCCAAGGCGTGCTACCATCCTTTCCTGTATAGCACGCAGCAGCTTCTGTTGAACATCATGGCTAAGATTGGCCACTTCATCCAAAAAAAGTGTTCCTCCATCAGCCTTTTGAAATATGCCGCTTTTATCAATGATGGCGCCTGTAAATGAGCCTTTTACATGTCCAAATAGTTCACTATTGGCCAAGTCCTTAGGTATGGCACCGCAGTCGATAGCCATAAAGGGTTTGTCCCTACGGAAGCTGTTTTCGTGAATAAAGCGTGCAATATATTCTTTTCCGGTGCCTGTTTCGCCGCTAATAATCACCGACATATCTGTAGGAGCTACTTTTTTGGCAAAGTTTAAAATCTGTTTAATTTTTTTGCTTTCTCCAACGATAAATTCACCATTTGTGTAAAAAGTCTTTTGATGAGACTTCTTGGTGCTCTGTTTCTTAGCTTGTAATAGACTGTCCATCAACAATAGAATTTCTTCATGCTGAATAGGCTTGGTAACATAGTCATCGGCACCCATTTTCATCAGTTTCACGGCCATTCTAACCTCAGCGTAGGCCGTCATAATAACCACTGGAAGATGCAGGTTTTCTGCTTTAATATGTTGAAGTAATTCAAGGCCGGTGATGTCTGGCAGGCTATAATCGCACAACACCAGATCACAACTGTTGTTTTTTAGCCAATTAATCGCGTCTTTACCTCTGAACACTGCTTCTGCTATATAATTATTGTTTTCAAGGTGTTTTTTTAAAATGTCGCAAAAGAAGGTGTCATCATCAATAATAAATATCTTCTTCATCTTATTTTGTTTTGGTTTTTTTATGTTTTTATAAAAGTATTTTAATCGTTTTTAATACTTCGTTTTTTAGCTGATTTTGCTTTTTCAAGGGACTGTATGATTGCTGGTTCCAAGGATAAAAAAAGACTAGGAATAGGTTCGTAATTCTTGTCATGCAGCGCAAAGCCTTCCAGTTGCATCAACCCTTCGGCGATACTACTCAGCTTAAAAAATTTATAAGCAGTGATGGCTTTATGGGCTTTTTGGCCTACTGCTTTCCAGTTATTTTGCTCAATCTCCATAGCGATGTCATCTAAAAATTGAATGCCATTTGATATAAAGTTATCTAACATTTTATTAAAAAAACCGCTATCTCCTTTAGCAGCGTTTTCAAGGGCAGTGGTATCAAATAAATCAATTTGTATAGCTTTATTTTCTATTGCTGATATTGTGTTATCCTCTTTAGCTTTCTGAGGATCAATTTTAAGGGTATTACAGAGTTTATTATACAGTTCCGTTTCACTTATAGGCTTGATAATATAGCTGTTGAAGCCAGCTTTAATATAACCGGCAGAATCTGATTTAAGAGCATTTGCAGTTAAGGCAATCATTGGTGTAGCATGGTTAATATTTTCCTGTTTCGCACGAATTTTTTTCACTACTTGTACGCCTGTTTTGTAGGGCATGTTAATATCAAGTAGGGCAAGGTCGAAATGCTGTTTTTCAAGTACTGTGAGTGCTTCTTTCCCATCTTTCACCAATAAAAAATCTGTTTTCCATTCTTTGAGCATCATCTCGACTAACATCAAATTGTGCTCATCATCATCTGCTATAAGAATTTTTTTGTCTGTCAGTAATTCATCAAAAAGGGCGTATTTACGTTGTTTCTCCTTGATTTTAAGGCTTGTGGCTTTACCAAATGGAAGTTGTACGGTAAAAGTGCTTCCTTTACGCAGTGTGCTTTCAACAGCGATGTCTCCATTTAGCAACTCAACCAGTCGTTTGCAAATTCCAAGACCAAGTCCGGCACCTCCTCTGATCAATTCAGTTCGCTGGTTGCCTTGCTCGAACATGTCGAAAATAAATGGTAAATCTTTTTTGTTGATTCCGATACCGCTGTCAGAGACTTCAAAGCAAATCAGGCTTTCTTTCCTGTTTTCTGATACGAGCTTGCAGCTGAATTTGACATAACCTTTTTTTGTGTATTTTAGTGCGTTAACCAATAAATTCATCAAAATTTGACGCAGCCTGAAAGGATCACTTTTAACAATGACAGGGATGTTATCCGCAATATCAAGTATAAAAACAAGATTTTTTTCCTGCGCTTGCTTGCGACAGACATTATTGATTTCGAAAAGTAAATCGTGCAGTGAGAAACTAACCTTTTCTATATAAACTTTGTCCATCCCGAGTTTAAAAAGAAACACGATTTCATTTACAAGATAAAGAAGATGATCGGAAGAACCTGATATCAGGCGAACTAGATCTGCCTGGGTTTTGGCTAGGTTTGTTTTTTCGAGTTGTTCGGTAAAACCAATAATTGAGTTGAGTGGGGTTCTGATTTCATGACTCACATTGGCCAAGAAAATTGACTTGGCCTTATTGGCCTTTTGAGCTTGCTCCTTATTTTTGATGAGACTCTCTTCAAGAAGCTTGTCTTTAGTAACATTTTGTGAGATAATTATCCCTGCAACAGTTTTGTTTTCTTGATTTTTTATAGGAGCTGCAAAAAGATAATATATGTCGTTTTTGTAGCGTACTTCACCTTCGGTATATTCGCCGTTGAGCGCTTTGTTGTAGAAAGGAAAAAATTTACGTTGATTCTTTTTATCAACGATGTCAAACAGTTGTTTACCGATTAGCGCATTATTTGAAGGCCTGTCTCTCTCTTTGCCTCCAACCAAAATGTACTTGTATTCATGATCGAACAAAAACAAGTCAATACCTGGTAGGTTATCAAAAATAAAAGATTGAAAATCAAATGTTTGTAGGTTAAACTGGTCAGTAAAACTATAGTAAAGTATGATACGGTCATTTTCGATATTGCTTGAAAAAATATCAAATTGTATTAAACATTTGATGAGATTGACGAGGCTCATCTTTAGCAACACTTCTACCCGTGTATTTTTACGATCTGCAATGGCTTTGTTTAGTGCGTATTGGAAAGTATCCTGATAAGATTTTTCAATAAAATCGATGAATCTGAGTTTTTGATTGCCGTTGAAGGAGTTTTGAAGATGGTTTTGAAATCCCGTGTTTTTAAGGATTTCCGAATTAGAATTTATAATAAGCATTCCATCTTGCCAGCTTGTAGATTTATCTTCATCCGTATTTATGGTTTCAAGTTTTTTGCGCCTCGCTATATGGATGCTGTAGCGCATTTCTTTGAGCCAGTCGTCAATAAGAATTAATTTGTCTTCCTCATCCTCTGCCTTTGCGATATAGCCTGTAACTTTCGTGGAGACTGCGGCTAGCTGAACTTTAAACTCTTCATTGATGGCCATTGAATGCTAAAATATGTGTTAATACATACTCCCAATTACTGTACAAATATATTCCTTTTGTAAAATTGCAGGCTAAAATAAGCATATTTTCAAAAAAAGATGTAGGTATTGCCAAACGAATAATTAGAACAATCAGAAATGGAGTGAAGGAGTCAGCATGAAAGTTCTAGTTAATTTACCTGATGCCATCGTTGTTCATTCTTTTAAAATGGACTAAAAACTTGCTTTTAGTGCCGACCGAAAATGATAAAACCCGCACAAAACTGTTCAGGAATCTTATTTTACAGTTTTGTTCGGGCTGTGAAAGTAAATGGCAATGTTTACGCTAACGAAAATAATTTCAGTGACTTATGTCTATTTAAGCACCTGTTTTTTTTAGCATGTCAGTGGTCATATGCTTTACTTTTTTAGCAGTTTTATCTGATTTTTTTTTCAACTGACCGGTAACCAAATTAATTTTTTCAGAAAGTCTGTCAATTTGATCGTTTATTGAACCGGTAACTTCTTTTGACGTTTTTTTTACCGTTTTTGATATTTTTTTTCTCGTTTTTGTTCCCTTATCAGGAGCCATTAAAATTCCGATTGCTGCTCCGGTAGCTGCTCCGGCAGCAAATCCTAAAAATGTGTTTATGATTCTTTTATTCATTGTTATACTATGTTATACTAGGTTTAGATAAATGAGCTTTGTTTTCTCATTTTGTTTATTCCATCAACTGAAAAAAGTATTCCATTCATAGATTTTTAGAGATAAAATTTCCCAAAACATTGTTTAACTGATAGATACGTTATTATGACCCAATTTATTGCAATCAATCTTTGCTGAAATTCCTCTACATTTTGTAGAATCCAAGTGTGTAATATCGTAAAACATGTGAAAATAATATTTTCAAACAAGACACTTCTTTCCAGCTGTTCCAGAAATAGATGTATATAAATTTCTTCATTGTGTGGAATAAGGCATCCACATTGAACATGAAATAAATTTGAGTAATTCATGTATGTACTTCTTGTTAAATGCTTTATACTAAATTATATAGCTGGCATGATTTTACTATCCTATAGTGTTTTTAATTTTAAAACTTAATAGTATGAAAATTTTAGGAGTTATTTTATTGGTTTTAGGGCTTATCGGAGGAATTGTTTTTGGGATTCAAGCCGCTGGCAACTCGGAGACATTTAACTTTTTAGGTTTGGAGATTGCAGTGAGCAGTGCCAACTGGACGCCTGTTATAGTTAGTAGCTTAGTTGCGTTAATTGGAGCAATTATTTTGATGGTAAAGCCGAAAAACTAATGACGAGGTTTCACTATGAAATTCTGTATACGTCTAAACCGCTAATTTGCCACACATAGTATGAAACAGGTTTCAAGCAAATCTAAGAAAAAGGATGTTTGGCAGATCATCCTAATTTTACTTCTTGCTGTTTTGCTTTTGACCTTAGCGAGTTCTTTCTTTGCGTCAGCTTTACTTTTAAACAAGGTTAATAATCTGGAAATAAATGGAATAGCGTTGAAAGCAGAGCGTGCTGAGGTACGCTTGTTACGTAATCATTTTGTGCTTAAGACCGTTAAAATTACTGATTCAGCAAAAAATAGTGTGCTTATTCCAGAGATTAGTTTGGATGGCTTACACTATTTACAATGGGTCTTTGGCAATAAAATTGAAATAAATAAACTGTCAGTTAGCAGTCCGCAAGTCAATCTGCAAGTCCCGTTCAAGTTACCCACTTCGGATTCTACCTCAAAAGCCGGAATAGCTGATTATGAAATGTTGTTCAATAAAATTGAATTGAAAAACGCTACAATCTCTATTCACCAGCATCGTGATTTCGTTCAGTTGAGCGGGCTTGATATAAGCTTGCAAGACTTTAGAAAAAGTGAAAATAAGGATACTGCTCAAAAACAATTTGATTTTGGTGAACTGGAAATTAATGCGGAAAATTTTCAATTTACTTTTAAGGACAGCCTCTATATGTTTTCGGCCAAGCAATTGGCTGTCAGTTCCTTTGAAAAAAACGTAAAAATTAAAGAGGCATCTTTGGTGTCTACCTATTCAAAATACGAAATAGGACATAAAACCGGTGTGGAAACAGATTGGTACGCTATTGACCTTGGTGCTATAAATATGGATGGTCTTGACCTTGACGCCTTGAAAACCGATCAATCATTACAGCTCTCATTTGTTAACTTTGAAAAGTTTGAAGCTGAAATTTTTCGCGATAAAAGGCTGCCTTTTCCAAACAAACCGGATACTAAATTGCCTATGGATATGATTAATAATCTGTCTTTTAAACTCCATATTGATTCTGCTTTTATCAAAGATGGCATGGTGACCTACGAGGAGCATGTAAAGGACGCTAAAAATGCTGGTGCAATTGAGTTTACGAATCTTCATGCAAGTTTATTTGAGATTAGCAATAATAAAGTGCTAATTGATGAGCCAACTCTAATAAAGGCTGATGCGCGCTTGATGGGTGGGCCACTCCTGGATATAGTATTTGAATTTCCGAACAAGAAATTTCCAGTCGAACATCATGTTACAGGAAGCTTGCAACCCACGGAAATGAATATTGTAAACCCTTTTCTAAACACTAATATGGCCGCCGACATTGAGCAGGGAAAAATAAGTACATTCAGGTTTAACTTTCTTTATGACAATGATATAGCACATGGAAGTCTGCTTTTGGAATACGACAACCTAAAAGTGAATTTGATTGATAGGGAAGATAACTCCGTCAAAAGAATAAAAACTTTTTTAATCAATAAAATCGCTTTGCACAGCAACAACCAAAGATATGAGAATAATTTTCAGGCCGGAAAAATAGATTTTAAACGTCATAAAAAGAAATCTGTTTTTAACTATTGGTGGAAATCGCTTTTGAGTGGTATTAAATCGGTGATAACAGCAATTTAATAAATTGTGTGTAAATCTTTTCCCAATACACACTTTTTTTCCACAGCGTAAGCGATTAATCAAATTGTAAATAACTGAATATGAACACTTATAGATGTGATGTGAATTTGGTATGCTTTTTTAACTATATGAGCTAAGTGGTACAAAAACCACTTTTAAATTAAACTTGTATAAACACTTAAAAATTAGAATCATGAACAAATTAATTGCAAAAGGAAACTGGAACGTAGCAAAAGGTAAATTGAAGCAAAAATATGCCAATTTAACCGATGATGACCTCATCTATGTAGAAGGAAAAGAAGATGAATTACTTGGCCGTCTGCAAAAGAAAACCGGACGCACCAAAGAAGAGCTGAAGGACGAGATAAATAGAATCTAAGGCCATGCGTTCGATATTATACATTCTGGCAGTTATCCTGGTGATAGGCTGGCTGCTGGGCATTTTTGTCTATTCTGTTGGCGGTTTAATTCATATATTATTGGTGCTGGCCATTGTTTCAATTCTTATTTCAGTCATTCAAGGACGACGCCCTTAGCACGGATAAAACACAAACAAAACGCGACTTTTCTATTTGAATTGTCGCGTTTTTTATTGCGATTATTTTTGTTAATTCATTTCAAATTTCATTATAAAAATAATAGCCTTTGCAAATACGTGATTTACAAAAGGCTATATCCCATTTGTTTATTTTTTTAAACCATTTCTTTCTTTTCTTGCTCAATTATCTTACGGTATTCGTAGCCGAGTTTATCTTTATCGCCTGCCGTAAGCACCCAGCCAGCAACCGTAAAAATCTCCTGCTCTTCCTCGTCTAAATGGTGAAAAAACCAGTTCTCTCAAGTTTTTAAAGTAAGCCTGCCAGGCCGACGAGCTCATGTCTGTTTCATCAAGCTTTTCAATCAACTCATCAATTTCGTGATCTTCGGCAATGCTATGGCGCGCATTTTCTTGAGATTTATCATGTTCAAGCATAGGTACCTATAATTGCGCTCCTCTGCATTTGCGTGGGCTTGCAGCTCAATTTTGAGTTTCTTCCTCACGCTTTCTCTTGCTGTAGATTCGCCTTCAGTTTTTAGCAGATCGTTGGCCAAACTACGTTGAGTTCAGTACTCTTTGTTTAATTCATCAAAAATATTCATGTTTAGTTAAGTTTTAGATTGCTGCGTACCACAGCAACATGGTTAATAATTGGGTTTATTGTTCGATTAAAAAGTATTTATCAGTCGTCATTTGATTCTACAGGTGTAGAAATTTCAAAGGGAACCGCAAAGTTGAGTGGCTCATTTTTATGGTTATAATATTTTGAAAATTGTCGTGAAATTTCGACACCGAAGTAAAAAATGATGGAAACGTAATAAATCCATAATAATATAATAACAAATGAGCTGGCTGCACCGTAAACAGCCCCTAACTGGCTTCTTCCAATGATAAATCCGATGATGTATTTGCCAATAAAAAACATTATTGCGGCAAAGACAGCTCCAAACCAGGCAGCATTCCAACTTACTTTCACATCGGGCAAAAACCTGAAAATTATGGCAAAAATTGCTGTAATCACAATAAGTGATAACACTAAATTGGCAGCATTTACCAAATATCCGAAATCTGCGTGCAAACTATCCGAAATAAAATCACGGATTATTTGCAGCGAAGCGTCAATAATTAGCGATATCAAAACCACAAAACCCAAACTTAAAATCATTCCAAACGAAAATAGCCTATCACGTAAAAGCTTTAGTATGTTCTGCTTAAGTTTTGATTTTACCTTTACTCTCCAGATATAATTAATGGAATTTTGCATCACACCAAATAAAGTAGTGGCAGAAATCAAAAAAATGACTCCACCTACAATAGCGCCAATTAAACCCCTGTCGCCAATTTCATAATTGTCGATGGCTGTTTGAAGCAATTCCGTGCTTTCATTCCCAATTAGGCCACCTAGCTCAGAAAACAGTTTGGAACGGATGAGCTGATCATCTGTAAAAAATCCGAAAACAGAAATGATAATAATTAGAATGGGGGCAATAGAAAAAATAGCAAAATAGGCAGTGGTACCGGCCATGCTCACCGGATCGTTCGACATAAAATTAGTGACAGTGTTTTTTAAAATCTTAAAACTATCTTTTGATTTTTTTTCAATAGTCTCCTTATTCATCTTATTTTCTTTTTGATTTTATCTAACAAATTGATGTTAATATTATGTTTTTCGGTGCCGCGATTGCTCATGAGGTATGCATAAGGTTCAAAGCCATTCACATTGCGCATAATAACTTTCAGGATTGCTAACATTGGCATCACTATAAGCATGCCTGCCACACCCCAAATCATATTAGCAAAGAGCATCCCTAAAATAATTGCTAAAGGGTTTATCTTAATGGTGTTGCCAACAATATTTGGTGTTATTAGGTTGTTTTCAAGAAACTGAACAATCAAAAACACTACCACGATTTTTATTAACAGATTTGTCGGGTCTGAAGAGGTAAACAAAATATACATAAATGGAATTAAGCCGCCTATGAAGGTGCCAATGTATGGAATGAGGTTTAAAATGGCAGCCAGACTTCCGAAAATTACAGCATGTTTTACACCAATAATCAAAAGACCAATAGAGGTTAGTACAGCTAAAATAACAACGACTATGAGCATGCCGCCCAGATACTTAGTGGTAACACTCGATATTTCTCTTAAAATATGTAGTGCCAGGGCCTTGTTTTTCCGACCTACCAATCTAAAAATAAAATAGGCTGTTTTGGTGCGGTAAAAAAGTAAAAAGAAAATGAAAACGGGCATTAATCCAATTTGAAAAATTACTGTTGAAGTGGCTGAAAATAGATTTTTTAATGCTGATTGAGTGCCCTCCAGCAAGTTTTTAGAGGCTTTTTCAACATAATAATTCATTGTATTGGCATTCACTCCTGCTTTTTTTTCAAGCATATTTTGCACAGCATCAGTTTTCGTGTCAAGGGTTTCTTTTATGCTTTCAAAATCCAGGGTGGCATTAGATAGTTTTATCGAAAGTAATAGCACAACACCTCCTATAACGATTGTTGCCACAAGCAAAACCAGCAGGATTGACACACCACGGTGAACCCCACGCCGCTCAATTTTCCATACTAACGGATACAATAAATAGGTAATAAATACACTGAGCAAAAAAGGCACTAAAATGCTTTTGGCCAGAATAAATATGGTTATTACTATGCTGATAATAAACAGAAACCAGCCGGTTCTAATCAAACGATCATTGTTCATAGGTTTAAATATTCTTGATAATTAAGAGAAAAACTATCTAAATAATCCATTGAGAGTTAGTTTAAACTTTCACTTCAATCAATTAACTCAAAATTTCAGTTTTGATTAAAAGACTATTAAACACGGTTTAAATGATCACTTTTGTTCTAAAAGGCTGAAACTTTCTTCGAGATAATTCTAATTCTATACCACAAATTGATGAGCCAAAAAGGAATGCTGAAAAATCGAAAATATCTGGCAAGATTTTTCATTAAGGATCTATGACAATTTTGAAAAATCAAAACTTAATAAATAGCATTATGAAAAAGAAGAATGAAATACCGCAGATAAAAAATGAAGAACAGTATGAAGCCTTGAAAGACAAAGGCTACAGCAAGCAAAAAGCTGCACGCATTGCCAATACACCGAACACTAGCAAAAAAGGTGGAACCAGTGAAAAATACGAGAACTGGACAAAGCAACAGCTTTACGAAAAGGCATTGCAAGTGGGTATTGGCGGTCGAAGCAAAATGAAAAAGGATGAGCTGATTCGTGCTTTGCGTAATAATTAGCAAACGCTTAGCTTAGGTAGTGATGAAAAAAGCAGAATTAATTTTCTCCTTTTTTGCCTATTTATTTTTTAAAATTCTTTTTCACGGAATAATAAGCTGTAGTGCATGGGGTAATATTTCTACATGAATGCGTTCTGGTTGTCCAATAATTTCCCCATCTATTTGCAGCGGTAATCGGTTATAGTTTTCAATAATAACGGCCTTTTCTTTGTAAATATCGATAAAATCTAATTGATGGATTTTTCGAGTGAAAAAAGGAATAATCATTTTTAATAATTGACCCATTTTTTTTGGCCTAATTACAATAACTTCAAAAAGACCATCATCTAATTGCGCATTGGGATTCACAACCGCGCCAGTGCCATATTCAGCAGCATTGGCAATAATAATCATATAAGCTGTTTTCTTACGACTTTTTTTGGCCGTAATAATTTTGAATTTGGCAGGTTCAGCATTTCTTACCTCATCAAAGAAATGTTTTCCATAACCTAAAAAACCCCGGACCCCGTCTTGTTCAAATTTTTTAATAATTTTTGCGTTAACACCTATATCACTCAAATGCAATGAAATATGATCGTCGTTAATTTGTAAAACATCTAGGGCATTTGATTTATTATTGGTAATTATTTGTAAGTTTTCACGAAAATCGGTCGGTAATTTAAAGCCGGTTGCTAATCCGTTGGCAGATCCCAGGGGAATTATTCCCAGTTTGATATTTTTGTTAAGCAGTAACTGAGCCACCAAATTGCAGGTGCCATCGCCGCCCGCTGCAACAACTACTGCTGGTTTTAAGCTTTTTATTAAAGCTGAAATTTTTGTTTTGTCGTCCTTTCCGCGTGTCATATAAATCTCAAAATCTTGCTTTTGGCTTTCCATAAAATCTTTTAAAACCGTTAAAAAATCTTCTTTGTCGATACCTCCCGAAATGGGATTTATAATAAAAAGCATCTTTTTCGGCTGAGTTTCTTTTTCCATTGGCATAGCTTGTGTAATTAATGAGGTAATTTGGCGTGAAATACTTGCCGAAATTACTATTTATGACGAAAGAAAATACCAAAACGGCTTATTTTAACAGAAGTAGCAAAAGTCCTTTTAAGAAATTAAAAATTCAACTCAAGCACCGCTTGGGATGGTTGGGAGTGCCATCAATAATGACTTTTCGGGGGTTTGGTTCGCACCAAACATCTGAAGTTTTTATCACCGGCATGCTCGCCGAAGACAAAGGCCTGGAAAAACCCAAAGCGGAGAATAGTCGTTGGCAAAATTTTCTATCCACACTCAAAAGGTATTCAGGCGATCAGATTCCGAATGCTAAAGTTGAAGTGCAATTTAATGAAAACAAGGAATTGTTACTTACCGAAGAAACGGGTTTATTTAAAACTTCTTTTCGGTTTTCGCCTAAGCGTGATAAACTAACCAGCGAATGGGCAAGCTATACAGTAACTCTGAAGGATAATCTGACTGGCGAAGACAAAATTTTCAGCTCAAGCGGCGAAATTCTTATTCCCGGCCAAGAGGCTGATTTTGGCGTGATTTCAGATATTGACGACACCATTATAGTAAGCCATTCTACTAGACTTTTGCGAAAGCTACGCTTATTGCTTACACAAAACGCGCGCACCAGAAAGCCTTTCCCGGGTGTGGAGGAGTTTTATCGCGCCCTTCACAACGGTGAAAAAGGAAAAAGCAAGAACCCTTTCTTTTATATTTCGAGCAGTGAATGGAATTTATACGATTTGATTGTGGATTTTTGCACCTTCAATAATTTCCCTAAAGGTGTTTTTTTGCTGCGTGAATTTAATTCGGGATTGTATAATTTGTGGCGGCAGGGTGGGAAAAATCATGAACATAAGTTTGACAAAATTTATCATATTTTCACAACTTTTCCTGCTATGTCCTTTGTTTTAGTGGGCGATAACGGCCAGCATGATCCTGAAATTTATTCCCGAATTGCCCATCGCTTTCCCGAACGCGTAAAAGCAATTTACATTCGCACCATCCGTAAACAAAAAGATCCACGTATGCTGAAAATTATGGCTGATTTGGAAAAAATTGATGTGCAAATTGTGTTTACACCCGATACAATTAATGCCGCTCAACATGCACGAAGTAATAAGTTTATTCCTGAAAATGAAGTCGAAAAAATAATTGAAGCTAGTCGTGATAATTGACTTATAGTTTTTGAAGCCAACAAAATGTGGAATATAAACCTCAATATGTAGATGTTCAATTGTGGAAAATGAAGAGAATTAAAATGTCATGACTAATAATTATTTTTTTAACATAGTGTATATCAATTATATAAATAGAATTTGTTGTGTCGATTGGTATCTTAGGCATAATTATTTGATTGCTTTGAGCAACTTAAAAAACATATCATTATGAAATTTAGAATAAAAACAATTAGTCTGACGCTTGTTGTGCCGCTGCTCATTGGTCTGAGCTTAGTTTCGTGCAACACTTCCAAAACCCTTCGAGGAGGAGCAATTGGAGCCGGTGCAGGCGGAGCAATTGGCGGAATTATCGGGTCGCAATCTGGAAATACTGCCACTGGCGCTATTTTGGGCGCTGCAATTGGCGGTACAGCCGGCGCTGCTATCGGAAATTATATGGACAAGCAAGCAGAAGAGCTACAACAAGATATTGAAGGCGCGGAAATTGAACGTGTTGGCGAAGGTATAAAAATCACTTTCGACTCGGGTATTCTCTTTGGATTTGATTCGTCAGATCTCAGTTCCAAAGCTGAAGTAAATGTTTCTGAAATGGCGAAAATTCTGAAAAAGTATGAAGATACCGAAATCATTATTGAAGGACATACAGATAATAAAGGTTCAGACAGATATAACCTGAAACTATCAGAAGATCGTGCGCATGCTGTGGCTCGTTTACTAACAATTCTTGGTGTAAATGAAAAACGTATTTCAGAAGTGGGGTACGGTGAAGAAATGCCTGTGGCAGAAAATGATACTGAATTAGGTAGAATGAAAAACAGGCGCGTTGAAGTGGCTATTTATGCCAGCGAAGAACTTAAAAAAACAGCTCAAAAAGGAAATTTAAGTTCGGATTAAATAATACAAAATCAATAATAAATAAAAACTTACAAAATGAAAAAGAACATTTTTTTAGCACTTCTAACAATTGGTTTTAGCTCATTTATCTTTGCCCAATCCGTAGAAAAAGGGATAAAAGGTGGTGTAAATTTGGCCAGTCTTTCAGTGGATAATAACAATGATAAAAACCTTAAAGTAGGCTTACACGCTGGATTTTTCGCTAAATTTCCAATTACCTCAGCCTTGGCCATTCAGCCCGAGTTGCTGTATTCGGCCAAAGGTATCAAATTGAATTATGACGAAAGTAATTTTGCTGATGGTAGCTCAAAATTTAATTTGAATTATATTGATATTCCTGTAAAACTGGTTTTTAACCTTTCGGATGATTTCTCATTCCATTTAGGGCCTTATTTCAGTTTTTTGCTAAATGCTAATGTAGTAACGGATGCTGAAGTGCTTGATTTCTGGGATATTGATTCGGTAGATGATTTAGATACAGATCGGTTTAATACCTTTGATTATGGATTTGTCGGAGGTCTGGAGTTTAATTTGAAGCCTGTAGTATTAGGGTTTAGTTATAACCTTGGTCTCAATCAAGTAGCAAAAGATAAGGATTTAGCTTACGATATTATAGGTGATGCAAAAAATAGCGTTATTCAGGTGTTTGTCGGAATTAAATTTTAAACAATTAAAAACTAACTAGTATGATACGCTTAATTATTATTTTTCTTGTTATTGCATTAGTTGCAGCTTTATTCGGTTTTGGTGGAATTGCTGCCGGTGCGGCAAGTATTGCTAAAATAATCTTCTTTGTTTTCTTGGTGCTATTCCTGCTTTCTTTGATAGCCGGAGGCGTCAGAGGGTTTAAGTAGCAAAAGTTTAATGCTTTAAGTGGATTGAAGTTTGGCTATTCACTGTTTATCTCTGCTGAATTTTCGTTACCTGAAAATAGAAATCAAATACTTAGAAAGTTTTTATTCAACGTATAGCAGTAAAGAAACAGGCAAATTCCTTTCTTGAAAAGGAATTTGCCTTAACAGTTTGTGATTAAATAAATTAAACCCGTGAAAAAAAGTATTGTATTCTGCTCGTCATTGTTGGCCTTCTAATAATTATCAGGCTAGTCCTACCTTATTTTGTTGTTAAATACGTGAACAAAGTTTTAAACGATATTGAAGGTTATCAAGGTTCCATTACCGATGTGGATTTGCATCTTTATAGAGGAGCTTATATTATTGATAGTCTGGTTATTGAAAACGTTCATATTAAAGCTCTGAACAACTTTTTAGAAGCATATGCAAAAGTGGATGCCGAACAAGGTGTTTTTCATGTATATGCTGAAATGTTGCTGCTTGATGGACAGTTGGATGGTTACGTGAAACCGCTTTTGGTTGATGTGAAATTAATAGACTGGAGCGATGACGATAAGAGTGTTTTGATGAAAATTTGGGAAGTTGTTGTTGATGCTGTTTTGGAAATTTTCGAGAATCAACCCAATGACCAGTTTGCGACTAAAGTTCCTATTTCCGGAGACCTAAGTGATACTGATGCTGGTATTTTATCAGCCCTTTGGAATATTTTATCTAATGCATTTGCGCAAGCCTTCGATAAAGATACGGATGGTACTATTAATTTCAATCCTGAAAGTGAAAACGAAAAAAGCGATAAATAGCGAAAAAATATTAAACGAACAATTTAAGGAATGATAGAGTAGAAAGATCATGAAAAAAATTATAGCACTTATTGATAATTTTGAGGAATCGGAAATAGTAACCGACTATGCCATAAGACTTGCTATAGATTTGAAGAAAGAGCTTGAAATTGTCCATTTTATAAAACAAGAATATACGCTTCTGAATAGAAGAGTCAAATCACCCGTTTCTTTGCCTTTAAAATTGATTCAAAAAACTGATGCACTCGTAGAAAAGCGTAGTCGTATTCTCAAAAAAATAATCAGCGTAAAGCAGGCGTCTGTTGATCTTCCGTTTTCTTTAAAATATACTGTAAAACAGATGCCTTTATGCCTCTTAATAAGGTGTTTAAATAAGCATGATGATGTTGATAGGGTGATAATTCCGGTCAGTAATTCCAATATAGCAAATGAATTGGAAAACAGGCTCAAGCATCCGTTATTTGTTTTTAAGATTTAAAATACCCGAAAATCCAGACCTTTTCAGACGATATATACATACACTTGTGCGAAAGTTTTGGAAAATCAGCTGTGGCACGCTTTGTAAAAGCGTAATTTGCTATCAGACAAGCTCCCAACAAAAGTCGCTTCGGTTTGTTATTCTCATATCCCTGCTTAGTTGTAGCTTTGCGGTCAAACTCTGATTTAAAATGTACCGATTTTCTCGCACTTTTCTTTTATTACTTTTCTTGCTTTTAGGAATTAATATAGTTTCCAGAGCTGCCTATTTGCTCATCCCAATGGACGAAACGCAAACCAATCACCTTAAGGCCTATGGCATTGCTTTTTGGGTGCTGGAGCGCGATGTGGAGATTAGCTGGCTGCTCAATTATAGGGGCGGCAGCTACCTGATGCCGCATCACGCCATGTTTGAAAAGGAATGTAAGCTGCGCAATGTGAGCTATCAGGTAATTGCTGATGTTCAGGCCCATGCCATCCTCAGTGAAATTGCAGATCCCGGCAAAAATATGGATGAGATGAAGCTGCAAAAGGTGCCGCGAATTGCCGTTTATTCGCCTAAAAACAAACTTCCGTGGGATGATGCCGTAACGCTGGTGCTTACTTATGCCGAAATTCCTTATGACGTGATTTATGACGATGATGTGCTTGGCGAGGTGTTACCCATGTACGATTGGCTGCATTTGCATCACGAAGATTTCACAGGACAATTTGGGAAATTCTGGGCACGCTACCGCCATTTTCCCTGGTATCAGGAAGATGTGCGAAGCCAGCAGGAAACTGCCGAACGACATGGTTTTCAGAAAGTTTCGCAACTAAAACTGGCCGTGGTAAAGAAAATCCGTGAGTTTGTTGCCGGCGGTGGTTATATGTTTGCGATGTGCTCGGCTACAGATAGTTATGATATTGCCCTTTCGGCAGATGGACTTGATATTTGCGATGTGATGTTCGATGGCGACCCAATGGGAGCAGGCCATCCAAAAATGTTGAATTATGACAATTGCTTTGCCTTTACCGACTTTCAGCTGTCAACTAATCCGCAGGAATACGAAATATCAAATGTTGATGTAACCAATTATCGTTCACGTAGCATCAATGAAAGTAACGATGTGTTTAGCCTGTTTGATTTTTCAGCAAAATGGGATCCGGTGCCTACCATGCTCACCCAAAACCATGAAAAGCTAATCAAAGGTTTTATGGGACAAACTACCGCATTCAATAAAGATTTGGTGAAGTCAGAAGTAATTGTGCTGGGCGATAACATTGCTTTTAACGAAGATCGTTATATTCATGGCAGCTTCGGCAACGGCTTCTGGACTTTTTTCGGAGGTCACGATCCGGAGGATTATCAGCATTTGGTAGGCGATCCACCAACGGAACTGGATATGTTTCCCAATTCGCCTGGTTACAGACTTATCCTGAATAATGTGTTGTTTCCGGCGGCTAAGAAGAAGAAACAAAAAACCTAACGTAGCATCCAGTCGTCGAAAGTGAGCATAAACGGCATACCATTCATCTGCATCTGGGCACCCTTATTGCAAACTGTGTCAGCGGAAGGGTTAAGGTATTCCATTTCTGCATTATCAGGATTTAATCCGGGAAAGTTAAACTGGCCGCTACCACCTTTTACAATGGCACAATCAGGCCTAAAAGTGAAAGGACTTGATGTGCTAAACTCAACCAAATCACCATTGTGATTTGTCATTTTGAGGTCAGCCTCGATGCGAATAATCTCGTTATCAAACGAAAACCATTCACTATCCGGCCATTTTTCCCAATCATAACGGATTGTGCCATTCACTTTAATGGTTTTTGTGCCAGATGTGTCTGTAAGTTGTACATTGGTAAGCCGTTGTTCGAAAATATAATGTCCGTCAGCGACTGTGATCAGTTCTAATTCTACAAGGTCGGCACTAAACCAGTTAGGCGAATAACTCAGTTTTGGGAAAAAACGGAAATCCAGAAAATTTATCGTGCTTTTAGCACCTTGTTGAAGTGGGAGTGTATCGGTTTCTACAAAAATTTTACCACCTCGATATCGTTTGTAAAAATCATAAACAGCTTCAAAATAATCTATCCGGTAATTTAGTTTGTCGTTCACCTGGTTCAAGCTGGCTTGTCCTTGATCAATAGTTGCACGCCCGGTATTTGTCAGGTTTTCGCTTTTTAAGGCCTTAAAATAAGAAACCGTAAGCTGGATAATATTGTGCTTTTGCAGCAATAAATTTTGTGCAGCAAAGGCTTGTCGCTGGTAGCTTATTTCTTCGTTTGTATTCTTTTCACAGGCCTGAAAGCCGATAAACAGGAATATAGTAATTGATAATATTGTAAGAAGACGATTTTTATTCATTAGTTTTTCTTTCGTAAGTTTCAAATCTATAAACGAAGTTTGCCTGTGAATCATTGTCCATCACTTCTTTTTCGGTCAATTCCCAGTTTTTAAAATCAATCGGTGGGAAAAATGTATCTGCCTCAAAATCAGCTTCTATAATGGTCAGGTAAAGCTTGTCGGATAGTTCCAAAAACTGTTCGTAAACACTGCCACCACCTATTATAAACACTTCAGCTTCATTTTCGACCAAGGCCAGGGCTTGCTTGATATTTTCGACTTTTTCTACTCCTTCTGGGATTTCAGTAAGCCGCTCACTCAAAATGATATTTCTGCGTTTAGGCAAAGGGCCGTTTGGTAAAGATTCCAGGGTTTTGCGCCCCATAATTACAGTATGTCCGCTGGTAAGTGCTTTAAAACGTTTCAGGTCAGCAGAAAGATGCCAGGGCATGGCGTTGTTGTTTCCAATGGCACGATTTTCAGCCATGGCAACGATGATGGAAATAGTTGGCTTTTGGAGCATAGATTCAAGTTTTATACAGCGATTTCAGCTTTAATTGTAGGATCAGGATCGTAACCTGTCAATTGGAAATCATCGAATTTAAAGTGAAAAATATTTTTTACTTCGGGATTTATGTGCATCATTGGTAGCCTTTTTGGTGCTCGCCTTAACTGCAATTTCACCTGATCAAAATGATTGGTATAAATATGTGCATCGCCAAAGGTCATAATAAGTTCGCCGGGCTTAAGCTTTGTAACCTGCGCAATCATTAGTGTTAGCAGGGCATAAGAGGCTATGTTAAAAGGCACGCCGAGGAAAATATCGGCACTACGCTGATACATCTGACACGACAATTTGCCATTAGCCACATAAAATTGAAACCAGGCATGACAGGGTGGGAGGGCAGCCTTTCCGAGGGCTACATTTTCTGCAAAAGTTTTTCCTGAAAGTGGCAATACCGAAGGGTTCCAGGCAGCAACGATATGGCGGCGGCTGTCAGGATTTGTCTGAATGCTTTGAATTACATCACTGATTTGGTCGATGCCTTCGTTGTTCCAGTTGCGCCACTGTGCGCCATAAATCGGCCCTAATTCACCGTTTTCATCAGCCCACTCATTCCAGATACTCACTTTGTTGTCCTTTAGATAGTTGATATTGGTGTCGCCTTTCAAAAACCAGAGCAGTTCGTAAATGATCGAACGCAGGTGCAGCTTTTTGGTGGTAAGCATTGGAAAACCAGCTGCCAGGTCAAAACGCATCTGATAGCCAAAAACGCTCAAAGTGCCGGTACCGGTGCGGTCGTCTTTGCGGTTACCGTTTTCCATTACATGGCTCAGTAAATCAAAATATTGTTTCATCAGCGTGTGAGTTTTTGTCGTGCAAAATAAGCAGAATTTTCAAAAACGGAGAAACTACTTATTTTCTTATCGATATGCAGACATCCTTAATATTAGCAAAATCAGTTTGATAGTTTTTTAGTTAGAACAGCATTCCCACAATGGTGGCCGACATTAGCGAGGCCAGCGTGCCGCCCAATAAGGCTTTTAAACCCAATTTTGAAAGCCGAATGCGCTGATTAGGAGCCAATGAACCGATTCCGCCAATCTGTATGCCGATAGAAGCAAAGTTGGCAAAGCCGCAAAGCATATAGGTGGCCATGATAATTGACTTGGGATCAGCGAACATTTTCGCAGCTTTCAGTTCAGATAGACTAACGTAGCCTATGAATTCGGTCATGATAATTTTTTCGCCAAGCAGCCGTCCCACCAACGTAATATCCTCAATATTAACGCCGATAAGCCACATCACCGGTGAGAATATATAACCCAGCAAAAACTGTAACGAGAGTTCATTGTAGCGCCCATCACTGATTTCGGCAATGCCCTGATTAAGGTTAAAAATATCGCCGAGCCAAATTGTAATATAATTAAACATCGCGATAAAGGCGATGAATACCAATAACATAGCAGCAACATTTGCAGCCAGTTTGAGACCTTCGGTTGTTCCGTTCGATACGGCATCCAGCACATTGCTGCCAATCTGCTCCTTGCTGATTTCCATTGTTTTGTCGATAGCCTCAGTTTGTGGCAACAATATTTTTGAAATTACAATTGCTCCGGGAGCTGCCATTACCGAGGCGGTGAGTAGGTGTTTGGCAAAAAGTAGCCTCTGAACAGGATCATCGCCGCCCAAAAAGCTGATGTAAACCGCTAAAACTCCACCGGCCAGCGTGGCCATGCCGCCCATCATCACCAGCAAAATCTCAGATTTATTCATTTTAGGCAGGTAGGCTTTAATCATCAGTGGTGATTCCGTTTGTCCTAAAAATATGTTTCCGGCAACCGAAAGACTTTCTGCACCCGAAAGTTTGAGCAGGCGCGACATGCCCCAGGCCATAAATTTCACAATACGTTGAATGATACCTAAATAAAACAACAAGCTAGTGAGCGCCGAAAAGAAAATGATAGTTGGTAGAATTTGTATGGCGAAACTTTGAAGTGCTACTTCTATCGTATTGGTAGCAAACGACTTAAATAAAAATTCAGTTCCAGCTTTTGTGAAGTCGAGAACCAGCACGAAAAGGTGTCCCACACCCTCGAAAAAGTACTGAATCCACGGCACATAAAGCACTCCAAGGGCTACCAGCACTTGTAACGAAAGCCCCTTTGCGATAACCCACCAGTCGATAGCCTTTCGGTTTGAGCTAAAAATGAAAGCAATCAAAACCAATGAAAGCATACCGAGCAGTCCGCGTAAAATCGTCATCAAACTAAAACCATCGCTGTGATCCATTTCCAGTATGTTAGCCGAAGACAGCTCTTCCTCCGCCAGCATTTGCTCCTGCACGCTTAGTTCGTTAATAACAGTTATTGAATCACCAATTGCAATGGAATCAATTGATGTAGAACCCTGACCAAGAATGTTTTGTGTTGTAAAAATCAACAAAATGGTTACGACAACCAAAAATAATTTGTTCATTATAAAAATCTTATGGTATAATAGAATTGCATTGAGCTGGTCTGAAAGCAGCTGGTTTTACCGTCATAAAGTACTTTTTCTTCTTTGAATTTCATCCCTAAGCCGCGAAGCTTTTTCGTAGGCTTCGTTTTCGACCGCAATTTGCAACATTTCTTCGAGTTCTTCTATCAGATATTCTGAAAACTCATCAAATGTTTCATTGCCTTGTTCTGTTTTGCTGACTTTTTCGGGTTCATTTTCGTCGGCCACAATTATTCCCGCTTCCTCCATTACCGGCTCATAGGCAAAAATGGGACATTGAAACCGAATTGCCAGTGCCACAGCATCGGAAGTTCGGGCATCGATTTCATTGATGACATGATTATTTTCGCAAACAAGTAAAGCGTGGAAAACACCATTTTCAAACTTGTTGATAATGACTTCTTTGAGCTGTATCTGATAAAACTGCGCAAAACTTTTAAATAAATCGTGTGTCATTGGTCGGATTGGATGCATTTTCTCCATTCCAAGCGCAATCGATTGCGCTTCAAAAGTACCTATGATAATAGGTAACTTCCTGTCGCCATTAACCTCGCCGAGGATAAGAGCATATGCGCCGCTTTGTGACTGACTATAAGACATTCCCGTAATTTCCAGAGCGATTTTCTTCATGCTTTTTTCTCTATTTTTTTAAAAGCATAAATATAGGTAATATTCTGAAGATGCAAAGCAGTTTCCGGATAAGTTGTTGGCTTTATTTTTAACAATCAGCTTTGAGATTAGTTTTGTTTAAGTGGAATTAACGCGCCTAATAAATCATTTATTTACGTAATTTTTTGGCCATCGCTAATCAACCTTTAGGCGTTCAATCAATAATTTTATCATTTAATCACTTCTTGGCAATAGAATTTCAGTAAGAATAATTTGTTTTGTTCAACATTAAGCCTGGATTAGCAAGGTTTTATTTGTTTTTTATTCCTATCTATTTTTAAGCCTGCAAAATAATACTAATTCATTATAGATCAGCTTACTGTACATTGTTTGATAGGACGACTTGTCTATCTGTTAATTTCAGCGCAATATTTTGGTAAACCCCCAAAAATCTGCCAAACAATTTCTACCTTTGCAGTTGAATTTAAAGCCATTTTGGCACCTAATTTCACTTATAATATTAAGATAATTTAAAGCACTTAACTATGATCAGCAACAACTTTTTGCAGCGCCATCTGGGGCCTACCTCCGAAGATATTAAAACCATGTTGCAAGCTATTGGTGTAGGTTCTGTTGAACAACTTATTAACGAAATCATTCCGGAGAATATCCGCGTGAGGCAGCCGCTATCCATTGGCGAAGGCTTAAACGAATATGAATATCTGCAACACCTGAAAAAGATTGCCGGCAAAAACAAGATTTTCAAAACCTTTATTGGGATGGGATACTACGACACCATCACGCCAGGTGTAATTTTACGTAATGTGCTTGAAAATGCTGGTTGGTATACCGCTTATACGCCCTATCAGGCTGAAATTTCACAAGGTCGGCTCGAAGCGCTATTGAATTTTCAGACGGTGGTAAGTGACCTCACTGCCATGCCGATCGCTAATGCTTCTTTGCTCGACGAAGGCACTTCTGCCGCCGAAGCCATGTTGATGTTTTACAGCTCCAGAAGCCGTGCCCAGCAAAAAGCGGATGTCAATAAATTTTTTGTTGATAAAAATGTTTTTCCACATACGCTTGAAGTGGTTCAAACCCGCGCCTTGCCGCTGGGAATAGAAGTCGTTGTCGGTGATTTTGACCCCGCACAGCTTGATGAGAACTATTTTGGCGTCCTGCTTCAATATCCTGATCAATACGGTCAAATAACAGACTATCGTTCTGCTGTTGAGGTGCTTAAAGAAAAAAGCATTCAAGTAGCTGTTGCCGCTGATATGTTGAGTCTAACCTTATTAACGCCTCCTGGCGAATGGGGTGCTGATGCCGTTGTTGGAAGCAGCCAGCGTTTTGGCATTCCGATGGGATTTGGCGGACCACATGCCGGATTTTTTGCTACCCATGATGCCTACAAAAGAGAAATCCCCGGCAGGATTATCGGTGTGTCAAAAGATGCTAACGGAAATAGCGCGTTGAGAATGGCGCTGCAAACCCGCGAACAACATATCAAACGCGAGAAAGCCACTTCAAATATTTGTACGGCTCAGGCTCTATTGGCTTCAATGACAGCTTTTTATGCCGTTTACCATGGCCCAAAAGGCCTCAAAAATATAGCACGTCACATTCATATTCTTACCAATGTTTTGGTGATAGAAATGAAAAAGGTGGGCGTTAAACAGCTCAATACAAACTATTTCGATACGCTTAGGTTTGCCTTACCAGAAAATACAAAAATGAGCAAACTGACGGCTTTGGCTCAAGAACACGAAATGAATTTCCGTATTATCAACGAAGCTGAGTTTGGCATTAGCCTTAACGAAACGACTACGCTGGCTGATGTAAACGAAATTGTTTCAATGCTCTGCAAGCTCACCAACCAAAAGCATACACCGTATGTTTGTGTGCCTTCGGAATGTGAGAATTTGAATGCAATTCCTGAGGACTTGATGCGTAAAAGTGATTTCCTTGCGCATGAAGTTTTCAACCGTTATCACTCAGAAACGGATATGATGCGTTATCTGAAAAAGTTAGAAAACAGAGATTTAGCCTTGAATCGTACCATGATTCCACTTGGCTCTTGCACCATGAAGCTGAATGCAGCAGCAGAGATGTTCTCCTTAAGCTGGCCAGAGTTTGGCCAACTGCATCCTTTTGTGCCGGCAGATCAGGCGGCAGGTTATCACGAACTGATTTCAACCCTGGAAAAGGACTTGTGTGAAATCACCGGTTTTGATACTATGTCGTTTCAGCCCAATTCAGGTGCCAGCGGCGAATACGCGGGTTTGTTAGTTATCAGGGCTTACCTGGATTCTATCGGTGAAGGTCACCGCAATATTTGTCTGATTCCTTCTTCGGCCCACGGAACAAACCCTGCAAGCGCTGTAATGGCAGGTCTGGATGTGTTGGTGGTGAAATGCGACATCGATGGAAATGTTGATATTGACGACTTGCGTGAAAAAGCTACAGCAAATAAAGATAAGCTAGCGGCTATCATGGTAACTTATCCTTCAACGCATGGTGTTTATGAACCCGGAATCCGTGAAATTATTGATATCGTGCACGAAAACGGCGGACAAGTTTATATGGATGGCGCTAATATGAATGCACAAGTAGGGCTGACTAATCCCGGTTTTATTGGCGCAGATGTTTGCCACCTGAATTTGCACAAAACTTTTGCTATTCCTCACGGAGGCGGCGGCCCCGGTGTTGGTCCTATTGGAGTGGCAAAACACATTTCCCCATTCTTGCCTGGCCACAAGCTGGTAAAAACAGGAGGTGATAAAGCCATCACTGCCGTTTCATCAGCTCCTTTTGGCAGTGCCATGATATTACCTATTTCTTATGGCTACATTAAATTATTGGGTGGAGAAGGCTTGAAAAGAGCAACAGAAATTGCGATTTTAAGTGCTAACTATCTAAAAGCCAAACTAACTTCTTCTTATCCGATTCTTTATACAGGCATCAAAGGTCATGTAGCCCACGAAATGATTTTAGACCTGAATAATTTTGGTCGCACAGCCGGTCTTACGGTAACTGACGTAGCCAAACGCCTGATGGACTATGGCTTCCATGCACCAACAGTAGCTTTCCCGGTGCATGGCACATTGATGGTAGAACCTACTGAAAGTGAGCCTTTGGCCGAGTTAGATCGTTTTGTTGAGGCAATGATCTGCATTCGTAAAGAGATTGAACAAATTGAAAATGGTGAAGCAGAGAAAGACAATAACGTAATCACGCATGCTCCGCACACCGCAGAAATGCTGATAGCTACGGATTGGAATTTCCCCTATAGCAGAGAGAAAGCTGCTTTCCCGATGAAGTCGGATTTGGTGGATAAATATTTCCCACCGGTAACACGTGTTGATGAAGCTTATGGCGACAGAAACCTGATGTGTGTTGTCCCACCAACTGAGGGCTATATAAAATAATAGTCATTTTTTAGGGTTTGACTATTTACAAAAATGACCGGCTTTTGGCCGGTCATTTTGCATTAAATTAAGGACAGGAAACCCTTACAGGGTTTAGCTGGGTTTTGTTGCTTTTCACCCGGATAAATCCGGGCGTTATGCACAGTAAAGCCCTACAGGCTTTTTATTTTGCAGTACCTGTAATTTCAACACTATACGCTGTAGCGTATCCTGTGTATAACCCCCGAGCTCATTCGGAGGTAGGTGATGCACACTTGTCTTAAAAACTCTGTAAGAGTTTCCCGTTTTCATGAGAAACCCTTACAGGGTTTAGCTGGGTTTTGTTGCTTTTCACCCGGATAAATCCGGGCGTTATGCACAGTAAAGCCCTACAGGCTTTTTATTTTGCTTTACCTGTAATTTCAACACTATACGCTGTAGCGTATCCTGTGTATAACCCCCGAGCTCATTCGGAGGTAGGTGATGCACACTTGTCTTAAAAACTCTGTAAGAGTTTCCCGTTTTCATGAGAAACCCTTACAGGCTTTAGCTGGGTTTTGTTGCTTTTCACCCGGATAAATCCGGACGTTATGCACAGTAAAGCCCTACAGGCTTTTTATTTTGCAGTACCTGTAATTTCAACACTATACGCTGTAGCGTATCCTGTGTATAACCCCCGAGTTCATTCGGAGGTAGGTGATGCACACTTGTCTTAAAACTCTGTAATAGTTTCCCGTTTTCATGAGAAACCCTTACAGGCTTTTTGCTATTATTTTACATAGCGTCTAAACACTTCTTTATTTTTTGCCAGGTTCCTTCAATATCATGATCGAGGCCTACGCTAAAGCGCACCAAACCTTCCGAAAGCCCCATCTCTCTTTGGATTTCTTCCGGAACTTCTGAAGAAGTACTTTTACCGCTATTGCTGAACAATGTTTTAAAATATCCCAGACTTACAGCAAGATAGCCTACATCTTCCAATTCCATCATTTCCATTAGCTTGTTGGCTTTATCACTGGTCTCCATGTCAATGGCAATCATTCCGCCAAAGCCAAAATCAGGATGCATCAGCTTTTTCATCAACTCATGTCCTTTGAAATCCGGCATACCTGGGTAGCAGAACTTTAGGCCGGCTTCTTTGAATTTTTTGGCCAGATACATCGCATTATAACTATGCTGTTTCATGCGAATATGCAGTGTATGTAAGTTTTTCAGCACACTTGAGCTTCTGAAAGGATCAAGCACAGGGCCCAGCAACATAGCGGTTCCGGAGTTCACGTCGATCAGGCTGTTGATAAATGCGCCGTCAGCACAGATTGCGCCTGCTACACAGTCGTTTTTACCGTTCACGAATTTTGTAAGGCTATAAACTACTATATCAGCGCCGAGTTGTGCCGGAGCAAAAATCATAGGAGTAAATGTATTGTCAACCACCAGTTTGATATCATGTGCTTTGGCAATTTTTGAGAGCTCGGGTACATCGCTGATTTGCAACAATGGATTCGTCATTGTTTCTGTGTAAATCATTTTGGTGTTTGGTTTGATGGCTTTTTTTACAGCCTCCAAATTGGTGATATCCAAAAATGTAACTTCAATATTGTAGCGTGGTAGCCAGTTTTTCATAAAGGCGAAAGTGCCGCCATAGGTCGTCATGCTCGAGATGATATGGTCGCCCGATTGACAGATTCCTAAAATCGCGGTGGTGATGGCACCCATGCCGCTTCCTGTTACCCAGCCCATTTCGGTACCTTCCATGGCTGCCAGTGCATCGGCAAGGAATTTATTGCTCGGATTCCAATGTCGGGAATACAAAAAACAGCCTTCTGCTTCTCCTTGAAAAGTGTCGACCATGGTTTTTGCTTGCATAAAAGTGAAGGTTGCCGAATCAGTAACGGAGGGATTTACGTCGCCAAATTCCCCAAATTGTTTGAGGTTTTGAATGTTTGTTGCCGGATCAAATTTCATAGCTATATTTTTTAAAAGTTATTGCTACAAATTTACGAAATTGTATATTATCTGGCTTCAATTTGATAATATGTTTGAAAAATAGCTATATTATTTTAAAATTATAAGTAAACTTGCATTTAATTATAAAAAATGTAATTTTAACCTTAAAATTCAAGTAATGAGCTTTCAACTTGATTTATTAGACAAACGAATTTTGAGATTGCTAACTCAAAATGCCAGGCTGCCTTTTGTAGAAGTAGCCCGCAGATGTCGGGTTTCGGGGGCTGCCGTGCATCAGCGCGTTGCGCGGATGCTGGAAGCCGGTGTTATTTCAGGCTCGCAGTTTAACCTCAGCCCAAATGGATTGGGTTTACTGACTTGTGCATTTATAGGAATTCAGGTAAATCTGGTGGCCAACAGCACCCATGATGAAGTTTTTGAAAAGATTCAACAGATTCCGGAAATTGTTGAATGTCATCATATTAGTGGAAAATATTCTTTGCTCGTGAAGATTTATACCCAGAATAATGAGCACCTGAAGCGAATCATCGTTGAAAAAATCCAGTCGATTCCTGAGATTTCCTTCACAGAAACCTTTATCAGCCTCGAAGCCGGCTTTGAACGACCTTTGCCGCTATTGTGAGGAATAGGATTTCTTTTGATGCCGGTAATTGACTAATTTTGTCCGCTTATTTCAGAAATATGAGAACATTATTTATAAGTGGAATTCTGTTGCTCTTTATTGTTGTTCAATTGTGGCAAGGTAGCAATGCCCGACACACCATTGATGGCGATGGTAGTGGCTATTACTCTTATCTTACAACGGTTTTTCGCTATAAAACAACGGATTTTAAATCGGTTTTTGAATACGAAAAAACCCGTCGTGGCCTGGATTATATGGGGCATTATTTCCATGAATACAACGGTAAAGTTGTTAATAAATACTATGCCGGAACGGCAGTGCTTATGATGCCTTTCTATGGTATGGCGAGTCTTTTGTCGAAGCTTGCCAATATGCCTATTGATGGCTATAATATTCTTTTTCAGTATGCTGTGGCATTTGCTGCGGCTTTTTACCTCGCGATTGGACTGCTGCTGGTTAATGCGCTACTTAAAACTTTCGCGATCACTAAGCCCATCCGCGTGCTAACCTTGCTAAGTTTGTTGCTGGGTACCAATTTATTTTATTACGCCTTTATGCACCCGGCACATTCGCATGTTTATTCTTTTGCTGCTATTGCGGGATTTGCTTATTCTGCACGTCTGTTTATGCTTTACGGAAATACTAAAGCCTTGTATAGCATGAGTTTAATGCTTGGTATCGTAGCTTTGATAAGGCCTACGAATTTGATGATAGTTTTGCTTATTCCATTTTTTGCAACCGACTTTCAAACTGTAAAACAGCGTTTTATAAGTCTTTTTAAAAAGCCATTAGTGACTTTTTGGGCCTTGCTCTTCTTTATGATGTTCTTCTCCATTCAAATCATTTTCAATTATATACAGACCGGAGAGTTTATTTTATATACCTATAAAAATGAGGGCTTTCACTTTTTGCAGCCGGCAACATGGTCTTTTTTGTTTAGTTACCGCAAAGGGTTTTTCGTTTACACCCCGCTGATGTTACTGCTATTTTCAGGGATTGTCGTATTGTATCGTCGCTCGAAGTTTCAAACATACTGGTTATTAGGTTTTGTAGTCGTATTGGTGTATATCCTTTCTTCCTGGTGGAACTGGTTTTTTGGCGACAGCTTTGGCATGCGTGCTATGATTGATTACTACCCCATTTTCGCCATTTTATTGGCTTTGGGCTTTAGTGCCTTAGTGAAAATCAGAGCAGGAAAAATCTTTTTATCAGTGTTTCTGCTGCTGGTTGTTCCCTTGAATTTGGTGCAGGCTTATCAGTATGAAGTAGGCATACTTCACCCTGATTCAATGAATAGAGAGAAATACTGGTACGTTTTCTTTAAAACAGATAAAGCATTCAGGAACGTATTGGGCAGCCAGCCCGAACCGGTTTTCAAGTCGCTGAGTAGTTATAAGCGTTTAGACTTTTTTAACGATATGGAATCCGTTTCGCCGGTTTGGACAGGCAATGGTATTCAGCTTTCGGGTGAGGCACATTCAGGTATGTATTTGGCACAGCTTGACGAAAAAAATACCTTTAGCCCAACTTTGGTATTGGCCGGTTCACAACTTCTTTGTACTGAAAGTGCGATGTACATATCAGCGCATTTAATGTACCGTGAATTTGAAAAAGATGCTGCTTCAAAAGCAATAATGGTTTATGCAGCAACCAATAAGAGTAATCAGCTCTTGTTTTATAAGTCGCAAAATCTCAAGCAGTTGCCTGACGAAATTACGAATAGTTGGCGCTATGCTGAGTTTGGAATGAAAGTTCCTGCCTGGAACAATGAAGTGTCACAGGTGAAGGTGTATATCTGGAATCCCGATGGCACAGCATTTCAGCTTGATGACTTTGCTGTAAATATTTATTATAAAGAAATAGAATTAGATGAGTAGAGAAGATCGTTTTTATAAATTCAATAACGCGCTCAAAGAAGGAGAAGACTTTTACCTCGAAAATGGCTTTCGGGTGATGACTAAACATTTCTTAACCAAGCGTGGGTACTGTTGTGGAAACGGTTGTCGACATTGTCCCTACCATCCCAAACACACTAAAGGAAATACCGTTCTAGCAGATTAATATTCACCGAAATAGTTTTTTGTATAGCATTATATCTAACTAATAATATGAAAAAGGAAGATTGCTTTTATTTTGGGAAAGTCGTTAAAACCCACGGCATCAAAGGAGAAATAAGTATTCGTATTGATGCGGACGAGCCCACAGCTTATCTCGATTTAAAATATATGCTTATTGAAATCACCAATAAGCTGGTGCCTTTTTTTATCCGATCATTTAAAATTTTGGGAAACAAAGCCTATGTAGCCCTTGATACGGTTAACACAATCGAATTGGCGTCGTCTTTTGCGGGCAAGGATATCTATTTGCCCTTGGAGCTGTTGCCAAAACTAAATGACGACCAGTTTTATTTTCATGAAATCGGAGGATACAAAATTATTGATGAAACTGAAGGTCTGATTGGCGAGCTTGAGCAAGTGCTCGAATACCCCAATCAATCACTTTTTCAGGTGTTTAGGGAGGACAAAGAAATCCTGATTCCTATTCAGGATGAGATTATTAAGAAGGTTGATAAAAAAAATAAAACGATTTATATTCGAGCTCCTGAAGGGCTGATCGATTTGTATTTAAATAGTTAATGACTGCCAGACCGTTTCATTTTAAGCATTTTAGCCTCTTTCACCATCAATCGACGATGAAAGTTGGAACCGATGCCATTTTACTTGGTGCGTGGATTCCGCTTAAAAATGTAAAAATCGCCCTGGATATTGGAACTGGCTGTGGCATTCTTGGCTTGATGCTTTCGCAACGCGCTGTGCCTAAGCTTGATGCCGTGGAACTGGACGAATTATCGGCTGCCGAAGCAAAATACAATTTTAACAGCTCGCGATGGCGAGACCAGCTGCAAGTTTATTGTATGGATATCAGGCGGTTCGCTGACGAATTTCCAACTAAACGTTATGATTTAATTGTATCAAACCCGCCATTTTTTGTAAACAGTTTTAAAAGCGTACAGCAGCGCAAAAATCAAGCGCGGCATACCGACAGTTTGAGCTTTGAAGAGCTGACAACAGTGGTTAAAAAATTACTTAATCCTACGGCTACTTTTGCTGTTGTATTGCCTTTCAAAGAAAGCTTAGATTTTGTTGAAACTGCTGAAACCATTGGCTTATACGTAAATGCCAGGCAATTAATTATCCCGGTTGAAGGCCGTCCGGCCAACCGGATAAACCTGCTTTTCAGCTTAAATCCTGTGGGCGAAATCCAATCAAAAAATTTTACAATTCGAAATACCAAAGGTGATTTTACCGAACAATACAAGCATACGTTAAAGGATTTCTATTTAGGCTTGTAATTTACGCTTTCTAAATCTTAAAGGTTTATAAAACCTTTGAGATTTATTAGATAACTTATTAATGCTTAATATTTTGCCTTTGTTTTTGATTGTGTTCAATCACCAATGGAATTTGCTCCGCTTTGATACGTTTGGCAATAATCTTCCTTTCTTTATTCAATACATAAATAACAGGTGTTCCATAAATATCATACAAATCATGAAAATCTTCCGTCATACTCTTCATACCATTCACGTTGACCCAGTTCAGCTTATTCTCGATTATATAATTTTTCCATCCCGGAAAATCTGCATTGGCAGCGATGGCAAATACTTCAAAATTCCTATTTTCAGCATTGTATAGCTCTTTTAATACCTGGAGTTCTTTTTTACAAACACCGCAATCATGGTCCCAGAAAAATAAAATTAAATACTCGGTTTCGATGTCTTTAAATGACCGAAAACTATCCGTAGTATCCACGAGCCAAAGATCGGGAGCGGGAGAGCCGAGGGTAAGCTTACGGATTTGGTCGGCGCGGCTCATTATTTTTTCTTTGACAGAAGGCGATGTGTTGGTGATTTCCAACTTTGCGAAATACTCATCAGCCAAGTGAATGAAAACCTGATCCAAACCCATAATTTTCGGGTTTTGATACTGATCTGTAAAGTGCCAGATTAAATAATCTCTCATCACTTTATTTCCGCGCGTCTTTTCGATCAGCTTGTCTATTTCCTGGCTAATCGTGTCGGGGATTTGTGGCAGCAATTTCTCGAAATATTGTTCTAATTTGCTGTTGATTATTGGAGTTCTCAAAAGACGTTCGTCAGAAAGATCTATATTATCCCAGAAATTTGATTTGTAATAATAATAGGCAGCTTTTTGGTCCTCACGCAGGTTTTCAGGAACTTGCGGCTCGGTCATTGCCAGCAATATTTTACTGAAAAGACTGTCGGGATATTGTGTTATTATTTCATTTTTAAGAACGTCCAGGCTGGCCAATAATTCTTCTCGTTCTAATTGATGTTCAGTGGTTTGAGCTAATTCTTGAAGCTGACCATAAATGGCGTTACTCTGCTGCATTTGTTCAAAAAATAGCTGTGTCATCACACTGCCTTCGCATTTTATGCCGCCATTTTCTGTCGAGGAGCTATTCGTGATGATAAACTGTTGATTGTTTTCAAGCAGGAATTCCATTAATCGGACTTTCTTTGCGTCAACAAGCAGGTAAATTCCTGCTGGATAATTGTCAGCGGCACGGTAGTTTATCAGGCCGTCTTTAGCGAAAGTAGTGTCAACCATTTGAAATTTATCGCCATAATAACGGGCCAAATAGTAGGCGCTGTCGTTGGCTTGTTCGAGTTGTATAGTGATGTTAACCTGCGACTTAAGGCTAAATGCTGCAAATAGAAGAAAAAGTGGTAAGAGTTTTTTTATCATGCTTGAAAACCTCGTTTTTAAGAACATTAAGATTTTTTTAATGGCTGCAAATATACATGCTTTGCTGGAGGCAATGCCGGGGTTTGACTTGGACTATGTTAAAAAATGTTTTTTGGCCAGTTCATGCTGATTCCGATATGCAATCGATGTCCCGCGGGAAGCGAAGTGCAATCGGCGTCTCCCTATTATTTACAAACTTTAATTCTGTCCGATTCAACTTTTTACTCGAATTTATTTTCACACAAGGGATTTGGTTAACAGACACGTGATTGACTTTTGAACGTCTTTTAGGGCTTCAAAACCTCGCATATAAAAGACGAGAATAATCCTGACGTAACAAGCCGCTGAACCCGTCAACTCATATACCCTTAAAGCTTAGCCATTATGTAACTTGAAACGGGAGTGCAGGCACGGGTCTGGAGACCCGCGCCAGCGACGACTATTGAGGTAGCTGACTTTTGAACGCCCGTTAGGACTTCAAAACTTCAATTATTAGAATAATAAGTATTGTAATAGATGTATTGTGAGTTAATGGGGTGAAATAGCAAGCCTGTAAGGCTTCCCTTTGCATAACGCCCGGATTTATCCGGGTGAAAAAGTGACCACATGTAAATAAACCCCGGCCAGGGGTTTCCCATAGAAGAATAATAGGGTATCAGAAAAAATGAAATTTTCCAGCACACCACATTTCGTTATTTTACTGTTTAAAATTTATTGTGTAAATTTGAAAATAAATAAGAGTAAAAACCCTCGAAAAGCACCCGTAAAACATGAAAGTTAACATAATGTTGAGCGCGTTTTTGAGATTTTTTCAAAAAAAGTGAAAAAATAAACTACACGATATCAGTTTGTTACAAATTATTTGAAAAAAAAGTTGATTTTTTTTCAAAAAAAGTGATGCACTTTCGCGTTTTCTGACATATTAAGGGTGAAGAGAATGGTAGTTCTTCAAAGTTTTTAAAAATTAAGGCGGTGTTCTAAATAATATATGTATATTCGCATGAATATTTTAAGCAAAGTATTATGAATAAATTAGCAGAGATAACAACAAAGTTCAATTCACTTAGTGCCACTCATCAGGAATTGATTATTAAA
>Ga0265293_10001010_pt1 | contig 63546 bp, 74 predicted proteins | sample Munlanlewell138R_FD_192505 | JGI IMG/M metagenome (GOLD analysis project Ga0265293, IMG submission 192505) | Leachate microbial communities from a municipal landfill in Southern Ontario, Canada - Leachate well 138R | ecosystem: Engineered > Solid waste > Landfill > Unclassified | place: Canada...
CTCCCGCCGGTAGTGATGTCTTGGTTTTCGACATCAATACATGCAGCATTGCTGCATGTATGTATTTATACAGTAGCTTGCGTGCCGTGTCAACGGTCGCTGGGAACGAAGGGATTGATGGTGGCTGAGCGTCCACGAGCCGTGCGGTGAATGCGAGAGCGGCTCGGGATGACTCAGGTCAGCCGGGCTTCTGACCTTCCTTGGCCCGAAGCGAGGAGAGAACCGCATGTCAGAAAGCAATTTGTTCGAGGAGATCGCCGACCAGCAGGGCTGGACCGAGGCCACGCAGGTCGATGTGTTGCTCCGCTACATCGAAAATCAGGGGTCCTTCGAGGCGTTCCAGGACTTCCTGAGCGAGCAGGTCGCGACCGAGGACGAACTGTCGCTCGACCCGGACGACGAAGCCTGAGCCGACCCTTCTTAGCCCCGCCACTCCGGCGGGGTTTTTCCTTGCGAAAACAATAATACCCATGCTAAACTAACATTCCCCATAACTCGAATCGGAACGAGCCGGTGAACGCAGAACTGCCGGGGGCTATCGCGCCGCTGCACGAGGCCGGCGATTCAGCGCTCCGAAGCGAGGAGCGCAGGCGCGAAACCCTTGAGAAACAAATAAAAAACATCCTAATCCTTCAGCCGTTGTTCGCCCTGGAGGCCGATAAAGCGCGCCTGGTGGAACGGCCCGAGGGTCTGGATCTGCTGTACTTGGGGTTGTCCCTGCTGGATTTTCTTACCGAGCAGATGGGCTTCGGTGAGGGCGCGCCGCATGAGGAGACCTATCGGTTCCTGGAGCAGCGCTGTCAGGCCATGGTCCCGGATATGCCGGCCGAGACCGCGCGCGACTTGGCCCGGAAGCTGGTCACCCGGCTGACCAATGCCGATGCCCGCGGCGGCCGTAAGCGCTTCGAATGCACCTATTTTAGCCCCAAGGTCGGCTATCTCTCGCAATACGCCTTCAGTCTGATCCAGACCAAAGAGTCCTCGGATGGTCAGCTGATCTTCTTTCTGACGGAAGAGGGTCTGGCGGCGGCGCTGTCGATGCTCGACCAGGACTTCTCGGAACTGCATGCCGATGACCTGCTGATTCAGCGCGCCATTGAGCGCGGTCGCTATTTCGACGCCAAGCGGGCCGCCGAAAACAAGCGCCGCGAGTCAATCCGCTACGCCAGCAAATTGCGCAGCTTTATCGAAAAGATGCGCCGTTCGGCCAGCGCGGTTGACTGGGTCGGGCAGGTGCTGCCGCATCTGGATTTATCCCGCGATCATCTGGAAGAAGGTCACGACCAGGAGTCCTTGTTGCTGTCGGCGGTATCGGATCGCATCGAGACTGTCTCCGGCGAACAGCAAGAGCACTTATTGCACCTGCGCGACTGCCTGCGCGAAACCGCGCACCGAAATCTCGACCTGCACGAGATCGTGCGGACCGCCAACGAGCGCTTTCGCGCGCAGCACCTCAACACCTTGGCGGTGCCGGTGTCCGCGTTTACCCGAAACGTCGAAACGGAACTGCTCGTGCCGTTGCTGTGCAGCACGTCAGAATCGCTCAGCGACTGCGGTGATCGACTGGTCGCGGCGCTGCATGCCGCCGCGGCGCCGACCTTGTTCGATCCCTGCCTGCTGGTTGAGGGTATTGAGACCGACAGCCAGAACGAGGCGCTGGATGACAACGCCGCGCTGTCCGATGAGGCGGGTGAACGCACAGAACTCACAGGGATCATTGACCGTTTCCCTGATGCAATGCGCGAGACGGCGCGTGAATTCCTGTTCGAGAGCCTGCGCGGCCGGCAGGACTTGTCCTTGGACGTCCTGCTGGCGCAGTCGCAGCACGCGGGACATTCGCCGCTGGCGCAGTTGTGCTTGCTGTATGAGGCCTTGTTCGCCTTCAATCAGTCCGACGCCAAGGCGCCTTTCAACTACAACGTCGTGCGCAAGGGAAGTTTTGAGGCCCCCTTCGCGCTCGGCGACAATCTGTTATTCGCGAGCCTGCCCGATGACCACTAACACCGTGAAAGACGCCGCCCGCCTGATCTATTTCGGGCTGAACGTTCAGGAACTGCCCAGCACGCAGACGGAGTACGCCGATCTGTACGACCGCTACATCCGCGACGCGGAGTTTGCGGCGCAGGTGCGGGCTGTTGGCGCTGGACTGCATCTGGACGTTGTGGACGCCGGCTACCACAGCGGACTGGTCCTGGTACCTCGCGAGCGCAACACCTTGTTCGCGGTCTCTCTGACCGACTACCGCAAGAGCCTTGCGCGTCTGTCCGGAGCGGCCAATACGCCACGGCGCGCAGTCCTCGCGTTGATGCAGATCGCCGTCGCCCTGACGTTCTTTCCGACCACCCAGGACCTTGCCGCGCTGCGCGAGGCGCGTCCTGAGGCGGATGCGCGCGCGGTCGCCGCTACGCTGCTGGAACTCGCGCAAGCCGCCGAGCAGGCGGCCAGTCGCGACAAACCGCTGCCGGCCACGTTGCGCCTTGCCTGGCAGGATGTGCTGAGCCTGCCGGTGACGCAGGAATCCTCCAATCGGCCTTCAGTCAACTCCTTGACCGGCATGGCGGAATTGACGTTGCGCCATTTGGCCGAACAGGGGCTGATGCGGCCCTCCGAACTGGGGACGGCCGATTTCCCGGTCTATTTTGCCAGCCAGCGGTATCAATCCTTGTTGCAGAAGGCCGGATTGCCTGAAGCCTTCTCGGCGGCCGCGCATTTGCTGGGTCGTGAACTGGAGAGTCTGGATGTATAACCTAAACCGTCTGCTGCTCAGTCATCTCGGCTACCCCAGCGCCTTCTTCGACGGCGTAGTCGTCGATCTGCGCAACCCGAAAACCGGCGCCCCCGAAAATGCCGTGCTCTGCCAGCCCAATGGCTGCGGAAAAACCACGCTGTTGAGCATGCTGTATTCCTGCTTCGAGACCCGCGCGAACCGGTTCATCCAGCATATTCAGACACCCTCCCATCAGATCGTCGATTATGTCACGGATCGCCCGGCGATCGTCCTGCTCGAACTCACGAAACCCGGCGCCCGGGATCTGCTTGGCGACAGCCCTGCGCCGTTACTGATCGGACAGATGCTGGTCGTGCGCAACGACACTCTGCTGGAGCGGTCGTTCTTCAGCCTCACCGCCACGCCGCGTTATCATTTCGACAATCTGCCCTTCAAGCGCGAAGGCGCCGCGGGTCCGTACCTCGCGACGCGCGAAGAGTACCGCAGCTGGGTGCAGTCGATGAAAGACGCCTTGCCGGGCGAGTTCTATGAAACCACCAGCCAGAGCGACTGGCGCAAGCACTTGTACACCCGTCAGGTGGACGTCGACAGCCTGGAACGCCAGGTCAGCTTCTGCAAGGACGAAGGCGGCATCTCCGCGCTGCTCGAAAAGGACATCAAGAATGAACAGGATTTTCTGAAACTCCTGTTTGAAATGGGCCTCTCGCAGGATCGGGCTGAGGACCTCACCCGGAACATTCGCGACGTGCAAACCAAGATCCGGAATTATCCGGCGCAGCATCGGTTGTTGGGCAGCTACCGGGCCATGGCCGCCGAACTGGAGGCGTTTGACGTCAAGGCCAGCCGGTACCGCGCCGAACAGACGGCGCTGGTGCGGAACTCGGAACAACTCGCCGGACTCGGCGAGCAGGCCCGGCAACGGGTGGATCAGTCCCAGGCCCAGGTTCAGGCGGCCCAGGAGCATTTGCTTGCGGCCAACGCCGAGCTGGCCTCGCGACAGCGCGTGCTGACCGAACAGACGGGCGTTCAGGACGCCTTGGCGTATGCGGTCGCGGAGTCCCGGTTGCGGGAGGCCGAGCAGGCCCTGCGGGTCGCGCGCGAGGAGTTGGCGGCCTTGACGGAGGCCGGGGTGCGACTGAATGCGGCGCGGCTGCTCCGGGAGGTGCGCGCGAAAACCCAGTTGCGGCTTCAGGCTGAGCAGGCATTGGCCAGCGCGGCCGAGGATCTTGCGCCGCAACGCGCCGAGTTGACCCGCTATGCCAACCAGGCCGCCGGCGCGGTGCGGCATGGACTGGCGGACCGGCGGCAGCGCCTGGTCGCCGCGCAATCCAGTGCCGCGCAGGCGTCGGAGGAGCAGGCTGAAGCGTCCCGCGCCCTGGAAGAGCTGCGCCGGCAGCGCAGCCGTATCGAGCAACAGCAGGCGCGCTGCGAGACGCAGATCGAGCAGGCGCGGGCCGAGCGCGCCCGGCTGATCGCCGCGAGGCATCTGGGCGAGACGGAGTCGCTGCCCGAGGCACTCGCCCGCGTGGAAGCCGACGGTCAGCGTCTGGCTGCCGACAAGGCGGCGCTCGATGAACGCGAGCAGCGCCTGGCGGAAGAACTCGAGACCCGGCATGCCGAACAACGGGAAGCGGATCAGCGGCGCCTGACCGCGCAACATGATGCGCAGTCGACCCGCGCCACGCTGAGTGACCTCGAGGCCCGAAGCGCGGCGATTCTGCAAGCGGCCGAACGGCTCGGTTTGCCGGATGCGGATCCGGATGCCCCGGAGCTGCGCGCTGCCGCAGAGCAGTTGCTGTCGCAGCTGGAGACCGTGCATTATCAGCTCCGGCAGAACCGGGAATGGGCCACTCAGGACGCGCAGGCGATTGAGCGCACCGGCTTGAGGGCACTGGATCCGGATGTGGCCGCCGTTGCCGCCACGCTGTCGGCGCAAGGGGTCAAGGCCGTACCTTACTACCACTATTTGGCCGAGGTGCGCCCGGAGGCGGATCAGGCCCGCGGCATCGTGCTCGCGGATCCGGCGCTGGCACAGGCGGTGGTGGTCTATGACGCCGCGCAACTCCAAGTCGCGCCGGATTATGTTCAAGACCTGCGCCTGACCCGGCCTGTCGTGCTGACGCTGCCGGTGGCCGACCCCGCGGGGGCGCACGCCACCCGAATCACGTTACCGGCCCGCACCGACGCCGCGTTCAACCGGGCCGCCGCCGGGCGCTATGCCCAATCCCTGGAAGGGGATCTTGCGCAGCTGACGGAGCAACAGGCCGCAAACGCCGCGCAGGCCAATCATGTGCGCGAACTACTCCAGGCGCGAGAGTCGTTCGAGCAGGCCGGCGGTGGAACCCGAATACTCGGTCTACGGGAAACCGTGGCCCAGCAGGTCGAACGGCAACAGGCTGCCGAGCAGTGTCTGGCGACGCTCAGGCAGCAGATCGAGGACCTCAAGGCGCAGCAACAGGCTGTTCGCGGCGACCGCGAGCGGGTGCTGCAAGCGCTGAACGCGCAGGGCCGCGCGCTCACGGCGCTGTCGGGGCATCAAGGACTGGCGGAGCAGAGCCTGACTGCAACGGCGAAACTCCAAGCCTTGCAGGCAGAAAACCTTGAACTCGACGAGACCCAGCGCGCGCTTGAGGCCCGGCGCGCCGAGGCCCAGTCCCGGCAAACCCAGTCCGCGCAGCAGGTGACCGAGCACGGCGCCGCGCTGCGGGATCTGGAGCGCGCGCTCGGCGAATTCAGCGAGGCGGATGCAGACGCCCCGGCGGTCGCCTTGGATCCCGAGGAAACCGCCACCGCCTATCGTGCGCAAAAAGCCAATCTGGCGGCGCTGGAGTCGGAACGCGGGATCGCCGATCTGCGCCAACGGGTCGAGCAGCACGGGCAAGAGGAACGCCAGCTCGCGCAAGACTACGAACAGCAGTTCGCTGGCTGCAACCCTGCCGATATCGAGCCGCTGGCTGCACTGACCGCCGCCGACCTAAAGACACGGCTGGAGCAGACCGAGCAGACGCGCGAGGCCACCCTTCGTCACGAGGCGCTGTGCGATGCGAATCGTAGCGTGGCGGCAAGGGCGCTATCGGCGCTGCCCCCCGTACCGGAGCGGGAGGCGCAGCGAACGGAATGGTTGCTGCTGACCACGGGCGAACTGGAGCAACGGTTACACGCTGTGCGCGCCGACTGCGACGCCTCGACCGCCGCCTTGGAGCAGGCGAAGCAGCAGGTTCGGGGCCGGGAGGCTGACCATCAGCGGGCCATGCAGGCACGCAAGGATTGGCAGCAGCTGGCGCAACGCATCGAGGATGTGGGTGTTGAGCCGGGCACAACCGGCACGCCGGCGCTGTCGCTGGCGCGGGCGGAGGAGGCCGAGCAACATCTTCGCGCGCTACTGGACGCCCGCAAGGCGGCCGAACAACGGCTGAAACAGGCGCAGGGCGAGGCCAAAACCCAGTATCGCGAGGTCTTGCGCTTGTGCAAGGATGATGAGCTGTCGGCGTCCGCTGGCGAGCTGACCCGCCGACTATTGAGCCTGGAGTTCGAACAGGCCTTGCTGCTCTCCGATGATCTGCGCGCGGGATTGCAGCTGCAAATCGACACCTTGGCGCACGAGCTGGCAAATCACGACCGGGATCTAGCCTTCATCGATCAGGAATTGTTGACCTTTTTCGAGGAATCGCTGCGTCTGTACCGCAAACTCGGGCGCCAGCGCATCCCGGACGGCGTGCCGCGCTTCGGCGGGCTGCCGGTATTCAAGTGCGGCGACATCAAGGCCAGCGCCCAGGAGCGCGAGGCGGCCGTCAAGGCGTTCCTCCGTCAGCTTCCGGAGGCCAACTACATGGCCAAGAACGGCGGCGAACTGGCGCGCGACTTGTTGCTGCATGTGGCCAACAGTACCGGCGCCGCGTTGAAGATCCGGCTGCTCAAGCCGCAGGGTTATTCCGGCGGCGAACTGGACTACATGCCGCTCAACAAGATCACGGGCAGTGGCGGCGAGCGGGTCACGGCGGCGTTCCTGTTGTATCTGGTGCTGTTGCGCCTGCGCGGAGACAGTCTGACCGAAGGCGCTTCGCCAAGCTCGTTCGTGGTCGTCGACAATCCGCTCGGCACAGCCTCCAGCCCGCAATTGCTGCGGCCCGTCGTCGAGATCGCCAAGCACGCCAATATTCAGCTGATCGTGACCACCGCGCTGCTCGACACCAATGCGCTCGCCGAGTATGGCCGGGTGCTGCGGGGGCGGATCGCCAGCCAGTCGGTGAAGCCGCAGCGCTCGTATGTCGAGTATGCCGGGGTGTCGATCCAGGCGGATGTGGCCGAACGGAGCGCCTGATGTCGTCCTCGTGGCTCCTGGACATCGCTGCGCCGCACACCGGGGATACGGCGCGCTGGCTGCGCGCCCTGGCGATTCAACTGGGCGCTCGCCCGAACAAGCGCGTGCCTTTGGATGTCTTGCGCCGAACGTATCTCAGCCTCTTTCCTGCGCACCGCGAGGCGCCGGATCTTCCGGCGCGATTGGGGGATTTTCTCGAGCAACTGGCCCGGGCAGGCGTGCTGACGCTGCCCAAAACCAAAACGGCCTGGGATCGCTCGACCGCCCCGGCATTGCCGCGCTACGCGCAGCTGATTTATGCCCCCCAAGCCAAGCCCAAGCCGCGCGAGGTGGTGGCCTGGGATCCGCGACTGGCTTTTGCCGCGCAGGTGACGCACCCCGTTCGGCTTGCCGCGCTGCGCGACCTGAATGACTACCTGATCCGCACGGCGCATCTGGATTTGCCTGACGTGCCCGTGCACGAGCGTTCCTGGCTGATCTTTGGCGATGAGAAGCGGCTGGACAGCCTGCTGGACGGCGGCAGTGACACGCTCTTCGGCGGGCGACTCCCGCTTGCCGCGCTGCGCTGTTTTCGGGTGCCGCTGCCGCTGATCCACGTCCGCATTGAGGGCGCGCCTTCGGCCATTCTGGTCGTGGAGAATCTCGACAGCTACTGGAGTTTCTGCGCATGGAACGCGCAGGTGCGCCGCTACGGCGCAATCGCCTTCGGCAACGGCAATGCCTTCACCCAGCACCGGGAGGCGTTGGCTGCGCTCGCTGCGGTGCTGGGTGTGACCCGGGTGGAGTATCTTGGCGACCTGGATCCGGCCGGGGTGCGCATCCCCCGTCATGTACAGACGCGGCTGCCGGAGGGCTTGACGCTTGCGCCGTGCCGCTGGGCGTATCAACGCTTGCTGGCGCAGCCTGGCCGCCGCCCATTGACGCCGGAGGACCGCAAGCGGTGCGACTGGGATGCAGCTCAGCTGCTTGCCTGGTTCGGCCCCGCGCTGGGCGAGACGGTGCGGGCGTTATTTGCGCAGGGGCACTGGATCCCGCAGGAGGCCTTGGGGCTGACCGAACTTATGGCTCTGATGCCCGAGGACCTCGACGCTCTCGAGGAGTGATCGGTCGCCCGCTCAGGTCGACCCTGGCGCCGCCAGCTTGATGAGTTGCCGGTGGGTCTGTTTGTTGTCCGGGAGAAACGCCCCCGCGTCGAGGTCGGAAAACACCCGGGTGAGTATCCGGGCCGTGACCTCGGCATCGGTCAGCGCGCGATGCCAAGCGCCCTCTGGCGCGATCTGCATGTGTTTGGCGACCTTGGCCAAGCCGGCCTGATCGGCGCGGCGGCCGGACAGCGCCAGCCAAGCGGTGGCGATGCTTTTGGCGTCCAGCGCAGACCCGGGATAAGGCCACGGGCGTGCCGCCTTGGCGTACGCTGCGCGCAGAGCGGGGATATCTCCGTAGGCGCCCCAGGCACACAAGCGCAACCGCATCAGGTTCGGGCAGTAGTCCCGCAGCCAGCGCTCGAAGCTTTCGGCCACCGCCGAAAAGGGGGTTGCTTCTGCCAGCATCTCGGCGCTGATGCCGGTCAACGTGGCGATCCGAGGATTGAGGGGCTGTTCCGGGCGGATCAAGGCGTTGAAGCGCCCCAGTTCGTTGAGCCGAGGATCCAGCAATACAGCACCGATCTCAATGAGTTCAGCGCAGGTTGAGCCTGCGCCTTCCGGCGCAGTCAACTCCAGATCAAAAACCAGCAGGGGCGTGGTAAGACTGATCATTCAACACCTTGAAGAGTAAGTGAGTCTTGCCGTCTTGCGCACAGGACGCTTTAATCATGATAGCACTCATGCTACACTAATGCTACTATTAGTATAGATACGGATTTAATCTCGGTTTCCCTATACCTCTCAATCACCTTGTCGAGAAAGGCGGGAGTACCCGTCTGTTACGCCATGAACTCATCCAAATATCTCGCAGTCTTCCTTTGCACCGCCTTGCTGGTGGGTTTCGGCGCGCGCGCTGAGGATCTTGAGGCGGGCAAGGCTTTGGGTCAATCGCTGGGCGCCAGTGGTGCGCAGCAGGCTCCGGGAGTGACCGAGTCGGCCACTGTCCTCAACGATACCATGGGTCACGAATCCACCCAGGGTGCCGGTAGCGGCTCCGGGCATGATCGTGGCTACACCGGGGCGGCCACCTACACCAGCAAGCTCGCCTGTGCCGAGGGGCGCACGAAGTTCTTCGGCGGGTTCGGCCTCAAGGTAGCCAGTTGCACGCTTGCCGGTGAGCGCGTAAGCCTCATCGGCCTATCGTTTTGTACCGGCGCCCGGGGTGGTGCCGTCTGTCAATGGAGCGCGCCCAGTAATGTGCTCAACCCCGGTAGCACGACCTTCGGGGATTTTACCGTCAACGTAAGCTGCCCTGACGGCGGCACGATTTGCGAGGTCAGCGTGCGCGAGCAGGTCAGTCAGACCTGGAACGCCGACACGGTTGCCGAGCAGGGTCGTCAGTCTGCGCAATCCCAAGGGGAAGGTGGGTTTTACGACAGTCTGAACACCGTTTACAACGACGGAAATTACCGGGCCTCTCTATCGGCGGTCGGTCCGCAGTATTCGGGCTGTGTTGAGCAGGTGGATGCAGGATTGGAGAGTGACGGCATCGTCTATTCTTGTGACGGTGCGCAGAATGCTTCTTTTGATACCGTCTGCGAGGAGACCCGCGAGTGCGTGCGCGAAGGGCAGCAGATCACTCGTTACGACGTGGATTGCGTGAGCGGGATAGATCTGGTGGAGCAGACCTGCACCACCGTGACGCCGACGAGGGATTGCGAGGTCAGTCTTGAGAAGCAGACCTATAGTTGCAATAAGACGCTCGCGGTGACGGCAACACCAGACTACAACAGCTGGAATTGTGTCCCAGGACAGCAGCTTGGCCCGACCTACCGAGCAATCAATGGATTGGGACGGGAATCTTTAAACCTGTCTTTATTTTGTGATACCAACGGACGCGTCCGTGTGCAATACCTATACACTGGCTGGGCGTACCCTAATTACAATTCGTTCTGGCACAACGATTACCTGTCGCAGGCAAAGAACTCGACTATCGTGCAACGAAGCGCGATCAGCATCCCTTACACCGGCTTGACCGAACCTCCTCCCAGTTACCCTAGCGCCTGGTCTCGTCGGGTTCGTGAAATTTATGGCAATCTTATCGTGACCTACACATACGCCAAATACGACGGGAACCGACCTGCGATGTTGAGTGCGCACGGCTACCGCCGCGGTGGCTACCTGTGGTTCCTGGGCTCTGATTGTTATTCAAGTGTCTGCGTCTTTAATTTCCGTGTTGTGGATGAATATTTGGCTGACGATAGTCATTACCCTGACGTGGTTGAAGACTTCTCGATCACTTTCCCGGCGCCGGTCAACTACACCTATACCGATAGTTGGACGGACGGCTGCACCACCTACAAGAACGCGAAGTGACTGCCATGCTGATTCATCGCCTATTACTCACCCTGTTTCTGACGCTGGCCACCAATAGCGCCTATGCGCTGTATGGTTGTGAGGAGGTGTCGACTTCCTGCACGGAAAGCAACAGCACGAAGTGCATCACGCCGACCGGTGGCGGGTCTTGTGTGCCGGTGACTCGTAGCTGTTGGAAGCACACCTCAACGTATTCTTGTTATACCGGGGAGGAGGTCAACTCCTGCTCGAGCGAGGAGTTGCAGGGCTGTTATCTCGGCGGAACCACCTGCGAGGATTTCAGCGGTAGTACTTGTGTGCGCTGGACCGCGCGCTGGATCTGCGCCTCGGGTGCGGCGACTTGTGTTGCGGATCCTCCTGTCAACGGAAGCTGTGACGCACCCTACGAGACGACCTGTGCGCGCACAGACCCGATGACTGGCGTCTGTCTGGAAACGCAAAAGAAGCAACTGTGCTACGCCGGACCACCGGAGCAATGCTCGGTTGACCCTAATTGCACGCTGGTACGCACTGAGTGCGATGAGCTCAACGGAAATCTGTGCGACCAGCAGCGCCAGTATTACAGTTGCGAGAAAACCACACAATATTGTGCCCAAGAGAAGGTAGTACAGAACTGCATGGGTGATCTCACGCATGGGACGACGACGGTGGTTGATAATATCTCGTCAGAGGGCTTTGGTGAGGCGGTTGCGTATCTGGCCCTGCTCGATGAGATGCAGCGCACCATGAAACCGGGCGCGGTGGATATTTTCCCGGGAGATTACCTTAAATGTGGCAACCCGGTCTTTTCCGGGTCAGTAACCAATAACTGCTGCTCCATGGGGTTGAAGGATGAGGGCAGTAATTGGTTCCTTAAGTGCAGCTCCAACGAAATGAAGCTGGCTGCGGCGCGCCGGTCTCAGCGCACCCACTATGTGGGTAGCTGGTGTTCAAATAAAGTATTAGGGATCTGCCTGAAGAAAAGCCAAGGCTACTGCGCCTTCCCTTCCGTGTTGTCGCGCGTGATCCAGGAGCAAGGCCGCGATCAGCTCGCCACACTGGCGGCAACCGGCTTTGCCGATGCGGTCAAGTCCTCGCTCACCTTCCCCTACACGTCCGGCGCCGGGGGCTGGGGTCCGGTTGTGGTTGTCAACGGCAACACCGTTCGCCCGTGGCAATGGCCTGCGTATTGCAACGATGCAGAGGCAATGATTGCCGCCTATCAGGCCGATCCGGCCACTATTCAATGCCCGTTCACGCCGGAGGTCTGGTTTGCCAGCTGCTCCCTGGGCGACTGTGGCACGTTGCCGGTGGATCCGCAGGTCGGCGGCTCGGGGCTTGCGGGCTGGTCGGTGCAGGGCATTGATCCCACGCAGTCTCGCAGCGTGGCGATCTCCCGGTATGCAGTGGTCACCGGTTCCTGCGTCGATGGGACCGGGGCTTGCGCCTATGAGGTGGCGGCGTGGCCCACCGGCGGGGGTAGCGCCTTCATTGCCCAAGACATCGAGTGGCCTTTGTGGGGCACCGAGGGCGGCTACGAGCGTGCTCCGAGCGCGCTCGCCAACTATACCTTCCAACCCTACAGTCATCCCTTTGGTGTGACGCCGACCTTCACACGGATCAAGGTTGGCACGGATGGAGGGCCGGCCACGCAGGCATTCGATCTGCCGTTGTCGATTACGGGCGTCGACTATAAGCTCCCGACCAGCCCTGCGATCACCGTGACAGGGCATTGTGACTTACAACAAGGCCAGTGCAGCTATCGGTTCGTCGCCCCGGTAAACGTTACCGCCAAGCCGTGGGGCGAGCCTAAGAATCCGGATTGTTCCGGGTTCTCGGTCGGTGAGATCAGTGTCTTGGATTTCGCTAAGATGGACCTGTCTGAATGGGTCGCCTCGGAGGAGTTTACGCTACCCGACACGCAGCAGATGGCGGCCAATGTGCAGCACGATGTAACGTCCTTCTACGACACCTACAACAGCGGAGGGTCTGTGCCGACAAAGGCCCCCTCCCAGTCCAAGGCCGTAACCATTACCCCCTTGGAGGGTATCGGTGAGTTCTCAGTCCAGCTAAAAGCCTCCAGCAATTGGCCGCAGATGTACCCGGACCCCGCCAATAACACCAATCCCGTCACTCATGCGGTCGTGGAGTGGGGTGACGGCGCCACTACGACGGCGACCAGAGACGGTAATATCTTCGTAGCCGATCACACGTACAACGCAAAGGGTGCCGCCCAGACGACGTACACGGTGAGTGTGCGCCTGACCACCGCGACCGGTGCGCATACGGTAACCAGTACGGTGATGGGCTACAACGACACCCCGGCACCTGGCACCGGACGTACGGGGGGCGGCTTTAGCGACGATACCGGCGACTACACCCCATCCCTGTATATGGGTGAAGTGGATGGTCGGGGTGCGGTGGGGGCGCCTGCGGGAACGGCGCCGTAGCCAACGGCTAGGGCATGGCGCAACAAAAAGAACCCGCAGGGGAGGCGGGTTCAAGCACCTGGGAGCCAGGTGAGCAGGGCGTCACTCTTGTGGTGGCGTCTGGTCTGTATAGCGACTCGCGCGGCGCGCGGCGCGCGACGACCAACAATCCGAAAACCCCGCTGGCGAATAATGTTGCCGCTGGCGACAGGGGGACGTTGGTGATGACTTGAGGCACTTCCGCCGCTGCCAGCAGCATGACTCCGTCCCACTGGTCGTCCCCTGGCGTGCTGTCCCAGTACAAGAACCCGATATCATTCCAAGGCGAGCCGAATTCAAAGGTTTCAAACAGGAGTCGGAAACCGAGTGTCGTTGGTGTTGCCCAGTTCACAGCCCATTCCGCAAACGCCCCTTCCGTGTAGCCGTTGCTAACGAGAAACGCATTGCCGGTCACGGGATAGGCGTCCCCGTCGTCGCCTGTCGATAGCGCGAGCATCTGATTGCCGGAGTCCGGCAGATGCAGGGTCAGAGTCTGAAAACTCTCCGTGATGCTGGCAGGCCCCCGCAGCAGGCTTGGCTGCGGATCACCGGGCTCTAAGCCGCTATAGGCTTGACCGTCGACAGTGAGATTGTCGATCAGCAGCAGGGTGTGGATGTCGGTATCGAATTGGTCTACCACCCCGAAGCCGATAACGCCGGCAAAGGGGGCTGAAAAGTGTCGCTGCGCGCTTAGCCAGCCGGTGCTGGATTCCGGCGATACGGCCAGCCCGCCGACTTCAACGGTGATCGCCTGGGCTGACGTCGCACAGCCAAGCAACGCCGCCAGCAAGGTCTTCCGAAGCGGACTCTGGTTGGAAATCCTTGCTGATTCATAAGGGTGTAGCTTCATCGCCCACCTCCTGATTCATTGCGAAGGGCAGGAGGTATAGGGAATTCGGTGAACCAGGGATCGGACTAGGGGTTTGGCATGACCTGATGCAGTGACCGCAATAACAGGAGACCTTCTTCCCGTTCCTCGGGGTCGCCGTTGGTAATTTGGTCGAGCGCGCTCGCGGCGGCCTTACGGGCTGTCGCGCCGGCCGAGGTCGCCAACTGAGCCAGCAGCGTCTCGAATTGATCGCTACCAAAGGTGGGTGGGGTGTTGTTCATGCTAACGCCTGATCGGCTAGCCGCGCCGCCAGCACAGCCTCGGTGGGTTGTTCGTAAAACGGGTCGCCTTCATTGACGCGCTCGCCGGTGCTGGCGATGAAAACGTCGAAATGGGTATAGGTGTCCGGCGGGTCGTCAGAACTGAAGCAACCGACGATATCGTAGTCCGCGCCGGCGTGCCGCAACGTCTCGACGCGTTCGCTTTGCAGCTTACTCAAGGGATCACCTCATCTGAATTCGATGATGACGTCTGAACTCACCGCCAGACAATCCTCCAGAAAGCGCCGTTCGGGCGCCAGCTGCTCGTCATTGGGCAGGCGCGCCAGCGCGGCGCGCAGCTGCTCGGGCGCATAACGCTCATCCCCGCCATCGCCGGAGACGCCGCCATCATGCGCCTCGGCGTTGAGCGCCTGGTAGATGTGCCGCGCGAGCGGGTTACCCGCGCCGCGCCGCAGATAGGCGACGTCGTTGTCGCGGTCTTCGGGGAGACAGCCAAAAATATCGTGACCCATGCTATACTCCTGTGCTTCTGCCGCCTCGGACCTCGGGGTGCAGTTGTTTGTCGAACGCCAACAGCTCCGCCTCACCGAAGCATCCCTCCAGAACGTCGGTCAACGGGATACGCTTGACCAGTGCCACGCCCTTGTAGGCTGCGTCCTCAGGCAACGCCGCATAGCGCCCCGGCGCGTCGGGATCCTTGTTGTGGCCGCGGTAGATTTCCACCACGTCCTCATCGAGGTTGATCAGATAGGCCCATTCGCAGAACAGCGAATCCTTGAGAAAATCCCCGGCGCTTACCATAAACGGCAGGCCAGAGAACCACAGGTCTGCTCGGCCCTGCGCATTGCGCAGCAGCGTGAACCAGCTGTCGGTGGCGCCGTTGGCGGAAGGGATCTCGACATAACGGCGGCAGGTTTCGACCTGTTCCGGCGTCGGCGGGGTTTCATTGCCGACCAGCTGCGTGCGCGCATAGGCCTCGACCAGGTCCTGGCGGTTGCGGCCGCGCAACGCTTTGAGAAAATGCATACCGAGCTGGCTCAGGTAGGAGTCGAAGTGGTTGTAGCTGATCTTGTCGACACCGTTGTAGCGTAGCCCGATAACCCCGCGAGTGCTCATGTGTCTGACCTCTTTTATTCAACAAGATCAGTATAGCAAAAGACTCGACAGATGTAAAGATGAGCAAGGGTCTTGGGGTGTGGTGGCTGAAAGCGGCCCGCCTTTCTGTTCGCAGGACCGGATACCGAGATCCGGTGGCGGGCTACCCGGTCACCGCTTAGGCGGCGACAGCGTAAACGTCATTGTTGGCGTTTATGGGTTTTCCGCTGCTTACGGCAGTCGGCTCTCGAGTCGCCTTCTTCGGTATGCCGGCCCGTCGAAACCTGGCAGGCCCATCAAAAGCAGTCTGCGTACGCGCACGTTCCGGTCGGTGCAATCCAAAAATGGTCCGCCGAACCGCGGGCATGGCTGACTGCTTGTGGTGGACCTGGGCGGAATCGAACCGCCGTCCGTACCGTCGTCCCGTCGAAGGAATGACGACCATGTGGAGCGGGCTATGGGAATCGAACCCATCTGGTCAGCTTGGAAGGCTGATGCCTCGGCCACTCGGCCAAGCCCGCATAAAACACAAGTGCCTAGTATAGCAACGGTGGTGACGCTTTGGAAGCATTTGGCGCCCCTGGAGGGACTCGAACCCCCACGGGTCGGGATAGAAGCCCGATGCCCTGATCCGATTAGGCGACAGGGGCGGATGTGGCGTCCTCGGCGCGATTCGAACGCGCGACCTGCGGTGTAGGAGACCGCCGCTCTGGATCCACTGAGCTACGAGGACGGAAAACGGGCGTAGCGCGCGTCCGTGCGCGCGGCGCTCAGCCCTTGATGCACAGCACCTGCTTGAGCGTGTGCACCGGCACGACCAGATCCTTCTGATGCTCCATCACGGTGTCAATGTCCTTATACGCGCCGGGCAGCTCATCGATGATGCCGGCATCCTTGCGACACTCGACGCCCGCAGTCTGCTCCGCCACGTCCTGCTCGGTGAACAGCTTCTTGGCCTTGCCGCGGCTCATGCGACGTCCGGCGCCGTGCGAGCACGAACACAGCGCGTCGGCGTTACCCAAGCCGCGCACGATGTAAGAACGCGTGCCCATGGAACCCGGGATGATGCCCAGCTCGTCGCGGCCGGCGCGAATTGCGCCCTTGCGGGTCACCCATACGTCCGCGCCGAAGTGATGCTCATGCGCCACATAGTTGTGATGGCAATTCACGGCCTCGTCCAGCAGCGCGAACGGCGGGATCTCAGAGTGGGTCGCCAGCGCCTCAATGGCGAGACGCAGCATTTGGCGGCGGTTCTCCATTGCGTAGTCCTGCGCCCACAGCACCGCATCGCGGTAATCCGCGAAATACTCGGTGCCCTCGGTCAGATAAGCAAGATCCTTATCCGGCAGATGCACATCCAGCCGTAGCATCTCCTCGCGCGCGAGGTTGATGAAGTAGTTGCCGATCTGGTTGCCGATACCGCGCGAACCCGAATGCAGCATCAGCCAGACGCGATCCTGCTCATCCAGACACAGCTCGATGAAGTGGTTGCCGCCACCCAACGTGCCGAGCTGGTCGGTCCAGGTCAGGCGCTTGTTAGCGCGCATGATCTTCGGGTGCTTGGCGAGGATCTGCGTCAGAGGGAACTCCAACTTCTCGGACGCATGGCGCCGCGGCGCATCGACCTGACCGTGCATGGCGAACCCCACCGGGATCCTCGCCTCGATCGCCGAGCGCACGCCGCGAAGCGACAACGGCAGATCCTTCGCCAGAAGCGAGGTCAGCACCGCGATCACCCCGCAGCCGATGTCGACACCCACCGCGGCCGGCACGATGGCGCCCTTGGTCGGGATCACCGAGCCGACAGTCGCGCCGATCCCTGCGTGCACGTCCGGCATAGCGACCACACGGTCGTGCACGATCTCGAGCTGCGAGATGTTCACCAGCTGGTCGATGGCTTCGGACTCGACCTCCGGCGTATGGATATAGACCGGCACGCGGCCCTTGTTGATCTCTACTGCGACAGCCATGGCAGCCTCCTTGAGCAGGTGCCGTTGTGGTTTGGTGCGCCCGGCAGGACTTGAACCTGCGGCCTCCGGTTTCGTAGACCGGCGCTCTGGATCCGACTGAGCTACGGGCGCGTTGTTTGGCGTCCTTGGCGCGACTCGAACGCGCGACCTTCGGCTTCGGAGGCCGACGCTCTGATCCAACTGAGCTACAAGGACAGCATTTGGCGGAGAGAGGGAGATTCGAACTCCCGTGCCGCTTGCGCGACCATCTGCTTTCCAAGCAGCGCCCTTAAGCCTCTCAGGCATCTCTCCAAATTGGTCGGTGTGACAGGATTCGAACCTGCGGACCCCCTGGCCCCGAACCAGGTACTCTAACCAGACTGAGCTACACACCGTTGTTTGGCGGAAAGGGTGGGATTTAAACCCACGCGCCCCTTTCGGGACGACCGCTTAGCAGGCGGTTGCCTTCGGCCGCTCGGCCACCTTTCCAATTCTCCTTGCCGTTACGCACGGCGGTTTGGCGGTGAGGGAGCGATTCGAACGCTCGTGAGGTTTGCACCTCCCTCCGGGTTCAAGCCGGGGCCAATAAACCAGACTCTGGCACCTCACCTTATACGATCTCTTTTTTGGTGCCCGCCGGGAGGATCGAACTCCCACTCCTTTCGGAAGCCACTTTTAAGGCGGCCGCGTCTGCCAATTCCGCCATGCGGGCAATGCTTGGTGGCAATGGAGAGACTCGAACTCTCACGGGATATTTCCCAATGGATCCTAAGTCCATTGCGGCTGCCAATTACGCCACATTGCCAAATTGGTTCACCGAGCTGGATTCGAACCAGCGGGCTCCGGATTCAAAGGCCGGCGTGCTACCAACTGCACCATCGGTGAATTGTTTCAAGCACGGTGTTCGCGCTGTGTCGCCTCCCGGCGATGCTAAAAATGGTGGATAGCCAAGGATTTGAACCTTGATATGCCAGAGGCTCCGGATTTACAGTCCGGTGGTGCCGACCCGTCTCACCGCGCTATCCATGGTTGGTGGAGTCAGGCGGAATCGAACCGCCGACCTGCTACATGCGAGGCAGCCGCTCTCCCAATTGAGCTATGACCCCAAATTCGGTTTGTTTTGGCCGCGGGCGGCGCGGGGACAAACAAAAACCCCGGTAGACAGGCGCCGACCGGGATTTTGTGCAGGGAAGTCCTGCTCGGAAGGCGGTGTCTGGAACCACCCTCCGAACGGAATCAGAGGAGGTTCAGTGACGTGACGGTTGATACGAACTGCGTGCGGACAGCACGGCGCCGCGCGCGGCTCGGAGGGCCGGACGTCTGGAGGCGAGGTGTGCTGGTAAGTCGCGTGCGTTCATGTTCGTACCGTTTCGTCTGTCGTTAGCTGGCACCGCCAGCGAATAATTCAAGTATACGGCGAGAATCGACCAGAGTCAATACTCGTGTTCAGTATAGCGTCTGTGGGGACATTTTTCGAGCTTTCGATAAAAATAAAGTTAAGAGAGCTTGGTATGGTGGTCTCCTGCTAGGTGGCTAGGCGGCAGCGCCACCACGGATAGCGCCTCTCTAAATGCTCGAAGAGCGAGCTGTTAGAGCCGCATAGGCAATGCCGTGGCGAGGCCATCGCCGTCTGGGTCTTCGTTGGGGGTCGTGGCGCCGAACGGGTCGGAATCCCAAGACCACACGGTGACACCTGCGCTGTTACGCAGCGATCGCACCGTGTTCAGCTGATCGGCCTGGGCATAGAGCGTGCCCGCAGGCGTCAGCACCGCAATAGGCAGGTCTCCCAGCTTTACCACTTCGAGCACAGGCGCACCGGCGTCGGTGTACTCCCCGACGAGCGAGCCGTACGAGTTGTATAGGTAGTGCCGGGTCGGCAGGCTGCTCCCGAACTTCTGCACCTGCTGGCCGAGGCCGTTGTAGCGGTAGTCGACCTGGTTGGCGCCTTGGAGCGTCTGGGTGCGGCGATTGGCGGCGTTGTAGATGTGGGTCGCGGTTCCGTCAGACCGAATGTTGCCGGCGTCGCAGCTGAATTGCTGACGGGTTCTTCGTTCGGTGGCGCTGCGGCCGGCTCAATGAGGGGACGTCACGAGTCCTTGCGGTCACTTTTGTAATTGAGCATCCTCGTCAGCACATTTCGGCCATTCCATATAATCGCGTAACCAATAACAAGGACGCCGAGTCCTCCAACTAAGGAGCCTAGCGTTCTGAATTCAAGCCAGCTCAGGATAAATCCGGTAGCTACAACCAACAGACCCTTAATGCCCAGTTTCAGAGGCGCAAACAAAGGCAATTTTAGGTTACTGATAAAACTGTTCAACATCACATACTCCAACGCGCATCAGTCGCGCAAGCAATGATAATTCGTGGTACAAAATTGCTTACCTATCACACCGCCCCAGCCAGCGCCTGCGCCGCCCTTGCTAAATCCCTCACGGCTAACGGATCCGCCTCCGTACGCGAGGCTTCCGCCAGATAGGAAGTAGCCTTCTGACGCTACAGGACCGCTACATAATTGCCCCGTTTGGACGCCTGCATTTATCCCGACACCACCAAAGTAACCAAACCCAACCCTCCAGCACGTTTGCGTATACAGACACGCGTTTGCGCCTGTGAACGCGGCTCCGAGCTCCACAGCCACTCCACCAGGACCATATTGAAGCTCAATACTCACGCCTCCGGAAAGATTCGTAGGCTGGGCAGGAGGCAAGCCCGCCGCACACTCCGCCGTGGCGCACCGCGGCGCGGCTCCAGCCGGATCGCCAAAACTGCAATTCTGGTTCCACCAGCCGCACTCGACCAACCCCAGCGGATCGACCATCCTCAGCGGATCGTTGCCAACATACGCGTACACATTCAGCCCACCCGCCACGCCCAGCGGATCCGCCTGCGCATACCTTCCCAGCTGCGGATCGTAGTCGCGGTGGTAGTTGTAATGCGTGCCGGTCTCCGCGTCGTAGTACTGTCCCGGAAAGCGCAGCGGGAACACCGTGGCGATGCCGTTGCCGTCCGGATCCTGCTCAGGCTGAACCGCGCCGAACGGATCCGACTCCCAGCGCCACACGGTGACGCCTGCGGCGTTCTGAAGAGCCCGGACGGTACTGAGATGATCCGCCTGGGCATAGAGCGTGCCCGCAGGCGTCAGCACCGCAATAGGCAGGTCGCCCAGCTTTACCACTTCGAGCACAGGCGCACCGGTGTCGGTGTATTCCCCGACGAGCGAGCCGTCAGAGTTATATAGGTAGTGCCGCGCCGGTACGCTGCTCCCGAACTTCTGCACACGCTGGCCGAGACCGTTGTAGCGGTAGTCGATCTGGTCGGCACCTTGAAGCGTCTGGGTGCAGCGATTGGCCGCGTTGTAGACCTGGTCATGGGCGCCGCTGGAGCGAGGTTTTCCGACTCCGTCCTTCCTGTTCGCTATACCCGAAACCGAGCGTATAGCTACTTTATCGGATAACCTATGATGAAACCCATTTTTATCTCCTTGTTACTAACGTCACTCCTTTTCAGTGCGTCGTCGCAAGCCTGCAAACCGGGGGATCTCGGGGCATGCCAATCCAACTTGGACCTCGTGAATAACGCGCTGGCGGCAGAAAATGCTGGTGACGACATCACGGCGTCGAAGATGTACGCCTTGGCGGCGAAGCGATACAAGCTTGATGTGTGTCTAGTGGCTGGTCGTGTCAACTACCTATCAGCGAGTAGTAACGCCGAAATGACTCGCGCGTTGCGCTGGTATATTTCAGGGGCTGAGCGACAAGTTGCGGATTGCCAGTACTGGGCGGCGACTATTAGCGAGGAGTTGAGAAACGCGCCGCAGGCCATTTATTGGTATCTCCGGGCAATTGACCAGCAACATGGTAATGCTGCATTTCAATTGGCTCTAATGTACTTTTCTGGTGATCTTGTAGAACAAGACATACCAAAAGCTAAGAAGTATTTCGCCATTGCAGCTAAGTACGGCTCCGACACCATAAAGCAATCGGCTGCTGCTGCTCTTAGGAAACTGGAAAACAAACAAGAAAACTACAAGGCCGACTGAAACGTCGGCCTTGGTTACTGGCTCTATGGGCAATACCCAATCTTGCGGTTTGCAACGGACTCCATGATGGTCTCGACTACAGCTTGAGTACCTCGCGGCGGCAGCCCGATATTGCAAAGCGATTGAAGTCCTGCGCTTGAATCGACAACGTCGCATCTAGCTTTGAACCGAGAGCAAGCAACCCAAAGATCATGTTCGTTAAACATGTCGAATTTATTGCAGTAATCAGCCGGTTTCTTCCAGTATGCACAAGTCCCCACATCTACTTTTCCGTGAAATACCGTGTTCCAGCATTCTGCATCAGCACTCCCTTCGTCGATCCGACGCAAGGCTTCGTTTATAGTCATTCCTTCCAACCCCAGCGGATCGACCATCCGCACCGGATCGTTCCCGACATAGGCGTAGACGTTAAGCCCACCCGCCACGCCCAACGGATCCGCCTGCGCATACCTCCCCAGCTGCGGGTCGTAATCCCGGTGGTAGTTGTAGTGCGTCCCGGTTTCCGCGTCGTAGTACTGCCCGGGGAAGCGCAGCGGGAACGCTGTTGCCACACCGTCACCATCGGGATCCTGCTCAGGCTGAACCGCCCCGAACGGGTCGGAGTTCCAACGCCACACGGTGACGCCTGCGGCATTTTGGAGCGCTCGAACCGTATTGAGGTGATCCGCCTGGGCATAGAGCGTGCCGTTGGGCGTCAGCGCCGCAATCGGCAGATCGCCCAGCTTCACCATCTCAAGCACCGGCGCACCGGCGTCGGTGTACTCCCCGACGAGCGAGCCGTCTGAGTTATATAGGTAGTGGCGGGTCGGGAGGCTACTGCCAAACTTCTGCACCCGCTGGCCGAGGCCGTTGTAACGATAGTCAACCTGGTCGGCGCCTTGGAGCGTCTGGATGCGGCGATTGGCTGCGTTGTAGACGTGGGACGCAGCGCCGTCTGAGAGCAGGTTACCCGCTGCATCATAGCTGAAGCTGCGCGGATGGCTCCCTGTGACTGCCAGTAGGTGATTGCTGGCGGCAGCCAGGGCATAATTGTCGGTGAGGCCGTTTGCGGTTAGACCGGTGCGATTCCCGGCAGCATCATAGCCGTACAGGAAGCTACCTAGCCCACCGGTATAACCGGTAACCTGATCGCGCGAATCATAGAGGATCTGGCTGCTTCCTACCTGCGTGAGGCGACCCGCCGCGTCATACGCCAAGGACTGAGCATCTGTGCCAAGCGTGAAGCCGACCAGCCGTCCGGAGAGATCATAGCTACGGTTCTGCGTCTCGCCGTTGCCGGCAGTCCACTGCGTCACACGCCCCTGGCCGTCATAGCCGATATTGCTGGCGATATGGGTGCCGTTGACTGTCATCTGGCTGATTCGACCAGTACTGTCATAGCTGTAGGTGACAACCGCGCCAGACGGAAGCGTGTGCGAGGCCAGCTTGCCGGAGGCGTTGTAGATAAAGCTCTCCACCAAGGTCACCAATCCGGTGGTCTGCGTGCGACCACTAATCCGGCCTTTGGCATCATAAATCCATTGAGTGGTACCTGTGGGGTCCGTCATGGATGTCATTTGACCTATACCGGCGCCAGCATCATAGCTAAAGGTCGCTTCTGTGCCATCAGCATAACCCACCGAAACCAGTCGGTTAAGCACGTCATACCCGTATGTCGTCTGCTTGCCATTGGCGTCGAGTTGACTCAGCACATTACCGGCTGCATCGACGGCCGTAACCGTCTGTCCTCGCTCTGGACTGGCTTCCATCAACAAATCGCCCAGTGCTGTGCGGCTGAAATCGGTTTGGACACCGCGTGGATCGGTTACCTGAACGATCTGGTTCAATTCGTCATAGACATAAGAAGTGATGCCACTGTCAGGATCGACAACTTGGGTGATGCGACGCAAGGCATCTCGGGTCAGCGTGGAAGTGGCCGACAATGGGGAAGTCGTAGCGACCAGGTTATCCGCCGCGTCATAGCTGAATTGAGTCTCGTGCCCACCCGCCGCGACGACTTTGGTCAGGCGATCATAAATATCAAAAACCTGCTGCTCGCCGAAGACTTGCGTACCGTCTGGGTTGTAAGCTTGGCGCTGCGTGATATTTCCGGCATTGTCCAGCGTGAGCACCAGCTTGCTGCCATCGTTACCGGTTACTTGCGTCAACCGTCGAGCTGCGTCATAGGTAAACGCCTGAAAAGACCCGTCAGGCTGCGTCACTACCGCCAGGTCGCCGGCGGGGGTGTAGCTGTACTGCGTAATTTCACCGCCACGAGACACCCAGACCAGTCGGTTGCGTGTATCAAAGCCACGCGTCACCATCAACCCGCTCGGCGTAACGGCCTCGATCCAGTTCCCGTGGAGGTCATAGAGTGTAAAGGTCGTGACATGCCCCGCGGGGTTGGTCACGGTCGCCAAGGAGCCGTCGGGGTGATAGCTGTAGCTCGTCACATCCGAAACATCGGTGCGCGGCCCATCGATGCTGCTCAGACGACCGGCAGCGTCGTAGCTGAAGCTTGTGCTGCGAGTAACCACCCCGTCGGTCACCGAAACCGAGGCGAGGCGCCCGGCAGTGTCGTAGCTGTAGTTCTCGCTACGGTCCCCTCGTTGAATTTGAGTGATTTTTCGGAGATCAGGGTGCCATGCAGTCGTCGTTGTTACCGCGTCTGCGGTCCCGTAGCCTTCGGTGCGGGAGATTTCGTAACCGGCGCTGTCATAGGAAAAGGTGGTGGTCACTCCGGACTCATCGGTGCGACTGGTCAAGAAACCCTCTGGTGAGAACGACTCGCTACGAGCGCCCTTGTCTGTTTGGACCTGCGTAACGTTCGAGATTCCTTTGATGGCCGCATGCGTGTAGGTTCGTGTTGCACCTGAAGGCGTAACAACCTGCGTGGTCGTAGGCGTGGGATAGGCCACCTGATAGTTGTTGACTCCTCCTGCGTGCTGAGTAGACAATACCTTTCCGCGCCCGAGAGAATAATAGTCATAGACAAATTCAGCGAAGACGTTGCCGCTCTCATCTATGATCGCAGTTAGTAGATTCTCCCAAGTATAATTGTACTGGTAAGTTCGTACGGTGTTATCCGGCTTGGTAACAGAAGCTAGCACGCCTTTCGTGTTGTAGTTGTAGGAATAGGCATTTCCGGCAGGGTCCGTGACGCTGTCGATTTTGTGGTCGCTGTTATAGGCGAGTGTCAGCGTGCGGCCTGCGGAGTCTGTTACGGAAACCAGCAGATCGTGTAAATAGGAAAGAGCCTGGACTTCGCCGTTGGCGTCCGTAATCTGTATCAGCAGTCCATCGGCGCTGTACTCCTCAACCTCGCCGCTGGCAGCATGGACGGTCCAGCTGAGCGTCTCCCCTTGAGCATCCAGCGTGCGACTCAGGCGATACTCGCTCGCGGTAAGCGCTGTAAAGGTGTTATTGTTCTCAGCAAATAAGTAGGCGCGACCTTCCGGGCGATGCAGATAGGCCGTGGCGTTGTTGGTTTGCTCGAAAACAATACGGCGGGCGTAGCTGTGTCGCCAACCGTTACCGAGATTGGCGGCCTCTGACTCCGATATATAACGTGCGCTGGAGAAAGCCGGAAAGCTGTTGTAATAGCGCGTAAACGTTAGCGGAAATCGTCCACTGCCGACATAATCGGTTTCGACTTGGTATTTGTTCGCGTTTGTGACATTGATCGGGTTGCCTACCAGCTCGCTAAGTTCTTCACTTCCCGTGCATTGAGCGCCCAACCGAACGCCATCAAATGGATCTGGTCCAAGATTCGTGATTTCGATGCGACCGCCGAGGTCTTTAGCGCAACGCCACGGCATGCCTTGAATAGAGCCGTCACGATGCCCGACAAATCCCGAGGGGCACTTTACGTTCCGTTTTTTGATCCATACAATGGAAGAATTATTAGTGGTTGTACAGGCAGGCCTGCCGAACAAGGGGTTGGCTTGAGCAATCCATTCGTAAGGCCTGTTCCGCGCTGTGTATCCAGAAGGGATACCAAGCGTAAAATTCATGTCGCCGTTCCACTCTGCCCTCTTGTAGTACTGCTTATCGCCTTCTTGGTAAACCCAATCATCCCAGTCCGGCTGTGTGATCGTAACGGAACAGGCGTCATAGCCGGTATAGATCGAGGACTCAAATGCCTGATACAGGCTTTCTTGTGTCGGGAAGGCCCCGAGGGTGCCTCGCCCCAAATAGTAGCGCCAAGGGCTGATTTGCGGTCCGACGCACTGCACTTGACCGCAAGGTAGCGCGTAACTTACTGCGTATGCCGGCCCAGAAAAACCAAGGAAGACGGCAAGTACGGCAGTCAGTAGGCGGTTCAACATTAAAAACCTCGCTTATGTGCAGGTGGGTTGAGGGAGCAGGTGGTACTTTGCGTTTTTTGTGATGAGTAGGGTGCACGACCGATCTAGACGCAGTGCGTCTTTGGGGCTACGAGCGCCGAAGGTCCAGCGTAAACGGGTAGTCGGTGACGAGGCGCAACTACGAACCCCAGCAAACCTCAGCGGATGAGGCGCTCCCGGTGTGCCCGCGCACACTGCGCGAATCCAGCGTAAGGCTGGTGCAGGCCGCGTCGTTCGTCTGTGGGGAGCCTGCGGCCGGCGTGGCGGTCAGCGTATAGCTGCGGCCACCCCCGGTAATAGCAGCCGTCAGCTCATAGTGGCCGTCCTCGGACGCTGCGCGGGGCAGCGCGCAGCCGGTGTAGGTGGCGCGATCCGCACGACACGCCTCCATCGCCAAGGCCGCGTGGCTGAGCGCAGCCTGGGCGTCCGCACGGCGCGTTTTCTGCACTTGCGTGGTATAGGAGGGGTAGGCGATTGCTGCGAGGATTGCGACAATGGCCACGGTGATCATCAGTTCGATCAGAGTGAATCCCTGCTGTTTCATATTGAGGTTCCTTATTGCATGCGCCATGAAGTGCGGGTGGTCGGGATGGACAGTTTGATGTCCTCGACCAGCTCGGTACCGACTACCACCACCGGATCGCTACCATCGGGCGGGAACAGCAGGGTCGGGTCCGGGGGCAGGCCGCCGCGACTGAGATCCTTGCTGCGATCGCCGACGGTCAGCTCGCCCGGCTCACCCAAGCCATTGAGGTTGAACACCGGCGCCCCGGTCAGCGTATTGACCGCGTACAGCCGCGACACGCCCTGACCCGGTGAACAGGCGCCGCGATTGGCCGCCGTGGGGGAGAAGGTGGTAAACAGTGTGATACCGCCGACCGTACGCGACTCCGCCAACACCTTTTCACCGGAGCTTGGCAGGTTGATGTACCAGCCCGAGGCTGCATCAAGCCCTTCCAGTGTCAGGTCCGTTGAAGCGTCGTAGAGCTGCCCCGGGGTGATCGCGGTGTAGCTCTCCGGTGGATTCATGACATTCCCATCGAACACCACATAGAAGCGATCCTGGGTGGCGACGCTGAGCGGGTGTGCGCGCCAGCCCGAACCGATGGAGATCGAGAACGCGTAGCTGCCGCCACGCTTGACCACCGCCACATCGGGCTTGTAGTAGAAGCGCCGGTTGTTGCTGACGGTCGCGCCGCCGAGATCGGCTATCACACCACCGGTGGCGAGCGAGTTAGCCCCGGAGTTGGTCTGGCTGAAGTCCACACGCCATACCTGACCGCCCGTATCGGCAGCAAACAGCGCATCGATCAAGCCGTCGTTGTTGACGTCGACCGGGGTCACCGCGGCCGGGATACTGTACTGCATCGCCGGGAGCCTGAGGTTGGCGGTCGGTGCGCTGCCGGCCCACCAGAGCCGCTGACCGGTGTTGGCGTCGACCATGAAGATCGCGCGGCCCTGTCCGTCTTGTGCACGGGCGGACGTGTCGTCCTTGATGGGATCGTAACCGCCACCAAAGATCAGCACGGTACGCACCACGCCGTTGAGCTTGACGTTTGCGACAACCGGACGCGACCAGGACTGCCCCAGCTCGGCAAACTCACCGGCGCCGCCCTCGATCACCCACTTCAAGGCCGGATGGCTGCGGCGGGTTACGTCCAGCGCATAGTAGTTCTGGCCGCCACGACGCATACCCACATAGAGGTACGCATGCTCCCCGGTCTCCACACCACCGCCACTGAGGATGCGGCCGTTGTTGTTGACATCGTGCACCCAGGCCGTGATTGGGCCATCCAAGCCATAGGGGTGTAGTGTCGAACCATGGTTCTCGTAGAGTTTAGGCAGGTTCGGCAGCAGCTCCTTCGGCATGAAGGCGAAGGTCTCTGAGCCATCGGAGACATCAATGGCGTGCAGGAACCCTTCGTTGGTGGCGGCGAACAAGGTTACGTCCGGGTTTTCCTCCGTGCCGCCGTAATTGATCAGCACCGGCGTGCTGTGCAGCGGATCGCCCATGTAGTGGCGAGCGTCCGTTGTGGATCCGTTCTCGTTGTCGTCAAAAACATCAACCCCTCGCGCCCACCGCAACAAGTTGGTGCGATAGTCATCGGACTCGGTCTCAATCTCGAGCAGTTCCTTGGTGAGCTGCGCGTTGTCCTCGTGGAAGTAGTTCCCCGCCTGACGCAATGCGACATTGGAGGGGGCAGCGGCGCCGGCGTAGGTGTAGAGCGTGCGAGCCACCGGGATCTGGCTAGCAGCACCGCCCAAATGCACCTTCTCGCCATCCGGGGACTCGCTTGCCGGCGTCCAGTAACTGGTCGACAGGGTCTTAAAGAACCCGGTGTTGGCGTCGATCGCCGGCGAGCCACTGGCGTCGACGATGGTGTTCCCGGACAGTGCGTATTTCTTGATATTGCCGTTCCACCTCGGCGTTTCGCTGGGGCGGAACAGGGCGAAATACAGCTCATTGCGGTGCGTCAGGCGATTGAACGCATTCACCGGGATCGTTGGAGCGACGAAGGTGGTGTTTACCGCCAGAATCTCGGTCACGATAGAGGCGAAGGCATCGTTAAGTCCTGCGGTATCATCGGCGGTGAAGTAGCGCCCGCCACCCTTGCGCGCCGCATCGCTCAGCAATTTCTGATCGGTTGCAAAGCCGATGGTGTAGGTTGCGACGTTTTGCACGCCATCCAGGCTATCCAGCTGATCGCGGGCGTACATATAGTGGGCCAGCTCATCAAGGCAGTTATTGCTCCCGCCGCAGGTGCCGGCAAGATTGCCGAACCCGGGCAACGCCCGGATAGCTGAGTCTGCATCAGTGTCATTCGTCGGGGCGCCATCGGTTAGCATCACGACGAAGTTCTTCTGGCACTGATACTCCACGGGTGACTTGTAAGTGTTGCCACTGCCGCCCTCCAGCACACCGGAGTGGTTTACCCCTGGCCGGGTCGAGTTTCCGAACAGGACGCTTTCCCCACGGTAGAAACGTGCGACCTCGTACATGGTTTCGGCCAGCGGGGTATACCCGTCTGCGGTCAGCGCACGGACCTCAGCCTTGAGCTGTGGGCGGTTGGCATCATTCAGCTCCAGCATAGGAGTGAGGAAGTAGCCACCCTTGTTGTAGCTGCCGGAGCGATTATCGTAGCGCACCAAGGCTGCGTTGATGTTTGAGGTACTGTCGATCAACGAGGAGAAGACGTCCTGCACAATCTCAAGCCGGGTCTTTTGGATAGTGCCGCCGCCGGATGCCTTCCAGTTGAGATAGTTGCCGGAATATACCGTGTAGTTGCTGCCGACCGAATTCCATTTAATGGCATTGCCGGAAGTTGCGATAAAAGGACCACCTTTGTTTTCGTTGGCCGGATACTTCTGGGCGCCGCCATTGCCGTGCTTGCCGAAATCAGCCGAACACTCAACCAACTGGTCCGTGGTACCGGAACTCAGTGTAGTCCAGGCGCTTCTGTTCCTGCTGCGCTCACGATAGCGGGCAAACCTACCCACATAGTAGCCACTACCGGAGACGCCTAGCGCGGTTCCGGCGTCCTGGCAGACAAACACGCTCTTGTCGACCCACTGGTTTGTATTGCAGGCCGGCGCCGAGCCGGTGCTCCAGTAAACGCGGTCAGAACGACAATTGCCGCTATAGGTTTGCGTAGGGTCGTAGGCACCGGTCGTCAGCGTGACCTTGGCATCCATGGACCCGGAGGTGTCGATGATGAACGTGACGTTCGGGCGAACCTCGTCGTTGATGGCCCCGGTACCCAGATACACTTCGGTATCATCGGCCAGAGTGAGCGAGGTCAAAGCCCCCAGGAGCAGTGTCGCAAGCAATTGAATCCGCATGGTGGTTTCCTATTCCGAATCTAGGGTAAGGGGCTGCGCTTATTCAGAGCGAACAAGCTTGGCCTGCGTCACTTCATGATCCTTGGCGGTATAGATTACCAGCCCAAGCATCCGTCCGGGCGGCAGTTGTGACGGCGTGATCTCGTCGCCATCGAGGAACACCCGGGAGTTCGCACCGAACCGTACTCGGGTAACAGGGCAGGTTATACAGGACCTCGCCTCCAAGCCGCCGCCGCCATCGATCACGCGAACGATGTCCGCCTCAATTGCGAACTCATCCAGAATGATTTCGGCCTGCGCAGGCACAATCGCCACGAGCAGTGCTGCGATCAAATAAAAGGCGTGTAGGCGAGTCGTCATGAAGACCTCCACTATCAATTGAGTTTGGGACCGATGCGCTGCACGGTCTGGATGTGAACGCTCTCCGCGCCGATCGACTCGATCTGCCCGGTGCCTGTAATCGTGAACGGGTAGGCTGCGTATTCGCCAACGCTGAATCCGATGGCCAGGGAATGGCCGCCTTGAGATACCGTGGCGGAACTGGCGACGATGTAGGGGGCGCCCGGGCGATCAATGTCAAAGGTGCGATGGGTGGACTGGGACCCTTCTGGCAGATTGAGTGCCTCGGCATAGACCGAGACATCTGTAATTGCCGACTCGATGGCGGTTTCCGCCGCCTGGAAGGACTCCATGCTGTACTGCGTGTTGGTGGCCATGGCTCGCTCGGCGATGACGGTACGCATGCCCGACACCCCCACCAAGGCGAGAATCAGGACAAAGATCAGACTGACGACCAATACTGCGCCGGATTGTGAGTGACGCATAAGGATTCCCTTAGCTGCGATTGCGCAGCAGCACAGTGGATGAAAACAAACGGCGGCGCTGCCTGTCGTTGGCCGCTCCCACGGCAACCTGATTCAGCAGGTTGTACGTTTGGGTGTCGTGATCCATGGCAATCGGCTCACCCGAGGCGATCAGCAGTGCGAAACGCACCGCCACGACACTACCCCAGTCCGTGACGTTATCGGCTCGCACATAGCGCGTCGCGCGCGTCACGTCGTCGGTGGCGTCGCCATCCACCCCGTAGAGGATCTGCAAGTTGACGACACTCGGCATCAACTCGACGACCCCGAGCACCGCCCCCGTCTCATCCAGTGCCGTACAGACCAAGGCGCTGTTTTGGATCGAAAATTGGTTGCGGGTGTAGCGCTTGCCGTTGGCGTAAAGCGGGGACTGCACCCCACGACAGTCGGTATCGGTCTCGTACTGCACAGTAATCTGGTCGCTGCCGGTGCCACCATCGGCCGTCCCGCTCGGGAGGATGGCATCAATGCCGTCTGCTTGCGGGAAGCCCGCCAGCAGCAACTCCTGAGTCAGCAGATCCAGCGTCGCACGGCCGTTTTCGTGCAGGATCGCAATCCCGTTTTGTAAGCGGTACCCGCGCTGCGAGGACAGAAACACACTACTGAGACCGACCAACAGCACCAGCGACAGCGTTACGCTGATCATCAGTTCCACCAAGGAAAAACCACTCTGATTACGCATAACGATCACCTTCAAGGCCTAAAGCGCAGACTGACTTCCGGTGTCACGGACTCGCCATCCCCGTCCGTCTCACCCCAGCGCACCGTTGTGGTGTAAAAACCGCCGTCTTGTGCGACAGAAATGCCGCTGTCTGGCAGTAATTGACCGACCTGACAGACCCACTCGAACGCATCCGCTTCGGCTATTTCGTCGGCGGAGCAGTTCCGCGCATCCTCCCCGGGGCGGTCGTAGCACACGGGCGGCGCCTTGGTGCAATCAATGCCGGCGTAGTCGATGCCCGCATAAACCCCGGCACTCGCCGCGTCGCGATTGGCGCGTAGCCGCTCGGCAAAGTCGTGCGCGAGTGCGGTCGCCTGGGTACGCAGATAGGCGTTGGTGTTGGCCCGCACACCGAACAACTGCAACTTGGCGTGCCCCAAAAGACCAATACTGAGGACCAGCAGTGCGATCAAGACCTCCAGCAAGGTAACGCCAGACTGGTGTTTTTTGCTCAGGAACACAGCACACCTCCCCCTTGCTCGAGCCGAATATGGCCGCCCAGCCCCAACGTGAGGCTGCGGCTGTTGTCGCCACCACGAGGGTCGCAGTAGGCGAAGCTCACCGGGCGTAGCGGGCGACCGCGCGCGCTGTAGCTCACCCCGCTCGCCGAGGCCGCATCTACCGATAGCGGGAGCCCGCGACCGGGAGCGGCGACATACCGGATGATTTCGTCGCCGTCGGTAACGGCCGGCGGTGTATCGGCATCGGCATTGACGAACACCAGCCAGCCGGCGGCCCAGCTGCCTCCACAGATCATTCCATCCGCACTTGGACAGACACTGACGGTGCGGTTGCGCTTGAAGGCCTCGTTGCGGGCCAGATGCAGACCACTGACCAATTCATTTACCGCGGTAACCCGTCGATTGTTCTGGATGAGACTCTGATAACTGGGGATGCCGATCGACAGCAAAATAGCTGCGAGAACGAGAGTGATCATGAGTTCAACGAGGGTAAACCCTTGATTGCGCATGGCGATTTCCGCTTTAACCTTAACCTATGTAAAGATAATACTATAGCATGCGTCCTGTTGTCAAATATACGTCGCGGATATTGCGGGCGACCAGGTCTTCCAGAGACGAGTGCGAGAGAGTCCACAGTAGATCCTGCACCTCAGGATAACGGCGGACCCTTGCGAGAACTTCACTTGAACGGGGTACGGGCCTGGCGGGAGTGTTTTCCGGAATTTGGGGTTGAAACGGGGAGCCGCAAAGCACGCTGTCCTTGCGCCTTGGCGAAAGATGTAAAAACCCCGCCGAAGTGGCGGGGCGGGAATCACTTATTGCGCATACTCGGTGTCGGGTATCAGCCGGAAACAGTCCTTGCCCGGGGTCAGCCCCCAGCACAAACCATTATCCCAGTCGACATGCAGCCTACCTGCATCGTCGACGAACTGCGCAGTCCCTTGCACGCCGCGCGGCAGCGGCGCTTGGCGATCCGTGCCCGATAGATACTCGACTCGACGGCCTCTGATGGATCGGTCCATACCTCCTCCCAAGGGGCGTTGTACTCAGAAGCGTATAGCGAAAACGGTTGCGTCTCCCGCCCCTGCGGGCAGGACTCCCGAGGTGACCGCCGGGGTCCCTATACCTAGTGAGTCCAAATCAATGGAGGTGATCCATGATTTCGCGCTTTCCGGTTAACGCCCCTGTACGCCTCAGTGCGCGGGGACTAAAAGCAGTGCTCAATGGCCAGCCCTGCGGGGGTGGCCAATCCGTGGAGCTGCTGCACACGGCCAAGTCCCTGTACGAGCGTCAGCATGTCGGCCGAGTCGTCAAGATCGGTACGCCTGGCGATGAATTGGAGGTCCGTTTTGGCGACCGGACGTTCCTGATGAAGGATATATGGTTGACTTAAATCGCCGTTTTTAACTAATTACACTTGCCCCGGTCTTGCGCCGGGGTTTTTAGTTACTGATTCAGGAAGCGAGAGGGGGTGTCGGAGCGTTGCTCGTTCGATGCTAGCGGGCCGGCTTGCTCTTACGTAGCGTGAAGCGATCCAGGTGATAGCGCTGCCTCAGTGAGAACAGTGGGATCCCGAGCGGCGTGAGCAGATCCAGGAATAAATGACTCAAGGCCCCGAGGCTGAACCCCGCCGCGGCGCTCGCCGTCAGATTCACGGCCGCCACTGGTTGCTGCGCGAGCAACCACAATGCGCCTCCAAGCACACCCAGCCACAGCGGCGCATAGTGGGTCAGCGTCCGATGTGGGATGATCGATCGCCGGTCCTCGCCGCGGCCTCCGTAGGGAATCTCGAGCCAATCCGGCGCCGTGCTGCCGGGGAAGGTGCAGAGAAATGCGAGCACGGCGGACCCACCGAACTGCATGGTGATGCTGGCGCTGGCGAAGGCGACGGCAGTTCCCAGCAAGCGATGCGTACGGACGTGCATGACAGGTCTCCGGTAGACAAGAAAACGGCCCTGATATGCAGGGCCGGTAAATCATTGAGGCGGATGATCGTTGGCGAATCCGCCTTCGGAACATGCCTCATTCAGCGCCCTGACAACCTCGTAGACGAAGCTCTTGCCCGACAGGAACTTGATCGTCACGCAGCGCCGCGCCGTGTTCTCGTTTCGAGCCATCACGAAGATCTCGGCGAGGTATCCCTCGCTGGCACCTTGACGCATTACTGCAAAAGGCTCGCCCTTCGGGCACAACTCGTCGTCCTTGGGTTCGGTCGTCAGCCATTCCATAATCTTGGCCGCCGGCACGTTATCGCTGTCGCAGGTGGCTTCCAGCACGGATTCGATCTGTTTGCGGACTTCCCGCATAGGTTTCTGACTGTGGTAGTTCAGGATACCGGTTGGTTTGCCGTCTTTAACCGCCGGAACCCAATAACTGGTGGAAATGTGCGACATACTGGACTCTCCTTTTTAGTGGCCTGTGAGAGGTATAGCGAACGAGCGTCCGTATCGCGGCGCTTCTGCGCCAGGATTGTCGTGCTGAATGGAGGGGGCTGGGCGGCAACGGTTTGCGAAGGACGTAAGCCTGCGCCAGAAGGGCGTAGTGAGACAGGCGCAAGGAAACCATCCTTCGGGTGCCTCGGTCGCCCGGAATGGCGTAGTGGCTGGCAGAAAGGCTTAGGGGAGGGTTGGCAGATCGTGGCGCGGGCGGCGCTCAGTCCTTGGTGTCGTCGTCCGTCAGCAGGGCTTCGAGTCCCGCCCAATCTTCGTTGGCGATCGTAAAAGCCATGGACTGAATCGTGGGGTTGGGGGAGGAGAACCCGATACGCCGGATTTCGGTACGCTCGCGTTCGTCGTCACGCTGCTCCTGCCGGGCTTTGAAGTCGATGATCTGTGTGGTCATGTTGGCCTTCTTGGGCGTCTCGTATATGGATACAGTATAGCGATTGCCCTGACCAATCTGCGCGACAAGCCCCGGACTTCAGGCGGGGGAAGGATAGCACTTCTTTTGTAACTACCTGTCGGTATGCTACACTAATAGCGTAATGATTCGTCAACAAGCCTTCAAGTACGAGCTGGCCCCGACCGGTGAGCAGGTGCGCTTAATGCGCCGCTTCGCCGGCGCACGGCGGCATCGCTTCAGGACGCCGTTGGCCGACCAGTGCTCCTGCTGGCTCGGCACACCGCCCTCCGTGGCGGCGAGCCGCGAATCACGGCAAACGCCGAGCCTTGGTCTGGAACCGGGGCGAGGGGTTTAGCTGGGAACTCCAACGCTAAAAATCATCCACTCCTGGGAGTGGTGGGGAATTCTTCTTCCCAGTGTGGTCCTTACCACTGAAGCGACCTTATTCGCTATATATCCCGAGGATCATTGAGCGAGGAACCCATAATGCTTGACCCCAAGGAATACAAAGACGCCCTGGATGTGCAAGACGCCTGTAACCTGAGTGGTGTCGTACGCAGCTTCAGTCGCGTTTTGGACCTGATCTGGAAGGAGGCTAACGAGCTGTCTCTAGGCACGGCATACGTCAACCGTCATCCGATCTCGGTGATGTACTCCAGCAAGATCGCATCCTTAACCGGATCCGAGATGCCTGCTGAGTTCAGCGAAGCCTACCGTCTCTGCCAGGAACGCTCCGTCCGCGCGGCCTAATGCCGCTCTTCACGCCCCGTATCTTACGGGGCTTTTCATTTACCCCCGCGCGAAGCAGATCCTTCTGAGCAGCGCCTGATCTCGCCCTGGTCCGCTGTTGTCGCTGAGGTCGCTATACAAAGCAGGCTTTCCAAAAGGAGAAAAGCATGCTGCGTGAACTGCTGATTGCATTGGATGTACGCCTGACGGGCAACACTGCCGAGGAGGTCGCAGAGTTCCGGTATATTGGTGGATTGGACCTGGGCGACCCTATCGAAGTCCTGGTGGAGACCGAATACCGGCTTTCGGACGGTGGTAACAGTCGACTGCGCTGGAACCCGGCTCACGGCCGACTGTCCCTGACTGAGGACTCGCTCGCCACTTGCAAGCGCAACTGGCACGCGGCCGTCCCGGAGCGCCAGGCGGTTGAAATGTGCCTGCGGCAAGCCTTGTACCGCGAATCCCCAGAACTCTATTCCGCTGTCTAAGCGAACCCCTTCACCCCGTGTTCTGCACGGGGTTTTTCGTGCATCACCAACTCCGATTTCCATGCTGCACTAACCATAACATATTTACATAAGTTAAGAAATGCGATATACTGGGTCAACGCTGTACAACTGCTTTCGACCCCAGAAGGAGAATGTTTCATGGGTATGTTTGATACGGTGCGGGTGCCTTGTCCGAATTGCGGGGAGCGCAAGGAATTCCAAAGCAAGTCCGGCCCCTGCATACTGGCGACCCATGATCTCGAGACCTGCCCGGCAAACATCTTGGCGGATGTGAACCGGCACGCCCCGGCGACCTGCCACAATTGCGGAACGGTCTTCGCAGTCGAACTGGCGATGACAGCTCGATCCGTTGTGTGTCCCGATGAGGGGCTCTGAGTATGGCTACGATCCGGAATCCGGTGGTCGTCACGGCCATTGATCCGGAGGGGTGCTGGCTGTGGAGGCAAGCTGGAACGGCAACACCCCACGCAAATACCGCAGAAGTGCGGTTCTTCGGTGGCGCGTGTCACAGCCGCAGCCAAAACGCACTGTGATGGGGATGCCGGACTATTGAAGGTCCGGCTTCGCTATACTTGAAGTCAAAGGACATATTGGAGAGAGTGTTATGGCCGAGTATCCTGCCAATTTTGGTGAATTGAGCTACAACGAAGGCAACAAGCAGCGGTTTTTGAGGGAAAGCAAAAAGCTACTGGATCGGGTTGCACGGAACCTGCTCGCCACTGGCGTGGTCGAGAAGACTCAGGTGTCGGTCAATCGCGCAGGGATCGCCGTCGGCGGTGACGTCTATGGTTACTTCTATGCGCCGGGCCTCGAGCATGGCGTATTGATCACGATCACACAGGGCGCCACCTCCACGAAGCGCCCGGATCGGGTTGTCTGCTACGGCCAGTATCGCTCGGCTCGTCGCGGAAGTAAGGGACTGGATCTGAGTATGATCGAAGGTAGTAACGTGAGCCCGTCGGAGCCGCTGGCCTTAGGGTCCATGGAGAATCTGGTCCGCCGCATGCTCCAGCAGCATCCGGCCCACCGACAATCGGCCTGACATGGCTGGCTAACCTTTCTGCCCCGCTCAAGCGGGGCTTTTTCGTGCTGCCCGCCGTACCGGCAAAGCCCTTTGTCGTGCTATACTAAAAACACAATAGCAACGGATAAGGGTAATGTCTGCACTCTTCACCTCTGAAAAACACGAGTATTGGCAACCAATCGCCGCATCTCACCATGCGTGGGTCGGTGCCATGGGCTGGCATACCAGCAAACCCTTGGAGGCGGCCGGACTGATCGCCTCTGAGGTCGCCGAAGTCGCCGATGCGCTGATGGGGGGTCCAGCACGCCTCGCCGATGTGGGTGAGGAACTGGCCGATGTGCTGCTGCGCTGCTTTGACCTGGCCTATCGGCAGGGGTTGCCCTTGCCACCGATGCGACCGGCGCCCATGCACCAGCAAGGGTTGCTGCCGCTGACGAGGGCGCTCGGCCCGCTGCTCAACGCCTGCCGCAGCGATCAGCCGGACGCTACCTTTGCGTCAGCCCTGTATGCCGTGATCACCGAAACCTTGCGGATGGGCGAGATTCACACCTTGGACCTCTTCGCAGCCTGCACCGCCAAATGCCTGAAAAACCGACTGAGAGGCACCCGGGGGCGGGCAAAGTGAGTTGCAGATGAAGATTCAGATTGCCAGCGACCTGCACACCGAGCACTCGCAGCATACACCGAAGCTGATGGTGACCGATGCCGACCTGATCGTGTTGGCGGGCGACATTGGTAGTGGGGTATTCGGCATCCAGTGGGCGGCGGACCTGGCTCAAGCGCACGGCAAGCCGGTACTCTATGTGGCCGGCAACCATGAATTCTACTTTCAGGAATATGCTCCGGCGCTGGAGGCGATGCGTACGGAGGCGCTGCGGTGGGGGGTTCAGTTCCTGGAACAGGATACTGTGGTGATCAAGGGCGTGCGCTTCCTCGGAACCACGTTGTGGACCGACTACGCCTGCAATGTGCAGATGCCGCAGGATCTCGCCTGCTGGGTTGCCGGCCGGAGCTTGGCGGACCATGAGGTGATTTCGTTTGAGGGTCGGACGTTCCGGCCGCAGGATGCGCTACGCCTACACAGGGCGAGTGTGGCGTGGCTGGAGACGCAGTTATCGATAGCGGCGCCCCCGACCGTGGTGATTACACACCACGGCCCCAGCCTGCTGTGCGAGCACCCTCATTTCGGCATGAACGACATTGCGCCGTGCTTTTATTCTGAGCGCACGGATCTGGTACATCAAGCCGATTTATGGGTCTTCGGGCACACCCACGCCAACCTCGACATCACCCTGGATCCCGGGCGGCTGGTGTCAAACCAGTTGGGCTACCCTGGGGAGCATATTCCCGGAGGGTTCGACCCGGGGCTGGTCGTGACGGTCCCCTAGAAAGCTCAGGAACTTCTTGTTGCCGCTAATGCCGCCGGTCGCTGGCCCCAGGGCAGCCGGCCTGGGCCAACGTCTGGGCCACCTCCACCTCACAAGCCAGCCGCAAGGCCTGCACAGATTCGCGCAGCGCCGTACTGTCGGCGATCTTGGCCGGGTCTACGTTGCTAAGCAGCGCCATCGCGAGATGCATCAGGTGTAACGGCAGAGCGGCGTCTGACATACCTACGGTGGCAACCGTCAGTTTCTGGTCAGATCTTTCCAGACAAACCGTCATGGTTTCTACGCCAAATTGCATCTGGGCGTTGTTCAGGAAGTCGGTGAGCAGGTCAGCGATTGAGGGAGTGGGCATGCAGGCGGCTCCGATAACAGGACGATAACCTATATAGGGATCGTGAGGGAGGATCACCTTGCCGGCAGAGACGGGGTACGGGGCGCCGGCGGGGAATTTGCGGCTACGGGGCGAGAATCCGGGGAGTGGCGATTCATTACTGTGGGTGGCTTTTGCTCCATTGAAAAGCGGAGTCAAAAGACTCCGCTGAGAAATCACTGCTGTGCTTGGCCTTGGCGCCAATCAGGACGCTATGGCAGGAGGTTCAATCTCGTGACGCGAGCAAAGCATCTTGATGAGACGCTTGAAACGCGCGACCTTAACCGAGGCGTAGGTGTACCTCAGGCCATTACCTACTAGGCAGAATGCGTACAGGTACGGATGTTCGGTACCGATCTCAAACACCGCGAGCAGAAGTCCTACGGCGAGCGTCGCCCAGAAGGATTCTGCTTGGGCTAGACGGAGCCGATCCGTCCAGTCCAGCAGGCAACTTAGAATTTCCTCATCGGTAAATTTCATCGTATCCCCTTGCAAATGTACTCAAGAGGTATAGGTAATCGGGTGGGCTTTGGAGTGTGGACGCCACAAAAATGGGGTCCGAAGTCGTATATGCCTTTCCGACGCTTCACCATACCCTGGACTCAGGGTCAGCACGGCAGGCGGTCGGCCGCCTTAGTACAGTATAGCGAAGCCATTCTCTCTTTACAATCGTCAAGACGCATGCTACGCTGTACTTATACCAAGAGAAGTCCCTTAACGAGAATTCGCCATGAGTCAGCAGCGATATTACTATCTCTCCACCGGCAGCAAGCAGGGTTTCTACACTCTGCGCGTCTTCTGGCGTGAGCGGGTCGGTGATCTCGTGCATGATCACGACGAATATATCGCCAACCTGTCGACCGACCGCGGGCTAGCGCTGCGCAAGGCGCGAGAATATGTCGCCAGGCGCGGAGGCAAACTCGACCCTGAGGTGGCCTTCGATCTAAAAGAGATCAAGCGCCGGGTCGCCTGCGAGGCCAACCCTTACCGGTTGGATTTCAGTCTCCACACAGGAAAGACAGTTGATGAGCTTGCCGACACGCATCCGGATTTCCTGATCTGGCTCAAACACGAATTTTCCCCGGATAACCCGAGCAAGGGGCGCTTTGTGCAGCGCATCAATGAATTGCTGGTGATTGGGCATGCGACACTGTGCACCGCTGAATGGGAGTACACCGCGCGGCAGAAGGCGCAGGTGGCGGATCGTATCGCCAAAGATGAGGCCCTGCTTGCCAAGTTCGAGCGTGCCCAACACGTTGGGGTCGTGGGGGAGAAAATCACGCTGGTGGTGCGGGTGACCGCAATCTTCCGCAATGAAGGGCAGTGGGGGCCGACATGCACGGTGCTGTTACGCGATGCGGAGGGCAACTACTTGCGCACCAGCGGAACGGGCAAAGCTCTTTGGAAGCTCGCACAGGGTGAACAGTACCGAATTTCCGCTACCGTCAAGGCTCACGGCCGCTTCGATATGAAGCTCGATAAGAACAACCCAGGGGACACGATCCCCGTACGCCAGACTACGCTGGAACGGTTGAAGCTGCTGGAATCTTTGACCTCTTCGGTCGGCAACAACTGACACGCCGGCGCCAAATCACTCACAACCGAAACGAACGAGACGCTTCTGTATGAAAGAAAGGCGTACCGGGCTGTCCGCGCAGTCGACGTTGCTGGAGATGCTTCAGGCCGGTTGCACCGTTGAATTCCCAAACGGCGCACGCATGAGAGGCAATCCGCACCACGGCGATATCGACCTGTGGGATGGTCGCGGGGCTTCCGCAGGGTTCTATGGTTTAAATGAAGAAGGACTCGGGTATGCGCTCCTGGACCCGGGTCTATTTCCACGCAGCAGGACAGACTGAGGACATTTCATGGCACACACGGCATTTAGTATTTCCGAATTGGATATCGAGACCGTGCTGCGGGACCAGCAATTCCGGCTGGAGACGCAACACGGCGAACCTTTAACGTGCTGGCAGAGCGAATCTTCAATGATTTCGACGACGAAGACTTTGCGCAGATCGAGAAGGCGGCGCTGAATTCAGGGACGAATCTTGACGAGCAGACGGAGGGCGCCTACGAGGAGATCGCACAGCTGCTGGAGCGGGACGGTTGGCTGAAGCCGCTGCACCGCGGCTGAGTTTTTAGGGCACTCACACCCAGACAGAAAACAGGGCGCGGAGTCCGCGCCCTGTGCCTTGGTCATAATTTATGGCGCAACATTCCCAGGGGTCTCGCGGGTGAAGCCTAAGCCATCTCCAAGCTCACCGCTACCATTATTCCCCCAGCATTTAATTACGCCTGTGGAGGTGCGTGCACAGGAGTGGTCGTTTCCTGCGACCACCTCTACCACACCGGAAGACAGATCCACCACATCGACAGGCGAAACCCTGCGTTTCCGAGTGCTGTCTCCCAGTTGCCCAAGAACGTTATTCCCCCAGCACTTGACCGCCCCGCCGGTGGTAACTGCACAGGTGTGGTTGCTTTTCGTGCTGACCATCGCCACCCCAGAAGTCAACCCCACGACATCAACGGGGGTGGTACTGCCCATCGCCATACCCCACCCGATCTGACCATAGTCACCGCTCCCCCAGCATTTAACCCCACCCTCGAGGGTGAGCGCGCAGGTGTGATCACCGCCCAAACTGACATCCGCCACACCGTAAATCTGGGTACTGATAAAGACCGGGTAGGTTTTACTCACCATAGTGCCGTCCCCGAGCTTACCGTAGCCGTTAAACCCCCAGCATTTGATCGCACCTCCTGTGGTGATGGCGCAGGTGTGGTTGTAACCCGTATGAATGCTTGCCACATTAGCACCTGAGCTATAGACGTCCGTAGGCGTAAGCCTAAATGTCCTTGATCCATCCCCGACTTGACCTTCGTCATTCCATCCCCAGCACTTGGCCGCACCCGCCGTGGTAACTGCGCAAGTGTAGCCATTTCCTGCACTGACGTTCGCTATGCTGGAAGAGAAGACGGTTACCGGAAGAGATTTATTTGTCTGAGTTCCGTCACCGAGCGCCCCGCCCCAATTGGCACCCCAACATTTAAGTGCACCCGTGGAAGTAATTGCGCAAGTATGGTCTTGCCCCGCGCTCACGCTCACCACCCCAGACAAGTTCATAACAGAGTTAGGTGTAGATCTCTGAGTCGTAGAGCTATCCCCGAGCTGCCCACCCCAATTGGCACCCCAACACTTAACTCCGCCAGAGGGGGTGATGGCACAGGTGTGAGATCCTCCCGCACTAATCTTCGTCGCACGAAACTCCACGCCGTTGACAATGATTGTGTAGATCTGGCGTCCTTCGGCATCTTCGTAGCTGGCCACCACCTCAAAATCAGTGGATCCTGCCTCTATCGGTGCGCCAGACAGCTCCCCGCTTGCACTCAGACTCAGTCCTGCCGGTAGCGGATCCACCGTCCCCCAGGTGTAGCTCGGGCTTGTCGGTGCGCCGCCCCCGGTGATTGAGGCCAGTGGGTAAAAGTCGAAGGTGTACGCCTGACTGGCCGTGGCTTCAGGCAAAAAAACTGAATTCAAGGTAATCGTCAGCGGCTCGCCCGGTGGGGTCTCACCCGGCGGGGTCTCACCGGGAGGTGTTTCGCCCGGAGGCGCCGAGGCAGGCTGCAATCCCGCCTTCATCCAAGAAAGTTGATAGTCGGCCGCATGTGCGGTGGTCGCCATTAGGGCGGCAAGAAGGGTTAGTGTTAATGCTTTCATGGAGTGGACTCCGGATAAATTATGTGTGCGAATGAACGACCCGCAGGGACGGGATGGTCCTAGGTATAGCGAATCCGGGAACAAGACGCGGAACGCAAGGACTGCACAACCAAAACCCTATTCAAGTCCACAAAGAACGCCGCACCGAGATCAATCGGGTCAGCATCAAATCGTCCTCTTGATCGTATTGTGCTTGGATTGCCGCTAAGCGAGCCAACCGGGCGCGTTGCGCCTGTCGCGCCTCCTCGGTGTCTACACGCTCCAGCATCTCATCCAAGCTCCACGCGTCATCGTCCCGATACCCGGCATAGTCGTACGGGTCGGGGCGCGCAGGGCGCTGCTCGGTCCACCAGTAATACAAGGCCAGCACCTCCCGGGCGCTCGCTGCCTGTTCTGGTGAGGCTTCATACTCCGGCAACGACGGGTCATCGAGGGTTGTTTCCCACTCCAGATGGCTCAGGCCGTCCTCCCGACTGCGATAGACGCCCCAGCGCCGCCCGCGAATCCGCGCCCACCAAGACTGCCGGCCGGCACACCAGCGCTGCTTTGTCGCCTTGTCGATCTCCACGAAGTTGACCAACAAGGTGAACAGTACGTGCAGGATTTGCTCATCTGGGTCATGCCACTGCCCTGCGGGCAGCCCTGTGGGTAGGCAGTGGGTCTTGCGCACGACACGGCGAATCCACGTCAGCCGCAGCGCCTCCAACCAAGCCCAAGGCGCAAACAGGGTCTTGCGCACCGCATCCAGCGCCCCTTCCGTCAACCAGTAGACCTGCGGATGCTGCGTACGGGCGATGCGCCGCCACGCACCCCATTCCTCAAGGGTCGCGGAGACCGGCTTGGGGTGCCCGACCATGCGCCACAGCCGGTGGGCGAGGGCGGAGCAGGACCAGTAACGGGAGGGGAGGAGCATGGGTTCGATTCTCACAAGATCAATTTAGTGTACGGATTGTGTAGTAGACTAAACATTTGCTATAATAAACATACAATATAGCATTTGCGGAGTTCTCATGCCAACCACGGTCCATCTAACCCTTACGCTTGAGCAGGCGCAGGCCGTTTGCGACGCCTTGGACCTGTACTCACGCCTCGGTATCGGTCAAATCGAAGAAGTGGCGAGCCTGGTGCGCTCCGGCATGATACCGACCTTTCGCTCGGCTGAGCTGCCGCGCGCCGTGGCCAATATAGACGCCTGCGAGCAGGTGGAGACGCTGCTGCATGCGGTCAAGCAGGCGCTGGGCTACCCTCGGCACGGGTCCTACGGCATCGGCCACGCGCATGTGGCAAAGGGTACGCACCGCTGTTTTGAGACCAAAAAGGCGCTCGAGCAGGCGCTGGCGTTGCATCGCAACCCCAACCCGGAGTTCCGCGGCGTCAATTACGACGGCTTACTGCTGCGCTACACCCGGGACCCCGCCCCGGTGGCGCGCGTTACCACGGAGGCCTGAGCGTGGCGCTGATCAACGACCTGTCCATTCACCAGTCCCTGGGGCGCCGCGGCTCGCAGCAAGACCGCTATGTCGCCTGCTCGGTGCGTGACGGCCTGTTGCTGGGCGTGTTCGACGGTCACGGGCCACAGGGTGCGCAAATCGCTGAGCGTGCTGCGCTGGCGGCTCCCAAGCTGGTGGCGGACGCCCTGTACGCGCACTGCGACCCCGGCGCTGCGTTGCGGGCTGCGATCCAGTCGCTGATCGCATTGTGTTGCGACGGCGGGGCGGATGTGCTGGACCCGGACGCGGATCGAGGCACCGGTGGCTCGACCGCAACCCTGGCGTATGTGGTCGACGACCACGTTACGGTTGCGGTGCTGGGAGACTCCCCGGCCCTGGTCGCCACCGCGGCGGGCGTACAGGTCGCGCCGGAGCATTGCGTCGAGGATGATGAGGAGGCGCTGCGGCGCTTGGCCGACTTGCCGCCTGAGGCGCGCGAGGGGCTGGTGGTTGCAGACGGCTACCTGCATCGACACTGGGCCTCGCTGGCCCTGACCCGGGCGCTCGGTGACCCCGAATTTGCGGATGTGCTGTATCTCGAGCCGGCTGTGCGTGACTACCGGCTGGCGGCGGGTGAGGCGCTGGTACTGGCCTCCGATGCGATCCGGGTATCGAAGAATCCGAAGCAGAGACTGGAGGTCTACCGCGAGCTGGCGCAAGGCGCCCGGACCCGTACGGCCCATGCGTTGGCGTCGGAGTTTATTGCGACCTACAACCCCTCGGACAACCTCACGCTGCTGGTTTGCCAGCTGCACGAAGCCGTGGTGCCGGCGCGCGCCGCCGAACCGCTCTGGTAGCTCTAGGTATGCTCAATACGCCGCGCCCAGCAGAGTTGGAGGGACGCATCGGCACATGAGCCAGTCTCTCTATCAACCGTTGCTACCGGTGCTGGTGGGTTTTGTGGCTCTGGCGGCCTTGGTGACGCTGGCGGCGGTGTTTTTCGAGTTCCCTTATCCAGGTGTGCTGTTATTGATCTTAGGGGCGCTCACCCTGTTGGCTGGAGTCTACTCTCTCTTGCTGTTGCCGGCCCTTCTATTGCCACTTGATCAGGAGGTGCCATTGTCAAACGGATCGTGCCTGTCCGCAGGAGATGCCCAGAATGTCGCCATCTCTATCATTGGCACTTTCGTCTGCCTGGGATTGATCTTTTTGTTCTATATGATGCAAGCGGTGCTGTAGCTTCAAGGTCGAACAGTCCGGTGTGTGCGGCGCAGAGAAAACCCCGGCGTAGGCCGGGGTGAAGAGTCATCGGTCTCGGGCGTAATGGCCTGCTTCGATGTGTGCTTTGTTGCGGATCAGCCAAGGAGCCACGATGGCGTGAAACTCGCCGAGCGTATGCTTCGCCCAAGGCTGCGGGCTGCGCCAGTTGATCTTGTCGAAAGGATAGCTGTGCGTGTTATCGAACTCGGCGACAGACCACTTTTGGTAGCGAACGGCGATGCGCCGCTGCGTGGTCGACATACTGGCGTCGTTCAGCGCGATCTTGGCGAAGAAGTCTTGGTGCGGTTCGGCACAGAGCAATTCCAAGCCAAAGAGTTGCTGGATGCGATCATCGCCGCGTGTGTGCTCATAGAGCGCCAGTGTCGGCATTTTCGCGTAGGCGCGCTCCAGACTTGCGGATAGCTTCATGAAGATGTCCTCGTATAGGGGGCCTGTCTTGTATAGCGAATCCAGCGCGCCCCGAAAAAGCGGCTGGAAAATTTCCATCCATGAGCGGTAACCCAAGTTAAGGCGTGGAAGCCTTCTTACCCATGCAGTATTCCGAGTGCGATGTCTGCGGCAGCGATATCACGACACCCTCGCAGTCGCGCACCAACAAGCAGACCATGCAGGCGTTCCGGCTACAGGCGGGCGCCGCTCTGCCTGCGAACGGCTGATCCAGGTCATTCCCTATACCTGACAGGCCCCAAATAGAGGATTTTGTCATGTCGATCACGTTTCACCTGGAAGAAACCTCCGAAAAGCGTGCGCCGAGGACCAAGGCTTACTGCAAGGAACTTTACCCGTCCTTGAGCGAAGAGGACTTTGCCTGCGACCCCTTCCTTCAGCGCGATGCACAGGGCAGCTACGAGATGCGCAGCACCTAGCCGGAGGCGAATTTCGCCAATGCCAACGCCCGGGCCGTACTGGACCTGCTCGGTTTGCCGGACGAGGATTTCGGTGTTATTGAGGCGGCGAGTGTCGCATCCGTGCGCCAGCGCCTGCTGAGCGCGCTCAACCGCGAGGCGGCGACGCAACAGGTCGCTCGCCCCCGCCGGGAGTCGGTCGGTGCTCACGGTGCGCTTTTCGTGGAGATGGAGTCTGATGCCGATTCGTTCAAGCGACGCCTGAAGCAGGTCTCCACCGTGTTGGCTGCCGCGCAAACAGAAGGCGTCTCGGTCGTCTGGAGCTGACCAACCTTTACCTCCGGCCTTGCGCTGGAGGTTTTTACGCAAGACCCTAGGCTTCTTTACAAACGTTAACACGGATGCTATAGTAACAACATGTCATGTAGATTCGTTTTGTGAGGCTTCTATGCACAGTAAAGATCTTCATACCCTGGTCCAGAGCGGCGTTCGGCCTGTCGTCACCTTTCGCAAGGGGGTGGAGGAAAGTGAGACCTATCTGGAGGCTGGTATGCGCGGGCGCATCACGGGATCGCGTGCCGCCCACGACGGACTCTTTCACTTCACGGTGGACTTGACGGGCTTTGAGGAAATCAATGCCGGTTTCGAGACCGCCAATTATTACGACAAGGAGGGTGCTGCCGTCCTGACGGCACGCCAAGCCGGTTTCTACCCGGAGGATGGGCTTGAGGCGCTGTATGTCGACGCAGACCTGGCCAATATCCTGGAACTCGTGCCGGATGCGCGGACCGCACTGCACGAGGAGTACCTGAAGACACGTGCGACGCCAGCTGAGACGTATCTTGAGTGGCTGGAGAACAAGGCGCCGCTTAGCGGAGGGGTGCATGAAGCAGGAGTTGATTGATGCCGGCTGGCGAGCGCCCTAACGAATGCGGGCATCGCCAAGGACTTAGGGGATACCGCCTGGGATTTCCTGCTCTCTGTCAGAGAGCCCGTGTGGTGTATGGACGCAAGATCGAATCCGGTGTGCGGCGCCTGCTTGAGGCGACACTGGCTGTTGCGGGGTGACCCACGAGCGCGTGGGTCAAAGTGAAAATCCTGGTCTGCCGGCCCGAAGAAAGGCTTGAGAACATGCAAACGATTCACTATCGCGTCATCGACCACGGGGGCGAGTCTTTCTATCACATTGACCTGCCAACTGCCTATGACCCGACCCGCCCGATGGAGCAGATCGGGATCGCCAAGCGTTGCGCAGAGGATTATCACGCCAATCACAACGGATGGGATTCCTCTTGGCCGTTGACGTTCGCGCTGCACACGGACGAGGACGGCCCGGAGATCGCACGGCTCACGGTGGAGCGTGAGATGGAGCCGGAGTTTTATGCACGAAGGGTTGAGCCGTGCTGAGTGCGCCGCGCGTGGACTGCCTGGTGCCACACGCGGAATCCCGCTTGGGCCGACGCGGCGAGCGGACCCTATCTCTACAACCTGACCTTTTCTGAACATGCCGATAATTGCCTCTCATCACCACAACGACCCTTGGCGCCCCCTGCTGGAGTGGCCGGAGGACTGCTCCGTGCAGTGGGGCGGTCGCGGGGTGGTCCTCTCCCGTAAGGGCAGCTATCGCACCGCCTTCTTTGAGGTCTTCCCCAAGGATGGCTCCGGCGGCTTTATCCGTGGCGAGGGTGAGACCGTGGAGGGCGCCGAGGTCCGTGCCCACGCCCGCTGGCAGCGACAGAAGCAGTGTTTTGAGGCGGGCGGTCATTTCTGGGGTCGCGCCCGGCGGCTGGCCGGCGGGAAGACTCACACCTATACCAATGGCGGTGCGTGGTGCATCCGCTGCTGTGCGTTCCAGACGGCGCTGCGCCCCATCGTTACCTTGGGTGCGTGGCGCGAGCCGCTTCGTATCTCGGAGTTACATCTGATTGAGATGGGTTCGATCTGGCCGGTGTCTAGTGCTCCCGGGGATGTGAAGTTCGCCCGGCGCCTGTGGTTGCGGGCGAAGCGTGCCGGTTTGCGCTTGCCTCACTACACCGAGCCGCGGTTTCAAACCGGCGATCCGGAGGATTCGGATCGGTATGGCGAGGCCTGCCATCGGGAGGTCGTGCGCCATTATGCCGAGCAGGTGAGCCAGCAATCCGTATCGGCGGCGGCGCCCGGAACGATGCAAGGCATGTTCGATGGCCTCACCCTGTCGGCCCTGCATGCGGCTGCCCTCCGGGACGGGTTTCTGCCCGAGGACACGCCGATTGGAGGAAACTGTGATTGACGTAAATGCGATAAAACCTACGCAGCGAGGACGGTTGGGCTTCTTTTCCCGGCACTACAGGCGCAGCACCCAAAGGAGACGATTATGAGTGTGGTTTACAAGAAAGACGGTAAGTACCTAAGGTACACAGAACGCACGACTCACACCGGGACGCATAGAGATGCCGAGTGGGTTGATGATCTACAGCAGGCGACCGTGTTCCACACGTTTCCACCGCACCAGGTTTGGCGTACCGAATTGAAGGGAGCGGAGCCACTGGATGCGACAGAAACGCGAATTGTCACATTGACGCCGGACAATGAGGCGATCCCCGATCTCGATAACGACGGAGATTCGACCGACGCGCAGCATTCAGTATCACCGTCCCACGAAAACTGACGCTCCAAATCATTGGGAAGATGAAAATCCGCCTGGACACCGACTACCGAGACTACTACGACCACGCCTTCTGCGGCTCGTGGGAGACGCCTGACGCCGTGTTTGAGCGACAGAGTACCGGAGGGCTGGCGCGCCCCGAAATGCTGGCAGCGCTCGCCTGTGCGGGGCTGAAGGTGCCTCGCCACGGGCGTGTCCGGGACTTGGTGGCAGAGATGAAGGCGGATTGGGCCGATGAGCCGTCCGAAACCCAGGACCAGGTGTCCTGCTTGTTCGAGGTCGTCGTGCATGTGGATGAGCGGGCACACGCCGGCGAGGGCAAGATCAAACTGAGCTGGGCCGAGGCCGAGGCGCAGTATCCCGAGGCGTTCGCCGTGGAATTCCTGCCGACCGTGGCGGGGCCGGGGAGCGTGTCGCTGCGCCACCTCTGGGTCGGCCAGCGGCAGTTCTGGCTGCGCTATTCCAGCACCGATGACTGGCGCTCGAATTGCGGCGAGGGGACGGTCGAACTGCTGTGTGAGGAGGCGCCGCGGGCGCTCGAGGAGGTGGCGCCGCTGTTTCGGTCCAGCCCCTTGGTGGCGGTGGATTTCCTGCAAATCGGCGACCAGATCTACGCCATCGATCTGAACGTTGCGCCGGGGCTGGCCGGCACAGGGCTTGAGCGGCGGATGACCCCGACCGAGGTCTACACCCAGATCTTGGGATGGTTTCTCAGGGCAGGCCCTGTGGCGTAAAAACGCCTCCGGAGGGAGGCGGGGAAAGGGCTATAGCTTGCGCTATCGCACGGACTATTTCGTCTCGTCGTTCACTAAGTAAACCGCGGCTGTTCTGAGTCCCATTTTCTCAATCGTCACACTGTCCAGCATGAGCTGCTTCTCGTCAGGACCTGCCCGCTTGTATCGAATGAGCAGCTCAGCCTTCATCTGCTTCTTCGCCTTCTCAGTAGTCTCAGCCACGATGATGGCGCGGCCCTCATATACTGGACCATTAAAAGACCCTAGGTAAATGTTCATACGCACTCCTTTATTTTGGAGTTCCCAGCTAAACCCCTCGCCCCGGTCCCAGACCAAGGCTCGGCGTTTGCCGTGATTCGCGGCTCGCCGCCACGGAGGGCGGTGTGCCGAGCCAGCAGGAGCGCTGGTCGGCCAACGGCGTCCTGAAGCGATGCTGCCGTCAGGCAGCAATGGTTTCAGGGGTTTGTACGCCTCCACGCGCATAACGTCCCGGAATCCCTCCGGTAGTGATGTCTTGGTTTTCGACATCGAGATATGCAGCGATGCTGCGTGTGTATATTTATACCGTAGCGTGCGTGCTGTGTCAACAGTCGCCGGGAACGGAAGGAGTCAATGGCGGCTGAGCGCCCGCAAACCGCGCGGTGATTGCGAAAGCGGTTTGGCATGACTCAAGTCAGCCGGGCTTCCGGACTTCCTTGGCCGAAGCGACGACCTGGAAGGTATAGCGAAAACCGCCTGTTGAGCGACGCTCCATGCGATGTACCGGGATTGTAGGGATTCTCGGTGCTCCCCTGGAAGGGACCCAGGGCGTGAGGTGAAGCCGCGGAGTAACCGTAGAACCGCCTGCTATTCCCTACACTCCCTGTTAGGCCACGAGGAAGGAGAGAAGCATGGCAGACGACAACAGGCTGGAGGCGCGCCGACGGGCGGTTCTGGAGGAGCGCTTCACCAACTATGACTTTGGTTTCCAGGTAGAGGAGTCCGACGGTTGGTCGACGGAAACGCCCGAGACCGAATGGGTCCGCGTGGTGTATTTCGAGAACGACGAAAACCCCTCGGAAGGCTCAATCAAGGGCTATTTTGTGGTTCGTTTCGCCGCAAACTCGGCTGTGGTGGTGGACGAATACGCCACTATGAACGGCACCTTGTTCGGCAATCCGACCACTGAGGCGAATACCTCGACGGAGATCTTCGAGGTCTTAGGTCAAGTCCCCGTCACTGACAACGGACTGCTCGAGACCGACTTCATGGGGTTCCCGAAAGGCACACGCCGTGAGAATGTCTGGACCTGGCTGGAGGCGCGCAATCCCGATTTCTCGGTACACGCCACCCAGTTTCCCAAATAACCTGTTCTTTTCGCCCCGCTTTTGCGGGGCTTTTCTTATCGTTCGCGAGCCTCGCCCACAAAAAACCCCAGCGCAGTGGCCAGGGTAGTGAAGTGCCGTTTAGGCGGCGGTATTGACTGGAAGTTGCCGGAAATCCAGATAGACCTGAGCCAGCGCCATCGGATAGGCCTGCTGACTGACGAACTCCATCTCAGCCTGCTCTTCCTGCGAGCGACCGGCGAACCATGCGGCCTGCCGGGCCATGATCTCCCAACCGTGCTTGAGCATAAACCGCTCAAGTTCGGCGTCTCGCAGATCCGGACCCATCGCGACGTCCGCCTCGATCTCGTGCAGCCGCAGCAGCACGAAGGCCACCTGCCCCAGAGGGTAGGGGTTCGGGCTCTGCATGGCCTGGGTCTGCTTGGGCGCGGCCTTGAACAAGGCGTTGCCTGTGGTCAGGATCGCCTTGATCGGATTGGTGGTCAGTTGATAGCGCATACTCTCTTCCTCGTGAATGTCCTCAAGCTGTATAGCGAATCGCGGCCACAAGGTGCGATAAAAAGCTCCGGGGCGCCGGGGTAGTAAAGTTCAGGCGGGCGCACTCGACCAGACAGGTACGGGCGGCAAGTAAAAACCCACCTCAATGAGGTGGGTGTGAAGCGTCGCCTAAGCGGCGTGTTCGAGTTCTGAGACGAGTCCCAGAATGTAGTCACGTTGAGCGTCCGTCAGATTGCCTCCACAGTCATCGGTGTCTTCACCGACCTCACGCAGCCGTTTAAACAGGGCGTCATTCTGAAGCACCTCCAAACCACCCAGTTTCAGGCTGTCCGGGCACCCGCACATATAGACCTCGCCGTTGGGATTCACGAAGGTATCGTTGCACCCGCACCCGTCCCGGTCAGCGATACCGTTATCAAAGGCTGCACCCTTGTTGACGACTCGGCCTGAGACGTTGCGAACCTCCAGATCCTTGAAGGCCGACACCACCACCGGGTCGATCGGGTCGTGCCACTCGTCTTGTGACAGAGCGCAACCGATAGCCCCGGATTTCGCCAGTTTGGCGAGCGCCAACGCGGCCTTCGTGACGCTGCCGTTGGTAGCCATCCAGATACCGCCTTCCTCGAAATCGCCCGCCAGGGCCAGCCCCAGGAACTCCCAGAACTTGGGGTGCAGGGTTGGCTCGCCGCCACCTAAGGTGATGTACATGCCCCGTTCTTCGGCGAATTTCAGGACGCGCAGGAAGGTGTCCTTGTGCATGAAGGTGCCGCGCTTGCTGGACGAACAGCTGAATAGACAGTGCGCACAACTCATATTGCAGTGATCTGTGATCTGAATATACATACCTGCCCTCTCTTTCTGTTTGCCTGTTAGGTATAGGGAAACGGAGGGCTGGGTCGTGAAAAAGGCCGGCGAGCCGTGGAGGATGGCTCGCCGGGTGTTTGAGCGTTCGCATTGCGGCCGTCAGGGCCGATGGAGATCCTCACCATCCATCATAAGTAGGATCATAAAAACTGTATCCCGTTGCTTGCGCTCCATTGGGGTTTGTGACTATAACGGTGACGCCTGCTCCATCCTCCCAGCCATTCCTCCAGGCTTGATTGCTAGCAACAACAATACGTGAGCCGGTTAGACTCTTTATTGAGGCGAGCATGTTGTGGTTGGGCGATATCACTCTGACGGTTGCGCCTGCGACGAACCCGCTCCCTATGATCTCCCAATCCCAATCCATACTCATCAACATATCTTGCCCAGTCACCCAGGTGATCACAATCGGATCTGCGAGTTCGTAGGTAAATGCACTGGCCTTCGTCGCCGCCTTCGCGTCGTTATTCGTCACCGTTACCGAGACCGTACCCGCACTACCTGACGGGCTCGTGGCGGTGATCTGCGTAGCACTGTGGACCGTCACCGATGAGGCGCTTGCAGAGCCGAACTTGACCGTCGCGCCGCCGCGGAAGTTGGTACCAGAGATCGTTACCGACGTGCCGCCCGTGGTAAGTCCCGTCGCAGGCGATACGCTGCTAACCGTTGGCGCCGGGTATTCGTAGGTGAACGCATTAGCCTTCGTCGCTGCCTTCCCGTCGTTATTTGTCACCGTTACCGAGACCGCACCCGCACTACCTGACGGACTTGTAGCGGTGATCTGCGTGGCGCTGTGGACTGTCACCCCGGTCGCGCTTGCGGAGCCGAACTTGACCGTCGCACCACCACGGAAGTTGGTGCCGGTGATTGTCACCGAGGAGCCACCCGTGGTGAGTCCCGTCGCAGGCGATACGCTGCTAACCGTTGGCGCCGGGTATTCGTAGGTATACCCACCGGCCAGCGTTGCGACCTGTCCATCTGCGTTGAAGACCCGCACATCCACGGTGCCAGCCACATGGGCGGGTACAGTGAGGGTGATCTGAGTTGACGAGACCACGGTCGGGTTGCTGATCAACGTGTTGCCAAAGCGCACCAAGGCGTCTTCAAAGAAGCCACTGCCGATCAGGGTTACCGTGGTGCCTCCGGCCACCGAGCCGATGTTGGGCGTTACGGAGCTCAGGGTCGGCGCCGGCGCATCAAAAACGTACTGTAGCGAGTCCGTCGCCTGTCCATCTGCGTTAACGACCCGGACCATGTACGAACCCCATTGGCGCGGGGGCAGGGTGGCCGTCAGCTGGGTTGCAGAGACGAAGGTGGTCTGCACTGGGCTGCCGTTGAGTTGTACCGTGGCCCCATTGAGGAACTGGGTGCCGGCGAGGGTGATCGTGCCCCCGGCGGTAGGACCGTTGGTCGGGTTCAGCGAAGCCAGAGTGGGTGCTGCATGATCGAACCGGAAACCGTACGCCATCGAGATCTGCTGCCCGTCAGGGTTGATTACCGTGACGTCCGCCCAGCCCCAGGCGTGTGCCGGGGTGGTTACGGTCAGCTGCGTGCCACTTACAAAGGTAGTGCTGGCGGCGGTGGTGCCAAAGCGCACCTGCGCCCCTTCGAGGAAACCGCTGCCGGAGACGGTGATTATGTCGCCGCCGAGGTCAGAGCCATTGCTGGGTTCCGTTGTGCTCAGGGTCGGGGCCGGGGCCACATACGTGTAGGTCTGTGCTGCGGTCGTTTGACCGTCGGCGTTGACAACTCGGATCTGGGCCGTACCCCAGCTGTGCGCGGGCAGGGTGGCGGTCAACTGCGTTGCAGAGACGAAGGAGGTCCCCACGGAAACACCATCGACCTGCACGGTCGCGCCATCTAGGAACTGCGTACCAGTGACGGTAATCGTGCCGCCGGCGGTGGAACCGCTGGCCGGGTTCAGTGCCGACAGGGTGGGTGTTGCATGATCGAACCGGAAGCCGTTGGTCAGCGAGTCCCGCTGACCGTCGGGGTTGGTCACCATGATATCGGTCCAGCCCCAGCCGTGTGCCGGGGTGGTTACCGTCAACTGCGTACCGCTTACAAAGGTGGCGCTGGCTGCGGTGGCACCGATATGCACCTGCGCGCCATCAAGGAAACCGGTGCCGGAGACCGTGATCACACTCCCGCCGAGATCCGAGCCGCTGTTCGGCGCTGCCGCCTGCACGGTCGGGGCCGGTGCCACGAAAGAATACGGGAGCGAATTCGTCTGCGCATCGTCGGCGTTGACGACATGGATCAAGGATGCGCCCCAGTTGTGGGCCGGCAGGGCCGCGGTCAGTTGGGTCGCGGAGACGAAGGTGGTCGGCACCGGCTGGCCATCAACATAGACGGTTGCGCCATCGAGGAACTGGGTACCGGTGAGGGTGAGCGTACTGCCGGCCGTAGGACCGCTGATCGGGTTCAAACCCGTCAGGGTGGGCGCTGCGTGGGCAAACTGGAAGCCGCCCTCCAGCGAGGACTGCTGCTCGTCAGGGTTGAGCACGGTGATGTCGGCGAAGCCCCAGGCGTGCGCCGGGGTGATTACCGTCAGCTCGGTCTCGCTGACAAAGGTGGTGCTGGCGAGAGTCTCACCAAAGCGCACCTGTGCGCCGTCGAGGAAGCCAGTGCCGGATACGGTAACGGTGTCGCCGCCCAAGTCAGACCCGGTGCCCGGCATTGCGGCCAGCACGGTCGGGGCTGGCGCGATGAACGAATAGGTCAGTGCCTCGGTCAGCTGCTCGTCTGCGTTGAGGACTTGAATCTGCGCCTCGCCCCAGTCGTGCGCGGGCAGGGCGGCGGTCAACCCGGTCTCGGAGACAAAGGTGGTCGATACTGATTCCCCGTCCACCTGAACCTGTGCGCCGTCGAGGAAGTTGGTGCCGGTAAGGATAAGAGGGCCGCCGGCGGTGGGACCGCTGACCGGATCCAACGCCGTCAAGGTGGGCGCTGCGTGGTTGAACTGGAAGCCGCCCTCCAGCGTGGCCTGCTGCTCATCGGGGTTGAGCACGGTGATATGGGCCGGACCCCAGGCATGGGCCGGGGTGGTGGTTGTCAGCTCAGTCTCGCTGACAAAGGTGGTGCTGGCGGTGATTTCACCAAAGCGCACCTGTGCGCCGTCAAGGAAACCGGCGCCGGACACGATGATGGTGTCGCCGCCCAGATCGGAACCGCTGTTGGGGGTCACTGAACTCAGGCTTGGCGGCGGTGCCACGAACGTGTAAGGCAGGGCCGCCGTCAGCGTACCGTCTGCGTTGAGGACGTGGACCTGCGCCTCACCCCAGCCATGTGCGGGCAGGGTGGCGGTCAGTTCGGTTGCGGAGACGAAGACGGTCGATACGGATTCACCATCGACCTGGACTGTCGCGCCATCGAGGAATTCAGCACCGGTGAGGGTGAGGGGGCCGCCGGCGGTGGAACCGCTGGTGGGGCTCAGCGCCGTCAAGGTAGGCGCGTTGTGGGTGAACAGGTAGCCGCCGGTCAGCGTGTTCTGCTGACCATCGGGGTTGACCAGGGTGATATCGGTAAGTCCCCAGCGGTGGGCCGGAGTGGTGACCGCGACCTCAGCATCGCTCACGAAGGTGGTGCTGGCTGGGGTTTCACCAAAGAGCACCTGTGCGCCTTCGAGGAAACCGCTGCCAGTCACGGCGATTGCACTACCGCCCAGATCCGACCCACTGCCAGGCGTTGCGGCCAGAACGGCCGGGGCCGGGGCGATGAACCGGAAGGCATTGAAAAGTGTAGTACTTTGGTTGTCCGGGTTGACCAGGGTAATATCGGCCAGCCCCCAGGTATGCGCGGGGGTGTGCGCGGTCAGCTCGAACGCCGAGGTCCAATTCACGCCCGTGGCCGGGGCACCGCCGATCATGACGGACGCGCCCGGCTGGAAGTTGTCGCCGGACAGCGTAAAGACGGTACCGCCAGCCGTTGGGCCTTGGGCGGGCGTGACCAGACTCAGCTCAGGAGCCGGCTGCACAGGGTCAGGCTGTCCGACCCCGAACTTGTCAAAGGACAGCCGATAGTCGGCGGCACCGGCGGCGGCAACCGCGGCGGCGAGCAGGAATCCAGCAATAAGGCGAATCGGGCGCATACGAATGTACTCTTGAAAAAGGTATAGGGCTAGCTGTATAGAGAGATGGGGAGGCGATATTGGGCTTCGGCGAAGCGTGACGCTCCGGAATCACGGCATAACTCCCATGCTACACTAAAAAAGCATTTGTAACAAGCTCGAAACAATATAGCGTATATCTAAGGAGAAAGGGACAAATCCCCTTGGCGCAGCTCTGACAGGCCACGCCCCTCCACGGCAACCGGCTCCGCCGAGACGGGGTACGGGCGGTGGAGCGGGACTTGCGGGAATTGGGGCGGAAACCGGGGAGTCGCGCCCGGCGGAGGGGGTTCTTGTCCACAAAAAAGCCCCTCAAGGAGGGGCGGAAGGTTACGGCGCAGGATTGACCAGGCGGCAGATCGGAGCCGGGTTGTAGTCCAGCAGAGCGTGGCGCTCGGGCGGGTACACGATACCAGCGTCGACCAGGGCGTCCAGCATGCCGTGGTTCTCGGAATAGTCCTTGATGATGACTTCATTCTCCGCGAGATCGCACTCGGGGAGGTTGATCGTGGCGCGCGCCACGGGTTCCGGGTAGCCGTTTTCGTAGGTGACCAGCTGAAGCGCGACACGACCGTTGGGGTACTGTCGGCACTCGACGCCGCACTCAAGACCGGCAAAGCGGACAGGGTTCATGGATATCTCCTTGAAAGAATTGACCTCAAAAGGTATAGCGAATGCGGCAGCGGGTTGCGAGGGTATACTATTCACGCCAGATTCCCTGGTTCCGAGCGGCCAATAGTTTGATCTTCAGGCGTACGAAAGGCTATGCCTACGAAACCAAGAGCCGCCGCATCGAAGCGCGACCTCGGCGACAAATACCTCACCCGAGCCGATTACCGGGGCAGCCGCGGCTACTGGGCGCGAGTCTGCGGTCAGGGTGGATATCTTGAGCCACGCTGGTTTTCGGTTGCGGCGCACGGCACCTGGGCCGCCGCCAAGCGCGCCGCCAAGGCGCATGTGCAAGCGGTCGTTACGCGTCACCGGCTAAAACCCCGCCCCTGCGGCGACCGCTCCCCGCGCCCCTATACCCGCTGCAAGCGCACCCCGGACGGGTATAGCATCGGTGTAAACCTCTCCTTACCTTTAAGCCCGATGGTCTGTACTACCCGGCGTGGGAGGCGCACTGGCGCACCCGCAACGCCGCCGGCGAGCCGGTACAGCACTCCCGCAGCTTCTCGGTGCTGCGCTACGGCTACCGGGAGGCGTTCCAGCGCGCCTTGCGCGCCCGCCGACAGGGTCTCGGCCAGCGCGGGCCGCTGCCGGCATCTCCGGCGCTGGCGCAGATCGCCACCCAGTTGCGCAAGCGCCTCGGGCCGCACTGGAAGTCGCAGGTGGCGGTGGGGTGGGGCGCTCCGGAGTGGCGCTCCTGATGCGACCGGCGGGGTGAGGGTCGCAATGCGGAGGTGAGCGTACCCAGTAAAAAGCCCTCGCATGACACGAGGGCAAAAATCAATCGCTTAGCTCACAGGCGTTCAAAACCCAGAGCGGCGACCAGGTAGTGGCGATCCTTGATGCACAGGATGTCGCCCACGGAGGTCGAGCGCAGCTTCGGCGAGTCCGTGATGGTGACCTCGCTGTTTTCCGACCAATGCCGATCGATGCTGTTGGTCAACATGTAGACCTCTTCCAGCGCGGGTTCCTCTTCAGCGGGTTCCAGTTCCACGGCGGCGACATGCGCGTAAAAGCCTCGCTCCTGGAGCGTACGGACGGCGTCGCTATCGGCGAGTACTGTGGCGTCGGCAAACAGCTTTGGCTCCTGCTCCCGGGCACGCGACCAATCCAGATGATGTACCTCGAATTTCATAATGCTGTCCTCATTTGTCGGTCCTGCACCTTTATATAGCGAACCGGCCCTCAAGGGAACGGTGGTATCCAGTATAGCCGGCCGCCTCCCCGCAACACAACAACGATAGTATAGTGGAGCAACCGTAACGAGTTGACTTGGGTATCGTGTGCGCTTACAATAGAATCATAGATTGCGGCACCTCGTCGCCACCCAAGGACACACCGACATGCAACTCAAACCCGGCGACACCATCCGCCCCGGCGACTTGCTCCTCACCCGCCTCAAAGACGCACGCGGGCGCCCGCTGCCGGACTACGCCTTTCAGCCGCTTGCCGATGACGACGAGCTGATCGGCCAGCCGTTCGATGCGACCCGCTTCAACCCGATCCGTCGCGGCGTGGTCTTGCACTGACGCCGCCCTTCAGGAGGCCTTATGCCCACCTACATTCAATCCAGCCGCTGCCGGTACTGCCATAGCCACACCGGTGCGTATCGTCAGATCCCGATCAACCCACTGCACAGCGCGCACCCCAATTGCGGCCTCAAGGCTCGCGGCGCCGCCTTTTTCAACCGTCTCTCGGCCCACCAGTTGCTTACCTTTCCGCGCGCCGCGGCCAAGGAATACCGTCTGCTCGATGAGCTTGAGCGCCGCCAGCGAGCACTGCGCGCCAAGTCGACCCCGAGCGTCCTGCTGCACCGCGCCGCAAGCCTGCGGTACGGCCACGCCGCGCACCGCTGACACCGGTTCGGAGCCGCCGCATGCCCAAGCCCTACCTCAATGACCCGGCCATTCAGATCGCCGCCGAGGACGCCGCACGCGCAGCCTGCCTGACCCTGGATGAAACTTTCACGGGAGGTAAAGAGGCCGGCATCACCGGTGATTTTCAGATCCTGCTAAAGGATGTGGTCTTGCACATGCTCGCCGGTCGCTCACCGCTTAAGGGGCGTCGAGGCCACGCCGCCGCCTTGCCGAAGCTGGTGCTGACTGATGCCGACTTTGGCGACCCGTTCCAGCGCGGTGATGCGTTCGTGGTGGCAGAAAGCGGCGCCGAGGAGGCGTATGTGCTAAACGGCTGCGAGACGGCCTTCGTGCCGCTGGAGGCCCACAGCGTTGACCCGTATCCGTCCTTTGCGGCAGCGGTCGCCGGCGCACTGCGGTACGGCAAGCCCCGAGATCCAGAGGCGCCGCTACCGGCGGTCCGCCCTGTACGCCACACCGATGCTGGCTGGAGATACCTATGAACCAACCCATGCACTGCGCCACACCAGAAGAGAAAGCTGCGGCCCGGGACTTATCCCAGGCCATCTGGAATTTCGCCAAGTCCCACGGCGCCAACCCGACTATCGGCCTCTTGGCCAGGTCCCTGATCGGGATGGGGTTTGCGTTGGATGCCGAGACCTACGAATTCGCCGATTCCATGGGCACTGTGACGGTTACCTGCACAGGGATTCCCGAGAAGCAGCGCAACTGAGCGAGATCACGATGCCTGAGACGATTAAATCGAACAAGCCTCTACCGGGGTCACGGCCTTCTTGTACGAATGACGGCCTGTGCGACTCGGAGCTGGCGCACCGGATTAAGGAGGCCCAAGAGAATCTGCAAGCGTACCGCTATGGGGTTACCTGGGATGGTGGTCCGCAAAGTCCGCTGCACGCCCCTATGCCGGATGGGTACTGGGTGCCTTGGCATGTGGCTGCGCTGTTCATCGCCCGGATACGGGACGTGGACGCCGATGAGGGGTCGCTGTGACGAGCCCGGGAGATCGCATCCGCTTGCTGTTCCGAGGGCCGCCACCTGCGTTGCCACCGGGCTGGCGCTACGAAACCAGTCCCGTACGATGCATGTGTATTGCACCTCTGCTGGCCGGACAATGGCGCGGCGCCGCCGGGAGCCTCTCCGTTGGGGGTCGCGGCTGGAAGCAGCAACTGGTGACTCAGGCAGTGGTTGTGCTCGAAGAAGCGAATACTCGGAGGTGACTGACAATGGGCCGTCGACGCATACACCCTGAAGGGGCTACCGCCCGTGAGCGCGTGGCAGCCAGCACTGCCGCACTGATCGCGGCCGGTGGGGCGCGCAAGACCTTCCGGCTGTCTCCCGAGGCGAACGCCGCGCTGCGACTGGCGATGGCGCGCCCGGGAGCGCCGGCTACCGAAACCGATCTGATTGCGCACCTTTTGGTCGCGCACGCTGAGGCGGAGAGATTGCGAGGCAAACCTCGCCCTTCGGGTGTGCCGAAGGACTAGAACGACTGAGCGGCCGCACTCGCTATACAGTAAGTAGGTCAATTCATGAGGAACCAATAGATGGCAAACCATTACGAAGAGGCAACCGTCGCGCCGTTCATTCCGGGCGACATGGTCACGGAACTGGAAAAAACGCTGCTGCGTGGGTTCGGCTTTGAATACGAGAGTTCTGATTCGAACGGCGTCGAGGAGTTGTACTTTTACGCCGATACCAGCACCTCTGAGGAATTCAACGACGATCTGCCCCCGCTCACGCTGGCCGGAGAGCAGGATGACGCCGAACTGGTGGCGTCCCTGAAGCGGTACTATCAGAGCCGTGGCATTGATCCAACCCAGGGTCAGGTGGAAGGTGACTCCTTCCATGATGAGCTTCCGGTGAACTGGACGTCGCTGTTTCAGGGTATTTCCAGACGCATGCAAGGCGATGACCCGAAACCGGTGCCGATCAGCGTTGAGGCGGCGTTTTACTGCGACAAAATGCGCCCCGGCGAATTCGGTGGCTGGGTCAGTGTGATCACCGCCGACCAGGTCAAATCCGGCAGCACCAAATCGCTGCTCTCGAGTTTCCTGCGCGAATTCGAGTAACACCCTTCTACCCGCCTCATCTCGAGGCGGTTTTTTATCGGCACCTGTAGGAGGACTCTCCGGCCCCAGAGGGTTCCAGATTCGCTATACGCCTTAGGACCGCTATGAGCGGAAGGGCAACCAAGAAAGAGGTCAGTATGCAGGAAAAACGCACATTTACGATCCACCCGCAGATGATCTACCACCTGATCGAGGCCCAAGCCGGAACTTTAGGCAAGGCATTTCTGGAATACATCCAGAACTCGATTGACGCACAGGCCTCCGAGGTGGCGATTACGCTCACCGAACAGGGCTTCGAGGTGCAAGACGATGGCCGTGGTTTCACCGTCATCGACGAGATCGCAGAGTTTTTCGAGACCTTCGGGTTTCCGCACAGCGAGGATGATCACCGCATCTACGGCAAATTTGGTATGGGCCGTGCACAGATGTGGTCGTTCGCCGACACGCGCTGGCGCACCGGGGTGTTCGAGATGTATGTCGACATCAAGAACCGTGGGCTGGACTACGACCTGGCGAAGAACCTGGACCCCGTGACAGGATGTCACATCAGCGGAACGTTCTACGAACCGCTGTTGCCATCGGATCTGGATGGGACGATTCGTGAGCTGACTGATCTGGCGCTGTATGCCCAGATACCGGTCATTCTCAACGGTCAGCGGATTAACCGGGACCCGACTGCCGAAAAGTGGGATGTCGTCACCGATGACGCCTACATCCGGCTCAAGGAGACAGGTGATCTCAAGGTCTACAACCTGGGTGTACTGGTGCGGGGTTATCCCACTCACCAGTTCGGGTGTGGTGGACTGGTGGTCGCGCGCAAATCGTTGCAGGTGAACTTCGCCCGTAACGACGTGCTGGTCGCCAAGTGTCCGGTATGGAAGCGGCTACGTACCTACCTCCAGGCCAGCAGCACGGAACGCACGACCCGCAAGGCGCGCCTGACGGACGCCGAGCAGGAGAATGTGTGTAATCAGGTTCGGCTGGGAGTACTGCCGTTTGCCGAGGCGCTGCACTTGAAGCTGATCACCGACACCTGTGGGCGTCAGTGGCCGATCGATAAGATCGATCGTCTGGGCTGGGACGTCCAGTTGGTGGTGGCGCCGGAGGAGGGTTCGCAGATCGCGGAGCGGATTCATCAGCGCAAGCTGGCGTTTGTGCTCAGCCCCAAGACCCTGAGCCGCTTCAATGTCGATACGGTGGAGGCCCTGGTAGCGCTGTTCATGGCGTTGGGGAAGGCCGCTGCTAACGGGGACTCTTCCTATATCAGGCACCGGCTGAGTTATTTCTGCCACAACACCAAGGTCGGCCGTTTCGAGGATTTTGCCGGGCTGTTCTCGGGCAACCATGAGGTTCTGAAGGATTCGGAACTCAAGCCTCAGGAGAAGTGGGCACTGCGTGCGCTGGAGAAGCACCAGCGGACCTTGTTGTTAGGACTCTGGCACACGCTTCAGGATCGCAAGACTGAGAAGCGAATCCTTCGCGGGGGTGTGTCAGACAGTGCGCAGGCGTGGACCGATGGTCAGCGCTATATCGTGCTGAATCGGGACATGCTCAAGAAGGTCACTCAGGGACTGGAGGGGTGTGTGACCGTTGGAGGCATCCTCGTGCATGAATACCTGCACGATAACGATAACTCCGGCAGCCACCTGCACGACATGGAGTTCTATGAGAACTTCCATGAAGTGCTGCTGAACACCGACCACGACTGCGTGGGCAAGTTCGCACGTGAGGTGCTGAAAACCTACACGGCACTGGTTCGTGAAAACGGCAAGAAGGTAAACAAGTCGCTGGTACGCGACGAGGATAACCTGGTGAGTAACGAGCGGTTCGCTGCGCTCGAGAAATGATGCTGTACTTTTCGCCGCCCTCCTTGTGAGGGCGGTTTTTCATGGCGCGCCCAACAAAAACCCCGGCGCGGTGGCCGGGGTGGAAATGGAACGTTAGTGAATGATAGTGTGCAGGCGCTGGACGCCTTCGCGAAGCCCCTTCAGGTACAGCGTGATGGCGATATCCACCCGATAGCCTTCACTGGACAGGTTCTCCGCAACCCAGTCTTCGGCCTCGGCGATTGCAGCTTCCTGCTCAATCGGGTCATCGGAGGCTTCGTTGGCAACCTGCATTCCCAGATAGCCTTTCAGCTCATCGATCTGCTCGTAAAAGAAGCTGTCGATTTTCTTGCCACTGCGCATCAAGTCACCCAGCAACGTCTCGATCAGCGGCGCCTGCTCGGAGCGCAGGACCGCAAAGTCCTGCTTGAACTGTTCGATAGTATCCATTTTTACCGCCCTCAGAGTAGTGTACTCAAGAACGTATAGCGAACCCTGCGCCGCTGGCGGGTCTCGACATAGGTCAAGACTATTGCTATACTAGAGTCAACCTATTATCTAAGGAGTTTATCCACCAAAATGTCGACCGCCAATGCCCCCACCGCAGACTCCCAGACCGAACTGACAAGCGCCCTTGAGACCGTTGCCGACCTATCCAAAAAGGTCGAAGACCTTGAGGCACAGTGCCGCGCCCATGCGCAGACGGCTGCTGATTTTGAGCTCATGCTGAACCAGCTGGTCCACGCCACACGCTCGATCATTGATCGGCGGGTGAGCGCCGCGCGCGACCGCGCCATGGACCTGGTTCGCCGCAAAGGCACTTCCCGTCCGCTGCGGAGCGTGGACTGAGCAATTGCCCGGAGATCCTGATGACTGCCACCCCGCTACTTGCCGGCCCGGAAGCCAAAGCCCGCTACGGAACCGCACAGGAGTTTTTCCTCGCGCGCTGGCTTGAGCTGGCGGCCGGCGAGGATGATTTCACGCTGAGTCGACCCCACGTGCTGCTGCGCCAGATCGGCGATTGGTCTCTCATGGGGTGTCCCGGTCGCGCCCAGATCCGCGAAGGCGGGATCGGGCCGTGGGAGGAAGTCGATGGCGTGACGCTACGAATCTTCGATCTGGTCCGGAATCAAGTCAGCATGGCGGTGGTAACCCACGATTTTTCCACCAACTACAGCCGCGAAAAACTCGAACTCCTGCTGTTTGGCGAGACCGCGCAGGCACATGCGGCCTTCGGAGATTTTCTCCGTCGTGATGGTCGCTGGCGCAACTACCCTCGTTTGGAGTTCCCAGCTAAACCCCTCGCCTCGGTTCCAGACCAAGGCTCGGCGTTTGCCGTGATTCGCGTCTCGCAGGCGTCCTGAAGCGCGGCTGCCGTCAGGCAGCGCGGGTTTCAGGGGTTTGTACGCCTCCACGCGCATAATGTCCCGGCCTCCC
>Ga0265293_10001011_pt1 | contig 63506 bp, 65 predicted proteins | sample Munlanlewell138R_FD_192505 | JGI IMG/M metagenome (GOLD analysis project Ga0265293, IMG submission 192505) | Leachate microbial communities from a municipal landfill in Southern Ontario, Canada - Leachate well 138R | ecosystem: Engineered > Solid waste > Landfill > Unclassified | place: Canada...
AACTTCCAAAGGAGATGAAATGACTCTTAGTCTGAAACGAAAGCTGCAAGCCGCAGCTCAGCGTATACAAGCGGAATTCGACGCCACTACCATCGATCGTCTCCCCCTCCAGGCTTTCGGTGAGAAAGCCAGTGCCATTCGCGTTGCTCTCAAGAAGCACCGAGATTTCCTGACCACTTACTGTGCGAGTATCCAAGTCCAGGAAGAGATCCTTACGCTGATCGTGGATTTTAAGACCACAGCACCAGGCATCGAAATAGGCACCGGGGATGGATTTCAAGTATCACAGCCCATCCTGGAATACCCTGTACTGATGGGTATCACGGAGGTGATGGATTCCTTGGGCCATGTCTTTAATCGGACGGAGTTCGGATCCACCAGTCTTCGCATTGTGGCCGATCTTACAGAATAGTATGGCTATTTCCCCGAACTCCCTGGTAGTTCGACTTTCGAAGAACTACAACCTGCCCCTGCAGATTGCCAGAGCGCGTTGGAACTACGCAAAGTCCAAGGCCCGGTCCAAGGATTCGGGTTTAGACTTCTTGAAGGCACTGCAAGTATTCCATGCGATTCGTGCTGAGCCTCTCCCGAAGTCGAAATCGCGACTTCCTATATCACGTAGGAAGCCTACACACAAAGAGACAACCCAGTGGGTAGTACCCCGCAAACGGAGAACCGAATGAACTTGGAGGACGCCGCGCAGATTGTCGAAGAGATGTTCCGGGAGGAATCTCTACACGTTCTACGGACAGCATCAAAACCCTCACTATCCCCAACTGGATCTTGCCTCTGGTGCGGTGAGCCCATTCAACCGGGTTCTCCGAACCCAAGGTTCTGCGACGCTACACATCGAGACGAATACGATCGATGGAGGAAGCGTCACCCTGAACTCCCCCTGGATGCCACCCCATATGACTGACAAATTCAAAACCCTTGACGATGTGATGCGTGTTCTGAAGCGCCTCGGAAACGAGATATCAGACATCCTCCAGTTGCATCGTCTTACACAAGATCAGATGGTGAAGGCTGCTATCACCCTGACCATCGGCCCGGTACCTGGAGGTGCCAACTCCCCCCGCATTAAAGAGGGTGACGAGGCAGTAGCGCTGAACGAAAAATCCATCAAGGCACTTCGTTCCAAGTACACTGTCCTCCAGGAACTCTTCCACAAGAAAACCGAGCTCGAAGCCATGGAGGCAAAGCTACGTGTCAACTTCTCCAACCAGCTCCCGGAGAAGGCCCTCCGGGAGATTGAGAAGCTCCAGAAGACAGTTCTTGCTGGTATCTCTGAGGCATTCCAATTCCTCAGCCAACTGGCCGACGACCACATGCCGCGCAAACTGGCTCTCCTGCACAAAGGTGTGAGTGCCGCGCTGGCGAAGAGTATCCTCTACAAAAAGGGTACCTCCTACAACTATGTATTCGAAGTCGATGGTGACATCTGCTTTGCCTACTACATCCAGCTACGGGGTCTAGAGGACGAAAACGGGAAACTCTTCCCGGAGATCTTCTTCACAATGACTCAACGCCTAGGGGCAGAACCGCAGACCTACGTGGGTATCCAGCATCACTTCACGCCACCTTCGGAAGACCTTCTGATGAAACGCGTGAAGTCCATCAAGGAAGCACTGAGGGCATACGCTGCGATGCTTGAATTGGATCGGTTCGAGAACACGCTCGGTTCACTCCCGTTGGATCTGGTTCTCAATCCAAAGTCCATCAACAAGAATGTCTTCAAATACGGATCGTTGGTGTCGAGCTTGGATGTGGACGAAAACTCCATTACGTTCAACCTGAAATCCACAGCCTTACCAAAGGTAGACGAGATCGCCTCACAGCTTTTCAAGGAATTGAACGCCATCCAGCGTAGGACCAATGCGAGGCTTCGCATGTCGGTGGAGCGCTCGAAATCCCCCAGGGTGTACTTCAAGTTCGTCCCTCAGAAAGACGCACCTCCTGTCCTACCGGAAGACTTGGAGTTCCTGCAACTCCGGTTTGGTGTCTCCCAAGAAGCTCTGGGTAGAATCGCCAAGATCATCAACATCGGCTAGGAATCGTAATGAGCTCATCAGAAGAAATGAAACCCTCTACAAAGAAACTGCTTGACCTGACCTTGGCAGCTGCTTCTGGTCTGTTCATCGGTGCTATGTTTGCCAGTGCATTCGGCTCTGACGGGAAACCTCCGGTGGAGACTATCTCTCAGGCAACTGAGACTACCACGGCAGACGGATTTGTAGTGCAAGGAGTGGCTCTCCCGCCACTTCCTCCGTCACAGTCTGGGGTATCTCAGAGGAAGGCTCCTACCCAGAAGCCAGCCGCACAAGCAAAGACTCCTGCTCAGCCAACTGAACAGGAACAGGAACCGGCACCTTTCCGTCCCCATCCACCGTTCAACCGTCCCAAACCTATCAGTGATCCGGACCTCGGATCTCTGGAAGAAAGCGTGTTCAACTCAGGAGAAAGCAAATGAAACGGCTCTTCATCGCTGTCATATCCCCTCTGATCCTCATCCTTGCAGGGTGTGGAACGCAAAACTCCTCCTACAAGACTGGCGTTGCTGGCAACGTCCTTACTTACCGGGAGTTCACGAATCTCATGCACAACCAGCAAAACACTCTGAACAGCTGCTTTAACGCCGCCGGTCAATCCCGAGTTGCTGGTGAACTCGCTCTCTGCGCGGTGCTCGCCGCCAGTACCAACGCTCAGCAAACTCTGGCAGGTCAACCAGCTCCAATCCGCGTGGCCAAATCTCCTGAGGAAATCTGGGAGTCCATCGCCACGAAGGGACTGGACGCCACCGTCAAGGTCTTTGGCCTGAAAGCTGTTCGTGACGCGGTCGTGGCAAATTCCAATGCCTTGGCTGAATCCGCTGCTGCTAGTTCTGCCGCACAGGCTGATGTTGCGCGCGCTGGTATCGAAGCCGCTGCCAAGGATCCTCTCGTTGTTCGGCCTGAGATCGTTCAGCCGACTGTCATCCATTCACCCGCTCCGTGAATAAGATGAGGGACAGTCTCCAAACCGCCATTCAGTCCTTCCAAGAATTCCTAGCAACGAAGTCCGCCCACCTCATTAGCACCTTTGCTTCTGGGTTGGGCATTGCTACGTTTGCGGGATTTGTTAGCCTCTGGGTAGGTATCCTCTCGGGTATCTGGCTATTGGTTCAACTATACAACTTCTTCACGTTTACTATGCCAAAGAACAAACGTGAAAAGGCGACTTGGCGAGCTGAGATGGAATCGAGATTCAGCGATAACTCCTCGCGCGTACCTTTGGAGCCCGCGCGGAAACACCGTTGAGGATTCAATCATGCAGTTCCTAGAAGCTGTTACCATCCCGAATACGCTGTTGACAATCCTGATGGCGCTCGGGGTATGGGTACTGATAAGTGCCCAACGCTCTCACCTCTTCAACGCAGTAGACATGCTGCTTGACGAGAACGGCAAGGCAAGTTCCTCAAGACTTGCCTTGTTTGTTGCACTCAGTGTCAGCACCTTCATGCTGGCCTATATCACCATCAACAAGTCGGTTGGGGATACGACTTTGTTTTACATGTATTGCGCCTACATCCTTACCTGGGCCGGATCTAAGTCGCTGGAACGTGCACTTGACATCTGGATGAATCGGGGTGGCGGCGCAACCAACATGAACTACGGTGGATACAGCGAGTACCCGCAGCGAGTCGATCCCTACCGTGGTAACGCTCCTTACTGGGAGCAGACCTATCGCAATCCGTACCCACAAGGTATTCCGCAGAGTCGATTTGCTGCAAATCCCGTGTTCACTCCAATGGATACGCCTGCCAAAGAAGACCTGGCTGAAAAATGACTTCGATCGAAAACTTTCCCACGCTCGTCGCACCTGGAGACAGAGGGCCGTATGTACTTAGTTTGCAGAAAGCCCTCTCGTCTCTCGGATACACTCTCAGTCCCGATGGTGTGTACGGTAACGCCACCAAGAGTGCGGTTGCTGCGTTCCAAGCAGACAATGGACTGAGTCCAGACGGATGGGTTGGGAAGAACACCTTGCGTGTTCTTTTCCAGAAAACTCGTCCAGCCTCCCGCCCAAGCAACACCCATGATCTCATGCTGCGTCTCGGGGCAAACGCCAAGGGAGCTGCCGTCTGGAGTCAGCCCCTTGACTCCGCCATGGAGTGGGCCTCTATTCTGTCCGTGAACAACAAGTCCGGATTCCTGGCCAATGTGTTCCACGAGACGATGGGGTTGTCCACGTTCTCCGAGAACCTGAATTACTCGGCTGCCGCGTTACGTAGGATGTGGCCTCATCGCTTCTCGGAGGCAGACGCCGATCGCTACGGTCGTACTTCTGCCCACCCCGCCAATCAGAAAGCTATCGCTTCAATCGCGTATGGGGGTAGATACGGGAACCGCCCCTACCCGTCAGATGACGGGTGGAAATATCGTGGTCGTGGCCCAATACAGCTCACCTTCCTGGACAACTACAAAGCCTTTTCTCAGGATACTGGCATAGACGTCGTGTCGAATCCGGATCTCCTTCTGCAGGATCCTGCGGTTGGTTCAGCCGCTACCGCGTGGTTCTGGCGTACACGTGGATGTGACCGATTGGCCGAAGCCCAAGACCTGGAAGGTTTGTGTCGCAGGATAAACGGTGGGCTCAACGGTCTTCAGGAACGTAACGAGCTCTTCCACGCCATCCAAACTATGCTTTCCGGGAGTTAGTATGTCCCTTGTGTTTGTCAAGTCTCCAGGGTCAACGGCCACCGCCGTCGTCGAACTGGCTTCGCTGCTTCCTCCCGGCTTGACCATAGTCGACGCAGAGGAAATATCGTATTCCCCACTCACCAATCCCGCGCTTGCTGTCACCGTAGACTCAAACACCTCGGATACGGTTACTATGACCTTGTCTGGGGGCATTGAGGGAGTAAGTTACGGCGTGAGGTTTTCCGTTGAGTTGAATTCCGGAGCGTCCATGGAGTTCACCTTGGCTGTCCTGGTACGCACGGATCTCAACATTCCGTTTGCGGCCAACGCTCCACTTGCCGTTCAGTCTCTTGTCAGCGAGATGAAGGCAGGCGATGCAGCTGTCGGTAAGGTGAATTTCCTCCTGCCACAGGGAGAGGATGTTACAGGTGCCTACATTCTGTGGGAACTCGTATCACCGGAAGCGGAGGTCGTGTCAGCCGGCAACTGCTATGACCTAGCTGTAGTGGAATCTCAGTTCTCGATTGCTGTGTCCGGTGAAGCTATCGTACACGTACCTTCCTCGGCAGCCCCATCCGGCTTCAACGAGAAGTACCAGATCCGTTGGACGCTTTCCCGCCCTGGTCAAACCGAACTCTACTCGTACGAAGGAGTCACCGTTCTCGGTCTAACCACCGAACCTCACGGTGTTCAGGACATGGTGGAACTCCATGGCGACGTCGCCACTGCCTCCATCATATTGCCTGAGCTCTACGAGAACGTGGCGATAGAGGTCTTCGCGCCCACCGGGAACGCTCGACTAATGGGGCCAACCCCGGCGTCTGCACCAAAGCGGGTGGGGTCCGGTTGGTACTACCAGGTAAACATTGCCACAAACAAGCTTCAACCTGCGGTGGAACCATATGTGGTGAGCTGGAAGTACTTTCATTCAGCAACTCCGGGTGTTAACTACCGTGAGACAGCTCGGATGTTCGTGCTGAATGCCTCCATCATGAACGCGGTTGAGGACGTTCGTCAAACTGTCAGCAAGGCACGGACAACCTTGTTCCAGTTTGCTGACATGATCTTCGACACCCAGACGCTGATCGCTTTCCTGCGTCGTGGGATGGACATGTTCAACGGAGCGGGTGGCATCTGGACCAATTTCTACATGACCGACGCCACTGGCGGCATTCGGGACTTCTGGCTTGGGTACGCTGAGGTTGCCATGCTTCAGGCGCAGGCACTGGCAGAAGGTGAGAAGGCGTTTGACTTTCAGGGTCAAGCCATTCAGTTGACTGTCGACCGTACTCAGTACTACGACAAGCTGGCATCGGACATCCTTGCTCGACTGAACGAAAACGTAAGACCCTTCAAGCAGAATCTGCAGAACAAGGGTGTGACGGAAGGCGACGGGAATGTGAATGCCATCAAGGGGAATCAGGCTTACCTGGGTATCTCCATACACCCGGTTTCCCAGTTCGGCCGCTACTGGAACTGGGCTCGCGTTAGGTGAGCTCTGTCCCGGCCCTCCTTCAATTGGTAAATGCCACATGGCCACCTCTACCAGAATTCAAGAACTCCTCCGAGCCGCTGCCCTTCGCGTGGAATCCGCAATCCCTCTTTCCCTCTATCGTCGTTCGATGAAGGGAGTCTCCTTGCTCCGTCCCCACATGTACGACGAGATATTCTCCAAGTATGGTGCTGGTCCGGACAAGAAGAATAAACAAAGGATCTACATTCCGATGGGTTCCGTTAAACCTGCGAAGGAGTCGACGCCAACTCCAAACCCTGAGGTTCTCAAGTTCCTGTCCTCCAATGGTTACACCATAGATAACTACATGGTCGGTACGGTTATCATGCCAGACGGGAAAAGGACGACTAAGATCGGCAAGGTCCTTTCCAAAGAGCCTGAGTTGAAGAAGCTCTTCGACAACGATCCCTCCCGAAGGGGGAGTAAGGTTGCCTTTTCTGGAGGTATGCTCGTCGTAATCTCCCGCCATCCCTACGACGTTCTGGGAATCAGCTTCGATCGAGGCTGGAATTCCTGTACCAATCTGAGAGGCGGAGCCAACGCCAACGCTCTCAAGCGTTCCATCAAGTATGGTCTTCTCGCCGCTTACCTGATAAAGGACGACGACCGGAACATCAATCGACCCATTTCCCGTATTCTCATCCGTCCTTACTTTTCCAAGGACGAGTCTGAGGTCATACTCTCTTCTGACCGTAAGGAGTATGGTTCTGCTCCGATTGGTTTCCGCAAGACTGTCGACAAATTCATCGACTGGGCGAATTCGTCGTCTCCTCCTGGAATTTACCATGCTCCGTACGATATGTATTTGGATCAGGAACATGATTCCATACCGCATGGCAAGTTAGACTTAAAGCAAGCTCTTAAGGTAGGGTTAGATTGTATCAAGGACGTGGAAACTCTCCGGGAGCTCTGGGAAAAGTATCCACAGAAGGTGTCCAACGTGGACTTCTTGTTCAACCCACATCTTCCATCCGACATAGCGGATCCTCTGGCTGAAAAGTTCTTCAAGAGGGAAGGCACCCTAGTAGACGAGGAGCTCTCTGGCAGAGAGTATATGCCGAACATATCGGCTGATCTGGCGAAGCGTCTGCTTCATAAGTTTGACCCAGATGAGCCTGACCTAATAATGATTACATTAAGGGGAATCCTCCCGGCTGAATACATGCTCGAACATGTTCCCAGGACAAGTGATTACGAGTCCTTCTGGACAGAGTTTGTCGGGAATACTCATCCTTCCAAAGATGTTGTGCGGGATCTGCTGAGAAAAGGTGCCTTAGACATACAATCTCTTGACAACGGACGCAAGGGCCCTCACCGCTCTAACTTCATAAGTGGTTACGAGGATCTTGTTTCCCCTGAGGCAATCCTCTCACTACTATACGATCCTGAGGTAAAGTTGGAACGATCTTTCGTGTCCTACATACTGCGTAACCCAAGAGCGTATGGTCTAAGCAAGAAGCAGGTGGAGGAGTTCCGAAAGTGGAAGGGGGACTGAAACACAAAATTGGCTCCACACGCGAACTTGACCGGCAACCCTCCACACGGAAACACACCGAGATTACCAAGTGAGACCACGACCTTTCGTCCGTCGCAAGAACGGCGTTTCCACCATCCAACGCGATTCCTATCGCTCGTCTGCGGCTGAAGGTTCTTGGTTTGACTTGGTCAAGCAGGTCGCCAAGAGAGACGGCAACCGCTGCACTCAGTGCGGTTACACCGGACCAGGGATCGATCGTCACCACATCGTCCCTCTGTCCCGTGGAGGCCGCAACGCTCTTTCCAACCTGATCTCCCTTTGTCAGACCTGCCACGCCAAGAGGCACTCTCACATGTTCACTCGTCTAGTCAGCAGAAGCTGAACGCCCCAATTTGAGTCCATCCATCTCATAGGAAACCCACATGAACTTCAACACCAAACTCCAAGCCGCCAAGCAGCGCATCTCAGTTCGTTCCAGCAAGCACCCGTTCCTATCGGAATTTCAGCGCATGTCAGTCCCGGTGACTGTTATCGAATCCTCTGACCGCGTGTTGCGTCTGTCGGTGGCCTCGGATGTATCCACCAATTCTCCGGGCAACGACTCTCTGTCGGACGACCGTCTGATGGACCTCGCAAAGGCGCTGAACCTCATCAAAACACGCAACCCCGGTACGTCTGCTTCGCTGGCGTTCAACCAGAACTCTGGCGAGTTTGAAGTGGACATCCTCACCAATCCATAACCACCTCGCCCACTGAGGCGTGTTTCTTCCCACCAACCTGGAGGCTTATCAAATGAACAAACAACTCCTCGCCGCTGCCGAACAACGCGTCAACGCCTCCGATGTTCCCGCCGTGGTGGCCGCTCTCCAGAAGAAGTTCCAGGCCAAACGCATCGCTTCGTCCGCAGGTACCTTCCATCTGATCGCGGACTATCACCGCATCCCATCCTTGGAGGAGGCTAAGAAGTTCATGGCGGAACAAGGTTTCAAAGATCACGAAGTGATTGGAAAGCCGAACGACTACGGAGTGGGGTTCATCCTCAACTCCTACAACAATGAAAGCCTTCATGTTGCTTATTGCCCGGACGTCCTGGCCTTTCTGGTGACCAAGATCTAAACTATTCCATTCGCCCACTGAGGCATGTTTCTTTCCATCAACCTAGGAGGCGTATATGCCCATCACTGCCACTGGCGGACTGGCCGCCAAGCTGAAGAAGATCCGGGAGGCACCCCAAGCGCCACCCGTTACACCGCCGCAAGCGGTAAAGGCCTCGCTCGACGACGACCAGGAATTGGTTCAGGCTGAGTGGGATTCTCTCACCGAAGAGGAGCTGGATGCGCTATCCGATCAGGACAGCCCTGAAGACGAACTCATGGACTTCTCCCAACTCGTGGTGGATCCGGACCTGCCGGAAGCCCTGGAGCTAGACGATGAGTCGGGTGCTCCAACGCTACCCGCTCCGGATCTCGTGAATCCAACCGAGGAAGTGGAAGCTGACTCGGACGAGGATGATTCTGTAGAATGCCTGTCGGATCTGTTCCGGGCGTTCTTCAAGATCAACAAGAATCCGTCGGACGAACAGTTCCACGCTCTTGCCAACGCTCTCGGCATGGACCACGAAACGCTCGAAGCCAAGCTGTACGAGCTCGTGGGTGAATCCATCAATTCTGAATCCGTCGATCTACACGAAGTAGATCTCGACGACTAACCTCCCTTCAATCTTCTTCAAGGAAATACCATGTCTCTGAATCTGAACAAAATGCTCAAGGGTCTCCGTCCGGTCGTGCTGAGCGAGTACAAGATGGTGAACTCGCGTGTAGCGCAAGTGGTCGTGTCCACCACCGAGCGCACCAACTCTGATGTTCTGCGGGCTGCCGTGCAAGAGCGCCTGGGCAACGCCGTCGCTGTCATCAGTGGTTCGTTCCGCTGGCTGGACTACGACAAGACCTCCTGCCACGGCTTCGTGGCTCGCGTGAATCCCTGCGTCATGCTGGATGGGAAGAATCCGGTCGAAGCCGGTTTCCGCATGGTCGCCTCCAACATGTACCTGTCGGACGCCGACCAGGCCACCTGGGAACTCAAGTCCGGAGCTGCCGGCCAATACATGGTCCGTCACGGTGAAGACGACCTGGGCGAGCTCCTGGAAGCCAGTCGCGCTGGCGGTGTCACGGGTGCTCCCCGTATGGCTACCATCGCCTCGGCGACGGCTCAACCAACGGAGTTCGTTGCCTTTGTGAACTCGATGGGTACGGCTACACCTTCCATGGACTACGGCTTCTGCGTTGGTGTGGAAGGCGACAAGTTCAAACTGGTGTGCTCGGGTTACGCCGGTCCGATCGCGGTGCGCAGCAACGAAGTGGTTTCCGTCCACACGCTGGACAACAAGGAGATCGCTGCTCTGTATGCTTCCGGTGCCAACCGCAACAAGATTTCCGCTTCGGCGTATGACAAAGAAGGCTCAGCCGCCTACTACAAGAAACTCTACAGCTACGCCCCCGATTACCTGAAGCTGGTGCTGAAGGAAATCGACGAGATGGCTGCGATGTAACCCCTCAGTGTGAACTGACACATTTGCCAGTTGTCTCCAAGGTGATATCGCTCACCTTTTGCCCTCCCGCTTCTCACGAGGCCGGAGGGCCTTTTTGTTTCTGCGTTCGCTTCGGGCAATACTGTGAACGCTATGGGTCATCCTATAAGGAATCCATATGGATAAGAAGCAACCACTCAAGTCTTTCCTCAAAGACATCGCATCCTTAATTGGGTCCGGCGCCATGCTGCGCTTCAGCTTTCCTGGCGAGGGTCGCAAGCACACTTCCGTGAGCTGCATTACTCAGACCTCGCAGTTCTATTCTCGTTTTCCATACGACGTGGAAGGCAACTTGGACGAGATCGAACCGTTCATCCTCCCCCTCGAAGGTCTCCTATCGGCATCTACCACCGAGACCATCAAGTCGCCGGCAAAGCTCGAAGCGAAGGAAAACTCATTCGTCGTTCAGACTGCTCGCGCTCGTCTGGAGCTGGCCACAGAGACCGCCACTGAGTCCCTGTCGAAGCCACCCTCTATACCAGAGCCCCTCTGTGAGATTCCCATGTCCTCTTCGTTCAAGGACATGTTGAAAGAGGTGCTCCCGTTGCTGGGAATGGAGAAGATCCACGAGGCGCAAGCCGACTTCAGACTCTTTTGCAAGATGTCAAAGAAGTCAGTGTTCCTGGCTTGCTACTCCTCCCAACAGGTGGCCTTCTGTTCGATGTCCAACGAGTTTGGTGTGAGTGGGTCATTCAACGTTCCACATCCAGCCTTCGTCTCCTTTCTGAAGGTGGTCCCATCTGACTCGGCACTCTCGTTCGGTGAAGATCGCATGCTCGCCAAGTCCGGTTCGTTTTCGTTACTCCAGCTGGTCGCGCCTCTCTCGGGCAAAGAACCTCCCGGAGACGTCGTTTATGAACGTTCGTTGGCCATCTCTTCCTCTCATGAATCCGCTGGATACATCGCTGTTACCAAGGCCGCTATGGAGGAGTTCGTTGCTTCATGCAAGGGTGTGGTCACCGATGACTCCGCCGTTCACTTCTCTGTGGAAGGTACCAACCTGAATCTCAAGATCGACACCTCAGCCTCGGCGGTAGAGTTTCGTATTCGCAAGGTGGAGTCCACCCTCAGCGAACCGTTTGCCCTGGAGTTGCGCCTCTTGAAGAACATCGTTTCCAAGGTGGGGGACCAGCTCAAGCTCCATTACGACAACGGAGTCCTTCTGGTTCAATCCGGCGCATTCGGTCTGATAACCACCACCCATGCAGCAGCTTGAACCAACTGACCGGCCCTACACTCCTCAGGTGAACCTCCCCTCCAATGCCTTTCACTCGGCAGAGGGTGCGTTCATTCTGCCACTCGTTCCGTTGCGCGCCAAGATAGAGCTCAGGTTTGAGATCCTCTCGGAGTCCTCCGCCATCCAACCGTTCCACGTTCTCAAGGCAAGGAATGTAGAATGTCTGGCGTTCGTGTCCACTCTTCATGCTGACAATCTCGGGACTGGACTCCTCCTCTCGTACCCCTCTTGGGTTACCCAGCGTCGTAAGCGTTTGATCGAGGGCGAGCTGTTCACTTCTTTCCGATATCCGGCAGGAGTGTACGCCTTCAGCGCTCTCAACAAAGCCACTCTCATAACAACGTGCCATCTGTCCGATCAGCTGCACGACTTTCTCACCATGATGTGATATGGCGATTTCAATCAAATCTCTCCGCGAGGAGTTGGCCGAAGACTCGGAGTGGAAACGCTTCCGCGCTGTGTTCAAGACTGCGCAGGAAGCTCTGAACATTGGATCTACAGAGTACGAGATCAAGTCTCTCCACGGTACCCGTCCTGCTCGCAACCTGAACGCAGCCAAGGTCGCGGTCCATGTGTTGCAGGAAGCAACAATCGGGGACCTGACTGCCCGCTCCCGCCTTACCGAGATCAAGCTCCTCGCCTACCGGACGGAAGAGCTCCTTTCCACGGCCATCAAGCAGATTCGCAAGTATCTTGCCTCGCAGTACGCTGATGAGGTGAAGGCACTTGGGGGATCGAACGCAACTGCGCGAACGGCCATACTCGACCGACTCCTCTCCCGCCCCATCGAGTATCTTTCCAGCCTGTCCTCGCTGACTGAGCAGATCGACCTCATTGTGAAGGACATTGATCAGACCGCGTTCAGTCTCAATCGCAGCAAGGAGCTGCTGCAGATGTTGCTGGACAGAAAAGAAGCTGAGCTCTAAGTCCAAAAACTCATCCGAAAACTCTCCTATACCTCCGGTAAAACGGGGGTTTAGGGGAGCTCACGTCCCTAAGCCCGGGACCTCCTCAAACCCTCTAAATACTGGAGGATTTGGAGAGTTTCTTCCTAACCCTCCTAGCGAGGGCTTTTTCGTCTATAACCCATGAAAACACTCGAAATCATCAACGAGGCAGGCTACCTGATTCCTCTGAATGAGTTGGACAAGGAACGAGTGGAAAGAGCGCAGGCCAATCACCTGATACGCATATACCAGGAGAATCAGTGCAAGAAGTGCCCCTACCTGGAAGACCGTCACTCGGAGAACTGTGACAACTGCGAGGCCTTCGTAGGTGCACGTCAAACCTGCAAGAAGGTGGTGTACAAGGGTAAGGAGTTCCTCTCCATACCCCGTGGACGGCGGGACTACCTGGAGAAGCTCGCCCAGGTCCTGCCTCACGATGAGATCCGCATCAAGAACAGCTACAAGAAGCACCCGATGCGTCGTCCTATCCAGCTTCTCTCCACCACAAAGCTGCGGGACTACCAGATAGAAGCAAAAGATGCTGCCATCAGCCGTAAGCGCGGCATCATCAAGAGTCCCCCACGTAGCGGCAAAACGCTAATCGGGACGGCGATGATTTGCGAGATTGGCCAGAAAGCCATCATCATGGCACATCAGCGGGAATGGTTGGTTCAGTTCCGCGAGACCTTTCTTGGCTCAGGAACGCAGCAAGGATTCACTGACGCCAAACCCTCGCAGATTGGATTCGCACGCAAGCTAGAAGACTTCGACAAGTTTGACGTCTGTCTCTGCACCTTCTCTCAGTTCTTCAGCGAGAAGGGAAAGTCCACGCTCGCCGCCATCCGAGACAAATTCGCTGTGGTGCTCATCGACGAAGTCCACGGCACTCCCGCCCTTGCCTCGTCTCGTTGTCTCTCCCAGTTCTCGGCCAAATGGGTGATTGGCTTGTCAGGAACTCCCGCCCGCAAGATCGAAAAGGAGATGGATGTTGCCTTCCACCTGGTTGGTCCTGTCATATACGAGTCCAAGATCGAGAAGGTGCGACCTCGCGTGCGATTGCTGCATACCCCGGGCGAGTACAAGATAGACAACCGTGCTGGTAAAGGTGCGTTGCCTGCTCTCCAGAACAAGCTGGAATCCAGTAAGCCTCGTCGAACTGTCATCATCAATCACGCCATCAAGATGGCGAAGCGTGGGCATCTCGTGATGATACCACTCACGCGCGTGCGCTCTATCTTGGAGTGGGTGAGAATAATCAACGAAGAGACCGAGACGCCAGCCTTTGCTGTTCCGTTCTACGGAGGGGTTCCAAAGGATATGCGGGTCAAGTTCATGAGCCGTCTTCGACGATTCAAGTCCCGTATCGTAGTTGGAAACATCTCCATGCTATCGGTCGGCTTGAACATTCCCCGCGCATCCTATCTACTGGAGACCGGAGTAACCTCCAATCTTCCCAAGGCACAGCAACGGTTCGCCCGGGTACTTACCCCAATGGAGGGCAAGCCAGATCCCGTCATCTGCTTCACGCTGGACAACTGCGATTTCATGCGCAGATGTAGACGGAACGAGTACTACAATGCCTTGGTGAAGCACTTCAATCCAATCATAACACCGGAGGAGAACAAGCAGCTCTCCGAATGGTTTGCTGGAAATGGACAGGACTCCGTCCCATTCTGGAAGGACGTATGATCACTTTACCCAAACGACTATCACTCAAACCTGACCTCCTGGCGCAGCGCGGGTTGCGCATCCAGGAGAGCGTTTACAGACACAACGATGTCAAGTACGACCCTCGTACCTTCATAGTCGGAGGTGCAAATTCTCGCATGAGGGAAAAGCGGTATGACCGTGAGGTGCAGGACGTGTCGCTGCAGGGTTTCCTGCAGAATCCGCTGCAACCTATCGTGTACGGGGTTTCCTCCCAATCGGACCATTCCCTTTCCCTGTTCTTTTCCGCCTACCTCGTGCAGGAATTCTTGCGCCTCACTCACCAATCCAATCGGATTGAGTGGATGAGGCCATACGATCTTTTCCAGCGGAAGAATATTCCAGACACAACCAAGTTGCTGGTCATCACCGGACTCAACCCAGTTTCCTCCAAGTCCACGCTCGAGAGGGTTTCTTCCCTTCTCGATGAGTGGGATAACATTCCACGCATCGTATCGATCACTGGAGAAGATCCCATCACCTTTTTCAACACGAGCTTGTACTACAAGGTGGACAGAGTGTTCTTCCATACCAACAACGCGGTGATGCGGGAAGTCGAGGTACTATAACAAATGGCCGTCAAACTATTCAACACGCGTCTCGAACTCGCAGCCATCCGATCTCTTTGTTCGCCAAAGGCGGAGGTAAGTGGGACGATCCTGGCAAATCTTGACGAATCGTTTTTCTACGACGATTCCTGCATAGAGGCCTTGAATCTTGTCCACTCCGAGTTCAAGAAGACTGGCGCTGTCCCAAGATTCAATCGTTTGGTAGAGGACCCCCGCTTATCCGAAACCGCACGCGAACTACTAGTTGAAGCGGACTCCCCTGCCAAGGATGTTTCTGCAGCAAACGGTATCGTTCAATCCCTTTCCCGGCTTCGCAAGGTTCGTCTGATATACATCACAGCCCAAGAAGTGATGGAGAAGATGCACGGATCAAAGGTGGACCCGGACGAGCTGATTCAGGAAGTGGCTGACTCTCTGACAAACATAAGGTCCGCCCGCATGAACGAGGCGGATTACGTCAACTTTGGGGGTGACGGTTCAGCCCTAGAGCTGGTCCGTCAGCAACTCTATGATGAGGACACGGACGCGGTCATCCCAACTGGATTCTCTACCTGGGATGATCGAAACGGCGGCTTCTTCCGTGGATCCCTTGTCGTATTGGGAGGGGCTTCCGGTGCGGGGAAGTCGATTTTGGCCAATCAGCTTGCTGTAAACCAGGCTCAGATCGGTTACGGTATCGACCTCGCTCCGCTGGAAATGTCCGCAACGGAGATGATCTCGCGTACCACCGCGTCTGTTACCAAAGCTGATTCAATCGACATCATCCTCAAGCGTCTGTCCTCCGCCGACAAAGAAACGGTGATGAAGAGGATGCGACGTTTCCATCGGCGCGTCTCCAAGGCAGGCGGTCGGTACGGCATTTTCAAGCCGCGTACCGACATGACTATGGAGGCCTTGCTTTCGGCTCTGCATTCTCAGGACAACGACGTCATCTACATTGACTACATCTCCTTGTTGGCTGGCGTCGGCGGGGATGACGCTTGGCAGAAGCTTGGAGAAGTCGCGCGTACAGGAAAGATTTACGCCGAGAACCATAACAAGGTGGTGGTCCTCCTTGCCCAGGTGAGCGAGGAGGGCAAGATCCGCTACTCGCAAGCCATCAAGGAGCACGCCTCCGTAGCTTGGACCTTCGTGGCAACGGAAGAAACCCGGGAACGCGGCTGGCTTCATATCGACACGTTGAAATCTCGGAATCAGATCCGTTTTCCCTTCACCTTGAAGATCAACTACCACCAAACCTCGGTCAGTGACCTCTCCCCCGATGAGCTGTCCAAGCTGGACGAGGAGATGCAGGCTCGTAAGTCTACCCGCAAGTCCAGTCGTCGTGGTAAATCCACCTCCCAAGACGAGCAAGAGAATCCTCGCAACCAGGAAGAAGCGTCGGACGATGACATGCTCCCAGAAATTGACTGAGGTGTAACATGAAAATACAAAACGTCACCCGGCTTCTGAAAGACGGCCCACGGTCCACCCTCACTGGAGTGGACATCGGGTCCATCCGAGACAGCATGGAGAAGGACAAGCAGTCCAAGCTCGTTCCCACGAACACCCATATTCTGGCACGGGCCAAGAAATACAAACAAGAACTCCCGTCCCTCCTTTCCAATCTCGAGAGGTTCCGTGATACACTGCTTGAAAGCGTGTACCCGCAGGCATTGAGCGTGGTGAACGGTCTAGCCGATTCTGATGAGGTAATGGTGGCCGCGCTCGGGGAGAACTCCAGTGTCAAGGCCATGCAACCGCTTCTTGAGACTTACATGCTCGAAGCGGTAAAGAGTAGGCTTACCCTGATGGTGGCCGATTGTTTCAACATGACCGATGCGGAGATGCGTCTCTACCTTCTCCGTGTCTTAGGTAATGAAGGATTCTCCAATGACCGTCTCCAAACCGTCTTGCATGAAGTGCAGTCGCTGGCTGACCTGCACAGAACCACAAAAGGGGCCACGCTACAGCTGCCAGAACTTTCGGCGGATGAAAGAAGTGGGAAACGCCTCGGAGTTCAGTCTGATCAATCTGTTTCCGGGCCAGCAAGAACACGACGAGCTGGAAGAGGCCGAACTGAGAGCGCAGAAGACGAGGAAATCCACCGGAAGCTCCGGCAAAGTAGGCGACCTAGCACAGGAAGGCAACCGCAAAGCAAAGCGACTCCTCAAGTCAATCGACAAGGCAGAGGCACCGGACTTCGAGGTGGACGATCCGGGCGGTAACTTCATTTACCAGGCGATGAAAGATGCGTACGATCCGGAGACGAATACCGTACGAGACCTCAAGCTGGACGATCGAGACTTACCCCGCGCTGACAATTACTGGGATTTCTCCACTCGTATTTCAGGAAAGTCTCTGAAACCGCCATTCGCGCGCCAACTCTGGATCGCAGCCCAATTGTTTGGTGAGTACTGCCCTCACTGCGCCAAGCCGAAATGGTACGAGTCTATTGAGGACATTCCAGTCGACATGGATCCGGCCGATCTTGCCAAGCGTATGCGGCTGCTCAAGTCCGGTGTGTGTCCAAACTGCGGTTCCACCAAGGCGAACATGGTTCTCAACGGGGAACTGAGAGACATCAACCAGCTAGCCATGTGCGTTGGTCAACGGGGAGGTAAATCTGCCTTCAACTCAACTCTGGGGGCAAACGTTCTTCACCGAATGCTCAAGGCTCCCCGGATGTCCACCATATGCCGAGGTATTCAGGACTTCACGCCTCTCACCTTCACCTTCGTTGGTCTGACTGCAGGTCGTGCCATCCGTTTGCTTTGGAACCCCTTCGTTGAGATCGTCAAAGCGAACGACTGGTTCAAGAACTACTTTGTGATGTTGGACGACTACGGCAAGCAGCATGGAGTTGAATACTACAAGAACAATGTCTTGTTCATGCGGTTCTTCAACAAGAACATCGACCTTTACCCGATGGGTCCCGTCAAGCGAACCTTGCGGGGTGACACCCGAGTTCTGGCTGCTATCGACGAACTTGGGTGGTTCCCGCTCACGAAATCCTCTGACGACGATGACGATTCGCCTGATGAGGAAGATGACGGTCGCGAGCACGCAAACGCTGACGAGGTGTTTGCTTCTCTGGACAACTCCTTGATGACAGTTCGCACGGAAGTGTACGAGCTCTACAAGCGGGGTATCTCCCACATACCAACAGGATACCTTCTCAATCTCTCCTCTCCACAGTCCCAGCGCGACAAGATCATGCGTCTCATCCGGGAGTCCTATGATCCGGAAGCCTTGTCTCTTGGGGTTCAGCTGCCTACTTGGGGGATTTCTCCCCTGTATCAGCGCAATCACCCTGTGATTGTGGCTGCTTACCGTAAGAATCCTGTCAAGGCTGAGCGGGACTTTGGGGCAAACCCACCAGCATTGAACAGCTCGTTGTTCGCGGAGTCGACTCTTACCAAGCTGTTCGCTGATCGTCAATCTACGCACGCCCTGTCCTCAAGTCTTGGTGCCGAATTCGATGAAGAGCAGGATGGAGACGTGATTCATAGAACACTTGGCATTCTTCGAAAGTTGAAGGTTCCAGAATCCATTCCACCCGGCGTGCTGGCCCTGGACGCCGGTCTCTCCGGGAACTCCTTCGCTCTTTCAGCCGGGCATCTGGATGACACTATCTTGCGGTATCACGCGGCCATGGAATTGATACCAAGGAAGAAGACTCACATCGACTTCCCGGGCATGTACAAGTCTGTAATCAAGCCACTCATAGAGGACTTGAACATCAAGGTACTGGCAGCCGATCGTTGGAACTCGATTACTACCCTTCAGCAAGCCAAGAATGACTTCCCTGACCTGAGATGCATTCAGGTGAGCTTGAACGCGAGGGACTTTTCAGCGTTCATATCGGCGATTGAGAATGCCGAGTTGGAATTTCCGGAACTGGAAAAAGCCATTGCTGATATAAAGGAGACCAAGAACTACCGCAAGGAAATGGTTGGCACGCCAATCGCCCACTTGTTCCTGCAGATGATGACAGTGAAACTGCATAAAGGTGTTCTCACCAAGGGAGATGGTTTTACAGACGACATCTTCCGCGCTTGTGCGGTTGCACACGCTGCTGCCTTTGACAAGAAATCTCAGGAGCATCTGTCCAAGTATCGTCACATAGACTCGGCCAGAGAAGGAGTTACTATGGGCGCGGTATTCTCAGCCTCACGTCGCAGATGGTATTGAACGCATTTTTATGCGTTACTTAGGAGCCAACATGAGTATTCGTCTTACTCCGTCCGCAAAGGATCTGTTCAACAGGTTCTCTCAACCTGCGTACCTTCCGACGCGTGATTCGTCGCAGCAGGCTACCGCGAATGCGCCGAAAAAGTCCGTCACTGCGCGGTTGGAATCCACCACTGAGGGAGTCTGTCCATACTGCAGCACCCAAATGCGCAAGTCCAAAGTAGAAATGGGTGAGGTGTGGCTTTGCGAGAATGACCGACATGTCGTACCTCTGCGAAACACCTGAACCTGACGAAAGACACCCCGCCTTCGACATATGTCTTCAGGAACGTGACCGTACCGTGTACGAGGTCCGACGGTTCCTGAAGACAGCGGGTGTCAAATACAAATTTCTTCACGACTCACCTGTGGCAGGTTGCGGCCTGGTGCTAAGAGGAGATGTACCCAAAGGGTGGCCAGATTTTCTGAAAGAGCTGGCTTTCACTCAGACGTCAGGCGTCCATCACAAGGATGTCTACAGGCTGCGTCAAGACGCGGCTGAGTCGTTAATCAGAGTCATCGTGCGCACTATCCTCGATGATACACGTCCACACGTTTCAGGACCACTCCTGCTGATTACCACTCACACACTTGACTAGTCATGTTCAAAACGCGCCTCTCTATCAACGCTGGTTCCGTTGTACAAAAGAACTCAATCGCTCCGGGGGTAAAGCCGGCAGCGGCTGCTCAAAAGATGGAAGCTACTTGGATCCGCCCCGCCGTGGGAAATCCTATCTCCACTCAGACATTCGGTGGGCCTACCTTTACCACGATGTTCCAGGGTATCATCCCTGAGTTCAACGAGATCGGGCTCATACCGTACTACCGAGATATCTACTATCACGACTCCGTTGCGGGTGCTGCAGTAGACATCTCTTGCACATTCCCCTTCTCCGACCTTGCCCTGACAGGTCTCGATAGCGAAGACTTGCAGGTGTACAACGAGACACTCTCTCGTCTCAACTTCCGGACGCTGATGTCCGAGATCTCCATGGGATACCTGGTGGACGGCATGTTCACTGGCACCCTCGTGTACGACGCCGAGCGTGAGGTGTTCCAGGACGTGCTGCAGCACGATGCCTTGAACACGGCGGTAACTCCTCAACCCTTCCATTCGCTGGACCCCGTCATCAAGGTAAACAGCTCGCACGTTCTGGACCAGCTCCTGAATGCCGGCTCACCGTATCTGGATTCCATCCTGAGCGCTTACCCGCGAGGTGTGGTCGATATGTACCGCAACGGAACAGTGGTGCTGGATCCGTTGACTACACTCTTCGTAGGGCGCAAGGGTCCGACCGACCGTGAATACGTTTCCTACCTCAAGCGTATCATGCCGATGTATATGCTTGAGAAGGTTCTGTACCGAGGTACTCTCACGGAAGCTCACAAGCGCCAGCGCTCTACTTCGCATATCACAGCGGGAACTGAGAACTGGATTGCCACCGACGCAGAAATGCAGGGCATCCTCCAGGAATTCCAGCGATCTGAGCTCGATCCACTTGGTGCCTGGCTCATCACCCGAGAGGGTGTTCAAGTGAACGAGATCCGAGCTGCCGGTGAGATGTGGAAGTGGACGGATATGATAGATGTCATGGTTCCGTACAAGCTACGCGCGCTCGGGATTTCGGAAGCTTTCCTATCCGGAGACGCCTCGTACGCAACAGCCGAAACCGCCATCACGGTCTTCCTGGATTCCATGGATGCGTTCCGTCAGATGATGACGTATCGCATATTCACTAAGAAGATCTTCCCGTTGATTGCTGTGTTGAAGGGGTTCTACAAGGATCCTGATAAGCGCGAACCAATGGATTCGGTCGCAGCCATCATATCCAACTTGAATAACCACAAGAACTTGCGTATCCCGCAGGTCAACTGGTTCAAGTCACTCAACGGAAAGGACACTGAGTCCCAATGGGATATGCTGGACAAGCTGTCCGAGAAGGGATTCACCATCCCTCTCAAGATGTGGGCTGCCGCTGCTTCGGTTGACATCACTTCCCTGCTGCAAGACCTACAAGAGGACCAGGAAATCAAGGAGAAGCTACAGGAGGTCACAGGTCAGAAGGCGGAATCCATTGGAGTTCACGAGGATTCCGCTATGGCAGAAGTAGCCTTTGAAGAGGGTCCTGGCGATCAGATGGCAAAGCTTCTGCGGTCAGGTACTCGTCCGATGTCCAATGCTGTTCAACGTCGCCGTGTCCCGTTGTTGTCTCGTAGTATGGACCCTCAACTGGCTTCCATTTCCAAGAGCGGAAACGTGAAGCACTCCATTGTGCGCGAGGGTGCTCACTCGAAGCGGGTCAACGACAACATCATCAAAGCGATGCGGGCACTGCAAGACCCCAATCACCGTGCTTCCGTACGTAACCGTCTCGGCAACGCAAGGATCAAGCTATGAAAAGCAAGCAAGTAGCCCGACTCGTAGTGGCGCTGGTGGAGCCCGACGACACCGACGACCAAACATTTCCTTCGGACGTCGACACTGACGTCGAACCTGCTCCCGTTGAAGTGGCAAATCCGGACTTCTTTCCAGATGAAGAGATCCAGGTCGTAGATCCAGCCCCTGAAGTGCGTATGGTGGAGAAGCGACAGCTCACCCCGCCCAAGCGCATAAGCCTCCTTCCGATCTCTCAAGCTCCGAGTGCGCCTTCCAAGCTAGTGCGTTTTGGTGTGATCCTTGAGTCTATGGATGAACGGATCCTTACTTCTGTTACACGAGACCTTCTGTCCATGGTGGCCTCTCTGCCTCCGGGTGAACGTCTTGTGGTATGTCCTGCCTCTTCCGGAGACATATGGGCACAGCTTGCCAAGCAAATGCCCATAGATATCCAGTATGGCGACTTCACGGGAGTTCCTACGTGGAAGACCTATTGGATCAACAAGAAGCCTCAAGCTCCAAGCGGTGTGCGCACCACCTTTGAGGAGCGTGTGGTCAGCCCGGAGGCGAAACGTCTGCGTCTCCGTCCGGGCACGCCTCCACCCATGCCTACCAACCGAGACGACAGCTGGGTCGCTCCCAACCGAGACAACCCAGAGTTCCGACGTATACCAACGATGGGTCCTGTGCAGATGACGCCCCAGCTTTACCTCTGGTCCTCTCGGGCACCTGTCTCCGGTGAGAAGGTTGTTTTCCCAGAAACCGAGGAAGTGATGACCATCTCTTCCATTCATGGAAGCATGGCAAAGGTGGGGCCCAATCACGTCCAACTCGATATGCGTGGTTACGAGTTCTTCAAACCCCTCGACGTTTGGGTAACCCGTTCCTTCAAGAAAGAAGAAGAGAAATGAACATCCAGATCATTGAACCTGTCAGCCCATCCCTTCTGGTAACTGCTGACGCAGTGGACATACTCCAGCAGTCGGAGTCTCCTGCCATCCCACTTCCCTTTGAGAACAATCTCCCTTGGTTCTCGAAGGAAATGTGTATCTCCGATCGTATCGAAGACTATTTCTTCCGCCCAACTCCCATCATCGTATCGGATCTCCCTAACCGTAACGGTGTGGGGTTTCCAGCTAAGGAGCTTGCCCGTTGGAACCTGGATCTTCATTGCAGAGCCTTTGAGGGCTGGAGATTCTGCCCGATGTTTGAGGAACATCGTTCCGATGACATCCGCACCGCGATAGGAGTAGTAGCTGATGTGGTAATGCGCAAGCTGCGTGGATTTGGCAACGACTCCTACTGGTTGGTGGTAGCACTGACCGCCATCGATCGTACGAAGAACGTGTCATTGGCGGCGGAGTACGAATCCGGAAAGATCAACACCGTTTCCATGGGGGCCATGGTAAATGGTTGCACTTGTTCCTACTGCGGTGCGGAGGTAGGCAAGTGCTCGCACATCGATCCAGATCAACCTGTTACTTTCTACGAGCTCAATGGCCGGCTCGTTTACAAGCAAGTATACGGCGTGAGTCCATACGAACTCTCCGTCGTGCGAGACCCTGCCTATGGAATAGCCATTGGGTCTGACAACGTCCTCTCATACAAGCGAGGTGGCAAGGTATGAACTTCCTCCTGACTGAATACGGAAGCGACTGGTTCGATTCCAACCCCGGTACACTGCCGGAACTCACGGAGTTCCGCATTGGGGATGGAGTCAACTACATTCCCAACCCAACTGTTGACACAGACCTCCGGGGAAACACCCTCTTCGTCGGTCAGCCCGGAAAACCCGAGTTGACGTCTACCGGGGAAATCAAGTACCTGGTATTCATGGATTCGTCCATCGGCGACTTCAACTGGGGCGAGATTGGTCTGTTCTTGAACGGAAACCTTTTTGCCTTGGGAACTACTTCGGCACCAGTGCCAAAGCGCAAACTGACCGGCACACAAGAGGGTAACAAGACCACCATCGACGCGTATCTGTTTCCCGGTTCGGAGTACGTTGTGGCGGAGCTGGCCAACAGCTCCAATGCGATGAACGTTCAGGTGTTCAACTCCCTGGATCGTCTTCCTCCGGCTCACCAGGCACAGCCAAACATCTACATAATTCCGAACCCGACTTCTCCTGCCAAGGCCTCACTTGCCTTCGCAGCCGGCGGATTGTGGAATGTGTCCGGATACGAGATGGCAGTTTACACTGCCTCAGTTATCTCTGCTACAGCCAACAACCTGCGACTGGCAAGTGACATTGACATGCCCACCGAGCAGGGTGCGTTGCTGGTCGGGATGATCTCCGGACCTGCTGCAGGTCTTATCCGCACTGCGGCTGCGTGGGATCCTGCTACTCGGGTGGTGACCCTCTCTTCTCCGCTGCAATGGACTCCTCAGCCAGGTGACCTCGTTCACCTGGCTCGATACACGGCGGTTGGAAGTCCTGCAGTCTACCAGATGTTGGAAGATCTGGATCCGGCGCTTACGGCTCAAGATCTGAATCAGCTGCTGGATCTGGACACTTTCTTCGATCCGTTGGTACGCAGGGATGGATCGTCCTCCATGCTGGCCAACCTGAACGCAGGTGGTCATCGTGTAGTTAACCTGAGTGACCCGACCCTATCTGGGGATGCCGCCACCAAGGGATACGTTGATAACGCCGTCGCCAATAACGGCGCGGATCTCAGCGTATTCCTCAAGAAGGACGGGTCCGTGGCCATGGAAGGGCTTCTCAACCTTGCCACACGTCGCGTCATCAACCTCGGGAACGCCGTCGCACAGACAGACGCGACCAACCTGCAACAGGTAAATGGCCTGATCGCAGCCGCTTTGTCCATCTATGTGCGAACGGATGGCACCAAGGCCATGACAGATCATCTGGTCATGGACAACCATCGCATCCGTCTGCTGGCAAATCCCGTAAATGGAACGGACGCCGTCAATCTGCAGACGCTTACCGCCGAGGTAAACGCGCTCGAAGCGAAGTCACTCCTCGTAGACGGTTCTCAGCCAATGGCCAGCACCCTGAACGCTGGTGGGTTCCGGGTCCGTAATGTAGGACCAGCCACACAGCCCACAGACGCAGTGACGCTGAATGACGTTACTACCCGGCTGGCTTCATACCTGCATCGAGACGGCTCCCTTCCCATGACTGGATCACTCTCGGCAGGTAACTTCCGCATTACTTCCGTTGGAGATGCCGTTCAACCTACGGATGCGACCAATCTTGGTCAAGTAACGTCTGTAGTTAGTCTGGCTACGTCGAACCTTCTCAAGCAAGACGGCTCACGTCCTCTTCTTGGTGATGTGGATGCGAACGGATTCAAGATCACAGATCTCGGTGCACCGTCGGCTCCAACTGACGTCGCTACGAAAGAGTATGTAGATACAACTGCGTCTAACCTCTCATCTGCTATTTATGAGGAGGTACTCCTCCTTGACGGATCTCAGCCAATGGAGGCGGACCTCCAACTCGGTGGATTCAAGCTGACCGGAGTTGGCACACCTACCGTCAACACAGACGCTGCCACGAAAGGATACGTGGATGCGGAAGTGACCTCGCTTTCAACCGAAGTAATTCGGCGAAACGGCTCCAACGCAGCCACAGCGGATCTCCCGATCGGAGGCTTCAAGTTGACCGGAGTTGGAGACCCCACTTCTGCTCAAGACGCTGCTACGAAGAACTACGTAGACACCGAGCTCCTGGCTACGGTGCTGGCGGACGGCAGCCGTTCCATGACTGGAAATCTGGCCATGGGCGGAAATCGGGTTACTGGGTTGGACCTCCCTGTGGATGACACGGACGCGGCCAATCGAGTATTCGTCACAACAACTATCGATACCGCGCTGGGGGATTACTTCCGCAAGGACGGTTCAACTGCGCTGGAAGGAAACGTTGATCTCAACGGATTCAAGATCGTCAACGTTGCGACTCCAACTGACGCAGCTGATGCGGTCAACAAGGCGTATGTAGACAGCGCGGTAGCTACCGACCTGACGGTGTTTGTGCTTCGGGACGGCAGTCGCCCCATGACCGGCGACTTCAACCTGGACGGAAATCGGGTTACTGGGCTTCCGTCCGCCGAAATCGATCCATCAGACGCAGTCAGCTATGCTGGGTTGAACACACTTGTCTCGGCCTCTACTCTCCTGCTGGATGGTTCCAACGAGATGAGTAGTAATCTCCGCATGGACGGCAACCTCATCAAGGACGTCGGAAGTCCAGTCGACACGACCGATGCGGTCAACAAGCAGTACGTGGACGGGCTGGAGGTACTGAGCCTACGGCGAGACGGCTCCCGTTCCATGACGGCAGCGCTGGACATGTCCGCTAACAAGGTAGTAAACGTTGCCACACCAACGGATCCTGCAGACGCCGCCACCAAGCTGTACGTGGATACAGCCATCCCGAATGGAATCATTGGTCTGGTGAAAGCGGATGGCTCTGTCCCCATGAGTGGGCCTTTGGATCTGGGAACGAGCAACAGGATTGTCAACCTTGCTGCACCACAAGCCAACACCGACGCTGCTACCAAGAAGTACGTGGACGACGTACTCCCGCTGGTGGTGCTGCGTAACGGTTCTCAGGCAATGTCTGGGGATCTGGTATTGGCCGGAAACAAGTTGCTGTCTGTTGGTACTCCTACCAACGCCACCGATGGTGCAAACAAGTCGTATGTAGATGCAGCAGTGGGAGCCATCGACACCTCCATGTTTCTCCCAAGGGACGGGACCCAGTTCATGACTGGTCATCTGAATATGGGATTGCGTCGGATCATAAATCTGACAGATCCGGTAGATCCAGAAGACGCGGCCACCAAGTCCTATGTGGATGGAAGTTTCGACGATTTCCTTCGTCGAGACGGCTCGCTTCCTATGATGGGATCGTTCAGCTTTGGAGGTTTTGCTGGTACGGGTCTCGCGGGTCCCACCGCAAATACCGATGCTGCTAACAAGCAGTACGTGGACACCACTGTAGCAGGAAGTCGTACCAGTCTGGTTACGCGGGACGGAACACAAGGGATGAACGGCCCTCTGGATATGGGCAGCAATTCCATCAACTCCCTAGGTACGCCTGTACTTTCGGACGACGCCGCTACAAAGGGATACGTGGATGGTGCAGTGTCAGGCGTGACCGCTGGTTTCGTTCGAGCCAACGGAACCGTGCCGATGGCAGCTGACCTGTCCATTGGTGGGTTCAAGGTAGCCGATCTTGCCGATCCGTCTGCCAACACGGACGCCGTCAACAAGCAGTACGTGGACGGAAAGTTCTCAGGTCCGGTTGCTGTGGTGACGATCGACGATCCTGTCTACACGCTTCAGGCTGTAAATGCCGGCGTATTTACCTACAACCGACTAGACGGAACTACCTCGATCGGCATTCTCGGTGCGGACGATTGGGATGTAGGTACGGTGTTTAACGTGCGAGCTGACTCCACGCAGAATTGCGATATCACGTCAGACACGTTCACTCTGAACGTTCCAGCTGGTTGCCTACCCGAGATAACGGCAGGTGGAACTGTCAGTCTTATTGTGGTATCAACCACAGAGATCGACGTCTTTGGATCTTTGGAACGGAGTTGATATGTTTCCTAGCATTGTGGCCAGTGGCATGCGAGGGGAGGCATTCGATCCCCTCTCCCTGTTTGCTTCTGGGGAAAGGGGTTTTCATCTAGGATGTGTACATGAGTCCGTCCTCAAGAATCAATCCGCCATAACGGGGTCAGATCTGCTATCAGGTGGGACATGGTCGGTAAACTATCCGGACCGAGTTACCATTACTGGAAGTGGAACAATCGAGTTTCACGATGAAGTAGGCGACGCCGAAGTATTGGTGGTCACAAGCGTAGATACTGAGGAGGACACAACCTACATGCTTCAATTCGAAGCAATTCACTCTTCGGGAAGTTTCCAGGTAATGATAGGGAGTACGAGTATAGCCACCATAGATGGTAGCGAAACGACGTATTTACCCTTCGTAGCTTCTTCTGGTAGCTCTACTGTGATTTCCATAAACTGTACAGGAGGCACATGTCTATTCAGCGGAGTGCAAGTACATGAAATGCAGCTGACAGGCTTGAACCTCTTTCAGGATGCGGATGGTCGTATGCCGGCTACTCGAGCCGGAAATTCAATTGGAGGAGTGCGGGATCAGTCTCCAAACGGAAACAACTTTCAACAGAATTTTCCGGCCTCGGGCGCTTCCCTGGCCACTGATGGTAGTAGATACTACATCCATAACAGTTCTATTGCCTCTAATACAAGTATGAGGTCTATAAACGATGTAGACCTGGACGTAGAAGGTGTAACCGCATGTGTTGCGTTTTCTCACGGCTTCCCGCTTCAGTCAGGTAATACAGTAGCAAGCATTTTCAACTTCGGCCAGCCTGGCTTAGATCCCGGATTTGGATTTAAATACGGAGAGACCTCAGAGGTGTGGTCTAGCGGATCAGTCCTATCTGCTGTAGATTATGTAACTCCATTGGATGAGAGTCCTCATGTGTTTACCCTAGAAGCTTCTATACCGGATGATCTTCTGGAGGCAACTTTTGACTCTCTTCCAAACGAATCGTCTGTGGACGATCAAGGGGCAGGAACATTCGGCTCTCGCGTATTTTACATAGGACCTCAGTCAGGTCTATCCGAACGTTTTCTAGGTAGGATGTATACATTGCCGACGGTAGTAGGCAGACGACTTTCTACCCAAGAACTCTCAAACCTGAGGCGTTGGCATCAGCACAGAACTCAACCTTCTCTCCTTTAAGGAACGAACATGGCTTACCCAATCTTTGTTATCACTGAAGAGACCAATCAGGCTATCACCGCGACTGCCATCTCCGGTCTCCGCATCACGATTTCTGAGTTTCGTCTAGGAACGGACTACGACACACCGGCTACCGCTCTGGACAACGACCTCAAGGGATCGGTCGTTTACTCCGGTATACCCGCAAGCTACTTCTACTACGACCAAAACACTGTTGGCATCCGCCTGGAAATACCCGCCAACATTGGTCCGTTCCAATTCGGGGAGATCGGCCTGTTCACTGATACGGGGCGTATGTTTGCGCGTGCTTCTCTCGGTGCCCTGCAAGACAAGTTCGGACCCGCAGGGGGCGGAATGCCCAACATCTGGAAGATCACCGCGTTGCTTCGATTTGGGCAGGCCCCTGCCCTCATCAACGTGGTTACCTCTACGGCCACTACCCTCTTCGAGGTATCGGACTTCTCATTGCTCTCGCCTCCGGGGCTCATGCCCTCTGGCCAGAATGCGGTGATCGTTCACGAGCCGTCGCCTGCTGACGAGTCTGTTCTCGTCTACTCGCACTCTCCCACCCACTGGACCATCAACGGGTACGAGAAGATTGGTCACATCACTCTTTCGGCGGCATCTACTCCTACAGATATCCCGTCTCTGGACTGGGCCAATTACCTTCTGAACGACTACCCGGTTGGTAAGTATATTGTTCAGACGTTGTATGGCGACATTCGATCCATCCAGTCCGTAGAGGCTCATACCGCGCATCCCACTCAACCATTCCCGGTGATTCCAGCAGGTTCGGTACTAGAGTTGTATGGAGCGCTTGACCAGTCTGGTATCCATACGAGCATTCCTGCTCAACAGTTCAACGACATGGTGACAGAGTTCAACCAGTACTGGAGTGCTCCCTCCGGTACATCTGTTGTGGACGCGAAGGGTATCAACCAATTCCCGGTCCCTCAGTCCCTCAATCCAAACCAGGTTGGTACGGCTGAATGGTATGTGTTCCTGGACGCACTGCGAGACTACGCTCGTCTGTACGGGGTTAACCCTCCAGTGGACATTCGACAACTCACTGGTGACTGGTCAACAAACTACTTCCAGCAGCTCCGCCTCTACAACGGTCTGTGTGACATCCTTACACGCATCTCTCAGAAGAAGCCAGGAGAAGTGCCAGTGAGCTCCACAGATGTGATGAGTCACACTACCATTACACGTGCTACCCCGTGGGCGGACATCCAGTGGGATCTTCAGTTGACGTGGCCAAGCGTGGACATGATGCGAGCTTTCTTCAACGCTGGAGGATGGGTTGGATTCAAAGCGGACCTCTCTCCGAACAACTACGTTCAGGCAGTACAGGAAAAGATTCTCTCCAACCTCGGCCAGATCTGCCTGCGAGGTTACTGCTCGGAGTCCACTGGATCCTTTAAGGTGAAGTGGGAGGACGGAGACGGCGAACTCACGGACTTTGGCAACTGCGGTTTCCTCGGTCTATCCAGTGGTGACAAGACTGTATGGAGCTACGCAGCCGTGGCGGCTACGTCGGCAGGGACCCAAACGCAGGAGGGTGTGGTTACTTTCCAGATTCAAGCACGCCGATCTGGCCCCACTTTGATGCTTAGGTTCAGGGTACAAGATACCTCCCTCGTGGAGTTCATCAACGACTCCAAGGGAGGGGTCCCGCGATTTGACCTCACGTTCCTGTCCGGTCGTCCTTCAAACGGGATCATCTCGGATAACCCAATTCCGCACCCTTCGTACGTTCAACTCCCCTCAACTAACTGGTAAGAGGTTTCAATGCTTACAAAAGACCAACAGATTCGCTTTCTCACTTCTCTGTACGCGGTGTACGCCAACTCAGCTGGCATGTACAAGAAGCTTGGCGAGAGTATTTCCTCTTCCATCAAGGACGCGGAAGCTATCAACGTGTGGAAGTCTGTGGCAAAGGCCTCTCCAAAGGAGGACATACGCGGCATATTGATGCAAGCTGCGCAAGGAAAGAACGTCGAGTTGAAACCGCTTGGCGTTGCTCTCAAGCGATTCTTGAACGAATCCGGATCGGATACGTTTGCTCCCCCGGTAGCCAATCTCACCAACAGATTCAGCGGGTACTTCCGTACTGGATCCCAGGTGGGTGCGAACGCACTATCGAAAACCTCCAGTTCGAGTGTATTTCCCTCGTGGGTACGCACTTCGTTCCAAGAGAAGAAGATCGACCAGTCCAAAGTGGCTGACTCGTTGAAGTCCTTTGTGAAGGAGATTACCGGGAAGCCGGGTAACGGTCTTACAGTGGAACAGGCCAACGAGCTCCGTTCCACTGACAAGGAAAAGTACCGGGAGTACCTGAAGCTGCGACGTGACTTTCAACTATCGTGGAAGAACGCGGCTTCCAACTACATACGCGAGAACGGCGATCCTCTGGTGGACATGAAGGATCTGCTTGCGTATCTCGACGAGCAAGGTCTCGAGTACGCAATCCCCTCGGGCTTCACCGGGAAGGTGGATGCGGAGCTTCGTTGGTATGACAGCAACGGCGAACTCATCGGTGGCGTTCCCACCGCTCACATGTTCCCCAAGGTGCGCATGAACACGACACGCAAGCCAGGCGAATACGTGTTCACTGCTCTTCCGGCCAACAAGGGCGGTAATGAAAAGTACTTCTACCTGGTCAAGGAAATACGTGAGCGTCGAGACAAGAAGTTCCAGGCTGTTCAGGACGTGGTGCCCATCATCGGACACGCACGCAAGGTGTGGCTGCAGGGCATCCGTCACTTTGATCTGAACGATGACAAGACGGTGGCCGCAGTTGCTATCGAACTGTCGTATCAGTTCGCATCTCGCATTGGAACAGAAGGCAATCAGACACAAGGGAAACAGACTTACGGCCTGTCCACTGCGCGCGTCAAGCACCTGAAATTCCAGCCCAACGGGTTCACGCTCACTTACCCAGGTAAAGACGGGATCAAGAACTCCCACAAGTACCTGGCGAAGGACGCGGAGAGTCGAATGGTTCTGGACGCGGTCAAGCAGCTTGTCGACGGCAAAGAGCCAAACGATCTGATCTTTACCGTTGGTGAAGGAGACCGAGTCAAGCCGCTGCGACCTGCCGTTGTTAACATGGTATTCCGCAAGATCATCGGCACCAAGGCACTATCCATCCACAAGCTGCGCACGCTGCGGGGTACCGTCATCTTCCAGGAAAACGTGGATGCGTTCCTCAAGGCAAACAAAGGAGCTCAGCTCACGGAACGAGAAGCGATGGCTCAGTTGAAGAAGATGGCCATCGACGTTGGCAAGCAACTCAATCACGTGCGTACCGCCGCCGACGGGGAAGAAAAGGTAACGCCGGATACAGCTCTGAAGAGCTACATCGATCCTTCGGTACAGATAAAGTTCTTCGAATCGCTTGGTCTCCCTCTTCCCAACTACCTGCTCAAGCTGCGGGGCAAAGACCGGTTGGAGTCAAACACCATCGCAGGATTGTACGTGGTTGCAGAGCCCACTACAGAGGAACTTGAGGCAGAACTCGGAGATGACGCCTTTGTGGCTGACCCATCCAGTGAGGAACCTGAGTCTTCAGTCGCGGAACCTGAGCCTGAGGAGACACCTTCGGAAGACGTTGCAGAACCTGTAGAACCTGAATCTCTCGAAGAGGAAGCTCCTTCTGAAGACGAAGGGGGCAACTCTCCCGAAGAGACGAAGGAAGAGGAACCCACCAAACCAAAGGAAGAAACTCCACCAAAGCCTACCCAGGAAGAAACGGAGAAAGAGCGACTCAAGAAGTCTCGAAAGGAAGCCGAGGAAAACGCCGAGCGTGAATCTGCTCTTCTGAGGGATATCCTGGTGGACCCCGACGTGGCTGAGCATTCCTAGGCAACACCTCCAAAACTCATCCAAAAACTCTCCTATACCTCCGGTAAAACGAGGGTTTTTGGAGCCTCAGGGCTTAGGGACAGCAGCTCAGCTAAAGTCTCTAAATCTTGGAGTTTTGGAGTAGTCAGTCAAAAGCCCCTATCTTCTTGCGAGGATAGGGGCTTTTTCGTTGGTTCTTCAGATTACATCCAAGCGGAGGTCAAAGGTATACTGACCTCCTCCCTCCAGTGACATCACGTTGGACGGGAGCATGTACTCCCCTGGTGATACTGGTCCACTACGGAAGAGTCGCAGGATGGGCGCCACTTCTGCCATGTTGAATCCAGAAACGTTGGAGGACATGTCTGAACTCGCGAACATGGTTGCCAGCCAACCTGGCTTTTCTTGTCCGAGTTCCAGTGACAGAGGTGTAGTTCCCTCTGGTGCAAACGCTGTCCAATCAACGTCCACGAAAGCACAGTCAGGATTGCTGGCAAACTCTGCGGAGAGAACCCAGGTTTCGTTTCCACCTTCTGGGTTCGGTGGCACAGGGGGATCTACGTCTCCAGGGTCCATGGTCTCTCCATACACAAAAAGCCAATCGAACCAATCCGTACCCCCATGCTTATCATGGACTATGCTCCGTTCTGTGTAGAACGGATTGTAAGCGTATCCAGGGTTAGCGTAGAACCCCGGAGGATAGTCATGCCATCTTTCTTGGGTGGGAGAAATCCTGATGGTCGCTATGGATTTCGGATCGTAGTTGTTTTTATGGTTGACCCGTAGCCAATGAATCGGATATGAATATCCTTGCAACAATATCTCGGTCTCGTCACCTGTGAACTCAATTGGAGGGCTCACCGGTATGTAGCCAACAGCAGTCGAACCCCAGGTAATGACAGGTATGAAGGCTTGTTTGCTCATGTCAGCTTCTCCAGAGTGTAGAGAAGCTTCTTACCGCAAGAAGGATCGTTGGTAAACAGGCAAGGGCACCCCACATCTGTCGGGGTACCTCTCCATACCGGCTGCGCTGGATGAATGCCTGAGGACCCACCCGTGGATATGGCATGCAAACGCATTCGGTGAGACATGGATATGAGATACTGGACCGGCACTTCCTCAGCCCGCTCCCCAGTTATGGCAACACCGCTCACGTCTACGTTGAACAGAACGCCCAAGTCGATGTATACCGCGTGGTACTGATACCAGAATAGCAGACTGTCTATAGACAGCCACATGTCCTTTGCCTGGGAGTTAAGCCGTCCCCATACCTGGCAACCCGCCGGAACGACTGCTTCCAAGGTGTTCCCGTTGGAGTCGATGAACTGCAGACTCACGCCTGATGTTTCGACCTCGGTTTGCTCCATGGGTATATCAAACAGATTACCCGAGCCAAACGGGTATTCTATGAGCTGTGTATACGGAGTTTGGACATTCATGAGTATTCCTTAAAGGTTACCAGTTCCAGTACTGCAGGATCTGAGGTGGTTTTCCTTATGCAGTAGCTGATCTCAAACCAGTCTACTGACATCTGCCGAGATACTCTCCCTATCTCGTTCCCCTTTCTTACCATACTGCAGGCTTCATTGTATCTGCCGGCCAACTCCGAGGAGAGAACCTCGTTTAGCTGTCTGACTGGAGTTGTCGGAGGGCGTTTTGAATAACCCGCCAGAAATCGGTATACTTGGGTCGATACTTGCGCCCGCTCCACCTTGTCCTTGATTCGGTATAGAAGCTGGCTGACCCGGCTGAGTATGGAGTCTCTAGAGTATTTCTTCATCACGTCTGCATGGTGGTCATACTCAGAGAGGTCGATTTCAAGACCCTCCTCTACAATGCTGATCTCAAAGTGGTGTGCTACCAGCGAACGAATTGGCCCCTCATAGGTTTGAATTCTGGCAAATCGGCTTGGAGGTGCACCTATTACTACCAGGTAGTTGTAGGAAGGAGACTCCTCCATTTTGTGTAGGTATCCCCGTACACGTAAGGCTTTCACATCTTCGGTGTAGAATACACGTAAGCAGCCTGAGTAGGTGTCTTTCTTTGGGGGCTGTCGTAAGGGTTTACCACTTCCGTGAAAGAATACGCATTCAACTCCGTACTCATTGCATGCATCTACGATCGCTTGCCACGATGCGTCAGGTGCGATTAGGCAGTTTAGAATTGGCATCTACCACTCCTTCTGATATGTATGACAGACCGCCGTCTCTCACCACGGTGTACACGTCTGGGTTGAGGTGTGCAAAGTCATGTGGCATAAGAGGGGTGATAATGATGAGGTGAGGAATTACCTTGTTCAGAACGGGTAAGAACCGAACAAAGGCTGACTTGTTGTCCTCTCCCATCGTGGCGGTCGGCTCATCCAGGATAAGGATGTTTGGACGTTGGGCTGGGGGCACAAAGCTGAGAAGCGAGACCACCATAACCAAAGAAAACAGTCGCTTCTCCGCACCCGACAGTTTGCGCACGTCGGATACTACCTGCCGCTTCCCGTAGTGACGTTCCACTGAGATGGCAAAGGTGGACTCCATCTCAAAGTAAAACCGGAAGTCCTCGCTGAATACCAGCTTGGCAAACTTGTTTACCTGCTCTTCAAGCATGGAGCATGCCATCGAGATGAGTTCCTTTTCAACTCCCTTCGGCGAGAATGCCTGCTTGAGAATATCCAAGTATTTCTTACGACGCGCCGCCGTTTGCTTGTCGGCCATCTCGCTTTCTAGCTTCGTCTTTCTCTCCCAGTCGCCTTCCAAAGTCTGAAGATCCAACTTGGCTTCCACAAGCTCGTCGTTTTTCTTGACGAAGGCTTCGTGTAGGTCGCTGGATTTGGCTAGAGACCGGATCTCCTTGGAGTATCCTTTCCACGTCTTTTCCAAAGACAGGTACTCACTGTATAACTCGGCCCGTTCACGCAGTGAATCCAGACGAGCTTCCTCTCTGGATATGGATTTCTCTGAATCCTTTGGTTCATCTGGTCTCGAAGCCGCTCGCCTCTGCAACCTCACCAGTTCCTTTGATGCCGCCGTGTATTTTTCGGCTAAAGCAAATCTCTTTTCCAGCTTATCCACGTCAACGGAAGGTACCTCTTTTCCGTCGAGCTCGGCCTTCAGTTCACCTAGCTCAGCCTTGGAGCTTCGTAGCTCCAGCCGCAATTCTTGTATGCGCTCTTCCAAGTGCTTGTCGTGGTATTCACCACCACATGTCGGACATTTCCCTTGTCCTTCTTTGGCACGAGCCAGTGACTTGGATTTCTTTTCTATGGAATCCTCCGCCTCTTCTATGTCGCGTTTCAACGTTCGTACTGAACGTTCGTACTCTTTGAGTGCTGCTCTTGCTTCCTCTAGCTTTTCTGAAGCAGAGTTCAAAGCCTCGTCGGCAGGGACTCCTTTGAATCGTTCCATGAATGACCGATTGGTGGACTCAGCCTCTGAGAGAAGTTTTTCTAAATCCGCATTCTCCGCGGACCAGGCGCTATACTCGTCCCAAGCAGACCTGCGTTTACGTACGGCCTTTCGCGCTTCTTTCAAGGTACCTAGGGGATCCTCTCCGAGGGAGACTACGTCGTCTGTGTCTCCGAGAGCCTCGCACACATCGTTCAAACGCCTCCATGTGGAGGTCGCAGATGTTACTTCTGATAGTCGATCTGAGAACTCGTCTCGTTCCGCCTGAAGCAACTGAACTTTCTTACGGATGGGGGCAATCTTGCGCAGTTCCCCTATGGACTCTATCTCGGCTTGTAGCTCGGATGCTCTTCTACCAGCCTGCTCTACTTCCGCGTGAGCCTGTTCGATGAGTTTTCGGAGGGGACCGACGGAATCCATCTGCTTGAAGAAGTCCCGGAAGAATGCCTTGCGCATGGCAGTAGTTCCGGCTATGAGAGGATGTACGCTGTTGGCCAGGTCCAAGTAAAGAAAAGAGGCCACCGCCTGTTCACTGTAGGGGATGACCTCTAGCATCTTCTCTCTAGCATCCTTGAGGCTGTGGAATTCCATATCCTCGTTGTTCCTGCGAACAATGAGTTTTTCACTCGGAGAGAAGATCTGCTCAAACTCGTAGCGGGTCTTACCTTTCTTTACTCCTAGTTTGATGGATCCTTTCCTTACTCTGTCCTGCCTGGTTCCGGTTGCTTCGCCTGCTGTCAGCAAATCTGGCAGTTCTCCAAAGAACATGGACTTGCCCACGCCGTTTGAGGACTTCGTCTTACGATTGAACCCCAAGATCAGAGAGATACCCTTTTTCTTGAGGTTGAATCTCTGTGACTTAAAGTGAGTGCGTTTGTTCAGTTCTAGGTATTCGAACTCGATCATGGCACGAGCTTGACGTATTCGTGATGAGCGTGTGTACGCAGAAGGTTGAGGTACAACGATTCCAGCTCAACTAAAAAGGTGGAGGCTGAGAACCAGGGCACCTGATACTGCGGAACTTCCCCAAGATAGTGGGAAGTGGGCGCGAACATGAACGCTTGTTCCACCTGGTCATTCTTGTTGAACAAGATTTGAGCATTGTAGATGGGAAGATGCAACGCATGCGACAGCAAGCGACGAGCCGAATCCACGTACTCTCGTATCTCCGCTGAATCCTCAGAACCAACAACTGCAGACGCAACGGCTTTCACGCTTAGGTTGGACCACACCTCGAAACCTCGTTGCCCGTTGTCGCGTGGTTCCATAAAGGTTTGGCTATCTGGGGCCGACCCAAAGGTAAGGAGTTGCAGCAGGTTGAAACGCAGCTGGTCAGCTTCTACCATTTCCAGCGACCACAAATAGCAACGTAGTAGGTTGAGCATGAAGTGATTTCCCACGTATACCACGCAGGGACGTTCTTCAGGCTGCGTTTCTTGATGAACCTCTTCCATCATGGTACGGAAGGATGTAACCACCTCCAGGAAATGCTGGTAGGGATTGAGAACCTCTATACCGAAGTCCACATCAAACGGATTACGCATGTATCGTTGGAAGTCCCATCCCTCGGGCTCTCGACCGGAATTCACCAAATAGAACTCCTGGGAGCCGAATTTCTCTGTTCGGTGCACGTCCACACCATCTTCCTTGAGATGCCACGAGATGATTTGTGCGGTCTGCCTCGCTCTCAAGGTGTTTGAAACATGAAGCCAAACCTTTTTGCCCTCTTGCCTGGATTGGAGAGATCTGGCTAGTCGTTCGCCTGCAACACCTGCTTGCTTGATTCCGGCCACTGTTAGGCCGAGAAGGTCTTCGTTTCCGTACTTGTAGACGCTTACGTCCACATTGGAGATGGCCTCTCCGTGACGCACGAGGTAAAGATCGTATTTGGAGGGGTACGGTTGATAAAGCATCAGTCGTCCTTGATGAATTGGCTCAGCATAGCCAAGGTTGATTGAACCTCGTTCACGGAGAACGCTCCGGAACTGAGTTTGAGTTGAGTAACCTCACGGTTGAAGGTGGCGAAGAGTAGCAGGCGTGCTTCTGGATCCTTCACCCGTTTCTTGATGGTTCCCCAGGCATTGAGGAATCGCCTCGAAGCCCAGCCTCCATTCGACCCTTGTCCATCCGTGGCCTCTAGTTCCAGGAGACCCCAGGCGAGATACCCTGCGGTCTGTAACACTGCCACGGTGTTCTTCACCTGCAGAAGGTTGACACAGGCCATCTTGTAGTTGCCCAGAATGCCTGCCAGCAAACCCTTCAGAATGAGGACTTCCTCAGGAGTTTCCTCAATGAGGACCGAGTTCACGGCAGCTTCCATATCTGGAGACGTGGCCACCATCTCCATCATGTTGGCCACATCCCTGAAAGTACCGCTTGCCTGCGCGATCCGAGTAAGATCCTCGACAGATACCTTTACTCTCTCGGCCTTCGCGATACGAGCTGCATACTTGACCAAGCTGTCCTCGGATGGAGACTCCAGCTTAATCTTGACACAACGTGAGGCGATAGCCCGTCCAACCTTGCTGGACATGAACTTCTCGGGCTCCATCGTGGCCAAGAGCCAGGTGGTAGACTTGATGGGCTCCTCAAGTGGCTTGAGTAGAGCTTGGGCTGCCGCGTTGTTCCCAAGAATCCCGTGGGCTTCGTCGCACATGATGAACCGCCGAGTCGTATCCATCGGACGGAGAGCTGCCAACCGAATCAGACCCCGGATTTCCTCGATAGTGCGCTCCGACGCTAGGTTTACTTCTTCAAAGGAAGACCTCATTCCTTCCTCACCAAGTACCTCCCGAGCAAACGCTCTCGCCAGCGTAGTCTTGCCCGCCGAAGGTGGTCCTGTAAACAGTATGGCGGATGGAACATCATCCTTTTCGGCAAAACCCTTGAGGGTGGCTACCGCTCGTTCTTGGCCGAGGATACGCTTGAGAGTCAGCGGGCGGTACTTGGTGTGGAATGACATTTCAGCTTTCTTTCGAGTTGGATAGTAGGTCTTGGAGAACCTTGACAGCACGCTCTGCCGTGCGTTCCTTTATGTTTGCACGGACCATCCAGCGTTGCAAGGCCTCCATCACGGTGAAGTCATTCACAGTAACCTCCGTATCCTGCATCAGAAGCTCCTCAGAGAGGAGGGACATCAGCTCCTTCCGGTTCTTGAAGGCATTGATCTTGACGACGTTAGGGTAGTTCTGGAGACTCTCTGCGGATATGTCGGCCCCACTCTTGACGAAGACCTTGTACAGATTGTACTGGTTCTGGACCACCTTTGCTAGGTCCTCTGGGGAAGACACTACCAGGTTGTGCAGGGTGTACTTCGGTTTGTGAGGGATCAGCTCAATAACTGGCTCCTCTCCCTCCGCCAGCTTCACGTGGTGGAAGTACTTGTCCGGCTTCTCACCAAAGCTTGTCTGATACAGAGTACCGCTGTAGTGAATGTTGCGCACCCGTTGCTTTGTATGCAAGTGCCCACCAACACAGAACAGCTCGGACTCCCGCTCAGACTCCACAGCCTTACCGTGATCCCATTGAGACCCGTTCACCTCGACATGTATGACGTTGAGGGCGTCTTCTTCGAGCTCGAAGGACGGCCAAGGCAGGAGTCTCAGCGGCGTACCTTGCTTGCGGAACAAGGTGGTTGGCTGGTCGAAGATGCGAACGTTTTGTAACGCACCCTTATCACACAGTTCCTTGATCAGAAGCAACGAGTGCTTGCCCGCGTACTCCATGTCATGGTTGCCGGTGATAAGCAAAAACTTGATACGCGGATGGTCCGTGAACATGCGTATGAGACCAATGGTGGCCTCAGTTGACATGTGTGGGATATCACAGATATCCCCGTAGAATACAACGAGATTGATCCCATTACGTTCGGCGTGCCGGATCGGACCCGTGCGCACCTCGTTGAGGATCACCTCGTTAAGATTGGGAATGTACTTGGACAGTTTCCCGTCCAAGTGAAGGTCGCCTACCCCAATGAATTCCATCTGCCGTCCTCTGTTCGTTTGTATTCGCGCAGTACGCTCACCGAAATTGGTGTATCCAGTGAAATCTCTACCTGATCATGCACCCCAATTGTTACGATAGTAACCCCATCATTTGTTTGTTCTATCCGCTCTACCAGCCCGGTTACAGACCAACCCTGAAGCTGAACGTTTACGACTGTAACGAACTTCAGGAGTCGGTCTGGGTCGTAAAGACGTACATCCTTCCAAGTAGATCTTCCAGGAAAGGGTATGCCCGCAATAGAGACTGTATCAAAGTTGGGCGGACCTGGGGGTGTACACCACTTCAAGTTCAGGTTGTGGCTGCATTCAGACTTCTTCAGCATCGTCATCTGCCTCTTCCTTCTTGGCCTTGGCACCCGCCTTGAGATTGTCGAGGAACATGGATTCCAGCGTCCCATTCTTCGACATCTTGAACAGGCCGGCACGCAAATTGATCGGACGATTGTACCCAATGTACTTGTAGATCTTGGCCTGGTCCTCTTTGGTACCAAGAACGAGGTGCTTGAACTGTAGCCACGTGAGTACCTTCTTGGCTTCGCCCATGCCCTTGATGTTGAGGCGAATGGCTGTACGTTTCCCGGATACCTGACCAGTGAGATGAAGAGCGTAGAACGTGTCCCACACAGGGCAGAACCCACGAGCTTGCCCGTTCTCGTCTCGTACCCAAATGCGGAACCAGGATTCCAAACCAGGTACAGATAGCTTGTTCTTGCGAGCTTTGACGTGCACATACCGGTACACGTCGGTTCCACCTTCGATTCCCTCTTCTTCCTCGATCTGGCCCTTGCCCTTCGGATGGAAAGGTACACCTGACAGGGCGCGTGGATTGATCCAGATTCGCGTGTCCGAGTTGAACCGCAACGCCTGACCACCCGGTTCGTACATGGTTTCCCCATACATAACCATTGGTTTCTCGCGCAGCTGGTTGATGCCAAGGAGTGCGACACGTTTTGCACGCAGACGCCCCTTCACCCGTGGCAGGTTCTTGGAGAACTCGCGGGCTTGGAGAGCAACACCTGCCTTGGGGTCGTCTGTGTCCATCGATTCTGGCAGGAGGGACGGCCAGGAATCCAGCAGAACCACCGCCTGCAGCGAGCCATCGGGGGCTGGGATGTACACAGCGTCATTCTTGGAGGACATCTTGATGTCGTACTGCCCCTTGAACTTGGCCTTGTTGTCACGGGACCCTTCGTAGATGTACCACCAACGCCCATCTTCGAATCGCTTGTCAGGCATACGCCTCAGGAGCGCAGCCAACCAATCGAAGAAGGTATCCATCTCGCCTTCATCACGATAGTAGACTTTGGGCGGGATAACGTATTTGCCGTCCTTCTTGACCCCAAAGATGGTGGAGCTCTCGATAGCGTGACCAGCCTGGTTGAAGATGGCTTCTACGTAGTCGACCGATGACCCGGAAGAGTTCTCGGCGTCCCACAAAACGCGGAGTCCGACGGACTGAGCCAGTGAGTGAGCGAGCACCCAGATAGCAAAGGTAGTTTTGGCCGATTGCTCTGGTCCGGCCATAGTGTGCATGCCAGGGGCGATGCCTCCTTTGCCATACATGAGATCTGCGCAAAGGAGCCCTGTCGAAAGACGATCCTCCTTGCCCAGGGTAACGGATTGAATCTTTACCACCTTTTCGAGTTCCGACACAACGGAGAGGTAGTCAATTGGGCTTTCAGCCTTTAGGTTCTTGGTAGCCATGTGCTCAAAAAGAAAAGGCCGGCTCAGCGCAGTAGCTGGCCGGCCTTGGTTAAGGTGATTTCAGGTTACGAATTAGAAGGGGATTTCATCGTCGTCATCGTCATCGTCATCGTCAACGACCTTGCGACCCTTCTTCCCCTTCGGAGGTGGCGGTGGGCTACGCCTTCCCTTCTTGGCCGGAGGCTCGTCTTCGTCCTCGTCTTCGTCGGAATCATCGTCCTCGTCATCTTCCTCGACAACTTTGCGGCTTTTCTTGGCGGGTGCCTTACCCTTCTTGACGGGGGGTTCATCCTCGTCTTCATCGTCGTCCTCGACTACCTTACGACCTTTCTTCTTGACCGGGGGCTCGTCGTCCTCGTCCTCGTCTTCATCATCATCGACGACTTTCTTTCCACGTGAAGGCTGAGGACGTTTTCCTTTCTTGGGCGGTTCGTCGTCCTCGTCTTCGTCCTCGTCCTCGTCGTCATCCTCATCAACTACCTTGCGATTTTTGGCGGGAGCCTTTTTCCGCGGAGGTTCGTCTTCCTCGTCGTCTTCGTCGTCGTCATCATCCTCTTCGTCGACGACCCGGCCCTTCTTGGCGGGAGCGGCCTTCTTTCCCTTCTTGACCGGGGGTTCGTCGTCTTCGTCCTCGTCTTCGTCCTCATCGTCGTCGAGGTCGGCCAGGGTCTTCTTTTTCAAGTCCTTGGTGACTTCAGCTTTCGTGCGACGGCGCTTCGGTTCGTCTTCCTCCCCATCGTCATCGTCTTCCTCGTCTTCATCCCGACCGGCCTTGCCCGTGATGTACTTGTCGACACCCATGCGCTTGGCCCACGAGAGCACTTCCTTCTGGGCGTGGTCTGCGTCGAGATCGTCCGGAATGAGAAGGCTAAGGTCCCACGTGAGATACTCGGCTTCCTCCTCGGTGAGGGGCGTTCGCTCGTCCTTGGAGAAGGTCCAGCGGTTGCCTGGCACAGCTTCCGTCTTGTCGTACTTCATCAGGACGTCGCATCCGAACTTGACGTCGAACACCGACTTGGCCACCCGCTCACCTTTGATCTTGACGATGTTCAGGTCTTTCAGGTTGCGGAACTTCTTGAGATCCTGCCCCGACAGACGTTGGACTCGATACGGAGTCCACGAATCTGAGTTGATGTCCTTGAACCCAGACTCCTTTTCCTCTGCCGTCAGGCGCGGCATGCGGGAGGGTGCGTTCTCCTGCTCACTGCGGTCGATACCCTGGATGTAGTAGTCCACGCCGAATCGGATCAGGGCTGCTTCCTTGCCGTCTTTGCCCTTGCGCTTCGGAACCTTGTCCGCCGCTGAACACCAGGGGCAGTTGCCGTCATGATCACGGTTGCCGGTATTGGGATCGAAGTTCAGGCACGGGGTGGGGAAACTCGTAACGGATCCGTCTCGTTTCTTGGTTGTCACCCAGTGCTGTCCAGCCACAAACACATTTCCGACAGGTCGGAAGCGTTTGTATGCTTGAGCACCTTCCTTGCCCTTCGGCATCTGGAGCATCTCGACGATTTCTTCGGGCCGTGGTTGACTGTCGCGACCGGTGGAGACTGGGGCTTCGTCAGGATCAAAGCCTGAGACGCGACGTTTGGTTTTGGTTGCCATGTAAGGTCCTTACGTTAAAAGGTGGGGAAGCGCTTTCCCCTGCGAGTTCACAGTTTGTCGTTAGCGGGATTGGGAGACTGAATCACCTGAACCTGGGCCGCTTCGTTCGTGGTGAGCGCGAATTCCTGGTTCGGTACTGGGTAAGCAAGAAGCTTTGCCATTGCGAGTGGACCCTCGAATTCATCTTCGGATTCCTCGATATCCAGAAACTCAGGGTATTCACCGTTCACGCGCTCCTCTTCAGCTCGAAGCAGCTCGGCTGCAATCCCCTGAGCAGCCGCGCGGATGGAACGCTCCAGGAACATATGACCGGGTTTGACAGAGAGCGAACCGGTCACGATGTCCACTTGAAACAGGTCTTCCGGGATGTCCAGGATGACTTCTGCGCTCCACCATTGAGTGGACAGGGTATGCGTGTTGAGAAAGAAGATCGACGCACCCAAGCGGTTGTGTACGATCTCTCGTCCTAGCTTCTTGTTGAAGTTCTCCTCCTTCTGGTGCAGTTTCGATACTGCGAGAACCAGCAGGACCTTGCGGCAGTCTTTGGTTGGGAGAAGCAAATAGCCGTAGCTCCCTTCATTGCAGCCCGCTGCCTCGTAGAGGCCCTCGTCGAAGAATCGAATGTGACCGTAGTTTGGTTGGAGGAAGTGGTCATCCATCAGCAAGGAAAGCCTCTCTACTCCGAGAGGTTCCATGGCGATCACGAACTCCCCTTCAGGCCTCTTTTTGAATGGAGTGTAGTAGTCGCTGCGCAACTCCACCGGACCAGTGGATGACGTCAGCATGATATGCGATTCGATATTCTCCATATTACTTCTCCAGACGGATAATCCGTGAGTAGCTTTCTTCGAGCCAGAGGTCGAGAGAAGCTACACCGGGGAATCCGCCGATATCCTCCAGCCAAGCCATCATGATGTCGTTGTCTTCTCGGCCGTCCACCCATACCTTGCGGTATCCCGCTTCTGAGTTGCGGTAACGTGTGCGGAACTTGTTGAGCGTTGCCTTGGCCGTGTACAGATTCAGGATGTGATCGATGGCTGCCTTCGGGTTTGACTGTGAGTCCTCATCCAGGTAAATCACCATACCCCAGAAGTCCGGCCAGGAAACGCTGTTTTGGGCGAGGGATGCAATGAAGGACTTGAGGTGGCCCTTGAAGCCGACGCTGCTGAGCATCGCCGCTTCGACTCCTTCCTTCATACCCTTCGCAGCCAATGATGGGGTAGATAAGATGAGCTCTTCAGAAGTGATGAAATGGAGGATATCCACCAGTTCCATCCGAGCATTTTTGAGGTCTGGCTTGAACGACCGACGGTCCCACCACTTGAAGTTCAGAGCACACGTCCACAGCTCTTGACATTCATCCAGAGCGGCCATTGCGTAATCAACGTCTTCGTGCAGACCGGCCTTCTCCAACCAATCCGGTCCGGCCATTGCTTCGTTGACAGAAGCCTGATTGGTGGCAACAAATAGGCAACGCGATTGGACTTCCTCTGCCCACGCGCTTTCCGTCAGATAATTGTATTCAGGCTGGACGAGATCATCAGGCTCTTGAGCCAGATCTGCTGCGATGGCTTCGGAGGCCTCTGCTGCCTCAGCCGCGTCTTCGAGTGCTTCCGCTTCGTACTGGGGGACGTCGTTGAAACTGTCTTCGGCGATTTCGGGCTTGTTCATGGTTTGCTTTCCTTTATGTTTGCGGCTCATGGTCGGGTATCCTAAGAAAGGTACGACCCATACCAGTTGGGTCAACAAGTGCTGCGACTTCTCGTAGCACGCGGGTTTCCTCTTGTTGTAGGAGAAAGGACTCCTGAGATGACACAGACAAGGAATCCATATCCTCCAGCGGTAGCATCTCGCTCAGTTGGAGCGAGGTTGAACCCCGCGATTTTCCCACATGCTCTCTAGCGGTGAGAAACCACTTGGTTATGTGACTCGTTAGAACACCTTGTCGGTAGTCGCACTTGTCTATGGCCCTTGCGGTGGCCATCAGGTAGCTGTTGATGATGTCGTCCAACGGTATAGAGTGGTTGAAGAACCCAACGTAATCCCGTTGCGCGGTGGTGATACAGAGTCGGTAGTACTTCTGCATGATCTTCTCCCGAAAATCCATTGCAGTTGCCATCCAATACTCCGCTTCCCTTCTAACGCGCAAGAGACTGCTACAGCCAAGCGCTTCCTCGACGCTGGCGGTCACCATCCGGCATCTGGCGTAAAACTGATTCCAGTCTTCACCTTCCCTCCTCAAGCTAGGTTCAAGGTTGGCTGCGATTGCTGCGTCTTCGGTAGCAAGCAGAAACCCGTTTATTAGACTGGTAATTACTCCTCTCTCCAGCTGGATATTGTGGAAGGCTCGCACCCTCCTATCCGGATGGGATAGTAGAAACTCCAAGCTACGCTGCTGGGCCTTCGCCCTGGAAAGGAACGAGACCTTTCGACGAAAGTGTTTTTCCTGCCACCCCATGAGGTTGGCAACGAAGCTCCTGGCAAAGTTGGATTCCCTCACGATTGGTTCAACTGCTTTGCGCAGGAGCTCGTCGTACCCGCTCAGGTATTGATAGGAGGTCATGTTGCCGGGTATGGCTTCCTCCGTAGCTTTCAACTGAGCGAATACGCGAGAATTGCGGTAGGTAAATTGACTCAGATCAGCCCCCTTTCCTCAGCCACCCAGCGCGCAGCTATGAGGTGCTTGCAGCAACCAGGTGTGTTGGAAGGATTGGTCTTGAGGGAAGACGATCCATCTCCATACCGAATGTCAGCTCCTCCGTGCTGGTAGAGGGCAAACTCCCAACGAAACACGAAGTCCGAGCAGTTGCACGAAAGTTTCACCTTGTCCCCGTTTCCGGGTTCTAGGAAATCTATCTCTGTTATGTACGTCTCACCTTTGGTACGCGATTCGCAGGTAAGCTTGGACATTTTTCCACCCTTGCGGGTTACCTTGAGCTTGGATATCCTAACGAGCTCTGCTGCCTGGAATCTATTTGGGGGAGAAGCCCGGACTACTTTCTTCCAGCTTATCCCCCGGGCAGCTGCTGCTGTCAGGAGGATTGGGTGGAGACGAAGAGGAATGACCGCCATGATAGGCTCCTTTCATGATGATTGGTAACCTATCAAAGTGCGGGGATCCGCCGCGCAACCCATTGGGAGGCGGCGCGTAGCCAGTCGTTCCTGATGTGCAAGAAACGTGAGGAGGATTCCGAAAGTGCTTCCACGTCATCCGCGGAGTTCACAGGTGATTCCGCGTCGTGGGGGCGAATGAACTCGGGCGACGCCTCGTACTTATTCTCCAGCCGAGTATCCGCGTATTCAAGAATTGCGAGAGCTTCTTGATGGTAGCCAAGTTTGTACGCGGTGTGAGCCGTAAGCAGAGGAACAGCCAGAAAGCGGATCATAGCTGCCTGAAGTTCAGTGTACTTGACAAAGGATCCAATCGTACTGATGATTTCCTCTGGTCGTTCCCACTTGCTGGGTGGCAGAGACGCCGCCTGAGAAACTGCCTTCAGCAGGTGATCGCAGAAATGTTCCACTCCTCGAAGTCGCTCCAGAACACCTGCCGCGATATCGCCACGGGTGCCCCGATGTTGGTCCGAACAGAAGTCCTCCACGTTGTACATGAACAGGGCTGCACGGGTGGACCAACACCAATCCCCGATGGAATGAACTCTCAACTCTTGACTGAGAGCATACTCATCCTGCTCGTTGTCCTTCGGCGTCCAACCGTTTTCGTTGGAATGTTCCTCGGTCAGGGCGTTCCACAGCTTTTCTCCGTAGAGCTTTGCGCTGTAAACGTGGGCGTTGGCTGATACCTGGTTGTAAACTCCAACACGCATCGACGCCGCGTGTGCTACGAACTCGTGTAGCATGGAGAAGTGGACCGCGTTAGCGCCGTAAGCTCCCCACACTAGATCGTTGGATCGGTTGCTCACGGTCATGTCCAAGGAGAACGGGCCTTTGCCGTTCTTCGGTGGGCGCGGCGTGAATACCACGTTCAGATTGCATGCTCGATCCTTTGCATTGGACGGAGAGTCCTCCAGGTCGAGAGAAGGGTCCCAAATGTTGATGACCGCTTGCCGTGTATTCGGACTGTCAACCAGTTTCCACACCACACCGCGGATCTGATCAATGGTTGAACCTTCATCGCCCGAAAGCCACCGGCGCCAACGGAACCCGTAGGCGGCGTTGAACGTCAACCCATCGACGGAGAAGTTCTTCATGTTGGAAGCGAAGTGAGCCGGAATGTCCACGTCTTGCCGCCCGGCCAGCATCCACAGAGACTCGAAGAAGTGGAAGAACGGATTACAGTCTCGCGCGGGCGAAAAGAGGACACGTTGCTGAGGGTGCAAGTACGAAGTGACGAGTAGACCTGGTAGAACATAGGCAGTCCCGTTGCGGGATTCCTCTTTGTATCCATAGCTGGCCACACGGTCGAGTGCCTTGTAGAGAGCGCTGTTCACGTTGTGTACGTGAATTGCTTGAGCCGGAAGGGAATTGCTCATGATTGGTCCTTTGTCGTCAATGAATGAAATTCATCAGGTGTTCCTACAGAGATCCAGGCTTCAGGTGGGATTTCCCGTATTTCAAATCCTCGATCGTAGGTTTGAGTAGAGTTCACAATATCGCTCATGCGAACCTCCTTTTCACGGCCTGCTTTGGATAGCCCCTGATTCGTGATGAAGTTCATAGCCGTGGACTCAAATTCCCGTGCACTACGGAAGTAGTAGCCGCCAGTAACAACCAATGGAGAGACACCAACCTTCTCTTTGAGACGGAAGCCTCTCCCATCCAGGTCGGTCTCCACGTCACACATGGCGCTGTTTGGGCCTATGCGTGATGCTATCACACCTGCAGACGACATCGGATCGAGATCTTCCAAGAGATAGTCGAAGTCCGGGATGTTGTACACGTGATCACTATCCAGGAACAGAACGGGTTCGTCAGGTGGCAGAAGACCCAGGCTGAGAAGAGCCGAATGCACGGGCGAGGGTCTGGGAACAGTTACCTTAACCATTTCTACTTCGTATCCAGCCGTGCGAAGGAATCGGCACACAGAGGGAGTACCCACAACAGTCACCGAAGCACCAACGTCCATCAGCGATGACAGGTTGTAAGCAATGACCGGTTGGGTTCTACCCTTGAGTGACACCTCCAGGAGAGGTTTACTCGTTTGAAACCCAGCGTCCGCAAATCGCTTTCCACGACCGGCAGCGAGGATCACCACATTCTTGATTTTCATCTTGACTCTCCTTCAGTTTCAAACTGACAGTGAACTAGCAGCAGAGGTGGAAGGTCAGTGGTACCTGTCCTCACCATGTAGGCAAAGATCATTGCACGGAGAAATTCCGCGTTGTCATCGAAATACACGACGCCCTCACTACGCTCTCCTAGCATTTGGAGCAGGCTGTGTACTTTCTCCTTAGCGCCAACCCCAACCTGTCTTGGTAAACCACCAAGTCCGAATTTGCTGAGCGTTGTAAAGGCCGTATCAGTAGAAGCTCCCGTTAGGATATGCAACGACGTTGAAAGATTCTGAGCGGATTGAACGAGTTTCCCGAACTCGGAAAGCTCTACCCTCTCCGCTACGTATTTAGGCCAAACGGCAGTTTTCTTTGCGTGCACCTCCAGAGGAATTCCAATGTCAGCGGCCGATCTGCCCCAATTGTGGGGAGAAAACTCGTAACCAGCTTCGCGGTAAGCCGCCATGGTAGCGTTCTTGCTCAGAACGAGTGTTCCATCCATGTCCGTGACAACCCCGACTCGCGCGTTGCTCAGACTACATAGCAGGTCGCTGGCGATATCTTTCGAGTATGGTATTAGCACGCACACGTTGTTGGCAGCCGGTAGCGCTCCTAATCTTGAGTACACCCACTCGCGGATCCTGCGCAAGTGGGAACTGCTAATGGTCTCTTTCCGTGAGACTCGCAAGACGTGGGAGGCAAGGAAATAAATCATCTCCCCGTCCGACACTTCTCTTGCTTTCATGGAGCTTTCCACTAGCTTCACCTTTTCAGGTGAGCCCACCGGAGTATCCCCAAGGACGCTGAACAACGTCTTCGCCAGATCCAATCCTGGTAAGGGTATAGAGGGTCGAGTGGACATGTCGATCCATCTCAGCTGATCGTGTTCGATACGAATCGAATTCCAGAGACTTGCGTCTCCATGAACACGACACTTTCCACTGGAAAGATTGTCTGCTGCCAACTCGCGGACCAGACCAGACAGCGCCTCCAGTATTGGAAGGAACTCATTATGGAGGGCGCCCCTTGGCCACGAGCAGTAATTTCGGTACTGCTCTTCAGTGCACGGTTGGAAGCTGTCCATCTTGGACAGCTGATGCAGTCCTAAAAGGTGGAGTTTGAGATGGGTCTCGTCAAAAGCCTCCCCGTATTGCACGAGACGTTGGGTGATAAGTACCCCAGGCAGCGACGCATGTACTTCCACAGGGCGGATCTGCTGCGGATAGTCCTCCAAGCAGAAGCGAAGCGCCTGACCCTCCTCAAGCGCATCCCGGGTTATCTTGACCACTATCTGATCGGATACGTTCACCGCAGCCCCGCTTGGCCGTTGCGGAAATACCTTTTCGTCTATCCACATCACTACCCCTTAATCGTTATCAGGATACGCCTTCACAATGCTTCCTAGCTTTCGTGCCAACCGTTCAGCGTGCACTCTCAATTCGGGAACTGCTATAGCTTCCCAGTCTCGAGCTCGAAGCCCTGGCCCAAGATAGTAGGGAGTTCTCTCTCCAAATTCCACAGGTAGGTTCAGCCTGTAGTCGGCGTCTACGGTGACTCCGAGTCCGAATCCGTCGATTGCGCATTGTTCAGCCACTGTATTCCGGTACTGACGATCTGGGCCAGTACAGACTTGTACGCCACTAACTCTGAGAGTGACGGTTTCTTCACTACCCCTTGGCTTGAAGGTCACCGCATATTGGTCGACGTCCTGAACCACGTCAACCACTCTTGCGGCAATTACCTCCAATTTACCGTACTTACGGTGGTAGTTCAGCTCTTCAAGCACATGAGGTGCGACCCTATGACGGTGAAGGTCCCAGAAGTGCTGACAGTGACGCAGGAATTGCGCCCGTTGAAGAACAGACATGCTTCTCCAGATGAAGGGAGTGTGTGGCCGTATGGCTGCTATGACATCCCGCCAATCACCTCCATCTCTTTCGTGGGAGGATACCCATCCCCGTAGTAATCGCATCAATGCTCTCGGCGAGAAGTTCTCGAACTTGACTGCAAACTGCGGTTTCTTTGGGTTGTAGTCCACTCGGTGTGCCAGCGGGAGGTCACCGTGTCTGGAGATCATCTGGACCAAGCTACCCTGCTTAATAAGGCGGAGAGCCTCTTCTGCGGCGGTCAGACCTGATCCGACTACTACTTGTGGGCGCCGCCAGTCCGCCGGCGCCCCGTATCGTTGCTGGGTTTGGAAACTGTGCCCCGTGGCAATAACAACTTCATCCAACCGTACAATCTTCCCTCCGGATGAAACCAGGTGTTTGCCATCCCGGTAACCAAGGTATTCAGCTTTCCCGTGCGAGAATCGCAGAGTTCGACTGGCAACTTTGCACATTGCCTCCTGTCGGCGTTGAGAAACATACTCGCCATACTTTCTCCTTGGCACAAACTCCCCTTCAGGTTGAGGAGTTTTCCTAGACATGGAAAGCCATCGAACGAAATCCAAGGGATCATCTTCAAAGAGGCTCATACCACCTGCAGGTACGTTGAGTAAGTAATCGACGGCATCTGCGTAGGCTGCACCTCTCCCCAGCGAATTCAATGACTGCCCGAAGACGGTCACTTGAAATTCTTTGAGAACATCCTGCCTAGCCATATGTATCAAGAGCGCAGCTGCACTGAAGCCATCGCCAATGATTCCGAGTGTTGGTCCGTTCATACGATTGCACCTCCGATTGTTTGGAGGATCTCGTAGGCAGCCGACTTGAACTCTCGTTCGCTACCCATCCATTGTAGAGTTACATCCACAGGACGGTTGCCGCTATTGAAGATAGCAGCAGTGTCAGCGTATTCGCAGTCTTCCTTCTTGATGGTGTTCATGAAGACGGAGAAGCAGGGGAACTCGGAATCCTCGGCGGCTACCTCTGGGAAGCGATTGATATCGGTCTTCTTGGGCTTTCCTACCGGACGATGCAGATTCTCGCGGAAGGCAGTCCACGTTTCCACGTTGGGGTTGACAAAGTCAACGATGGCGATTCGCGCGTCACTGCCGTCCAAAGCCAGACTCGCCATGCACCCCATGCGACGGGCCTGCTCCTGGCGGCTCTCCATGGAGAACCCCAGATCCTTGGACAGAGTCGAACGCACCTTGTCAGCGTTGAAGTAGATGTACTGGCCTGGCATCACCATGGATGTGATGGTTTCACATAGCGTGGTCTTGCCCGAACCAGGCATACCGAACACTAGAAGAATGGTTTTGTTCACATTAGAGAGATCGATTTTCATAGGTACTCCTTGAGTGATTTGATTCGTTTTAGGAAAAAGGGTTTCTCATCCGGGTCTTTGAGGTCGGCCAGGAATTCTTGGTAGGAAGTGTATCTCTGGTACTCAAGCTCCTTCCAAAAGTTTTGAGCTCCGCGTTTCAGGTACTTGTCGCGATTCGCCTTCTCCCTGAAGGCTACGGCGCCACGCCAGTCAATGCGGAGGAAAGAGTGAATGTGATGGCCTGACTTACCTCTCTTGATGATTCCGGGGTGTATCAGCATCATCTTGAGGAAGGCATGATGAACATCTTCCAATTTGCGGAACGGCGCAGCTCCCCCTGGAACTGGTTTGTCAAATCCTGCGTTCATCATCAGTCGGTAGTCGAGACACAGGTCTTTCCCACGAACGATGGTCTCAATGTTCCAAACCGTGTCTATCCCCCACATACGATTTATGAATGCAGGTTGGTCTGTCCAGTCAAGTAGCCACTGTATATTGTACGCAAACACGTTGCAGCACTTTACATTGGTCTTGAACAGAGTCCCTTCCTTCAGAAGGGCCATCCGTGTTGGTATTCCTGCGTGGGCAAACGAATAGCATCCGTAACCCTTGTCGACCAGGGCGGACTCCGCACTGGTGAGAAGTCTCTTGCAGAACTCGTCCTGAAGTTGATGCTTCAGCACAGCTAGGAGGGAGTTCGACTTCTTGTCCCAATACGAGAACAGTAGATCATCGTCCATGAAGATGATATTCTCTGTCCCTGCCTTCTGAAGTCTCCGAAGGATTCGGAAGCGCTTCTCGGTGAGATTGATAGAGTCAGGAACCGTCCACCAATTGGATATATCTTTGAAGTACGGTTGCTCTTTGTGCAGGTGAATCTCACCCTTGGGAACAACCATCAGGAGATCGTTTTTCTTTACCTCTGACGACAAGGCGCGTATGGACTTCAGGTTACCAGCCCGCCCTCTCGTTGGTATGACGATGGGTGTATTCATTCGGTTGGAAGGCCAAGGGCCTCTCGCAATTTGTTCTGCGCGTAAGTAGTACGCTTCCCGGCCTCGAACTCTCGCAAGGCGTTGCGCTCACGAATATTCCGAGTTCCTACCAGAGGAGACACTCCATATCGGGCCAGCCGGCTCAGGATACTCGTACTCAGCAGACTTTCCTTTTCGTGGGTGAAAGCTTCCGGGGTAAGAACGCTATTCTCCGAGGTTACTCTGAGGTTCCCTTCTGCGTCATTTACCCGGCTAAACAACGCTTGGTCAGCCATGTATGCTGGCCTCACCCAGGAATTGTTGTCCTGCATTTTATTGAAAGAGGGGCGTTGGTTCTCGAAGTGAAAGCTGTCAGGCACCAACAGCCCGAGCCAACGCAAGAGTTCGCGCATCACGCCGGTGTGTTTGATGTGGTTCAGGCTGAGAATGGAAATCCCAGGTAGAAGCTGGACCCCACCTGGAACTCCATGCTTGGACGGCGACGGCAAGCCAAAGTACGACCACTGAGGACTGAAGTGCACGAACCTCGGATCGTGCAGCATGACTTCCTCTGTCAAAAAGAAGTCCAGGAATTCACTGGGAGTACGGAACCCTGAAGCCATGAGGAAGTCTGGATGTTGGAACAACAACTCGCTCACAGCCGAGTTGAATCGGCTTTCAGGTGAGCGAACGAAGCCAAAGAATTTGTATCCGTCTCGGTACCGATCCACCAATTCCGGGGGCCACTTGGAGACCGGGATGTGTGCACTGTCAAGCATGTCGCTCTCGAAGATGGCACGTCCGTGATAGTTGATACCGGTAAGACCTTCTTCGAGGATACGACGGAAACTCGTCCCCGCAACCTTCGGGTTGTGGATGAAGACGAAGCGGTGGGTATCAGATACGATCATGTTAGACTTTCTTAACAGCGAATGGTAGAGACCGAAGACGGGTCTCGTTCGTTTTGAGGTTGGGTTTGTTGAACGTGGGGACGGTCCAATACTGCCCGTCACAGTAGGCCCAAAGTGGGGGTAGGCCTTCGTAGCATCGGACGCGGAACATCCCCTCTCCAGCAGTTTCGGCAAGTACCTTTCGACCGCCCGAGTCAATCACATTCACAGCTTTGCTCGTTAGTGCCCTTACCCATGTGACATACACTTCAAGTCTTGGGTTGTCCTTGTAGTCCTTGTCCACCAGACGTACAAATCCAGGGTGTAGCAGCGCTAGTTGGATAGCAGCCTTGTCGCTTGCTTTCTGCGTTCTGTATGTGGAGCAGCCGCCTGGTGCCTGGTAACTGTTAGGGCTTACAGCAAAGCTGAATATGCGCAAACCCTTGTACCCGCGACGGAGGAGGTGGAGGGAGATATTGAAGTCCTCGCGGTAAGGGACCTCGTCGAAGCGCAAACCCAGCTTCAAAAGGGTGGCCCGGTGATGACATAGAAAGTGCATCAACCGTCCGCCCTTGAAGTCTACTTCCTCCGGTTCGTTGTTGTTCCCCATGCGAGAGCCAAACCCACCGTGAACATACTTCTTTTCGATCATGAGCTCACGGAACCGCGCGAAATACTTTTCAATGTACTCTTCTGTGGCCGTGAATAGGAGCTTTGCCCCCTTCTTTGTACCAAGTGCGTTCAGCTTCCACGACTTGGAAACAAGCTCACGGTACTTTGGGTGACAGCGTCTGAAGAAGTACAGGTCGTCGTCCATCTGGACGATGTACTCGGCCTTTACGTTTTCCAGCAACCATTGGCGTTTGGTGTGGATGCGTTGGCCATGTGATTCGAGAGCTCCGTACTTTTCCAAGGAGACAACTGCTCCGTACTGTCCCTTGTACTTCTTGCGAATCGCTTTCGCTTCCTCCTCGTAAGAGGTTACCACCAACGTCAATTCCCGCAAAGACTGCGGGAGACGTTCTAACGTGGTTTGTTTGTTGGGCCGACCGTGCGTAGGTATGATGAGTTGAAATTCCGGGTCCAGCACCGGAACTTGAGGATTCTTCATGAAGTCTCCGTTTCTTTGGAGAGTGAAACATCTGGTTGCTTTTCAGGAGGGAGTGGCTTCAGCCAGTGTTCCAGGAAATCCCGTTTGCCAGGTTCGATCTTGCGAGTTCTGTACTGGCTCAGAGGGGCCTCTGCGTATTCAGCCTCAGCTTCCCAAACTTTCCCGTAGTGCGGATCCTCAGGGGACGTCTTCTCTCGGTACCCGATGTACCGAGTAACCTTGACGATCAAGCCTAGGTTTGGGGACGCGTCCCCTTCTAATCCGTTCACCACTTCGCAGAGGACGCCTGGACCGACTTTGATTGGTTCTTTCGTGCTCATGCAGGCTCCTTCCAATCCTTCACGCAAATGTGATGAAACGGACGAAACTCCGGCAGGTAGTTCTCTCCTGTAGTGGTGAGAAGGTGCCGAGCTTCCTCGTAGTAGATATCAGGCACTTCTCCGGGAGCTTTTCCGGCGATGGATTCGTTACCGACTCTGACATCGTCCAGGAAATTCTGATGAGCGGCTTTCTTCACCGCATCTTCGAGAGGTAGGTAGATCCGCGTGGGAGTGTTCATTGTTGATTCCTCAAGAGAAAGGCAGTCACGATCCAACCTTCCAGTGTATTTCTGGGGCCAACCCTCAAAGGCAAGGTCGGAGCAACAAAATAGTACGGGATCGGGTCGGCGGTCAGGTTTGACCCGAACGAGTGGATTGCATCCGAGTTGAACTGATACAACCGTTCCCTTCTCAAACTCCCCTGAACGGGGGTCTTGTTTGTGAACAAAAACGACCCGGCAGCCAACGTATGGATGCGTTGTATCTTCACTCATTGCTCAACTCCACATGCGAATCCAACACAATTACCGGAGCATCCCTCGGTACCCTAACAGCGGCGCGTAGCCGCCTGAGAAGATCCTCGGTATCCATGTGCGGGAAGGACCTTCGCAGTACCTTTGCAAACGCTTTCTCAAACTCCTCATCCATCATGTAGGGCAAGCAGGTTCCCTTGTTCAAAGCAATTCTCCTTGTTCGCCATATAGCGATGGCTTGTACTTCGAGCGGGTTTTACCCTCTCCAAGTATGAGGCGAATCCGCTTGTCGTTCTCACACATGAAGGAGGACATATCCGACATAGAGAGAGGAGCCCAACCGTTACCAGGATTCTTGGTATCCGTCTGCGGCCAGTATTCCGGGGACTTGGCGTACTCCATGATCTCAAGGAGATAATCCGTGATCTCCTCTTGTGAGATTGGCTCAAAGGTGGACTTGTCCCTTCCAAGGAATAAACGCTGGACGCCCCTACGGGTGCCCGGTCCCGCCGCGTTGAAGGTGTTCAAGTCGGGTGCCTTTGCCAGCCATTTCTTGAAGTAGCTGAGATCGACCAACGCCTGGTAGCTCAGGAAGGGTCCAAACCCAGACACGGACGAGTAGGCTTCATATGCTTGTTCGAGCGTGGACTTGAACTGGTGTTCAAGCTCACGCCGACACTCCCACGCCGCGTTGAGGCGGAAGCAAATTACGTGAGGTTTGCTTCCTTTGATCCAATCCGGGAAGTCCGCAGATGACACGGAATTCACCAGGTAGGCTCCGGTGACGAACTGAAGCTTCGCTTTCTTTCGTGCGTCCAGAACCGCTGCGGCTTTCTGCCAGTCCCACCTATCCGAAGTGAGCGCCATCTGCTTGGCATCCATGAGATCCTGGATGGAGTCTGGATGGTTGATGTACCGGCAGATCATGGCTGCAAACCACAGATTCTTGTTATCGAGGTTTGGTCGGTACACGTTGCTGATGAACCATTTACTCACTTTGTCCAGGGCGCGATACACGTTGCACCAGCGGGTGTTGGCCATGACCGGGATGTCACTCCAAGGGGCCGGTAGCTCGTAGAAGTGACGCTTCAAGTAAATGGAGTGACGCTCTCGTGCCCAGGCAAAGCCTTGCTGGATACGATCTTCCTTACCCATCTTAGCCAACACCTTTGGACGGGTTTCGAGTTTCGGGTAGTCGGCGACTAGGTCAAGGAGAGGGTAGGGAGATCTTGCCATATGGATTCCTAGTTGAGATGGGAGTCTTTCTTGACATGCACATGAAATGAGGCCATCAAGAGCTTGCCCTCATTCACAGTATTGGTTGCCGTCTCCACGCTCCCAAGCCTATCGCAGAGGGACTGGAACGCAGCCTTTGGCGTAGAGCGCAACCAATCCGGTTCAACCGTAGATTGATCTGACGGTATGAATGCGTAGACGGTGTTTCGTCTTCGCTCATTCTTCGTCAGCGCATTGAATGTGTCGATGCGACGATTCAATCGCAGGAGGTCTTTCTTAATCGGACAGCTCCTTCCGTACGCATGAAAGCATCTCGTGAGCGCAGTTCATTGCCGCTTGGTTAATGACGGATTCCATGTCTTTACTCCTATTCCGTGTGCCTGCTCGAATGCCCAGGTTAAGTCGGTGCATACCGTAAATCTGCTCATCTGTTAGCGGCTGATGTGATGGCTGTGGCGCTGCTGCCGCGATAAGTGCCCGCGCTGCGGCGTAGACGTAGGGCTTCAGGTCAGTAAGCCCTTCTTTGATCGTGAACCCGTTGTCGAGCATGATTCGCTTGATCTGCTCATCTGTAAGCGGCTGCTGCGCTGGCTGTGGTGCTGCTGGTGCTGCGGAGAGCATGTCCGCCATTTCCCCACGCACTTGTCTACCTTCTTCTGCGTCGCGGCGCAGAGCGTTGATGACCATGTTCAGTGCCCCACGATCAACCAGCACCCACCCGTCCGGCAGCTTGATTTCCTCAGCCATTACTTGACTCCTTGTTTCCATTCGTTGAACGTGAGGGCCTTTTCACCAGCCTTGGACACCTTTCCACTCGCCTTGCCATCCTTCTTGTAGAACAGGACGGAGGTTCGTTTGCCAAAGGGAACAACCTCACCGCCCCTATCCGAGACGTAGGACTCCTCTTCCGCCGAACGGTATCCAGTCCACGAGAAACATTTCCCGGTGAGAACACCTTTCTTGGGTTTAGCAGGAGCTGCCAAGGGTGCCACCTTGGGGCGTACTTCGTTCATCCATTCACGGAAGGGTAACCACGAGACTGCAAAGTTTGAGGCAGCCGCTGGGCCAATCACCTTTGACAAGGCGAGGGTGTTCTGGGTGCGGATACGTGAACTGAACACCTCAGGTGCCTCTTTGGTCAGACGGATCATCCAGGACTCACCCAGCCCTGCGTCCGCCACTCCGGAAGCTAGAAAGAGTTGCGGAATGGTAAAGTGTCCGGAACGGATCTTGGCCAACTCGGCGGCGTATTTCTTTGCCGAGGTCTTCACCTTAGGCAGCGTTGCCACATCTTCCTCGGTCATGCAAGCCACCTTGGCGGTGGTATCAAATCCGTAAGCCACCATGCGCTCGGCCAGACCCGCACCGAGGGAATCCAGCTTGAGGATGGAGAACATGCGAGCAATCTTCTTGACACGCATTTCGAAAGACTCCGCTGACTTGAGCACCAGCTTCTTTCCCTTACGCTCGTAAAACCCCACCTTGCGGGGATCCGGCAGTTCGAATGGCTTCTTCTTGACGACCTGCACGATCTTGGGTATGATCTCCCCGGAGCGGATCAGTTTGACCTTTGCCCCTACGCCCGCACCCATTTCTTCGGCCCACTCAAAGTTATGGAGGGCTGCATGCTTGACCTCCACGTTCCCAAACATAACAGGACGGACACGTGCTTTGGGCACCAAGACTCCGAAGGAGGAGGTGTTCCAGATAATCTCTTCGATCACGGTTTCCGGTGCGTTCTCTTCGTCGTTCACCTTGAACGCCTTGACGTACTTTGGGTTTGAACCTGTGGCAATTGGCTCGTGAAGATAGAACGATTCGGGACGCAGCACAAGACCATCCAAGTCGTAACGGTTCTTTGCGCGGAACTCAGCCAAGATTTCGGAAAGAATCTCGACATTAACTTCCCGTACAAGCATAATCTTGGAATCGGGTCGTTGGATATTGTATCGCGCACCGAGCACGTCCAATTCGGTTGCGGACATAGCACGCAAGCGTGATCCTTGCAAACGCCACCCTTCGGTGAGAACGTAGTCAATGCTACGGACGAGGCGGTTGTCGGGGATCTTGCGGTTGAAAGCCGCCGAGGATACAACACGGGCAGAGTCGAACTCTTCCGCAAAATAATACTCATAGATCCTCGTCTGCATTGCAGCTTCGTACCGCAGGGCGAAAGTATCACCTTTGAATACCGACGTTACCAGACCACATTGCGTCTCTTCGATCCGTTTTGCAGCTTGTATGTAGCCATCGATAGACTTGCCATTGATACCATCCCCGCGAGTAGAGAGTGTCCTCAGCTTACCCTCCACGTAATGGCCCAGTAGAGAAGCGCCGTCAATCTTGGCTTCCACTCGGATGCGTTTGCCTGGGCGGAAAAGGGCCAGGAATCGTTCCAGATTCTTTGGATTGTCCGCCTTCAGTTTGTCCAAAGACGCACACGGAACAACCAAAGCACGCTCCTCCTTCTTGTTCTGAACCGGAGCTCCGATTGGAGGTTTCCACTCAGGGTCCATCGTCTTGATGCATTCTTCGAGGCGATCGAATTCCGCATCCGTCAGAGGAGACGATCCCGTCTCATAGTAGTCCGCCGATGCCGAAGCATGAAGTTTCTTAGCAGTGGCTAAGGAAGGCAGTTTACTCGGGCGCAGCTTGCCATTCTTGAGCAAGGTGATAAGGTTTTCTTGCGAGGAAGTGTATTTCACGAGTGATCTCCGTTAGGAAGGATGAAGGCATTCACAGTGAATCAGCACCGAGACTGAATGCCTTGCGCTTGATAACGTCGAGGTCGTGGAGTTCGTCCACCGCCACCAGACGTTTCATCTGCGGGTTCTTCGGGTGGGCTTCCACCCAACCTCGCAGTGGAAACACCGGATCTTCCGTGCGCTCCGGATAAACTCCAGTATTGACGTGATCGGCGGCATATACGCCCACACGCCCAGGTGTTACCGTGTAACGGGTTTGGGATCGCGAGTTCGGTACATGAAGATCACACAGACTATCGGTGTTACACATTCCCGAGTAGGTTACGAACCCATCCAGCCGCGTTTCCTGGTAACGAGCGCTGAAATCTTCGTCTACAACCCTACAGAGCACGAGTTGAAGGTCCTGCGTGAAGTATCCGTCCGCATTACGCTTCAGCACGGCTTGCAGGATGGCAATGCGCACGGCGGCAGGGCCTCCCGGTTCCATCAGGGATTCGATGGCTGGTCGGTCCGACGACGGGAAGCAGAGAGGTGCGGAACGTTCCCCTTTCCCACGATAGGGAAAAGAGGTGAGGCGAATCCGGAGACTCGAATTCGCGTGGCCTCGATCTTCGTTCCACATTTGATAGATGTCGCGGTTGGTAATGAACATGATGGTGTATGAAGTTGATGGTTAACGAACAGCGGTCGGCTTGAACTTGCCGATGTACTTGTCCCACATGCGGGACTTGAGCCAGTCTTGGCGTGATGGCAGAGGCGCCCAGGCTGCGAAGAGAAGGTGACCATTCGGCCCCCATGCGCCGGAGGACTGGATGTTGTCCCAGGATAGAAGGAGGATCTTTCCTGGGGCAGGCGGGTGGATATATGGATCCAGCCACTCCACGATTGGAGCTGTGGAGATGCCTCGGGTCTGGTTGATGTTGATTTCAGGTTCCATGGCTGGAGGTAAAGTAGAGAGCCGAACAAAATTTCACGGTCTGCCGGGTAGAGTAGGAGTCAACCAACTTCTGCACCCAAGACACAATCCGTTCTTCTAGTGTCTTCATACAGAACCTCCAATGCGCATCGTGCGGTTGCAGTATTCACGGAAGTATTGGAGACCCCCGTAATCAGGTGAGGTAGGATTGCATCTGCGACGGCGCTCAGCCTCCTCAGCCGACTGCTGACGCTGTCTCTCCTTCTCGGCTTGTACGGCTTGATCGTTCAAGATGTTCCAATCGAAGAGCGGTCGCGAAGAGTCCAAGTTCGGGTCGTACTCGAACCAAAATCGATGGACGCGTTGAATACCTGCCGCCTCGATCTCGCGAGCTTGTTCCACAAGATCACCCTGAATCAGGCGCATGGTGTCCGCCCCAACAACGATAGGATTGGACATCCGCTTCTTCAGGTCGCCTTCCGCTGTAGGAGAGATGATCCGCATGATCTGCTGGTCGATGAAGCGTGAACTCTTTGCGAAACGAGCTGTGACGTCCCCCTCCACATGAGATACGCTCGCAACCACCGACACTTCACGCATACCGCGGACCAAATCACCGATAACAGTCGGAAGGCCCACAATGGATCGCATTGCGGGGTTGGCCGAGTAGTCAACGTCGTACTTGCATTCGTAGCGCTCCCCTTCCTTCTTAGAAGAGACGATCCATCCAAACGCAGATGGATCTCCGGATGGATGATGGAAGTTAGGACGGCTCGGAAGCACCGTGACGCCTTCCTTCCAGTGCCTTTGGGCGGCCAACGCCATCGAACCCTTTCGTGGGTCCCACCAAATGCGTTGCCCACGAAACTCGGCTTCCGTTTGAAGGTAATCGAGATTCTGCTCTGGTTTGCGCCCTCCAAGCGGGTCCACCAATCTCGCGAGCTTTGCAGCTTCGATTGCAAACTCAGCAGCTCGTGAGCGAAGCGCTTCGGACAGCGCATGATCGATCTGGGTTTCGCAAACTTCCTGCGGAGAGAACGCCGCAGTCGTGGCTGGCTTGATACAACCAGACAGAAGAGTGGCGGCGAAGAAAGCGGAAAGGAGATATTTCATCTGATTCCGAGGTGGGAGTTTCCTCCCACCTCCCTTGGTTAGATTGTGCCCATGCAAGCGGTTTCGAACTCGCGGCGGACAGATTCCGCTTGCTCCTCGATGAGGTTCCTTCCGTAGTCGGAACCAAGCGCGGAGATGTACCGCTCCAGCAACTTCGGTTGGATCAGATCCGTGCGGTCCAACGCTTCCAGCCGAAAAATGTCCTTCGTCTTAGGGTGTTCCCTGATGTACCCGATGAAGGGAATCGGTTTTGCCGCGTTGGTAGGGTTCACCTCGTCGTGTCCGCCTTCACGCCGAATCCTGCGCATACCCACAAACTCGCGAGACGCCCTGTCGGTTACGCAGGCAACAACATTGAAGGAACCAGGTGTGACGGTGATTTCCTTGGGCTGTTTGAGCTCACCGTCGGTAGGGAAGAAGTTCCCTGGAGAAGTCGTCATGACTTTCTTGTTCGGCAGGTATGCCGCGGAAAATCCTCCGCAGTACACCTTCTTGAGCTCGAAGGCCGCGAGCGTAAGCGGGTGGACCACATGAGCCGCGACGATGGTGAGACCAAACGGGAGATCCGACCATCGCGTGAACATGAGGTTCACTTCGCCGCCTTCAGGAGTGAAGGCACTTTCGGGAATGAATTCCCGTTCGTCTTCCGGGATTTCCACCCTTACTTGGGTGCGGGTGACCAGACCACGCCCGAACAGATCGTCCACGACGAGATCGCCTTGGATAACGACAGGGAAGCGCGGGTTCTTCGGTTGGAAGCGGCGCAGATTGCGGAGAATGACTTTCATCTCTATCCTTTCATGAACGTCGCATCTTAGCGACAGAGATTGCCTCCTCTTGCGAGAAGACAGGTTGGGAAATGCTCTTGTGAAGCGTGGCGATGCCGACTACCTTATCCCCTGTGTAAACTGAGGACTTAGTCTCGCCGGCAACTACTTCACCCGTGTTACGGGACGGGATACGCTTAGACTCCCTCCCGGGAGGAGGGCTGTAAGCTCCGGAAAGGTCCAAGGTATCCTGTACCTTTCCATGTTGGGTGCGCGCGAACTTTGGCACCTTGTCCCACTTCGCCATCATCTTGGCGAAGGACTCCTCGGCTTCCTTCTGTTCACGCGTGAGCTTTCGGGTTGCGCGTCTCAAGGCCACTCGGATTCTCTCCGCTTGGCTGTTTCGAACCGACGGCCGAAGAACAGATTGACGACGAGCCAGTACACAAAACAAGCAGCGAACACCCCATAGAAGAGGGCGGGATCCGGGACATCGATATTACCGATGTAGACCAGCAGCATGCTGAAGAGAAAGACAAAGAGGAATGGGCCGAAGGTGATGAGGGCCAGGTGCCAGCTCCAACTCAAGTATTTGAATTTCATTTCAAAGAACTCCTTCTTCGATGATCTTCATTGGGAATCTCCTACCAAGGCGATGATCTCCTTGGCGATGGAACCTGCACCCCCAACCAACATCTTACAGGTCAGAGACCTTCGCTTGACAGCTTCCTGGTGTGCGTGATTGACGAACTTGGAGAGGATAACGTGACGGCCGTTGCTGATAGACTTCAGCATATGAAGGCTCGTGTCAGCCTCCATGAAATGGAGATCCAGGAAATCGCGCTTGCCCTCTTCCTCCACCAGCTTGAGCACGTGCTGAACTTGTTGAGGCAACAGACCAACAACCACCACGCCGACTCTGGTCTTCTTATCGGAAGCGGATTCGACCTCCGGATTGTGACTCCCAACTCTCTCCTTGGAGAGTTCAATACGAACGGTCTCTTCGACACGCTTGAGTACCTCAGGCAGAAGCCGGCCCTCCAATTGAGTGACGAGTCTGGCCAGGAGTTGATCCTCCATGCGAACGGAGAGCGCTTCCACCAGGTCAGTGAACGAAGCATCTCGCAAGACAGCTTGAGTCTTCTTGGTTTCGAGTTGCCGCTGCCACACCATCCGAGACAGTTGACCGCAGATTTGGATCTGGAAGGCTCTGGAAAAAGCTGATTTGTGGAAGTCCTTTTCCAGGACACGCATCTGCACGATAGGCAGAGCCTCTCGCACGAATTCCAACCCAACGTTGCCTTGCTCGTTGGGCAGCTCGTATCCAGGGTATTCCTCATCCAGGTAGACGAGAAGACCGCCAATTATCAGGTTGGTTTGACGCTCGGTCCAACGGACATACTTGCGAACAGCGTTCATGTGTGTCTCTTACAAGGAATGGTGTATAAAGGTGGGATGAACGAAAACCACTTTACGAGGTTTCCGATAGGGAATCATGCAGGTTCCCTCGGAAAAAGGAACTGTGCGCGGCAGCATAACCCAGTGAGTCAATTCGACGCGCACAGTCTCCATGTTTTCCGATAGGACAGTTCCTCTGCAGTAGAGGAACTGTGTCAGGTTGTGGCGAGTTCTCACCACAACCTTTTGTCCAACGCGGGAAGCGTACTGGATCACTTCGTACACTTGAGAGGCGTAACTTTGATGACGATCGGTACCGTGGGATTGGCCTCCATGGCTCGATCGTAGGCAGCGTCCCAGAGCTCGAAGGCCGCGCGAGCCTTGGCCTTGTAGGTGTACGGAGCCACCCCGGCACGGATGATCCGCACACGGAACAGACGCTTGACGTGGAGAATGGGTGTGGTGGAAGAGGTGGTCATTTTGGAGTGGATTGAAGAGCTGACCGATTAGAGGCTCGGTCGCGAGGCCTTGGAAACCTTCACAGTT